>SDBT01010721.1_pt1 | contig 14774 bp, 22 predicted proteins | sample 2277101 | NCBI WGS metagenome assembly SDBT01 (sample SAMN10404973, study PRJNA504765) | marine sediment metagenome | isolation source: marine sediment core GS10_PC15, 103 cmbsf | place: Arctic Ocean: Southern Knipovich Ridge | collected 2010
TTCGTTTAGCTCTTCTAATATATTAGGGTCTATACGCGCCAGGACGGGTTTTATAATTTCCGGACATCCTACAGGTCAGTTGGAATTTTATACATCATCCAATGCCCTTGGGGAAACCCTGGCCATGACAATAGGTTCAAGCGGTGACGTTACCTTAGCGGGAGACCTAATAGTAAGTGGGAGTATAGAATCCGCAACACCTACACAGATAGCCCTGGGGTATACAGGTAATGGTTCTACACAGATTGTTACTATGTCTGGTATTAACAGGGTGGATAAGTTTGAAATTATACGATACACCTCAGGGGGGACGCATCCCACTATCCTGGGCATCCCAGGGGGAGATACTGGAGCTAATGCAGCTAGACTAAGTGACGGAAGCGGACGACAGATTAGCGTAAGTGCTCCCAGCGCGGGTGTTGACCAAACGATAAGTATAAATAGCAATGACGCTACTTGGAATGAAAGTGGGATAGCGTACAAACTGCACGCAACGGGAACACCTTCCTAATCCGCTCGGTCAGCAGAGCCGCGTTGCACATTAGGCCCATTTCAAGATGACCTAGTGAACAGGTTCGGATTGTGCGATAAGGGAGTAGTCGGAACGGAGGTAGCAGCAGCTCTCGCTGCTATTAAAGCTCTCAAGACCGAGAACGACGCGTTGAAATCACAACTAGAAGAACTAGCTTCTAGGATTGATGACATGGAATTAAATTAGGAGGAGTAATATATGGCGGCTTTTAAGCATAGCGGTGGGATCGTAGAAGCCGTGTTAGAGCTGGGATTTGATCAAGTAAAGTATTTTGAGGGGGACATTACTGGTGTGGCTACAGGTCTTACCATAGACCCGCCGGCCAGACGAATTCAATTAACTAATCGCAGTTCTTCTGAAGATGTGTACTTTAGAATTAATGATTCCCCTGCCACACCCTCAGTTGGGTTTGTGCCGGGCGATGATATAAAACTCCGGCCTGGCTGTACCTTTACCATGGACTACGATATAATTACAGAAATTTCACTAGTGACTTCGGGCGCCACTGTATCGGTAGAGGGACTGTTCGGATGGAAAGGCACACGCGGCAACAATTAGAAGTTGCTTAAAGTACGATACTGTCGTATTATTAAAAATATAACCTGTAGAGGTTATGGAGTTAACTAATGAAAATTCCAGCGGTTCGATTATTCCATTTTTTGCGTGGGGCCTTAAGAGGCGCGTATGGAGACGAGGATTTACGAAGTCATACATTTCTCTTGGTAGGCATGTCGCAGCTGGGCCAGGAGTTACTAGGATACCTATGTATCGATGGTATTAATATTCGTTTCCATGATCCGGCCATAAAAAATTATTACCGCTCCTTCTCAGTCTGCAGAGATGTAGATGTATACGAGGGAGGGGATGTTGACGTTATTGTGGATTTAAATAGTGGTTTTTTATCTCTGAACGAAAAAGCTTTCCCAATAAGAAAAATAGGTAGTGATCCCTACACACAGGGTATACACGAGTTTTATTTGTAGGGTTAGGAGGGGTCGGTGTTCTACATGGATACCGTTACTATACTCGAACAGAGGTTAGGATTTTTAGAAGGAATGAAAGATACCGCTAAGCTTTGTGACTGGTCTGACGCCGATGTCGAGGACTTGGGAGCAGTGCTTCTTCAGGAGGTTATTCGAATAGATAATTTAATGTTCGATACCTTCGAAGCAACTGAAAATCAAGTACTGGCCGTAAGTACGTGGGAAGACAGTATGGAAGAGCTCCGACACTGGCTGACTCTCATACTAGGAATAAAAGTAAAGTTTATATAGAACCCCCGATAATGAAAGGATCGCATCATGACCTTTGACGATTTAACCAAGGATGCAAAAGAGTTAATGGATCTCAGACCGGATGGTTGGACATGTCATCTCCTACGTGACGTAGTGAAACTTGCAGAAGAAACGGGAGAAGTAGCGGAGTGTATGGTTAAATCCCGCAAGACTAAGGAGGATTTAGGCGAAGAACTCTCGGATGTAATGGTCGTCATTGGCGTCATTGCGTTGAGAGCAGGAATTGATCTAAATGAAGTATGCCCGGCGAAACAAATAAAACGGGTACAAAAACTTGTAAAAAGATTCCACAATGGGGTTTACCCCGATGTAGAGGGTTAAACCAAAAATCCCCGATATTAAAAATGCCTACTCAAAAATGAAGCGGGTTTTGTAGGCGTCCCGTATGTAGAGGAGAAAGTTATGATGGCTTATGATAACCAATTTGTAATGTGTGTTATGAACAATGGCGCGCCCGTTAGGGAGATCCATGGCAAGGTTACGTTACCTTTCCAATCCGAGTACAAGATTAGACTAAAGAATAAGAACAGTATCCGAGCCAAGGCGCGTGTGTGGATAGACGGTAGACAGGTTTCTAATTTAGGAGACTTTATTATAAACCCGGGAGAGACACTGGATCTTGAACGTTTTCTCGATGAAAGCATGTCAGAAGGAAGCCGTTTTAAATTTGTACCACTTTCAGACAGTCGTGTTAACGACCCCACAGACTGCGACAATGGTATTGTTAAAGTAGCGTTTTACCTAGAAAAAGTCATACATTTAAACTGGGATTACGCGTTTCCCCCCGTTGTTATTCCCATGCCCGCCCCCCACTTCTACCGTCCCTACACCCCTATCGCGGGCGACGGCCCGGGTGACGGACGATACACTGTCAGTGACGGGACCACGGGTACCTCGAGGCAACATAGTGAGTATGGTATCTCGACCAATTGTATGTCCAGTATTACCCAGGATAGCTATGCGATAAAAAGCCCTGGTCAATCTGGCGCCACTGTAGAAGGTAGTGGCTCTGGACAACAGTTTGTTGAAGGGTCGGACTTCGACACTGTGAGTATTCCAACAGTTCTAACTCTTAGACTTCAAGGTCCTAGCAGTAAAAAGATAACACCCCGGCCGTCCCGCAAACCCTCAAGGTTCTGTGGGGAATGCGGTGTAGAAAGATTACGTCGCAGTGATAAATTTTGCAGAGGATGCGGCCATAAGTTATATCGAAAGTAAAATAACATTCTTCCCTCTTCAAGCTTCTCCCCTGATGGGTAGCGGCGTTTGAGTTGGGGGAGGAATATCAGGAGTGTACGTATGTCTGAACCTTGGAAAGTAATAACCTGTTCTTCAAAAAAATGCCAGGAAAATATTTTCAATGGGAATGGCGACGTAAGAGAAGGTTATCACATTGTCCCGGACATAGATACCGATTATATGACCCAGTTTACTTGTACGAAATGTGGTTACGTAGAAACTTGGGGACCCACACGTCGAATGGTAGCCATGGTTCTGTATAATAAATACCAACAGGTTAGTAAATTGCAAGGAGATTAGATGGTTAGTATTAAACCCGAAAACATTATTGCAGCGCAGCTTTTGTATATGAGGCGTCTAGGGTGTCTCCGTAGTAGGGTCGATAGAGTAGTAAGGCTCGGCCAGCAGAATGAAAACTTAGTAAACTCGGCATGTACTACCTTGGACGAAATTAACGAGGAAGTCGAAGAAATTAAAAGTCGCCTTAGTATTCTTGCCTATCTTAGAAAGGGTTAGCGGTGCTGGGCTTCTGAGACAACGGTAAGTTTTGAAAGGGGAAAAATAAGGATGTCTAAGAAATTAATGGATGGCGTGTGGATCACTTCCTGTGACTGGAAGAATACCGATACCGGTGAGGTTTGCACACTCGGCGTCGGGGGGGAACCAGCGATGTTCGTAGACCCCGACCAAGGACGGGACCCCAGTTTACATTTCCAATGTGGTCGACATCACGGGGTGATACCCCAGGCGGAACAGGAAGAGTTCCAACTTCCAGAGGGCCATGTACTAAACGAAACAATTATGAGCAATCTACCGGAAGCAGAAGAGGGGATTGAGGACAATGGGTGAGTCGTTAACAACTGATAATTATTCTATAGATTTATCCGGAGGAGGGGCACAGATTTTCGCCGTCGATTCCTCGGGCGCCAAAGAGTGGGTAGCCACTGCCGGTGATCCCCAGCTCGCGATGGAGATTGTGGAAGGGCTGTTACTGGTTAGGGCCAAAAGATTCTACCACCCGGAAAGTTCCCCGGTGTTTGAAACTAAGGTAGCTGAAAAACCAGATACGCCACCCTTCCTAAGGAAATAACATGTTACTCGCGGAAGCAATACAAGAGCGACGCTTTTTAAAACAGCTCCTGGGCGTGCTGAGCTCGCGCGTAAGCAATGATAATGCTTCAAAGAGGGTGGTAGAGGGGCTGGTTACGGAGATAGCTTCTACAGCTAATAGGTTGCGTGACCTGGAGGTGGCCATTGGGTGGACCGAGCAGCAAGCGTCTATTTCTGGCCTCCCCCTGGCCGCGTACAGGATACGGGGCTGTTCGTTCAACAGTCTAGCGGATGTGTACGAGTCTGTGGACGCGGAATTGTCAGATAAGTACCGACGTCAAGCACATGTAGATGAAAGTTTGGCCGAAAAGGTCGTATGGCTCATCGACCTACAGGTACCGCCTGTAGAGACTACTGATGCGCCAGAGGAGGAAGAATAATGGGCGGATTTTTCATGAGGCCTAAGTCTTCGACTAAAAATAATGTCAATGGTCTTGATTTTATTGAGCCTATTGGGGTAGTGTCGTCTTACGAGGACGAATATATGGAGACCACGGGACACACGCCGGAAGATGTAAATTCCGGCGCTATACATCGTCGAGATCCAATACGACGGAATGCAGAGCCCGGCTCACCCTTGCCCGGTGGTAGTTGGGGTCGTAGTGTTTCTAAAACAGTACCGAGTGGTTTTGGTAAAGGTACCCGGGCTGGAAAAACTGGTAGGAGATAATTAATAATGTCTGATACACGAATTGTACAATGTTTTGGAACCTTACGGAGACCGCGTCAAGAAGATAAGCCGTGCCGTCGGCGTTTTCTATGGACTTCTAGGGGTGGTAAGGAAAGTCATTTTGGCAGAAAAGGGGCCCAGGCCTGTCCGCATTGTGGGACCATGCCTGATTTTAGACACCCTCACAATCAATTCCTCGACGGCGGCATTACAGAGGAAAAGGCCAAAGCCCTGATGCCAGCGTATATAGAAATGCTCCGGAAGGAGCAAGAAGGAAAAAAATGAGATATTTGAAGATTTTACTTGACAAATGGTGAAAATTATCTTATTTAAGTAAGGAAGACTATGAGGGAACAATGTATATCTTCTTTAATCCTTCGTAGGATAGATGGTGATATACAGTAGGATATTTATAGTATATTAGTATGTTTATACTTGTCGTACTTTTAGCACGACAAGACGGAGAAGGAATGAAACAGTACCAGGAGCTCCTCCAGGATTGTCTTTATGCTAATGCTCGAGAGGATCGTACTGGCGTAGGTACTTCTGGGGTGTTCGGTCGGCAGGTTAGGTTTAATTTGGCCGATGGTTTTCCGCTCCTCACCACCAAAAGCGTTCATTTCAAATCCATAGTCCACGAGTTGCTCTGGTTCATCGCGGGCGATACGAACGTCAACTCCCTGCAGGAGCATGGCGTTACGATGTGGGATAAGTGGTCGGACGAAGAAGGCGAGCTCGGGCCCATCTACGGCGCACAATGGCGACGCTGGACTAAACCCGCTGTAGGGTTAGGTGGTCGTATAGAATTGCAAACTATTGACCAGCTGTCCGATGTCATCCGCGAGCTGAAACACGATCCCTATTCCCGCCGACACATTGTTTCGGCATGGAACCCCGCTGAAATTGCGGAGATGTCTCTGCCCCCTTGTCACCTCCTATTTCAATTTTATGTATCTGGGGGGTTTTTAAGTTGTCAACTCTACCAGAGAAGTGCTGACGTTTTTCTAGGGGTGCCCTTTAATATTGCTTCGTATGCACTGCTTACCACCATGATCGCACAGGTTACGGGTTTACGTCCCGGAGAATTTATTCATACTTTTGGTGATTTACATCTATACAAGAATCACCGTTCTCAAGCTGTGAAACAATTGCTCCGCGAGCCCCGAAAATTACCTGCTATTAAACTAAACCCCGGAGTAACGAGTATCGATAATTTTAAGTACGCGGACATCGAGCTGGTAGGTTACGATCCTCACCCCAGTATTAAAGCCCCGGTGGCGGTATGATCATATCCTTGATAGCAGCTTTTGCTGAGGACGATAGTGGCAGGCGTGTTATTGGTCTAAAGAACGGGATACCCTGGCATTTTCCTCACGATTTAGACAGATTCCAAGAGTATACCCGCGGGTGTCCAGTCGTCATGGGTAGAAAAACACATGAATCCATAGGGAGAGTGCTCCCCGGCAGGGATAACCTTATTATAACTACTCGTAAGGATTACGTTTGTCCGGGCGCTCTTGTATTCCACGACTTAGAAAAGGCACTTACACAGGGCGGTATTTATAGTTCTGAAGTTTTTATTATCGGCGGACAGCAACTGTATGAGGCCACTATAGAGCGGGCTACAAGGTTGTACCTGACTTCATTTAGGATTAAAGGAATTTCAGGAGATACCTATTTCCCTGACTGGGATAAAGGTAAGTTTAAGGTAATTCATCAGGAGAGTGCAGACATCAGTGGGGATCTATTTCGTATTCTGGAGCGTAAGTCGAGTCCGTCAGAGTATACAGGGCCCACTTGCTCCCCTACCGACCGCGCGTCAGATGAGGACCCGTCCTATATTTTAGGTCAGATATACGGTATGTACCCATGACCCCTACACACGTAATCGTTAACATGGGTGAGGACGGCGATGTTAAATGTTTTTGTCCGTATGAGGAGTATCTTCGAGTAAAGGGCGATTGTCGTAGTAAATTTGATTGCGCTGAGGCAATTCTGGATGTGCGTATCGTTGCAGGCTCTAAGCCTTCGGAGCAAACATCCAGTGCGGTGACTGTCACAAGTATGGATATTAAAAAGGCTAGTAGAGATATTACACGTAGCGCCCGGAAGATCAAAGAAGGGCTTGCGCGTTTTGAGAAGTCAGTTCGTGGTTCTAAGTTTCGACTTTAAGAAAGGAAGTAGATGTCGACGATTATAGGCTTAGGCAGTTCAGCGCAGGTAGGTAAGGATACCGCTGCGGAATACTTAGAAGAGAAATACCCGGGCCGCGTCCGACGCGTAGCATTCGCAGACAAGCTTAAACAGGTTTGTATGCTTCTTTTCGGATTAACCCACGAACAGTGCTATGGACCCGTTAGTATCAAGGAGAAGGTAGACCCTCGTTACGGTCTGTCCCCCCGGGAGATCATGCAGGGTGTGGGTCAGAAGATGCGCGAGATTCATTCGGATATTTGGGTAGACACCGTGTTCCTCACTACCATCCCCGCGTTGGAGAAGGAGGGTTTTGATTGCTTTGTCTTGTCGGACGTGCGTTACCCAAATGAGGGTGACAGGATACACAAGGAGGGGGGCACCCTGGTTAACATTATTCGAGACGCCGGGGGTGTTTCCGTAGGAGCTGATCATTCAAGCGAAACGGCTATGTTGGATTACAAGGGTTTCGATTACATAATTGAAAATAATGATAGCCTGGGCGAGTATTTCAAGAAGATTGATAAGCTTGCGGAGGTCACGTATGATAGAGCGAAGGGAGAAAACATCGACTGAGGGACGGGGGCTGGGCTTTTCTTTTGCCGCAGACAATGTAGAGCGCGGCGATCCAGATGTAGATTTTATTAAACGGCGTCCCACGTTTCCGCTCGGCGATGATCCCCGCGGACGTGAGATAGACTTCGCGGATACTACGGGTGCAGTTAGTTACAACGACAGACCTGTTTTTAGAGCGTATAAGGGTAGGTATCCGTTGGAAGGTCAGGATCCCCTCGATCCTAAGCGTGTATCCTCGTTACAAAAACCTCAGAATCTGCGCGCCGAGCTCCCCAGCCTGAGCGTTGATTTTGCTGCTCTCGAAGCTACCAAAGTTATCCAACGCGCGGCACTCGTTGCCTCCGATTACCAGGCTCTTTTCCCCACCACCGCAATTACATCTCCTGCTCCTGGAGCTAGTTTTTCAGCCGGTACCAGAATAACAATCATCGCCACAGCCGCATCGCTAATGAATATACAGAGTGCTGTTTTAATTATAAACAATGGACCTGTGGATAATAAAGTGTTAGATCGTCGAGAGCAAGCGTCAGCCACGTCTGCCGAATGGATTTTTCTTTACGATATTCCCGCAAATCAGCCCCTGGGATCAATGGATATTACGGTACGTACATTCAATATTGCCAATGCTACGCGGGGGTTTATCGCGGATGACGCCCGGAACGCCCCGCCCCAGGACGAATCTCGCACCGGAGCCCTTGGTACGTTAGATGGACGTCCTGGGTCAGTAACCTCATCCACGGATTACCAGTCTCTTCTCGCCGAGACTCAGTACGTACGTACTCCAGGCGGCTCCACGACCATTTCTATTAACATTGTCTAAAAGGATACACATGTCTAAAACTAGAAAAGTAAAGACCACCGTCAATCCCGCAGCTATCCAGCGCGAAGCAAAGAAAATTGCTAAGAGCATGGCTAAGGAGCGGGCCCCTGGTGATATGGGAACTATTATAGAGCCTGGGTCTCTTAGACGGGAATCCCCGTTGGAGCAGACTATGGGACCCCGTAAGTACCGGGAAATGATTCATGGGCATAATGACAAGAATAAGCATGCTTTGGACAAACTGCCCTTTACATTTACTAGGAAAAGTGTGGTTCGGTCGCATCGTAGTGATATACTAATTGAGTGTGTGGAATGTGGATATCAGAAATTTGCATCCGAGCATACTTACGGGATAGTTTGTCCAAAGTGTAAGGAGTATCGACGTGTGTACAATCCGGAGGCCGTATCACGGGGAGAAGCATCCCCGGAGGAAGAAGAAAAAGTAGGGATGTTCGGGACAGCCTCAGACCTACTAGCGCTCCGCGAACAGCGACTGCGCGATTCTTCGCCAAAATAAAATACACTTTTGCTCGAATCCACTTGCGAAATTTTTAAAAACTGGTTATTATTTCCTTTAGAACCTGCGGAGGGATTATATGGATGAGCAAAGCGGTACCAAGCAGTGGCACGCTTGGGTTATTAGACGGAATAGTTTAGACAACGTAATCGGGTTTATAAAAGATAAATGCCCGGAAATAGATAAGTTTTTTTACCCCTTTATAAAAAAAGAGTACGCTACTCGGTCTGGGTCCCGTACCAAGGATGCACCGTTGTACGAAGGTTATTTATTTCTCAGATATTATAACCATGACCATCCAGTTGTGTATCACAAACTAAGTAATTATCCCCAAGTTACTACACATTGCAGTGGGACCGTAAGCGATCAAGAGATAGATGAAATGCAGGCCACTCAGGGGAAGCTTTACGACGATCTTAGGACCAGTCGATTTTCTCAGGGAGATACTGTAGTATTTAAGGAGGGCCCGTTTAAGGGTTGGGAAGCTCGTGTAGTTTCTGTAACCCGAGGGACTGTACGGGCTCTTATAGAGGCTTCTATCCTTGGTTCTACACAGCATGAGGTTGTGTATCCCGAGGATCAGCTCGAGAAGAAGCCAGAGTTACAAAACACCGTCGTGCAAGACATTTAATGTGGTGAGAGAAATAGAGATTATGGTTGGAAAAGCCGGTAGTGGGCGCAAGCCCGGATTCAAACACAGTGATGAGACTCGACGAAAGATTAGTGACGCCCTTACGGGTACGTCAAAGTCTGAGGCGCACCGACAGAATATTTCGCAGTCCAAAGCGCTCTATGATCTGGATGGCAAGTGTACTAAGAGGTATGAGGCGCTTTGTGCGGATTATCCCGAAGAGCAGGAGTTTTTTGAAGAAAACATGTCGGAACTAATTTTTGCCATGCGCGACGTGCTGACGGAGAAGGAGCTTTCTGATATTCGTTATTTCTATGAAATAGCTCCTCTTCGATCCGAGCAGACGTACCAATACCCCACCACCTCCTGCTACGCCGCCGAGTCTGTAATGATCGAGTTGTTAGATTACAAGCGCCTTTTGGGAAAATAATCTCATTTGCGCCCTAGTTCATTTTAACCTACTCCATATATAATGAGGATAGAAGTAGCTATTGTTTTGTGGTGTAAAGGGGAGAGGTATGGCTAAATCTAAAGTAGATCCAGCAGATCTTGAAAAAAAGGCCAAATCTGACCCCAAATCTAAAAACTATAATAATTCGCACAGCCGTGCCAACCTCAAGCAGTATCAGAAGCCCCTAGTTCCCGAGATTGTGGAAGAGGAGAGCGCTGAAGCTGACGACGCGGCGGTCGACGCCATTGTTGTGGGTAGGAAGTTAAGTGCCGATTTAGTTAAGAAGCTGATGCCGCAACGCGGTGTTTTGACTGTCGGTGAGAAGAAACGGTACGTGGGGATAGTTCAGGAGTTCCTGTCGGATTTTAAAAATGAGGAACCTACCGCCGCGGACATTGACGATATTTTCGAGATAGCCGAGAGTGACATCATGAAAGCGCGCCTTTTGCGCGCTTCTCGCGACAACCCAGAGACTTTGGTACAGATACAGACGGCTATGGAGAAGACCTACAAGCGTAAGCAAACTGCCAAGGAGAACCTCTCAGCACGACGTGTGGATCGCATAGATGCTAAACACACCCAGGATATTTCAATTGTCGATCTGGTAGTTTCCTACGATCTTTCCCAGCAGCACAAAGAGGAGGAGAGAGTACGAGAACTATTAGAGCAGAATGAGCGAGCCCAGGAACGATTAGAAGATGTGCTTAAAGAGGATGTGTAACGAACATTGAATCAACTTTTAGATGATCCGGAGTTTGTACAGCAGTCTCACGCCCGAATCGAATTCTATAGAAATTACCCTGAGATAGCCGCAGAAGATCTTTTGAGAGTCGAACTTAGTGACGTTCAAAAGGTAGTCTTGCGGTCTATGTGGTTTCAGGATTACGTGATCTGCATCATGACGCGCGGTGGTGGGAAAACCTTTCTTCACGGCGTTTTCGCGTCTCTGAAGGCCCTGCTTTACCCCGGGCACCGCGTGGGATTGCTTGCCCCTACTTTCCGTCAGGCGAAAATGATGTTTGACGAAGTTACAAAGTTGTGGCAAAAAGCACCCATCTTGCAGGCTGCCACCGAAAAGAAACCTACCCAGCAAGCGGATAACTGCTATCTGCGGTTTAAATCCACTGGACTTAAAAACCCCTCTATCATCCAAGCTCTGCCGTTAGGCGACGGCTGTTTGTCCGACGGTCTTATTGTCACCAGCGATCGTTTCTGTTTGATACAGGATCTTCTTTCGGAAGATTACACTGTTTCTCAGGAGCAGTACCTTAAAAACACTTCTGTTTTTGGGGAGTCCGGCCAATTTTCGGATGTAGAGTACGTGTGGTCTAATGGAGATACTAATAATTTACGTGTAACAACTCACCGGGGATATTCTATTGAAGGTACTCTTAACCACCCGGTGCGTGTAGTACGTAATGATGAAATAATTTGGAGCAGGTTGGATAACTTGCAAGACAGTGATTATTTAGTTATAGATAGATCGCCCGTGTGGCATTCGGGGTCTTCTAATATAACACAAGAAGAGGCATACGTAGCCGGGTTGTTAGTGGGAGATGGTAACTACACTAATAAATATTATTTAGGATTTGCTACCAAAGACGAGGAGCTAATCGGTCACCTTAATCTGTATTTTTCAAACAGGTATGGTAAGAAATTTACTTCTGGAGACGGGGTACACTACAAACTAAGTGGTAAGGATATACGTGAAGATTTTTTATCGAGGCTTGGGATAACTGGTAATCTATATACGAAACATAAATGTTTCCCCGCGGAACTAACAAAGTCTGAGAAGTATAAGGTATCTTCTTTTATTAAGGGACTCTTTGATACCGATGGTGGTTTTGAAGTAGGTAAGTCAAAGGGTGGGGGGTGTGTTTCTTTTTATAATACTTCTGAGAAATTGGTTACCAGCCTTCATAACATTCTCCTGCTGTTCGGCATAGCCTCCACAGTGTCTATGCGCAAGTCTAGATACGAAAATTGGTCAGATAGCTATCAGTTGATGGTAACCGGTAATGATGTAGAACTTTTTTATAAACAGATAGGGTTTGGTTTATCTCGCAAACAACAATCCTTAGAAAAGTTTGTACTACATCGTTTACGGAGAGTCTCCTTATCAGACGGTATTCCGCAAGCTGGTTCTATTATAAATAAAATAACTAAACAACACAGTGTGAGAGGTTTGCGTAAGTTATGTCTTAATCCTGCGTATATCGCGGGGAGATATAAGCAAGGTATACCGTCCCACCGTGTTATTTCTTTTGTAGAGCATTGCATTAAATTGGGAATAAAAGATGATCGTTTGACCATTCTAGCCGATTTAGTTAGTAAGAATTACTTGTATGACAAAATAGAGTGTATCCAAGAAACTATTTCTGAGACATATGATGTTTATGTACCCAACGATCATACTTTTTGGTCAAATGGTTTTATTTCTCACAATACAAAGATCAGAGGTGCGCGTTTTTATTCCATCCTGTGTGATGAGTTTCCGCACATTCCCGAAGAAATTTTTAATATGGTTATACGTCCCATGGCAGCTACGGTAGCTGATCCCATGGAGAATGTACACAAGATTGCACGTCGTAAGCGCCTTATAGAGAAGGGGCTTCTTACCGAGGCCGAAGCAGCAGACGATGATCACCGAGCCAACCAGATAATAATTACGTCATCGGGATACTATACCTTCAACCACATGTACAAGCTGTACATGGCATATAAGCAGGAGATGCTGGAGGGTAACGACAGGTATGCGGTCTGGCGAGTTCCCCACAATCTTCTACCCGAAGGTTTTTTGGATAAAGATAACGTCGAATCGGCTCGTAAACAGATGTCGAGTCTTGAATTCCGGATGGAGTACGACGCTGCGTTTATTCCGGATACGGACGAGTTTTATAGAGCATCGCTGTTGTCAGCATGTAGTCAGACAAGTTTCTCAACACAGGTTGCAGGAACACCAGAAAAAACTTATTGTTTAGGTATAGACCCAGCCCGCAAAGAGGACTCATTTGCAATATGTGTGGTGGAGATGGGTAAGCCTGCTAAGATAGTACATTCCCTAGAAATGCAGAATCAGCCCTTTCCCAGGATGGCAGCTCTGGTAGAGGATCTTTGTGCCTCCTTTAACGTTTCCCACATCTATATGGATGCCCAGGGTGGCGGACTTGCCATCAAGGACATGCTTGCGGAAAATAACCGCGGGTTACGCGAGGGTCCTATTCTGGACAGGGATGACGAGATTTATTTTCGACGCGACGGTAGAAAAATTCTGACTATGTGTAATTTTTCTACTGACTTTATTTCCGATTCTAACTATGCGGCTCTTCGTCTTTTGGAGCACAGGGAGCTTTTATTTCCCAGTATTCCCAAAGACCAGACTCCAAGCATCGCGCAGGAGGAGGCATGGCTTACTATCCAGGCAATGAAGAACCAGATGCAGCTGATAGCCATCACCGAAACTCCCACAGGTAAAAACCATTTTGATGTCCCCAAGGGCGGTGGTCATGGTTTACAGAAGAAGGATCTATATACTGCCTTCATGCTTGCTGCCCGGTGCGTGTACGATCAGTATTGGACGGACACTCTTCCCGAGGATATTCTTTATCAGGGAGGTGCTATTAAGGAGCGTACCAGATCTGATGAGCGGTCAGCTCTTCCGGGTTTGGAGTCGTACTATGAAGATGATATTCCGGATCTACTGCTAGATAAGATACAGATGGTTGAAGATCCTGAGGGGTATAGGCAGAGAATGTTACAGGGTTCGGTCAAACGTACTTTGGTTTCGGCCCCCTCAGTAGCGGTTCTTAGACCTGTTTCTAAAAAATAAATAGGAGAACACTCGATGTCTGATGGGGTTAAGAATAAGTTAAACGCAAACCTTGAAAATTCTGAAGTTCTTTCCTATAACCAGGTCTCTGAAGGTGTACATGAGATGGAGATTGCAGTAGGTCCTGGTGGCAGAGACGTTAGAGAATTAGCTTTTTTGACTGGGAAAGATGGTCAGCCTAACCCCGTCGTGTTCCACGAAGCCGGTCGTGAGATTAGACGTGATTTTCTTCGACGCGTGGACATTGATCTTCTAACCGGTAAACCCTCAGTTATTAAGCAGTCCCCGCAAAAACGATTTCAGAAGGCAATCGAGGCGTACCACTCTCAGGGGGTGTACGGTACTGTTATAGATACTCTTACCAATTTTGCTGCTAAGGGTTTTAAAAATGATATCGACGATCCAGAGATCCGTCTTTTTTACGATACCTGGAACAAGGAAGTGGGTTTTCAAGAGACTGTTGAGAAAATATTTTTTGATTTTTTCCGTGTAGGGATGGTACGTACATTTAAAATGGTGGGTAAATTTGAACCCAAACTTAAGCCAGAAAATTTTGATCGGATCATGGACCAGACCTCGCGCGCCAACGGATTTAAGACCTCGTCTGGGCTTAAGTCTCTGATGGCCTACAAGGATTTTGCAGCCGCTAAAAAAATCTGGTCGAAGGCGTTCGTTCCTACCAACTATACTATTCTTAATCCTACTTTAGTGGAGATCAAAGGTTCTCTTTTATTTGAACAAACGGAGGTGTTCCTTAAACCGGAAGCATTTAAGGATGTTAAGGATATGCTTAACAAGCCTGGGAAACTTTCTGCAGAGCAGAAAAAGTTTCTTACTTCGCTACCCAAAGAACTTAAAGAGGCTATTAAAGCTAACAAGCCTGTAAAACTTCCGCCAGAGTTGGTTGGTAG
>SDBT01010722.1_pt1 | contig 14774 bp, 19 predicted proteins | sample 2277101 | NCBI WGS metagenome assembly SDBT01 (sample SAMN10404973, study PRJNA504765) | marine sediment metagenome | isolation source: marine sediment core GS10_PC15, 103 cmbsf | place: Arctic Ocean: Southern Knipovich Ridge | collected 2010
GGCCCGCCAGGCGTAAGGGCCGGGCGGCTCGGGCTCGAGGGTGGCCTCGTGCCAGGCGCGCCCGCCGTCGACGCTCACGTCGACCGCCTCGACCGGGCCCCATCCCGACCAGGCCCGACCCTCGATCGGGCATGTCCCCGCCCGAAGATGCCGTCGCCGCGTCAGGAAGTCGGGGATGCCGGGCGGAACCAGCAGCGACCGGGGCAGCATGCGGGTCAGCGGCGTGCCGGGCTCCTCCTCGTCCTGGCGAAGTCGGTAGGAGTGGGACTGCTGGAATCCGTCGAAGGGCGTGGCGACCGCGGTGATGCGGTCGAGCCACTTCACGTTGGCCATCCCGTACCAGCCGGGGACGACCAACCGAAGGGGGAACCCATGCTGGGGCGGGAGCGGCTGCCCGTTGACCCGATAGGCGAGCAGGACGTCGTCTCCGAGGGCGTCCTCCAGCGACAGGCTTCGCTCGTAGTGCTGGTAGACGTCGCTCTCCAGGCCCCGATCGAGGCCAGTGAAGACCACCTCGGTGGCGTCGTCGGCGAGCGCGGCCTCGTCGAGGACCGACCGCAGCGGGACACCGGTCCACTCGGCGGTGCCAACCGCCTCCTGCATCCACGGCTGGCTGATCGGTCGGGGCGACAGCTCCACCCGCCCGTTGCCTGCGCACTCCATCGTGGCGACGATGGTGGTTGCCGGACGGGATCGGAGATCGTCGAGGGACAGCGAGAGGCTCCGCTCGACGTGGCCCTCGACCGTCAACGACCACTCCGCAGGGTCGACCCTGGGGATGTCGTAGTGGATCAGCAGGTAGTGGAGCCCGACCGGGGTAACCGCCCAGCGCAGTGCCTCCAGGGGCATCCCGTGGTTGCGGGCGGCGAGCTGAAGCTCCTCGAGGGTGATGGGCTCGGTCGCTGCGGGCTCGGATTTCAACTCGGAGCGTCCTCGTTCTCGCACGCCATGGCCACCGACACCACGCCCTCTAGGGGACGGCCGTCGAACTCGTCCTGCGCGCCAAGATACATGAGTCGAGGCGCACCGTCGGCGAGCGCGCCGAGCGCCTCGCGGACCAGCGTCGGCTCGGCGCACGCACCGCCGAGCCATCCCATCACAGTTCCGTCGGCCCGGATCACCGCGGGTAAAATTCATCCATGTACGGCATAGCGTTGAGTGTTTCTACGTGTATCCGCGCTGGGACCCGTGTTGATGTGGCATGGATCGCCGACCGGCAGCGGGCGCAGGGCTCCGACCCGAACGAGGCAGTAGCGATCACGCCCGGTGGAGGGCGCCTAGGGTCGCTCATGTCCGGGGCCCTTGATGGTCAGCTCATCGCGTTGGCAGGGATCCAGGGTCAGGGTCGACTGTTCAAGCTCGACATCGGTCCCGGCGACGCCGCAGTCTCGGGCGTCGAGCCCGCAGTAGGGATCGGGTGCATGCTGGTTCCGGCGTCGGAGCTGCCCGACGGGATCTGGCAACAGCTCCTCGACCGTGAGCCGGTGTGTCTCGTCAGCCAACTGGACGGCGACTCTGTCGCCAGCACGGTGCTGTACACGTCCGACACGATCAGCGGAGCTGGCGACCGCGCACGTCGCATGTTCGGTGAAGGAGCGAGCACGACGGAGACCTTCGACGACACTGTGGTCACCGTTCTGTGGCCGACATCCACCCTGGTCATCGTGGGTGGAGGGGAGATTGCCGACTCGCTACGGCGGCTCGCCTCGGTGATTGGCTGGCAGTCCGTCACCGCGGGGAACGCGCGCGAAGCTTCGGGGTTCATCGCAGGCCTGTCGCCACTCGACAGTGTCGTCGTCCTTGGCCACGATCTCGAGATGACCGGCGGAGCGTTGATAGCGGCCCTCGAGAGCGACGTGGGCTACATCGGTGGCGTCGGTCCGAACCGTCTGCAACAGTCCCGGTCCGACTGGCTGGCCTACCGAGGGTTCACCGATCTGAGTCGCATAGAGGGGCCGGCCGGGCTCCAGATCGGGGCGAGAAACCCTCAGGAAATTGCGCTGGCAATTGCTGCACAGATAGTGGCCACACAAACGGCAGCATCGGCCTGACTCTCGTTTCCGTTCCGCACCGCACATCCGGACGCGCCCGTTCTCGGTCTCTCACGCACCCGTTGAAGGGTCGCGCTCGGTGGTGAGAGGTGCAGTCGTCGGCGCGGTGTAGCTACCGATCCATTCGTCCTTCCACGCCTGGTCGTACTGCTCGGGGTTGCACCCGGGCTTGTAGACCGCAATCAACTCCTCGGTGATCTGCTCGCGGTGCGACCGCAACCCACCCGGCACTTCATAGGTGCAGATGTGGACATTCCAGCGATCGCCGGCCCGTCTCGTCCAGCACACCGCCTGCGGGTGCTTGAACGGAAAGGGTTCCAGAGACAGGTCCTCGGAGTGGTCAACGTAGATGACTGTGAAGTCCTGTGGCTTCGTGTCGGGATCGGATCGGTACATGATCGCGTACACCGCGGCGACCGTTGGAGGCGTCCATCCGCCCAGCACCCGCGGCCCCTCGAAGGGGTAGCCAGCAAGAGAACCCAGGCGGATCATACGTCGTCCAACAACTCTTCATCCTCCCCGATCGCCTCGGCTTGGGTGACGGGCCACGGCGGGAGCTCGGCCTGCGCCGCGGCCGCTTCGAACGCGGGCACCGCCAGGCTGACGGCCTCGTCGGCCGTGCCCGCCTCAAGCGCGATCTGAGCGCCATAGGTCATCGTTCCGATCCCCGACGCGATTCCGCCCATCGGCGCCACCGCGTCGGCGAGCGCGACGATCTCGTCAAGTTCGAGGACCCGGTCACCTTCCGCCTGGAGGGAGACACTCCACTTCATCGAACGTCCTAACGCACCATGGGCAGTGTGGCGGCGAACTTCTCGAGGCTGTGGAGATTGTGGCCCGAAACGAACGTGTCGACATACCGCGCTGCCACCATCATGCCGAGCGTGTTCGGTCTGAAGTCCTCGTCGTCGCCTTGGTGTGGGTTCATCCACACGATGCGGTGTGACAGACGTGAGAGTCGTTCCATGGCCGCGGCGAGTACGGCCGGATCGCCTCTGTCGAGTCCGTCGGAACAGATCACGACGATCGAGCCGCGGCTCATGCCGCGCCGCCCCCAGTGGCGAACGAACTCGTCGAGCGACTCGCCGATACGCGTTCCGCCATCCCAGTCGAACACCCGACGGGCGGCGTGCTCCATTGCCTCGTCGGGCCGTCGCCGATCGAGTGCCCGAGTGATGCGAGTCAACCGTGTTCCGAAACAGAAGACCTCGACGCGCCCGGCTGCGCGTTTCGTGGAGTACGCGAATTGCAGCAGGTTGCGCGAGTAGTCCGACATCGATCCGGAGACATCCAGGATGAGCACTAGCGGTCTGATCCGCAGCTTGCGCGACGTCCAGAACAGCGTCGACGGCTCGTGTTGCCTGCGCATCGTCGCTCGCACCGTCCGCCGCATGTCAGGTCGTCCCCTGGTCTTGTCCGAACAGCGCCTCCGGCTCCGCCGCTGGGGTGGGGTGAGGCGGACACGGGCCATGATGCGCCTGAGCGCGGTTAGTTCCGACGGGGTGCACGCCGAGAACGACTTCTGCCGCCAGATCTCGGCGTCGGCACCGACGAGACCAAGGGTGATGTTCGTATCGTCCTCTTCTTCTCCGGTACCGGGTTCATTGTCCGGGACCTGCAGCGGCGCGTGGGTGTCCGATGATGCGGAGTCGGGAGGAGCATGCGCATCGGGTGGAGGGTCGGACTCTCCGAGAAAGAAGCGACGAAACACTCGGTCATACACAGGGATCTGATCGCGCCGAGTGACCAGCGTCGTTCGTCCGCTCCAGTAGAGGTCCTCGATCTCGCCGAGATCGAGCGCAGCGGCAGCGGAGCAATAGATCATGATGTCGCCAGAGCCGACGGAGAGGCCTTCGGTGCGCAGCTCGTGGCCGAACCGAACGAGCCTCTCCACCAGGGTGGCGCCGTCAGACATTGGAGACGACGGCGTCGAGATCGTTGTGCACCTCGTCGAGGTCGTCTCGGTCCTTGATGACCGACCCGAGTGTGTCGCGGGCGTGATCGACGTCGAGCTCCTCGGCGCCGATCACCTCGAGGGCCGCCACCCAGTCCAGGGTCTCGGCGACGCCAGGCGGCTTCGCCAGCTCCATGGAGCGCAGTCGGTTGACGGCGGCGACCACCTTGCGGGCCAGCGTGTCGGGAACCTCGGGCAACCGGATCTTGACGATGGCCACCTCCTGCTGGACGCTCGGGTAGCCGATCCAGTGATAGAGACAGCGCCGCTTCAGAGCGTCATGGAGTTCCCTGGTGCGATTAGAGGTGAGGATGACGATCGGCGGCGACTCGGCGACGATGGTGCCCACCTCGGGGATGGTGATTTGGAAGTCCGACAGCAGCTCGAGGAGGAACGCTTCGAACTCGTCGTCGGCACGGTCGATCTCGTCGATCAATAGAACACATCGATCTCCGGCTCGGATCGCTTCCAATAGTGGACGCTCGAGCAGGAACCTGGAGCTGAAGAGACCGTCGACGGCGTCATCACCGAGTATCTGGTGTTCGGACATGGCCCGGACGTGCAACATCTGACGGGCATAGTCCCACTCGTACAACGCCTGGTAAGTGTCGATGCCCTCATAGCACTGGAGCCGGATCAGGCGAAGGTCGAGGACGGAGGACAGCACCTTCGCAAGCTCGGTTTTGCCGACACCGACTTCACCTTCGAGCAGAATGGGCCGCCCGAGTTCAAGAGCGATGAACAACGCGGTCGACATACCGCGGTCGGCCAGATACCCGCCGGCTCGCAGGGTCTCGGTGAGCTCGGAAACGGTTTGCCGACCCTGACCGCCGTCTTCGTCGGTCATGTTCGAATCCGCGCCATGGACGAGGACGTCAGCTGGACGTCGGCGGGCCGAACACCAGGTCGCGAATGGATTCGCCCGAGGTGTTGAGCTTTCCCTCGCGTGCGAGCGTTTCGCGCCAGGCTGCCTGTACGTCGCCACCCTCTTCCGCGAATCCATCGAAGCTGAACGCTCGCGCATTGCGGCAGACCCGGTTCGGATTGCAGTCCTCGTCGAGGCCGCTCGCCTCGGCATCCGCGGACGACCACATTGTGTCGGTCACGTCGTCGGTGTGATCGCTACCCGGGGTCATCGGTTGCCTTCCATGGGTGGTTGTTCGGGCCATGGGCCGGTCTGCGCCAAGTGTACTGCCAGAGCGCCGCATGCTCACTAGCCCCCGCTGGGCCGCGCTACCCCACGGTTTCGAGGGTGCGGTCACCGGAGCCGGCGACCGGTTCGGACGGCTCGGTGGCGCCACGATCAGGTTTTGTCCGCCTTGGCGTGTAGGCACTGGTAAGGGTGAGCATCGCAGCTCCGTAGATGATCACGAGGATTCCGATGATCAGCAGGAGTGGTGGGAACACGTCGACTGGTGGTGCTGTCGTGTCGAGGATTCGGTAGTCAACGGCGACTGCTCGTACACCTGCTACAACGTCGTCGTCAAAGTATTCGATTACTTCCGGGATCGACCGGACCGCTGTCTCCCCGTCGAACCTCGTTAGTGGTTCGATTCCCGGGATCTCACGGAAGCCCTCTGTGACTACGAGGAGATTGGTGATGGCTTGGGCGAGGCGCGGGGTGTTCTCCTCGAGCGCTGCAAGCACCGCACCGGCGTCGGCAAGGTCAGAATTGTCGGCCACGAAGGTCAACAATTCTGGAATTTCGGCGCTGACCTCATCAAGAGGCAGAGCCAGAAGCAGATGGAATGTGTTGGGGAAATTGTCTTCGAGAGCAGCGAGCACCTCATCGTTCGTGAGGCCGGTGGCCCCAGCGACAAGTTCCACCAGTGAACCAACCTCTTCGGCCGCTCCACCTTCGGCATCAATAATCGGGTCCGACAAGTCGGAAATATTGCCGACAATATCGATACCCACCTCCATGCCAACGACACGTTGTTCGACGAATGCCGGACGCAAGCCATCAATTGCCTGCTGCCCTGCATCGAGCCGAGGGAACAGGCCAAGAACCAAAACGCTCCCGCCCACAACGACACCAACCAGAATGACGACCGACCAGCCGAGCCTGTGCACCCCCTTGCTGTAGGCACCGGTTCTGCTAAGGCCTATCATCAGGAGCCCGAGAATCACGACCACCACGCCAATAACCGTTAGGATCGGTGCTATGAGCTCGACCTCTGGCCACGGTTCATCCAGATCGCGGAAATCCTGCGCGACCGCTTCAACGGCTGTCACCACATCGGTCTCGAAAAAGTCACGGATCTCGGGAACGGAGTCGACCGGTGTGACACCATCGAACCGCGTGACCCCATCAGTTCCCTCGACGTCTCGCCAGTTTTCTGTGACTACAAGGAGATTCGTGATGGCTTGGGCGAGGCGCGGGGTGTTCGCCTCGACAGCCTCAAGCACCGCACCGGCATCGGCAAGGTCAGAATTGTCGGCCACGAAGGTCAACAATTCTGGAATTTCGGCGCTGACCTCATCAAGAGGCAGCGCCAAAAGCAGATGGAAGGTGTTGGGGAAATTCTCTTCGAGAGCGGCGAGCACCTCATCGTCGGTGAAGCCGGTGGCCCCAGCGACAAGTTCCACCAGCGGACCAACCTCTCCGGCCGCTCCACCTTCGGCATCAATAATCGGGTCATACGTGTCGGCCACGTTGCCGATTATCGTGATCCCGACACGGTCTCCAACCACCCGTTCTTCGGTAAAGATTGGTCGAGCACCATCAAGGACTCGCTGGCCGGCATCAAAGCGCGAGAACAGGTCCAGCCCCCAAACAATGGCCAGAACCACCAGGCCGGCAACTACCACCACGAACCAGGCAAGCGAATTGGCGTTCCGGGTTGCAGACGTTGACATGGGCTGCCTCACGTTCTTTCGGGTGTGTATCCCACGGCCTCGTGCAAGCGTGTCCGCCGTCGCTTCATTGCCGGTCTTGCCGGGACAGGTTCAACTTCTGGCGCTGGCTCGTAAGTTGCGCCGACGACAATGCCCTCGGCCATGCCATAGAGCAGCGGTAGCGCGCCGGCGATCCGACCGCCGGTCTTGTTGATGCGCTCGAGGCCAGAGTCGATTGGCTCCGCATTGCGTTTGATCTCCCAAACGACCCCAGCACACCCCTCCAATTTGCTGGCCACTCGGGTGAGCCCTGACCCAACCACGTAGAGGTAGATGGCAAGCTCTGCGATGAGCAAAGCGATAGCAACGACTGTCAACACAACCAATAGCGTCATGATCGCACCTTGTCTAGAACTCGGCCAAGGAACAAGTGATGTTCCAGGCCTTCGAAGAGCACAGCATCCAACCGATCACCGGTCTCGGCGAGCAATGCTGCATCGGATGTATTCGATTCCGCTTGATCAAGCGTCGAGCGGATGAGGTCGACACGCTTCTCGATAGTGCTCACGAGCGTAACGAGAAGCGTCAGAAGCGCAGCGACTGCGAGCAGCACTATCAACCCGAGCCCAAGAGTCACCCACCAGAGACTCTCCTGAGTGGAAGTCAAACCGAGTACATACATCGTCAGCCTCCCAGCCGGTTGCGAGCGCGGGCCAGCCCCGCGACTATGGCGTCGGCCGCCTCGTTCGTGGCATTGAGCTTGCTAAGTGATGCCGTGTTGTGCACCGACTTCATCAGAGAATCGTTGATATCCGCCGCCTCTCCGCCAATCCGCTGGGCCAAGAGGAGGATCGGTACCACAAGAGCCACCACTGCGAGGACTACGGCGATGCCGATCGACCACCCTATGGTCCATCCGGCGGTCGATGCGAGAAGAAGTGCTGTCATATCCTCATCCTCCTGATCAGACCGTGTCAGTAAACTCGCGGACCGGGCGCAAGCTCTCGTTCACAGATGGAACAACTATGGGAACAGTGCTCGTCTTCTCAGCAACGACCTCGACTCCGCCGAGGAGAGCCTCCAGCGATCGTTTGATCGCTACCAGATGAAAAATCACCCGGAGCAAACCAATAGCCAGGGTAGCGACTATCAGCGCTGCGATTATGACGGTGAACCACGCAACAGTTTCCACTGAGAATCCTCCTGCTCAATCCAACAGTTTTCCGACCGAACCGGCATACCTGACCGCGCCGTTGGCGACCTCGGCGATCGTTCGATCCGTCGTGGCCAGGAGTTCGGGTGCGGTGTCCACCTCACCGATGAGCGCAACGCCGCCTGCGAGGGTGTCGTCGGCGGCGGCGCGAATCCTCTCGAGTGCGGCGAGGATTCGGTTGAGGAGCACGACGAGTGTCGGAATGACCACCACGAGAAGGATCACGTTGCCGATCGTCCACATATAAGTCCTCCTGGTCAGCTGGTCGGGGATCGGTAGGGAACGAAGAAGCGCCGGAAGACCCGGACCAGCGCCATTCGAAGGGCCCGCAGCCCGATCACCAGGCCACCTGCCGGCTTGACCGAAGCGGCCTGGCCGGGATCGAGTCCCTTCTCGATCGCCCCCAACCGGTTCTGCATGTTGGTGGCGAAGTCGCCGAGCAGGACCGCCGTGACGTCGGCGATCATGCCGCGTCCATACTGGGCCACGGCGCCCGAGAGTTGCAGATCGAGGGCCACGTCGACCTTGGTCCCCGCGGGCGCGGGAGTAAGGACGGCATTGAGCTGCAACGCGGCTTGCCCGCGACCCTTCTTGTCGGCGCCCGCGGCGTCGACGACGATTGTCTTGTCGGCCTCGCGACGCTCGAGAATCTCAGCGGTCCCGTCGAACTCGACCTTGACCGGACCCATGCTGATCAGGACGGTTCCCTCGTAACGGTCCTCGCCGACTTGGTCGCTCAGTTCCGCGCCGGGCAGGCAGGCCGCGACCTGTGGGATGTCTCCGAAGAAGTCCCACACAGCGTCGAGCGACTGTGCCGCCTCGAAGTCGTGCCTGATTATCATGTCGTCCCCCCGGCGGGACTGGCCTTCTCAGCGTCGGTCTCGAAGCGAACGCGGCAGCCAGTACAGCAGAAGTAGTGGGTCTCGCCGTCCATCTCGAGTGGATGACTCGTGTCGTCGGCGGTGACAGTCATGCCACAGATGGGATCTATCGCCTCGGTTGTTGGGGTGGCGGCGAGCCCATGCCGGCCGGCCAGCTCACCGGCGGCCCGGAGCTCTACGAGCTCGGCCAGCACGGCGACCGCGACTTCGCGATGGGTGGTGTGGCCGAGGTCTAGCCCGACGGGTATCCGTATCGAGTCGATCATCTCCTGGGAGATGTTGCGGTCCTGGAGATACCCACGGAGCGCCTCACCACGTTGTGGCGATCCAACCACGCCCAGGTAGACGGGCCCGGCCGCAAGGGCCTGTTCGACGATGTCCTCGTCGCCGTGGCCCTGGGTGGCGACCACGACGATCGAGCGTGAGGACACGGCATCGATCGAGAACTCGGCCCCTTCGATCAGCTCCGCATTCCAGTCGAGGTCGCGGGCCAGCTGAAACAGGGTCTGAGCCATCGGCGAGCGACCGACGACGACCAGATGGGGGGCCGAGACGAAGGGCTCGATGAAGATCTGCAGGGCGCCGTCGCTCTGACACGAGATCGCGATCGCAGTCACGCCCTCGGGCGTGTCGATGAGCTCCTCAGACAACCCGAGGGCCAGCAGGCGCGGCTGGCGCTCGGCCAGCGCCTTTAGCGCCTCGCGAATGAGCACCGGCTCTGCGCAGGCTCCACCGATCCAGCCGAGGATCTCACCCGATGCCATCACGATGGCCCGCGATCCCTGCTGTCCCGATGACGGTCCTTCGCGCCAGACCACGGTTGCGAGAACGAAGTCCTCGTCGCCTCGCGCCAGCTCTACGGCGTGTTCGAGCACACCCCAGCCGTCGATGGCGGGGTCGTTGGTCATGAACCCGTCCTGGTCGGAGGCGCACCCGACACATCGTGATGCTCGGTGAGCGCTTCATGGACGCGGTCGGGCAGGAGTGGCATGTCGATGTTTCGAACGCCGGTGTCCTTCAGGGCGTCCAGCACCGCGTTGACGAACGCGGCCGGTCCGCCCACGGTGGCGCACTCGCCGATTCCCTTGGCCCCGATCGGGTGATGAGGACATGGAGTCACCACCTCGTGCAACTCGAATCCCGGGGTCTCCCACGCGGTGGGTAGGAGGTAGTCCATGTAGTTGGAGCCCACACAGTTGCCTTCTTCGTCGAAGGTTATGAACTGCATGCTGGCCATGGCGTAGGCCTCGGTCAGGCCGCCCATGATCTGTCCTTCGACGATCATCGGGTTGATGCGCACGCCGCAGTCGTCGACCGCGACCATGTTGAGCACATCCCACACGCCCGTGTGGGGATCGACCTCGACGGTGGCGATGTAGCAGGCGAAGGGCCATGTCAGGTTGGGCGGATCGTAGTAGGCGTTGTTCTCGAGACCCGGCTCCATCCCGTCGGGGATGTTGCTGTAGGCCGCCATGGCGCATTCCTGGATCGTGACCCCGGTGTCGGGTGAGCTCCGCACGAAGAAGCGGCCCAGTTCCCAGTCGATGTCTTCCTCGGAGACCTCGAGCAGGTGAGCGGCGATCTTGCGGGCCTTGGCCCTGATCTTGCGTGACACCATCGAAACGGCCGCGCCCGCCACGGGGGTGCTGCGAGAGGCGTAGGTGCCCATGCCGAACGGAGCGGTGTCGGTATCGCCTTCCTCGACCACGATGTCGTCGGCCGGGATGCCCAGTTCGTGGGCCACGATCTGGGCCCAGGTGGTCTCGTGCCCCTGTCCCTGGCTCTTGGCCCCCGTGCGTAGGATCGCCTTGCCGGTCATGTGGACACGCAACTCGGCGGAGTCGAACATCTTGATGCCGAGGATGTCGTACTCGCGGCTGTTTCCGGCTCCCAGAGGTTCGGTCATCGTGGAGATGCCGATGCCAAGGAGGCGTCCGTTCTTCTTCGCCTCTTCCTTCTGCTTGAGGAAGTCCTCGTAGCCGATCGCTTCAAGCCCGATGTCGAGGCACTTGCCGTACTGGCCCGAGTCGGTGAGGAAACCGAAGGGAGTGCGATGGGGGAAATCGTCGTCACGGACGAAGTTGAGCCGGCGGATCTCGGCCTGATCAACGCCGAGATCGTCGGCGGCGGCCTGAACCATCCGTTCCTGGAAGAACATCGCCTCGGTAACGCGGAACGAGCATCGGTAGGCGACGCCGCCCGGTGCCTTGTTGGTGTAGACGCCCCGGGAAGTGAGGTGTGCGGCGGGAATGTCGTAGCAGCCGAAGGCCGAGTGCAGCAGACCGATCTTGAACTTGCTGGGCTGCGCGTCGGAAAAGAAGGCGCCGTGATCGGAGTCGGTGTGCATACGAACGCCGAGGATCTTGCCGTCTTTTCGCAGCGCCATCTGGCCCCGGAGATAGACGTCGCGGGCGAAGCCGGTCGAGATCAGGTTCCCGGTCTTGTCCTCGATCCACTTCACGGGACATTCGAGAAGGATCGACGCGAGAACCGTCACCACGTACCCGGGATAGATGGGGACCTTGTTGCCGAAGCCACCACCGAGGTCGGGTGATACGACCCGGATCATGTGTTCGGGGAGTTCGGCCACCATGGCGACCGCGGCCCTGATGATATGTGGGGCCTGGCTGGTCATGTACAGCGTGAGCTTGGAGGTCGACCGGTCGAAATCGGCCACCGAGCCACAGGTCTCGATGGGGGACGCATGCGACCTCGGGTAATGCAGCTCTATCTCTGACACCACGTCGGCGTCTGAGAAAGCCCGATCGGTGCCGTCTTTGTCGCCGACCTCCCAGTCGAAGATGGTGTTGTCCTGCTGGTTTTCCTTGTCGTCTCGAATTAGCGGCGCTCCGTCAGCCATCGCCTGGGTCGGGTTGACGATGACGGGCAGCGGCTCGTAGTCGACGATGATCGCCTCGCACGCGTCCTTGGCGATGTAGGGGTCGTCGGCGACGACGCATGCGACTTCCTGCCCCTGGAATCGAACCTTGTCGGTCGCGAGGACCGCCTGGGTGTCGTAGGACAGCGTCGGCATCCAGGCCAGGTTGCGGCTGGCCATCAATTCACCGGTGAGCACGAGACGAACCCCCGGGATCGCCCACGCCTTGCTCGCATCGACGGACCTGATGCGGGCGTGGGCGAGCGGGCTGCGGAGGATCTCCATGTGCAGCATGTCGGGCAAGGTGATGTCGTCGATGTAGTTGCCCTTACCGCGGATGAATCGGTTGTCCTCGACGCGGCTACGGCTGGCTCCGAGGCCACCGATCTTGATCTCGTCGACGGTCATGATGGCTCCTCGTCTTCGTCAGTGGCGCTCTGGCCGCGGAGTCCGGCCGCGGCCGACAGCACAGATTTCACGATGTTCTGATATCCGGTGCAACGACAGAGATTTCCCGACAGGGCCCACCGCACCTCGTCCTCGGTCGGGTCGGGATTCTCATCCAAGAGGGCCTTGGCAGTGAGCATCATGCCCGGCGTGCAGAAGCCGCATTGCAGACCGTGCTCGTCCTTGAAGCCCTCCTGGATGGGATGCAGCTCGCTGGCCGTCGCGAGGCCTTCGACCGTTGTGATCTCGTGTCCCTCGGCCTGTACGGCGAACATCGTGCAGCTTTTCACCGGGGCTCCGTCGAACAGCACGGTGCAGGCCCCGCAGTTGGTGGTATCGCAGCCCATGTGGGTGCCGGTTAGCTCGAGACCCTGGCGGATCAGGTGAGAGAGCAACAGTCTGGGCTCGACGTCGAGCGTGTGTTGGTTGCCGTTGATGCTGACGGTGATCCGTCGGACCGGGGCGTCGGTGGTCGGTTCCGGTGACACCTCGGCGAACAGGCTGGTCATGTCAGGCCACCTCCTGGGTCGTGAGCTGCAGGTTCGAGAGGATCCGGGTGACGAAGGTGGCGACGATGTGTCGCTTGTAGGCCTCGCTACCTCGATGGTCGGACCTCGGTCGCGAAGCCTGCGCGGCGAGATCGGCGGCCCGCTCGAGGGTCCCGGCGTTCAGATCTGCGCCGACGAGTTCCTGTGCGGCCTCACTGGCGTTGATGGTGGAAGCGCCTACGCCGGTGAGGCCGATTCCGGCCCGAGCCACCTGGTCGCCGGAGAACTCGAGCGACACGGCTACGCCTACGGTGGCGAAGTCGCCGACCCGTCGTTCGAGCTTGAGGTAGCTGCCGGCCCGGGTTCCCACCGGAGCGGGAACGACCGCTTCGACCGCTAGCTCGTCGAATTGAAGGACGTTCTGGAAGGGGCCGTCGATGAAGTCGGCGACCGGGATGTCGCGCCGACCGTTGGGACCTTGGGCGACGATGGAGCCACCGAGCGAACACATCACCGATGCCCAGTCGCCCTGGGGATCAGCGTGACACAGCGAGCCGACGATGGTGCCTCGTGTTCGCACGATGGGATCGGCGATCACGGGAGCGGCCGCGGCGATCGTCGGCTGTTGGGCGGCGAGGTCCTCGGCCTTTTCGAGATCGACGTGGCGACACAGAGCACCGATGCGGAAGGTGCCGTCTGGATCGGCGCGGTGGTAGGCGAGGTCCGGAATATTGTTGATGTCGATCAGCATCTCCGGCGAAGCGAAGCGGAGCTTCATCAGAGGAACCAGGCTCTGGCCGCCGGCGAGCACCTTCGCTTCGCCTCGGCCTTGACGGAGCAGCTGTATGGCCTGGTCGACGGTGTCGGGCGCCTCATATTGAAACCGTGGCGGATACATGCCGTTAGAGGTTCCTTTCGCGATCTACTGGTTGTCGCTCGACCCGCGGCGATCCGGTATCGCGACAGGAAGCGACTCAGCATCGGGATCGGCGCGACGCTCCTGGTGCGGTGGCCACGGCCCTTGCACGGGTTGGCCGGCAACCTTGAGATATTCGATGAGTTGGGGCCACGCCCAGACCGTGTTCGCACCGGTTTTCGGCGAGTCCTTGATGAGCTCGTAGATCCTCGGGTTGCCCCGGCTGAGTCCAGATGACTCGACGACCATTCGATCCCCCCCACTTAGAACGCTACAACAGGCCAGGCTTAGCCCACTCCTCAGCTGTTAGGCGCAGCCTGCCTGCAATGCTACACCCGGGACGGTCAGCGTGTCGGCGCCGCTCCTCGCGAGGCCGTCAACCCGCCTTCCCCGCAGCAGCCAGCTCGTCACCGATCGCCAGGACCGCGTCGGCCAGCCCATCGACGTCGGCTGTGGTGGTGCGGGGGTTGATGTAGCACGGGCGCAGTGCGTACCGGCCATCGACGACCGTGCTGCTCGGGGCGTAGCGAGTATCGCGACGGAGGCGATCGAGGATCCGGCTGTTGAGGTCGGTGAGCTCGTCTTCGACCAGGCCGCGGCGGGGGCGGTAACGGAAACAGCAGATCGACAGCTCGGGCTCGGTCACCAGCTCGAGTCGCTCCTCGGCCTGCGCCCGGTCGGCCAGGTGCCGGGCATGGCCAACGTCGCGGCGGACCACGGCCCCGACGCCGTCGGCGCCGAGCTCGCGAAGCAGCGCCCACACCACCATGCCGCGGGCGGGCGCCGACAACTCGACGCCGAACTCGTCATACCGCACACCCAGGTCGTCGAACGGCGACTCCGCCTCGCCTCTGAAGGACCCCTCGAGGTAATCGGCGGGCCCCTGGGTGAAGGCCCGGTACAGCAGGTCGGCGTCACGGACGAAGGTTGCACCGATGCCGACCGGTGCGGCCAGCCACTTGTGGGGATCGACGATGACCGAGTCGGCTCGCTCGATCCCGGCGAATCGAGGCCGAAGCTCGGGATCTGCGACCGCGAACAGGCCGTATGCGCCGTCGACGTGGAGCCACACGTCGTGGCGCTCGGCCAGCTCGGCCAGATCGTCGAT
>SDBT01010723.1_pt1 | contig 14774 bp, 4 predicted proteins | sample 2277101 | NCBI WGS metagenome assembly SDBT01 (sample SAMN10404973, study PRJNA504765) | marine sediment metagenome | isolation source: marine sediment core GS10_PC15, 103 cmbsf | place: Arctic Ocean: Southern Knipovich Ridge | collected 2010
TGTAACATAAACATTGCCTGATGAGTCAACAGCAATTCCAGCTGCACTGTCATCCCCAGTTCCGTTAGAGGTTGCACTCCAAACTTCACTGCCGGTTGAATTATATTTTATTGTGTGGTAATCATAATCAACTCCACTAATCTCAAAAGATCCTGTAACATAAACATTGCCTGATGAGTCAACAGCAATTCCAGCTGCACTGTCATCCCCAGTTCCGTTAGAGGTTGCACTCCAAACTTCACTGCCAGTAGTTGAGTTGTATTTTATTGTGTGGTAATCGTAGTCAGTTCCGCCAAAGGATTGAGACTGCCCTGTAACATAAACATTACCGTCTGCGTCAACAGCAATTGCATTGGAAAGATCATGACTTGTCCCGTTAGAGGTTGCACTCCAAACTTCTACTCCAAGCGAATTATATTTTATTGTGTGGTAATCGTAGATTCCGCCAAAGGATTGAGACTGCCCTGTAACATAAACATTGCCCGATGAGTCAACAGCAATTCCAGATGCATAATCGTCCTCAGTTCCGTTAGAGGTTGCACTCCATTCTTCACCCGCAAACAAAATTCCATTCTTGTACCAATCATAAACAACACTGGCATTTTCAGGCATAACATTAATTGCATAAGCTGTTAAATTTTCAGTAGTTAAATTAGTTCCAAATGTCGAATTCAAAACAACCAAAATACTAGGGGCAGTAACAACAAAATAACTAGTCTCAGTATCATTCACATTGCCACTTGTATCATTAGCAAAAAATGAAATATTATATCTTCCAGTTTGATTTGTATCAGAAAAAGAAACATTATACCAATCACTAGTATTCCCCAACACCAACGGAACAACAGTCCCATCTGGATATGTGACATTAACAAAAACAAAATCAACACCATCATCATCAGTAACATTAGCACCAATCTCAATAACTTCGGTTACATTATAAGTCGTATTAGCAACAGGAACCAAATCAAACACAGCAGGAGGAGTATTTTCAACTATAGTCAGATTATAAGAAGAAACACTATCCCCGTCTTCAGTCCCATCATTAGGAGTAACCACACAAGTCCAGTTATCTCCGACAGTTGTAACTGAAGAAGGTAAAATATCTGCAGGAACTCCACTACCAGAATTAAAACTACCCCTAGGATCATAAACTTCAATCCCCCTAGTATCACCAGCAAGATAAACATAATTACCATCACCCCAAACACTAATAGCATAACCTCCTTGGTAATCATTATCAATATGAGTTAAAAAGCCAGATGAATTAACCGAATAAACTTCAATCCCCCTATCGTCATTAGCAAGATAAACATAATTACCATCACCCCAAACACCATTAGCATAACTAGAACCTCCTTGGTTATCATTATCAATATGAGTTAAGCCAGATGAATTAACCGAATAAACTTCAATCCCCCTATCATAATTAGCAAGATAAATATAATTACCATCACCCCAAACGCCAGTAGCAGCACCTCCCCGGTCATCATTATCAATATGAGTTAAAAAGCCAGATGAATCAACCGAATAAACTTCAATCCCATTATAATCATTAGCAAGATAAACATAATTGCCATCACCCCAAACGCCCCAAGCACCATCTTGGGTATCATTATCAATATGAGTTAAATGGCCAGATGAATCAACCGAATAAACTTCAATCCCCTTATCATCATTAGCAAGATAAATATAATTGCCATCACCCCAAACACCAGCAGCATCACCTCCTTGGCTATCACTATCAATATGAGTTAAGTTAAAATAATCAACACCATTTCTCTGCCAAACACCAGAATAAGTTATGTTATCACCATCTGAATCTGTTGCATTTGCATAACAATACAAATCTTCAGTTGTATCGTTAGTTCCATTCGTCGAATTCAAAACAACAGAAACTATATCTGGAGCATTATTTAAATTTAAAATGGTGAAATAAGTCGTCTCAGTATTGTTCACATTACCACTCGTATCATTAGCAACAAAAGTTACATTATATCTTCCAATCTGACTTGTATTAGAAAACGAAACATTATACCAACTACTAGTATTCCCCAACACCAACGGATCAACAGTCCCATCTGGATATGTAACATTTACAAAAACAACATCAACAGCAATGCCATCAGTAACATTAGCACCAATCTCAACATCATCAGAAACGTTGTAAGTCGTATTGGCAACAGGAGTTAAATTAAACACAGCAGGAGCACCAGTGTCAACAGTCAATATTCTCGTCTCTGTAATTGCAATATTTCCAGCTATGTCCTCACAATAAGCTGTATACTCATAATCACCGTCTTCATCTAATGTAATATTCCACCAATAAGCAGTTCCCGAATTATGAGGAGTCTTGTTAATTTCTCCGGCAATCTCAATGTACACTCTAAAAACAAAGCTCTCATTGCAAGTCATGTTAAATGTCTGAGTCGAAATATTTGTAAAAGTGTTATTAGCAGGAGTTGGCAAAACCCAGCCTGTTTCATTATCAACAGTTACATTTGGACTAGTTTTGTCTACATAGAACCAAGATGTTTTTGTTCTATTATTTTGAGGACTGCTTGAGTCTATCGCATAAGTTGTTATTGTGTAATTTCCTTCAGCCAATAAATCCACATCTACTAAATCTGTCCATGTGAATGTAGCAGTAGTTAGATTTGTTTCGTTGAATTGTATTTGGTTTCCTGTTGAATTAGTAATGTTGTAATATGAATAATTCAATTTATGATTCGCCAAGAAAATTTCTAAGCTAAAGTTACTATTAACAAACAATCCATTCTGTTGCGGTGTAACATATTGAACACTAGGCTTCGTATTATCCAAAACCCAATAGGTAGATGTGTTTGCAGTATTTCCCAAAGTGTCGTTAGCATAAACAACAAATGTTAAGTTAGTTGAGTTGATTCCTAAGTTATTATAAGGCCAGGTGTCATTTGTTGTCAAAGTGCTGTTGTATATGTCTGTACTAATATTATTCATATTACCCGAAGCAATAACAGCGTCAGTAACAGTTCCGTTTCTTACTTCATACCAAACACTATCTAAACTTGCATCAGATACATTAGCTTTCAACAAGATTGTCCAACCCAATGTATCATTATCAAGAGGCGTGATAACAGAAATATTTGGACTTGTAGTATCCAAAACAATCTCCCTCGTCGCTGTTGAGTTAACATTATTCGCACTATCATTAACACTAGCATTCAAATAATAAGTTCCATCGATTAACCCAGTGAAGTTATAAGCAAATGGAACTGACAATAATGATTGTGAATCCACCAAGCCACTTGTATTGTATAAATTTAAGGTAACAGTATCAATGTTTATTTCAGTTATAGTTACATTAGCATAAATAAAATCTTGACTATAATTGCCTGTATTGGTAGTATCATTTGAAAAGTTAATCACAGGATATATTATATCAACACCAAATGGCCAAGTATCCACTGCAGAAACATTATCAGCATTTGTACAATTAACAGTCCAATTCTGATTCAAACCTTCAGATAATCCATTAACAATAAAACTTGTTGGTGTATAGGGAATAGTGGTAGCATTAGTTTGATTTGATACTTCATTAATATAAAAGTCACAACTTATATTATCATAACTCACTTCAGTTACATTAAATGTAAAAGTAATGTTTGATACATTTAACACTCTATTATACTCTGGACTTGTCAAATAAACAACAGGCGGAACAACAGAAAGATTTATTGTTTGATTAGCAAAATTTCCCGCACTGTCTATTGCTTTAACAGTAACATTGTGGTCTCCTAAAGACATAGATGAGGTGATGGTAACCGTTGTAACAACAGCATTTAATGAATAACCAGAACCCGAATGCGATGCCAAAACATCATCGACAAAAATTTGATATTGGATGGCAGATGCCAGGTTATCTGTTAAATTAAAACTAATATCTGGCGTAACATCTGATGTTGTTGAATTATTATCTGGATAAGTAATATTAATACCAGGAATTGTTGTATCAAGAATAATTGTTCTTGTCTCTGATGAATTTATGTTGTTTGAAGTATCATTGGCAGTTGCGTTTAGGTAATATATGCCCTCAAGCAATCCTGTAAAGTTAATAAATGATGGATTTGTTGAAGAAGTGCTATTTCGAACTAAGCCAGTTGCGTTATATAGATAAAATGTGATAGTATCAATTTCGACATTATCACTGGCGGTTGCGTTTGCAGTAATCCAATCCTGACTATAGTTACCCATTAATGTAGGTGCTGTGAAACTTATTGAATATGGTATGACACCATCTACTCCAATAAAATATGTTGTTTCTGTATCATTAATATGATCAGAAATATCTTCGATAATGAAAGTAATATTATACCTATTAATCATTGGCGGTATCATAAACGAACCATTATACCAACTACTTTCATTGGCTAAATAATCTATACTATTTGTACTGCTCAAAACTACTTGTTCCACAGTACCATCTGGCATTGTTATGTTCGCATAAACACTCCTAGTCCCCACATTATTAGTAATATTAGTACCCACTTCTATTGTAGTAGAAACATTATAAGTTGTGTTCTCTATAGGTTGCAAACCAAATACCGCAAGACCTGGAAGGATAATTTCTGAAACAGAACTATTTACCCAAGAACTATACTTCTCAAAATCATAAGCCCTGCAACTAAAAGTCCAATTCTCGCCTAATGTTAGAAACGAATTTCCTAAAGTGGAAACCAAAATTTCCCTATCTCCTACAAATTTAGTAGCATATTCACTAGTATCAGTTGTAAAGACTGGAATAGTTTGAGTACCACTTGTTACACCGTTTCCTATTTGACCATTACTATCATCGCCCCAGCATTTTACTCTTCCGTTACCCGTTAGAGTCCCGCAATTGTGAAATGAACCTGATGTCATAACTGAATAAGCTGAACTGTCAGATGTATATTTTGGAGTATATTGTAACTGCATCGCGTTTGTTCCATCTCCTATCACGCCCTTTTCTTTAACTCCCCAACATTTTACTCGTGAATTACTCTCTAGAATACCGCAACTATGTCTATAGCCTAAAGATATATCTGTATAAGCTGAACCGTCAGATGTCCATTTTGGAGTCTTTCTCTTAGTAGTCCAACTGCCATCTCCTATTTGACCATACGTACCTTGTCCCCAACATGCTACCCTTGAGTTACTAACTGCAATACCACAAGTGTGAAGTTGTCCTGCAGTTATATCCTTAAAAGTTAAACTCGTAGAAAGTAGAGTTGGAGAATTTTTATCACTTGTTCCGCCGTTTCCTAATTGACCGTAATTATTCCTACCCCAGCATAATGCTTCAGAATCACTCACTCTAATACCACAAGTGTGATATTGTCCTCCAGCTAAAGATAAATAAGGATCACGGTCTGTTGTCAAGACTGGGGAAGGTTGTTCATTAGTTCCAGCACCTTCTCCTAATTGACCATAATTGTCACGTCCCCAACATAACACTCTAGAATCATTGGATCTTATACCACAAGTGTGAGAATCTCCTGCTGCTATAGCTGTATAAGCTGAATTGTCATTTATTAGGGTTGGATTATTTTTCTGAGTATTTATTCCACCATCTCCTAATTGACCAAACCAATCATAGCCCCAGCATAATACTCTGGAATCGTTAGCCCGAATACCGCAGGTGTGAGAAAGCCCTGCAGTTATAATTGAATAAGCTGAACTATCTGAAGTTAAGACAGGAGAAACTTGCCTACTAACTCCTCCATCTCCTAATTGACCTTCATTACCTCTGCCCCAGCATAATACTCGTGAATCGTTTTGCCTTATACCGCAAGTATGATATTGTCCTGCAGAAATCGTGCCGTCCTTAAACAATGTTCCACTAGAATAAACAGCCGAGCTGTTATACCAAGTATACTCATAAGCTAAACCATCTCCCCTTATATCTGTCGCATTACAATAACCTTTCAAATCATCTATGTGTGTATCAGTTCCAAATCTCGAATCTGAAATAACTGAATTCATAGCAGGACGTGTTTCATCAAGAGTAAAATTTCTAGTCCCTGTTGAGTTCGTATTATCTGCACTATCATTAACAGTCGCATTCAAATAATAAGTTGCATAAGGTAAATTTGTAAAATTATATTCAAACGGAGATGATGAAGAAACTTGTGAATATGCCAAACCTGTTGCGTTGTATAAATTTATTGTGATAGTATTAATATTAGTCTCATTTACAGTTACATTAACATAAATCCAATTCTGATCAAAATAATTGCCAGAAGTTGTAGTGTCATTTAAGAAATCGATCAACGGATAGATTGTGTCAACACCAAACAACCATGTAATACTTGCTGATGCATTATCAGCATTTGTACAATTTATAGTCCAGTTCTTATTCAATCCCTCAGGCAAGGAATTAAGAACAAAGCTTGTTGGCGTATCAATAAGAGTAGTAGCATTAGTTTGATTCGATACTCCATTGTAATAGAAATCACAACTTACATTCTGATATAAAAAATCACTCACATTAAATGTAAAGGTTACATCTGAAGTATTAACTGATTCATTATCAGCAGGACTAGTCAAGTTAAGGATAGGTGGAATAGGAGCCGCATAAATTTCATACGTCCATTGGTCGGTGGAATTTATTCTTCCGAGTGAATCGTTAGCGTAACTTCTCCATGTATAATTTCCTACTTCGATAATTCCATAGTTGTAGAAATAATCTATGGAGTTGTTTGTTGACATCGTGTAGTTTGTTAGTGTTCCAGTAAAGTTATGCTCAATCAGTACTGTGTCTAATGTGATATCATTCCAGGTAACATTAAATTGATAACTAATCCCATATATTTTGTATGGTGCAGGCGATGTTGGAGAAGTATTATTATTTGACCAATATGGTGAGGCTGTATCAATAGTCAATGTTCTTGTATCTGTGCTCACATTGTTTCCTACACTGTCATTACAATAAGCTGTATAAATATATTCTCCTTCGTTAAGATTTGTAAATGTCCACCAATAAGCATTTCCTGAATTCTGAGGAGTACTATCAACAGTTCCATTAAAGGCAATCCATACTGTATCAATGAATGTATCATTACAAGTCATATTAAATGTCTGAGTCGAAATATTTGTAAAAGTATTATTCTCAGGCGTTGGGAAAACCCACCCAGTTTCATTATCAGCAGTAACATTCGGCAATGTTTTATCAACATAAAACCATGATGTTTTTGTCCTGTTATTTTGAGGGCTACTTGAGTCTAGAGCATAAGTTGTTATAGTGTAATTTCCATCTCCCAAAGAATCTACATTTACCAAATCTGTCCAAGTAGATGTTGCACTAGTCAAATTAGTTTCATTAAATTGAATCGGCATCCCACCCAAAGTAATATTATAATATGAATAATTCAACTTATGGTTCGCCAAAAATATTTCCAAACTAAAATTACCATTAACAAAACTTCCTGATTGTGTAGGATTAACATACTGGATACTCGGCTTTGTGTTATCTAATACCCAATAAGTAGAGGCCTCTGCAATATTGCCAAAAGTATCATTAGCATATACTACAAATGTTAAATTAATAGAATTCGTTATTGAATTATTATATGGCCATGTCTCATTTGTGACCAATGTATTATTATAAATATCTCCTGAGATATTATTCATATCCCCACTAACAATATTCATACCATCAACTGTTCCATCTTTAATTTCATACCAAACACTGTCAAGTGTTGAAAATGCTTCTGTAACATTTGCTCGAAGTAAAATTTCGAATCCCAGAACATCATTGTCTAGCGGAGTTGTTATACTAATATTTGGAGCTGTTGAATCCAGTGTAACATTTCTAGTCTCTGTAAAATTTACACTATTTGCACTGTCATTCACTGTTGCATTAAAATAATAAGTTCCGTCATATAAATTATTGAAAGTATAAATAAATGGACTTGATCCTGACGATTGTGAGGCAACTAGACTAGTCGCATTATAAACATTTATTGTGATAGTATCAATGTTCGTCTCATTTACCGTTACATTAACATAAATCCAATCTTGGCTATGATTCCCCGAAGTTGTAGTCTCACTTGAAAAGTCAATCAATGGTGTAATAGTATCCACTCCAAATAACCAAGTATCACTTGTTGAAGCATTATCAGCGTCGGTACAGTTCACTGTCCAATTATTGTTCAATCCTTCAGGCATCTGAACAGTAAAGTTTGTTATTGTATCATCAAAAGTTGTAGCATTAGTCTGATTTAACACATCATTAATATAAAAATCACAACTCAAATTATTATGTGCTATTGAAGTCACATTAAATGTAAAAGTAATGTTTGATACATTTAACACTCTATCATACTCTGGACTTGTCAAATAAACAACAGGCGGAACAATAGTTAAATTAATAGTCTGATTAGCAAAATTATTCTCACCATCAATTCCTTTAATAGTTATATTATAACTTCCCATTGTCCTTGCAGGAAGAAGTGTTACTGTTGTGATTTCCCCAGAGGTCGCAATACCATCTCCTGAGTCTACAGATAAAACACCATCAACATATACTTCATAAGTTAATTCACGATATGCATTATCAGTTATGTTAAAACTAATCTCAGGTGTTGCATCTGAAGTCATCGAATTATTTAATGGACTGGTAATATTAATTACTGGAGAAACCAAGTCAGCAAGAACAGTCAAGCTATTACTACATCTTTCAGTCCCCTCTACAAAACCATTATTAGGTGTAACACAAGACTGCCAAACGTCATCGATTTCAATTTCTTGCGAAACAATTAAATCATTTCTGCCATTATACAAAGCTGATATTTGCTCAGGTGACAAAGATATATTCCAAACTCTATAATCATCAAGTTCCCCATCGAAATACCAACTGTTTGTATCCCTTGCTCCTAGCTTAGTTCTAGTCGAAGAAAATAATTCTGCCCCTGCTGTTCCATAATGGTATGTCGCTTTTTTTTGACCATCCATATAAATATCATACCTTGAGATTAATTCATTCCAAACTATAGTAAAATGATGCCACCCCATTAAAATATCATCACGAATGATTGTCTGTCCACCGCTACCAAAACACAATGTTTCGTCTGGAATGCTACTTGAACACGCTCCAAAAACTATATATCTACTTGCCCCAAAACTCATTGGCATTTCACTTATAGATAAATCATCTGTCATATCCCTATCAGCATTAAGCCAAAATTCAATTGTTCGATATTCGACACTATCTCCATCAATCTGAATATAATCATTTACTCCATCAAAGTCATAAGCCCCTTTTCCATCATGCCCTCCAGTTGAGTTCCATGTTGCACCATTTACAGTTCCACCATCACTATTACCAGAATAATCTTTGGTCCAAGTAGAATTACTTCCACCTTCAAAGGGCATATTCAAAACAGCAATAGAGCTCCCATCCCTTTTCCAATTAAAAATATTTTTAATCGCCAAACTATCAAAATCAAAAGTTGACTGATTGTAAGCTGTAAGATTTTCTATAGAAAAATTTCCTCCTCGTGTTGAATTAAGGACAGGTGTTGTATGAGTCGGAACATAAATCTCTATTGTAATTGTCGCATTATTCCAATCACTTTCACTTTCATAACTGTCAACTCCCTGAACAGAACAAGTCCAAACTTCTCCACTAGAAGTATTACTAAAATCTAATATAGAAATCAAAGTCATCGTTTCTTTTGCAAACGAAGAAGTATTTCCTGAAATATTCACAACACCATCCTTATACCAAATATAGTTTGCAAAAATATTACCCTCCTCCACATCTGTTATATTCGCATAACAACTAAGGTTATCATCACTATAATTTCCAGAAGAACTTGAATTCAAAATAACTTGTAGGGTGCTTGGTGCACTATTCTTAATAAAAGTTAAATTGTTACTCGCAAAAGCACCATTTCCGAAAATATCCTGAACAAAAATATTCCAGCTATAATTTCCTGCAACAAGTTCGCTAAGCAATAAAGAACTCTCATTAAATGTTCCAGAAATATTCGTAGAATTTGTCCCAGACAATTCACCAGTTAAGTTCCAAACATAAACCGTCGCATTCTTTAACGATTCATCTGTTGCGTTAAATGTGAAATTTACAGGAGATCCTTGAATCGTAGCATTAAGAGGTCTAATCAAATTAACAACAGGAACATTAGCCTCTTGTACAAAGAAAAAAGTCGTTTCAGTTGAATTAATATTATTCTCTGTATCGTTAGCAATAAACACGATATCGTACTGTCCTGTCAAATTCGAAACAGCATAACTCGCATTATACCAATCACCAACCGCATTATTCAATGTTAACTGATTCACAGTCCCGTTTGGTAAAGTAACATTAACTAAAACACTGCTCACCCCAACATCATCTGTCACATTTGCACCGATCTCAATTGTACTTGAAGCACCATAAGATACGCCCAAAACTGGCTTTAAATCAAAGACACTTGGAGCCTCAACTATTGTCAAACTATTACTACAAATTTGTTCTTCGTCAGCAGTTCCATTATTGGATGTTATACAAGACTGCCATGTTTCCCCTACAGCAGTTTCCTGTGAAACAATCAAATCGGTTCTATCATTATACAAAGCAAGTATCTGCTCACTTGACAAAGAAACATTCCAAACTTTAAAATCATCGATATGACCATCAAACCAACCATTACCACCAGACATCCGCCTTCCGAAATTAACCTGAATCTCTGAGATTAAATCTACATCTCCATTATTATCATACGTAACTCTTTCCGAACCATCCAAATAAATATCATACTTATCATCAACTTCATTCCACGCAAAAGCAACATGATGCCACCCTTCAGCATAATTATCTTTAATATAAGTAACCTTACTACCATAAGCTAAGGTAAGAGTCTCACCAGCAAAAGAACAACAACCACCAGAAACAATCCAGTTAACACTCCCAAGACCAAATGAAGTCACCATTTGATAAACTGAACCTGCAGTTACTACATCTCCATCCCTATTAATCCAAAATTCAAAAGTTTGATATTCAATAGGATTTCCGATAATAGACATATAATCATTTGAACCATCAAATTCATATGCACCAAATCCATCATGCCCTGATGTCGCACTCCATGTTGCCCCACTAACGGTTCCATTATTGCTATTGCCAGAATAATCCCTTGTCCATGTAGAAGTACTTCCACCCTCAAAAGGCACATCTAAAACAACCAAAGAAGTATCATTCCTTTTCCAATCATAGATATATTTTAAAGAACTGTTAAATGGGTCTACATAAGCAGTTAAATTTTCACTCGCAAAATTTGTTCCATAAGTTGAATTTAAGACAAGTGGAATAATCTCTGGAATAATCTCTAAAACAGAACTATTTACCCAGCTACTATAAACCTGAAAATCATAAGCCCTGCAACCAAATATCCAATTATCGCCCAAACTCAAAGATGAATTTGCTATGGTGGAAACCAGAACTTCCGTGTCTCCTGCAAATCCAGAAATATATGCACTACTGTCAGCAGTTAATGTTGGATTATTTCGGTTAACTATTTCACCATCTCCTATTTGACCAGACGTACCCCCACCCCAACATAAGACTCGGGAGTCGTTGGCTCTAATACCACAAGTATGGAAATATCCTAAAATTATAGTCGAATAGGGTGAACTATCTGAAGTTAGAGTCGGATTGACCTTATCAGTAGTTGCTCCATGTCCAAGTCTGCCAAAATTACCTTCCCCCCAACATAAGACTCGGGAGTCATTAGTCCTAATACTACAAGTATGATCAGCTCCTGCAGCCAAAAAGATATAAGAGGAAGTATCATTTATTAACGTTGGATAACTTTGATCGTTACCTTTTGTACCGTCACCTAACTGTCCAGAATCATCCTCTCCCCAGCATAAGACTCGTGAGTCGTTGGCTCTTATACCACAAGTGTAATCCAGTGCAACTTCTATGGTATTATAGGCAGAACTACCAAAAATTAGTGTTGGTAGTTCTTTACTAATTAATCCACCATACCCTAATTGACCAACCGTACCAAGACCCCAACATAATACTCGAGAGTCGTTAGTTCTAATACCACAAGTGTAATCTTGCCCTGTAGATACATAACTATAGGCAGAATCATCAGATATTAACGTTGGAGAAAGTTGACTGGTAGTTGATACATTATTATCTCCCAACTGACCATAATCATCATTACCCCAGCATAAAACTCGTGAGTCGTTGGCTCTTATACCACAAGTATGATCTTGTCCAGCAGACACAGATGTGTAAGCAGAAGTGTCCGAAGTCGGCGCTGGAGCAATTTGATCATTGCCTAATATGCCATCACCGAGTCGACTATTACTATCCAATCCCCAACATAAGACTCGGGAATCATTTTCCCTAATACCACAACTATGTTCAAATCCTGCAGATACAGATGTATAAGAAGAAGTGTCAGCTATTAAAGTTGGGGAATCTTGATTAGTGGCACTTCCGCCATCTCCTAATTGGTTATTATTATCTGCACCCCAACATAAGACTCTGGAATCATTAGCTCGAATACCGCAACTATGCCAAGTTCCCGAATCGATACTTCCTTTCTTAAACAAAGTTCCATTAGAATAAACAGTTGAACTGTTATACCAAGTATATTGGTATGCTAAAGCAGCGTCTCCACTATTTGTCGCATTGCAATAACCATTCAAATCTTCACCAGTTGTGTTTGTGCCAAAAGTGGAATTTAATAGTACAGAAGAAACGTTAGGAGGAATATTAAGTGCTATTGTTAGATTATTACTGCAGGTTTCATTCCCATCCTCTATTCCATCATTTGGTGTAACACAAGACTGCCAAACGTCACCAAGAACAGTTTCCTGCGAAACAATCATATCCGTTCTATTGTTATAAATAGCCGAAACTTGTTCTTCTGACAAAGCAAAATCATACATTTGAAATTCATCAATAATACCCTCGAAGAAAGCTCCCGATGCATCATTTTTACTGCCAATAACAAAATTTGCATTTCTTGGCGTATAAGCTCCAGTTCCTCCTGAATCTGAAGTTGTTTCATCTATCCCATTAACATAAATCTTTCCGGTACCCACTCCATCATATGTTGCAACAATATGATACCATCCTTCAGCACCTATAATATTGTTAGCTTTTATAATTCTTGTACCACCCACCGCCGTTGCAACAGCAAATTGCACACCATTTGTAGGATCTCCTCTATCATCCAACCCTATCCAAAACCCATCATTAGTTGCAGGAGAGCCAGCTGCAGTATTTCCATACATGTGATTTTCGGTATCAATAATATTACTTGAAGAATACAGCCAAGCTGAAATAGTTAATGCGGTAGCACTTTGTTCAAATAGTGGACTTATTCCAACATCAATATTATCATCCACTCCATCAAACTCGTATGCACCTTTTCCATCATGTCCAGACGTTGAACTCCATATCGCTTCATTCACTGCACCGTTATTACTTTCATCACTATAATCCCTTACCCACGTTGAATTACTTCCCCCTTCAAAAGGCATATTTAAGATAGCAATAGAACTTCCATCCTTTTTCCAATCGTAGATATATTTTTGCGTTGCATTCAAAGGATTAACATAGGCAGTTAGATTTTCCGACGTCAAATTAGTTTCTGAAGTCGAATTTAGAGTAACAGAAGAAATCTCCTGAATAGCACTAACAAAATAAATCCCCGCAACCAAAACAACTAATCCTAAAACAAATAAAAAAATCTTTGGAAGCGATATATCACCTCGTTTATTTCTAAAGGGTCCAGCTCCAGCTAAGAACAAACATACGATTTTCGCATTACTCTCCTTGGAATATGATTTATTATTGCATTTTAACAAAGAGGGCCCTGCCATCGCAAGTCCTCCTTTATATTACACCTTAAAAATTCCATCATCTACTTCCTCCAGCACTTATCACATAGATTAACCCCAATAAAATCATCAGTACAAAAACAATCAAAAATACTTTTTCTACATCAATTCCTCCTTTCTTGTTTCTTAATAGGTTATTATTCATTTTCATCATATACCCCTATACTATTAGTTGAATCACTTGGACATTCAAACATAGTTATATTTAATGTTTGATTATCTGTGTCAGAAATAGGAAAACATTTTATTGGTTCATTTTCTTGAAGTCTTACTTGTTCAGCCTCATAAATAGCCATTTGCTGAAGCATATTCAAATCTTCCTCCTGCTTATTAGATTTTTTATATTTCCCCATCAAAATATAACCTCCTGCTATAATTAGCAAAATTGCTAGAGCAGTAAACAAAAGTTTCATCTTTCTTTGCTCTATTTTTTTCCCTTTTTTTTCCTGTTTCATTTTTATTCATTTTATTTAAACACATTATCATGACTCACTATCGCGTGAGTGTTTAATTGATTGAAAATCTTGATTTTCAATTTTCATTTACTTTCTTTTGTTTTCTTTTAGCAGCATTCTTCAAACTTACTTTCTCTTTTAGATATTGATAAGTTATTATTAAAAGAAAAAGAAACAACAACCCAATAAAAATAATAAATACTGTGTTTAATACTTCATCCATTTTTTTCACCCTTCTCTTTTAAATTCATTAATAATTTATTTCTGTCACAAACAGGCACTATTTCTCTTAGGATAAATCCTTCCTTTTCAATTTGAAGAGTTATTGTAATTTTTTTCATCTCTTATTTTCCCTTTTTTAAAGTATAGATTTTTGCCATACCAATTTTTGTGAAGTGAATTTCTCCAGAACCTTCTAATCTTGAGAGCATATTTCTT
>SDBT01010724.1_pt1 | contig 14772 bp, 10 predicted proteins | sample 2277101 | NCBI WGS metagenome assembly SDBT01 (sample SAMN10404973, study PRJNA504765) | marine sediment metagenome | isolation source: marine sediment core GS10_PC15, 103 cmbsf | place: Arctic Ocean: Southern Knipovich Ridge | collected 2010
CGTCTGATGAAGAAGGCGACGCCGCTGTCGGTTTTGACGGCCCACCTGGGCATCTGTTCGGCTGGCAGGCGGACGCCGTCGGCGGAGATGTAGGCCATGCCGTTGGCGGCCTGGACCATTGCGACTGGTATGCGGAAGATTGCGTCGACTTCGACCATGGCGGACTTACCGTCGGCGGCGGGTGTTTTCTCCACGCGGATGACGCGAACGACCCAGGGGTTGGCCTCGGCGCTACGACGAACCTGGTCGGTCAGCATCAGGTCATAGTAGCGGGCCTGTCGCGGCAAGAAGCTATCGGCGATCTGCTTCTCGATCGATTGCGGCATCCAAGGCGGCGGCGAGGCCAGTCGAATGTGAGTTTGCATTGGCGCGGCGCCAACCCGGCCGCTCAGCACGCGGTCTTCCAGTTTGTGCAGCGCGAGCACAGTCGTTGCCGCCAGCGCGACCACGATCAGGCCAGCGCCCAGCCGCTTTGCCCAAACGCTCGGCAGAGCGTTATCGGGAGAGCTTTTCAGATGGGAGAACCAGGACAGCTTTGACTTGTTCGTCTTCTTTTTTATGGGCATGGCTAATCCGTTAGCTTGCGTTCGTGCCGGCTGGCTGGCGAGCGTACGCCATCTGCACCAGACGATCGGCGAGATCCTCAAAACTGATGCCCGCGTGCACGGCGGCCATGGGCACCAGCGAATGGTTGGTGAAGCCGGGAATGGTGTTCAGCTCGAGCACCTGAAGTCGGCCGGCGTCGTCGAGAATGAAATCCACGCGCGACATGTCGCGACAGTTCAGCGCGCTGTGTGCCGTCAGGGCTGCGTCGTTGGCGGCTTCGACGATCGCGGCATCCAGGCCATGATCGAAGATGAACTGCGTTTCAGTGTCGTCTGCATATTTCGCGTCGAAGTCGTAGAAAGGCCTGGCCGGTACGATCTCTATCAGCGGCAGCGTCTGCTCGCCGATAATGCCGACCGTCAGCTCTCGACCGGGGACGAAGGCCTCGACCATGGCCCGGCCGTCGGTGTCGATCATCGCGTCGATTGCAGCGTCGCGCGAGGCTGCGTCTGCGGCGATGGTAATGTCGATGCTCGAACCGTCGTCAACGGGCTTGACCACCACCGGCAGCGGAAGTTCGGTCAGCCAATTGGCGATCTCATCGGGCGAGTGAAAATCTTCGAGGATCATCCAGTTGGGCGTGTCGAGTCCGGCCCGGCGAAATATCTGCTTGGCGGCGGCCTTGTCCATCGCCAGTTCGCTGGCTCGCGGGGCCGAGCCCACGTACCGCAGTTGGCGAATCTCGCAAAGCTCCTGCACCTCGCCGGATTCGCCGAACCGCCCGTGCAGGGCGATGAAGACCACGTCTATGCCGGCCCGATCGAGTGCGGACGGGTCGGAAGGTGAAATATCGGCGCAGGTAACGGCGTGGCCGGCGCGGGCCAGTGCGTCTGCGACGGCGCGGCCGCTCATGAGCGACACTTCCCGCTCGTTGGACGGCCCGCCCATCAGCACGGTTACATCCAGGCTATCGCTGCGGCCGGACATCTCACCAGACCTCGATTTCCAGTTCCAGATAGACTTCGAACTTCCGGTAGACGGCTTCCCGCACGTCCTCAATAAGTCTAAGCACGTCGAACGCCTTTGTGCCCGGTTCTGCCAAAACAAAGTTCGCGTGCTTGTCCGACACGCGAGCGCCGCCGACCGATTTACCCTTCATCCCGGCCCGGTCGATAAGCGCCCCGGCCGACAGACCGCGCGGATTTTTGAAGATGCATCCAGCGTTGTGGCGAGCCAGCGGCTGGGTGTTTTTCTTGTAGATCCAGATCTGTTTGACCTCTTTGAGTATCCGGTGCGGGTCGTCTTCGGTCAGGCGGAACTCGGTCGATATTATGAACTTGGCGCTGATATTGGTCGAGCGATATGCGAAGGCCAGGTCGTCGTGGAATCGCGTGAACGTCTCGCCGGTTTCGGTCATAACATCGACGGACGAGACGATGTTGCCCAAGTCGCCGAACACGCCACCGGCGTTCATTCGCACGCAGCCGCCCACGCTGCCAGGCACGCCGGTGAGGCATTCCAGGCCGCTGAAACCCTCGCGTACGGCGCGGAGTACAAGCTTACCCATGTCGGCCCCTGCGCTGGCGCGATAGCCGATCTCGGTGGGCTTGACCTCGGCGAATTCGCCCTTGCCCAGGCGGATGACAGCGCCCTTGACGCCCGTGTCGTTGACCAGCAGGTTCGCCCCGGCGCCCAGCACGTACATGGGGATTTCGTTCTCACCGCAGCGCTTGACTACCTCGGCGAGCTCGGCGACGTTGGTCGGCTCGATAAAATACTTGGCCGGCCCGCCAATGCGGAACCATGTATGGTCAGCAAGGGGGACGTCGACTCTAACGATTTTTTCCAAGCCAGCAAACAATTTCATCGGCTACTTCCCATATGTTTCCAGCCCCCATCGTCACCACCAAGTCGCCTTCACGAAGCTCCTGGTGCAGATGAGAGACAATTTCCTCAAACGTTTTACGATAAATCGCCGTCCCGCCGTTCAGGCGGATCTGCGAGACAAGATCTTCGGAACAGATGTAATCTTTTTCCAGCTCGCTGTCCCGAACGAAATAGATATCCGGAACGATCACCTCGGTAGCGGCGGCGAAACTGCGGGCGAAATCTCCCAGCAGAAATCGCGTCCGGCTGTGCTGGTGCGGCTGAAAAATACAAAAGAGTCTCTTCGGCTCATAGTAGTCTCTAATTGCCCGCAACGTCGCCTGAATTTCCGTCGGATGGTGGGCGAAGTCGTCCAACACCACCACCCCGCCGGAGTCGACCTTGACGGTCATGCGTCTCCGCGTGCCGGTAAAGCCGGGCAGATGCTCGGCTATCTGCTCGCCGGTCAGTCCACTGTGATGCAGCAGCGCAACGGCGGCCAGCGAGTTGGACGCATTGTGGCGCCCGGGCAGTGGTACGGCCAATCGGCAGAATAGCTTCTCCTTGTAAAGCACGTCCATGGAGGCTTTTCCGCGATGTGCAGAGTAATTTGCCGCGTGCCAGACGAACGCGCCATCCAGGCCGAACGTCTCGACCGGGCAGGCCGTAGATCGCACCAGATCGGAGCAATTGCGGTCCTCGCCGTTGACCACCAGCAAGCCTTCCGGCGGAAGCTGCGAGCCGAACGCGCGGAATGCTTCGATGATCGCATCGAGGTTTTCGTAGCAGTCGAGGTGGTCTTCCTCGATATTCAGCACGGCCGCTAATTTCGGCCGGAGGTTCAGGAAGCTTCGGTCGAACTCGCACGCCTCGGCCACGAAGTGCAGCCCGTCGCCCGTGCCGCTTGGCCCGCCCAGTTGTTCGACGGTCGCGCCGACGATGTAGCTCGGGTCGCAGCCAGCCTGGCTGAGCACATAGGCGACCATCGCCGTGGTGGTGCTCTTGCCGTGCGTGCCCGCCACCGCGATGCCGATTCGCTCTGCCATGAGCTGGCCCAACATCTGCGAGTACTTGATAAGCTCGCAGCCGCAATCGCGAGCGGCAAGCAGTTCGGGGTTCTGGTCGTGAATAGCGGCCGAGTATACAACCGTGTCGACCTGGGTGGGGAGGTTGTCGGCCTTTTGACCTATGACGATTTTTGCGCCTGCGTCGGTCAGCCGCGTCACCGCGCCACTGCCTGCCTGGTCCGATCCGCTGACTGCCGCGCCGCGGTCCAGCAGCATCTGGGCAAGGGCGCGCATGCCCGACCCGCCGATGCCGATCAGATGCACGCGCCGGCCGGTGAAGCGGTCGGTTTCGACCTGTCGATCATTCAAACTTTGCGGTTCGGTTTCCATACCTTGCCGATCCTATGGCCAAGGCGCAGTGGTGTCAAACCCGCCGATTGTAGCGCGCGGGCTGCGCCTCATAAATCCGTTTCGATACCAGAAGCTATCTCAAAACCCCAATTCGCGCTGCAAGCGGGCCTTTTTCCGCCCAACGGCATCGCTAAAACTCGACGAATCGCGATGATTCGACATCGTTTTCACTCTTTGCCGGATCGAAAAAATCCCGCGCTTTCGCCTGCGAAGCGGTTTTTGGGATAGCTTCTACTTCTATCGCCTCACTTACGCGGTTTTCTTTAGGCGGTGTTAGCAAACACGAGCCATTCGGCGACGTCGCGGGCGGCGTTGGGTTTGGCGAGTTGCCCGGCGGCTGCGGTCATGCGGGCCAGATCGATATCATCGTCCATGATCGGCAGGAGCGATTTTCGCAGTGCGGCCGCGTTGACGGCCGAGTCGCACGCGTCGGTGATACAGACGGCAGCACCTGTATCGACGAGTGCCTGGGCGTTGTGCCGCTGGTGCTCGTCGCGATGGTGCGGATACGGCAGGATGATCGCGGGAGTGGCAGTGGCGGCCAGCTCGGCCACGGTGGAGGCACCACCCCGGCAGACGGCTAGGTCGGCCGCCGCGTAGGCCAGGTCCATCCGGTCGCAATAGTCCAACGTGCGGACGTGGAACTTGTCGGGAAAGTTGCCGGGTCTGGCTGCAATGTGCAGCAGTTGCCATTCGCCAGCCCGGCGGCTCAGATCAACCGCCAGGGCGGACAGGCTATGGTCGATCGATTCGGCCAGTGCGCTTCCGCCGAAGACCAGCAGCGTTTTGCGGTCCGGCTGCAGGCCGAAATGGGCGATTGCCTCCCCGCGGTCGCCGCCGAGCAGTTCAGTCCGGATCGGACAGCCCACGCAACTTATTTGCCCGCGAATCCGCGGCGGGAACACGCCGGCCGTGCCTTCAAACTGCGTAAAGACCGCATCGACTCGCCCTGCCAGCCAGTGATTTGCTTTGCCGGGTACGGCGTCGGGGTTAAGCAGGCCCGTGCGAACGCCCGCCTTCGCCGCTCGCAGGGTAACCGGTCCGGCCGCGAAGCCGCCAAGCCCCAACACCGCCGCAGGCTGAAGGTCGCGGATCAACCGCCTTGCCCGCCAGGCCGACCGCAAATAGGCCCGCGTGAAGCCAGGCACGTCGAATGGGCGGCGCGGCAGCGAGCGAACGGGCTGGGCGACAATCACATGCGGGGTAGGTTCGAGAATACGCCAGTCCACCGGCCGATCGCTGCAGGCGAAGACGATCCTTGCCTCGGGGCGAAGTGCCTGAAGCTCGTCCGCGACGGCCAGGCCAGGGTATAGGTGCCCGCCCGTGCCCCCGCCGGCGAAGATGTAGAACTCGTTGCTCACTGCCGGACACAGTAGTCGAAAAAGCCGATCGCTTCCAGATCGTCGCGCAGGCTGGCGGCCTGCTCGTCGGAGATATTCTGCATCGGCAGTCGCACCGGGCCGCAATCCAGGCCGATCATTTTCATAATCGCCTTGGCTGCGGGTAGCCCGCCGTATCGTCGAAACGCCAGGATGATCTCGGCCGAGGTCGCCTGGCGGGCACGGGCGGTTTCCATGTCGCCACCCTCGAACGCCTCGATAAGTTGGCGATACAACGGCGCGGCGAAGGTGTAGGTCGTGCCCACCGCGCCTCGCGCGCCTAGCGAAAGCCCCGCCAGCAGAAATTCATCGCGACCGAACAGCATGTTGTATCGGCCATCGGCCAGGCGGACGCATCGGCCGAAGTCCAGCAGGTCTTCGTGCGTGTATTTGGCGCCCGCGAGTGTGGGGATCTGCTCGCCAGCCCGGTCGAACAGCTCGGCCACTGATAGCTGCACGCCCGTCATCGACGGGATGTGATAGTAGTAGAATGGTAGTTGCGGTGCGGCGGATGCGAGTTCTCCGCAGAAGGCGATCAACGGGTCGAGCCCGGTCGGCCTGTAGTAGTTCGGCCCGAACGACGCGATGCCACGCACGCCGATGCGGGCGGCGTGGGCGGCCAGCGCCTGGGCCGACTTCAGGCAATTGTGGCCGACGTGAACGAGGATCGAGAAATTATCTGGCGCTACGGCTGCCCATCGATCGGCCAGGGCCATTCGCTCGTCGACAGTCAGCGAGACGCACTCGCCGGTCGTGCCTGCAACCAGCACGCCACCTGCACCGTTGGCGGAGAGAGCTTCGGCGAGAGTTTCCACGCGGTCGAGTGCTAGTTCGCCGTCGTCGCCCATCGGCGTGAAGGGCGCGGCGATCAGGCCGATTATCGGTTCAAAGCGCAGCACGAATTTCCTCCGTATCTGGCCGGGCGGAACTGACCGACACGATCAGCGCCGCAGCGGCAGCCATTAGCAGTAGCGCTGTACCCCCGGCAGAAACGTACGGCAGGCCCATGCCCGTCGGCGGTGCGATCACCAGATCCACCGCAAGGTGCCCGACGGCCTGGATGGCGACCACGAAGCCCAGCGCCCCGGCCAGCAGGCGGCCGAACGGGTCGACGCTGCGGATCGCGATTCGCCGAACCGCGAATATCCACAGCACGATCAGCCCGCACAGCAGCATCGCACCGACAAAGCCCCACTCCTCGCAGAACACCGAGAAGATAAAGTCCGTCGAATCTTCCGGCAGGAAGCCCAGCTTCTGCATTCCGTTGCCCGGCCCGCGCCCGAACCAGCCACCGTTTAGAATCGCCAGCAGCGACTGTCGCGGCTGATAGGCACTTGGAGCGTCGGAGGTCATCGGGTCGGCCAGCATCGTCGTGATCCGCGCCCAGCGGTGCGGCACGCGAACGACCATCGCCCAGAAGCCAGCAGCCGCTGGCAGTAGTAGAAGCGCGAAATAATGCAGCCTCACCCCGGCCAGCATCAGCACCACCACGGCCGAGACGCCGATCAGCGTCGCCGTGCCATAATCCTGCGTAATCACCAGCCCCACGCAAAGACCGATCAGGCCGATCGCGGGGAGGAATGTCTGCCGGAAGTCGCGTATTTGTTCGGCATCTTTGCTCGCCAGCCAGGCCGCCAGGAAAATCAGCAGGCTCAGCTTGATCAGCTCTGACGGCTGGAATTGGATCTGGTATTGCGGCGGTCCGAGGCGAATCCAGCGGTAGTAGCCCCCCACCGAATGGCCCACGCCGGGCACGAAAACCAGCACGCCGAAGGCCAGGGCGATAGCGAGCATCACAGCCGGCAGCACCGGCACGCGGCGGCCGCGTGCAAGCCAGCGATAGTCCAATCGACTAAAGCTCAGCAGCACCGCCGCTGCGGCGATTGCAAAGATGATGTGCCTCGTCCCCACGCGCCCATACCACGGGCCACCCTCGACGACCGAGGCTGCGGCGCTTGGCACCATCACAACGCCTACCGCCAGCAACGCCAGCGTCGCCAGCGCCAGCGTCTTGCCAGCACGATTCTCATTCAATGGAATCCGTTCCATTGTCATCTCGATTTCAGCTTTCGCAATTCGTATTGCGGATTAACGCCACATTAATAATCGATTCAACTATCTATGCGTCAAGGTTCTGTCTGAGAATTCGGCCGCTGGCACGAGACCGAGCGAGTTCGTGGCCGACAAGGACGGCGAAGCAGGCGAATCATGCTCGATTCGTCGATGCAGCCGAACGATGCAGGGTGCGAACGCAGCCGGTCGAAGCCCGGATCGAATTCTTAGACAGAGCCTCTATTATTATCGGAGTTTCAGCGTCGCCAGCGCCAGAGCAGCGAAGATAATCCCGAGCAGCCAGAACCGCGCGACGACTTTCGGCTCGCTCCAACCGCCGAGGTGGAAGTGATGGTGCAACGGCGCGCAGCGGAACAGCCGCTTGCCTTCCATCCCGCCGGCGGGCTTGGTGAGCTTGAAATATCCTATCTGCAGCAGCACGCTGCCGGCCTCCATGACGAACACGCCTCCGGCCAGCACCAGCAGCACTTCCTGTCGGGTAACCACAGCCACGTAGCCAACTAGCGCGCCCAGCGGCAACGAGCCTGTATCGCCCATGAACACCTGCGCCGGATGCGAATTGAACCACAAAAAGCCCATGCACGAGCCAAGAATAGCCGCGCAGAGAACGGTCATCTCGGCTGCGTCGAGCACAAAGGGCAGCTTGAAAAAGCCCGCCCAATCCTGCACGCCGACCACCCACGCCAGCAGCAAAAACACCGCCGATGTAATCAGGGTGCATCCGCCGGCCAGGCCGTCCATGCCATCAGTAAGGTTCACCGCGTTGCACGTGCCGACGATCGTAATCACGACGATCAGCACATACGCGCCAAGCGACAGGTAGATCGGGGCGGACTTAAAGGGCAGGTACAGGCTGTGAGCCGGGTTCGTGCCGTCGATGCCGCTATTTCGCCCGTGGGCGTAAGTAAAAATCGCCGCCAGCACCGCAAAGCCGATCTGAAAGAGGATTTTCTCCCACATTTTCAGCCCGTCGCGGCTGCCCTTGCCGGTCGAGTAGCGGAGCTTGATCCAATCGTCGGCAGCGCCCAGTCCGCCGAAAAACAGCAGCATCACCAGTGCGACGCGGATGTACATATTGTGCGTGTCTGCGAAAACCAGCACGCTGATGAAAATCGCGATGACGATCATTATTCCGCCCATCGTGGGCGTGTTGGACTTGTGGCGGGTCAGTTCGTTGAGGTCGGCGTGGTCGAATTCAGGCCGATCACCGAGCTTCTGGCGGATGAGGAAGTGGATCATCGACGGCCCCATCAACAGTATCGTCAAGAAACTGATGACCGCCGCGCCGGTCATCCGAAGAATCAACTGTTTGCCGTCAAGAAGCCAGAAAATCACGGCTTCATTTCCTTTCCTGGTCAGATCCGTCCGCCCGGCCGAACGCAGCCGCGATCGGCTCGATCAACTGCTCCATTTGCATCGCGCGCGAGCCCTTGATGAGCACCGCGTCGCCTTCGCAGAGCAACTGCGGGATGTTCGCGACCAGTTCGTCGACCGAGTCGAACTGCTCGGAGACGACGCCGCATTTCATCGCGCCTCTTGCAATATATCGTCCAAGCGGGCCGACACCGATGAGCAAATCGATTTGGCGTTCGGCGATTCGCTCTCCGCTGCGTAAGTGAAGCTCCTCGGCCTGGTCACCCAATTCGCGCATATCGCCTGCGATCAGTACGCGTCGGGTCGCGTCGGTTTCGCCCAGCACGTCTGCCGCTGCGACCAGGCTGGCCGGGTTGGCATTATAGGCGTCGTTGAAGACCGTAACATCACCGAATTGAAGGCGTTGGAGGCGCATTTCCACGCCCTCAAAGTCGGCCAGGGCGGCGACTGCCTGCTCTTGCGGGAGCCCCAGCCTCTGGGCTACGCCCACTGCCGCCAGGGCGTTCAGCGCGTTGTGTCGGCCCGCCAGGGCCAGTTCGAACCACAGCCGACCGTTGAGCTGCGCCTTTCGCCGCCCGTTACACACCTGGTAGTCCGTCAGTCTAAGCTCCGCCGAGTCCGACTCGCCAAACCGCACGATACGGGCGTCGTAGGCACCGACGGCGCGGGCCAGCAACTCGCTATCGCCCCATATCACCGCCAGTCCGTCGCGCGACAATCGCCCGAGGATCGAGGCCTTCTCGGCTGCGATGCGCTCGATGCTGCCTAGCTTTTCCAGATGCGTCTCGGCGATGGATGTAATCACGGCGACGTCCGGGCGAGCGAGGCCGGCCAAAGCCGAAACTTCGCCCGGGGCGCTCGTGCCGATTTCGCAAACGACGTAGTCGTCTCCCGGCGCCACGCCCAGCAGCGTTAACGGCACGCCGATTTCGTTGTTGAAGCTCTTGGGGCTGCACGAGCCGGTCAGGCTGCGACGCAGCACGTGATGGATCATTCGCTTGACGGTGGTCTTTCCGTTGGAGCCCGTCACACCCACCACTGTCGCCGGAACCAACTTGCGATGGTGAGCGGCCAGTGCGCCCAGGGCGGCCGTCGTGTCGGGCACGATGATAATCCCGCCGGGAAACCGTTGCTTGATGTCAGGCGGAGGCTCGCGATCCAGCCGGACCACAGCGGCGCGACAACCAGCTTTTGCGGCGTCGGTGAGGAACGTATGGCCGTCGAATCGCTGGCCTCGAATCGCGAAGAACAACTCGCCCGCACCAGCCGATCGCGAATCGATGGTAACCGACTTGATCAGGCCGCCATCGCCTTTGGCGATCCATCGGCCGTGGATGGCCGTGCGGATTTCTTCCAGTGCGAGCGGCTTCACGAAAGGCACTCCCGTCTGGCGATCAGTTCGGCGGCGACGCGAACGTCGTCGAAGTCCAGCCGTTGGTCGCCGATGATCTGGTAGGTTTCGTGGCCCTTGCCGGCGATGAGAATCACGTCGCCAGCCTCGGCCTGGTCGACAGCCAGCGCAATCGCCGCGCGGCGGTCGGGCTCGACTTGGACCCGCGATCGGCCGGCGGGGCTTAGACCGGCAAGAATCTCTTCTATAATCGCGGAGGGTTCTTCGCTGCGCGGATTGTCGCTCGTAACCACCAGCCTATCGGCAAGATGCTCGGCCGCGCAAGCCATGCGAGGTCGCTTGGTGCGGTCGCGGTCGCCGCCGCAGCCAAACACCACGATAAGTCGGCCAGCGGTCACCGGCCGAAGTGCAGACAGCACGTTTTGCAGCGCGTCGTCGGTGTGTGCGTAATCGACGAACACACGGTATGGCGCGTCCACGTCGACACGTTCCAGCCGGCCGGGAACGCACGAAAGGTTAGCCAGAGCGCCGGCGATTGTTTCAGCGTCGATGCCCATCGCTAGCGTAGCGGCTGCAGCGGCCAGGCAGTTTCGCACGTTGTAGCGGCCGATCATAGGCGTGTGGATGGGCGTGGATCGTCCGTCGTAGAGCAGTTGGAATCGGCTGCCGTCAACATCGCAGGACTCGATGCGGGCGCCGACGTCAACGTCGCCATCCAACCCGTACCAGCATACCCGCCCATCCGTAGCGGCTGCGATGCGCTCGGCTGCTGGGTCGTCGCGATTGAGCACCGCACAGCCTCCGGGAACGATTTGGGCGAATAGCAGGCTCTTGGCGGCGAGGTATCTATCCATGTCGCCGTGATAGTCCAAGTGGTCGCCGGTGAGATTGGTGAATATCGTCACGTCGAACGCCAGGCCACCAACGCGATGCTGATCCAGTGCGTGCGAGGACGCCTCCATCACCAGGTGCGTCTTGCCGGCGGCGACCATCTCGGCTGTCATCGCAGCCAGCGAAACCGGGTCGGGCGTGGTTGCAGACGCAGCCCGGCTGGCGGCGCCGGTTTCGTAGCTGATCGTCCCCAGCATACCCGTCGGCCGATCCGCCGAGGCGAGAATCGCGCGGATCATACAGGCCACTGTGGTCTTGCCGTTCGTGCCGGTGATGCCCACGCAGATGAGCTCGCGAGCGGGCCAGCCCATCGCAGCCTGAGCCAAAGGCCCGGCGGCGGCACGCGCGTTTTCGGTCACGGCGCAAGGGCTGCCGTTGACTGCTGACTGGTCTTCACAGATAACGGCCGACGCGCCCGCAGCGATCGCGGCGGAGATGTAGGCGTGCCCGTTGTCCTGCGTGCCTCGCATGGCCACAAAACACGACCCGGCCCGACAGCGGCGCGAGTCGATCTGCACGTCGAGCACCTCCACGTCACGGCCGTGACGCGGGCAGTCCAACCCGGCGATTGTCAGCAATTCCGAAAACAGCATTTTTATAAGGTTGGCCAGTGACGCTTCATCAGTAGTCAGTCGTTTGAACAAGATGCGCGTCCCCACGATATACAGCCAGTGAGCCCAAGAAAAAAGCCCAATTGTCCCGCACTAAACGGAGGCGTCCGCCTAGCATCTGTGCGTGAAACACTTACGTTTTGCGCCGTTTCAGGCACCCAACGTCGTGTGGCACAGCTTGCTGGTCAAGCCATGCAGCTTCGACAGCATGGCAGCAACATGGCTTGACCAGCAAGCTGTGCCACCAGTCATCGTTGCTTTTTGCTGTTCTCTGCGATCTCTGCGGTTAACGTTTTTTTGTAAGGCTGTTTTATTCGTTCAATTCGTTTCATTCGTGGACACAGTTTTTTGTCCACTGCGGGCTTGCCGCGTGGGGCGTTGCGTGGCGGGCGGGCGGCGTGGTATGCTGACGGCCGGCAAGAATTGTAAATTCGTACCAGCAGGAAAGACCAAACGATGGATAGATTTGTCATCAAAGGCGGCGCGCGACTCAAGGGCGAGGTGAAGATCAACGGGGCGAAAAACTCGGCCCTGCCGATCATGGCTGCGGCACTTCTGGCCGACGGGCCAAGCACGCTCACCGACGTGCCCGACCTGGTCGACATCCAGGCGATGTGCGACCTGCTGGGCGACCTTGGTGCGGCCGTCAGCCGAAACGATGACGGCACAATGACCGTTAACGTCACCGACGAAAGCCTCTGCCACGCCGAATACGACCGCGTGCGCAAAATGCGTGCCAGTATCTGCGTGTTGGGGCCGCTACTGGCCAAGCGGGGCAAGGCCCGCGTGGCGATGCCCGGCGGCTGCGCGATCGGATCGCGGCCGGTGAACCTGCACCTGCGAGGCCTGCGGGCGTTGGGGGCCGACATCGAGCTGGACGGCGGCGACATCGTAGCCACGGCCAAGCGGCTGCGCGGCGCGGAGATTTTCCTCGGCGGCCCGTTCGGCTCGACGGTGCTGGGCACGGCCAACGTGATGATGGCTGCGACACTGGCCGAGGGAACAACGACGATCGAGTCGGCTGCCTGCGAGCCGGAGATCCAGGATCTGGCGAACTACCTCAACGCGATGGGCGCGAAGATCACCGGCGCGAGTACGCCGCGACTGACGATCGAAGGCGTAAAGTCTCTCAGCGGCACCGCCCACCGGGTGATTCCCGACCGAATCGAGGCGGGCACGTTCATGGTAGCGGCGGCACTGACCAACGGCGACCTTACGCTGCAGAACGTGCGGCTGGACCATATGCTGGCCGTGGTGGACAAGCTTCGCGAAATCGGCGTGACGGTCGAAAAAGCCAACGGCGGCGCGGCAGTCAGCTCGACCCGCCGGCTCGAACCGACCGACGTAACGACCCAGCCGTACCCGGGTTTTCCGACCGATCTTCAGGCCCAACTGCTTACACTGCTATGTCTTGCGGACGGCAATAGTGCGATCACCGAGAAGATTTTTCCGGATCGATTCATGCACGTAGCCGAGCTGCTGCGAATGGGCGCCGACATCCGCAAGGAAGGCCCCACGGCGATCGTCACGGGCGTCAAGCGGCTAATCGGCGCGCCGGTGATGGCGTCTGACCTGCGAGCGTCGGCGGCGCTGGTGCTGGCGGGACTGGTCGCCCGCGGAACCACAACCATCCGCCGCGTGTATCATATCGACCGCGGCTATGAACGTATCGAGATGAAGTTGCAGGCACTGGGGGCCGACATCGAGCGAGACAGCGAAGACTGATTCTATCGCTGCGCATTCGGCACAGGCCGCACGGTCGTCACCACCCGGCCAGACGCGCGATACGGGCCGGTTATACCGTCTGTGTGGCCTATCGTAACCATCTTTCCGATTATAACGTTACATCGAAAAAAATCTGGAGGAAATCGCCGAAAATACCCTGCTTTGTTTAAGCGCGACCGCGCTGGGACCGATGCAATATCTACGGAAGCGTGGGAGGAAGTATCATGTGTACTATGAAAGCTAGATGCCCGAATCCAAAATGTCACGTCACCCTGTCGATCCCAGCCCAGGTAGAGGGCCAACGGGTCCGCTGTGCCGGGTGCGGCAAATCTTTCATCGCATTGCCAACCAGCCTGAAAGGTAGTCGGCGAGCAAGCAATACCAGTCGTCGGACAAAACGTTCGATACCCAAGGCAGCGTAATTTTCTGGCATCACCAGTCGGCTTGAATGGCAGCCGCAAGCCACGCAATACCAGTCTGACAAAACGTTCGATGCCCAAGGCCGCGAGAATCAGGCATCACCAGCCGGCCACCAGTCCAGTTTCGTCCATGGTATCAGACCAGGAATCGGGATTGCGGAAGTACTCCTTGATTTCCATGGCGGCCAGCACGCCGTCGGCACAGGCGGTGGCCAGTTGCATCGCCGCCCGCTGGCGACAGTCGCCGGCTACGAACACGCCGGGCATCGACGTCTTGAGCGTGGTGCAGTCGCAGGCGATGTAGCCAGCCTCGTTCAAATCGACCACGCCTCGCAGCCACTTGGTGTTGGGGATCATTCCAACAAAGATGAACACGCCGTCGACTTGCACTTGCTCGACCGCATCGGTTTTGACGTTGCGCAGGCGAACGTGGTCGATGTCGGTCGCGTCAGCGTTGGGCACAATTTCATCGAGTACGTACGGCAGCGTTACGTCGATCTTTCCGCTCTTGGCCACTTCGTAGAGTTCCTCGACCAGGATTTTCTGCGCCCGGAACTCTTCGCGTCGGTGGACAATGGTGGCCTTGGCGACAAAGCGATTGGCCAGGTAGATGGTATCTTCGACGGCTGTGTTTCCCCCGCCGACGGTCAGTACGTGTTTATCGCGATAAAACGCCCCGTCGCACGTCGCGCAGTAGCTTACCTTGCCGGCCTGGCGCATTACGTCTTCGCCGGGGACGCCGAGTTGGCGGTAGTCGCTGCCAGGCGAGAGGATCACGGCGCGGGCAAGGTAGACCCGCTCGCCGCTGTCTACCTCGACCTCTAGGAGCCCGTCTTTGCGCCGGCGGATACAGCTTACGGCCTTGCCGATGGCGATCTCGCCGCCGAATTTCTCCACCTGGTTTTTTTGATGCTCCACCAGTTCCGGGCCGGTAACTTCCTCCCACCCTGGATAGTTCTCGATCTTGTCGGTGAGCATGATCTGCCCACCGGGCAAGCCGTTCTTTTCCAGGATCAAGGTGCGGTAGCGGTCGCGGGCCGTGTACAGCCCCGCAGCCAGTCCCGCCGGCCCGCCGCCGACAATCACTACGTCGTACGTCTGGTCTTCCGTCATAATCTT
>SDBT01010725.1_pt1 | contig 14772 bp, 15 predicted proteins | sample 2277101 | NCBI WGS metagenome assembly SDBT01 (sample SAMN10404973, study PRJNA504765) | marine sediment metagenome | isolation source: marine sediment core GS10_PC15, 103 cmbsf | place: Arctic Ocean: Southern Knipovich Ridge | collected 2010
ATGGCATCACAACCTTTAGTCCTGGAATATGCGAAAAAATGGCATGTAATGCTTGGGAATGTTGGGCAGCCTGCTCTCCACCACGGTTAATAATTCCCCAAATAACTACAGGCACCGAGGATTTTCCTCCGCTCATATAAAACCAGTTTGCCGCTTGATTAATAATAGGATCAAAAGCATAAAACATAAAATCCATTCTTGGATGTACGACTACTGGCTTCATACCGCAAATTGCAGCACCAACAGCCGCCCCTGTTATGGCATTTTCCGAGACAGGCGTGTCTATTACTCGGTTGGCACCAAATCTCTCCAATAATCCTTGGGCCGTATTGCCAACATACCAAGGGCTTTTGACACCCTGACCGATTAGAAAAACAGATGGATCAGAGTTCATCATTAAATGCAAAGCTTCATTGATAGCCAAGCTATACTGCAACTTTCTATTTGTAGACATATTTCGCAAACTCCTTGTCATTCGGAAGGGTGCTATTTTTGGCAAATAAGTGGGCTACATCAATTTCTTCGTGGATTTCCGCTTTAATTTTGTTTAACTTTTCCTTATCTATTAGTGATTGATCTATCAAGAACCGTTTAAAATTCTTAATTGGATCTTTTTTAAGCCAATCTTCTTGTTCCTTTTTCGGTCTGATATCGGTATGTATTCCCTGTATATTGTCATCAGGCCCCACATGTCCTCGAAAACGATAAGTTAGAAACTCAAGGAATATTGGCCCTTCCCCTTCTCTGCATTTTTTAATGGCATCTTGAGCTGCTGCATAGACTTGAAGGACATCATTACCATTAATTTCATAACTTTCGATACAGAAAGGCTGCGCAATCTTGTATATATTGTTCTTTACACGACATTCTTGAATCGGCATATGAGTTGCATACAAGTTATTTTCACATGCAAAAATTATAGGTAGTTTCCTTAACGCAGCAAAATTTAGGGATTCGTATAAAACTCCCTCGCCTGTTGCACCATCACCGAAAAAGCTGACCGTAATCCGGCCATCTTTTCTAATTGATGAAGCTAAGGCAGCACCCATTGCCAGAGAGATAGTTCCTGCCACAATCGGTGCAGTTCCCATCATCCCTTTCTCAGTATCGATGAGGTGCATGGAACCACCACGCCCATGAGAACATCCGGTTTCTTTGCAATAAATTTCTGCGACAAGTTCCTTCATAGATCCACCTTTTGCTAGAAAATGGCCATGAGAGCGATGATTGCCAAAGATGTAATCTTTTCCATCTAAGGAAGTACAAATCCCTGCGGCGATAGCTTCCTGACCGGAATAGAGGTGGCAGGGACAAAGCACTTCGCGGCTAAGGATTCGTTCCACAAAACTTTCTTCACAAAGCCGAATTCTTAGCATTGTCCTGTATAGTTTTTCTAATAAATCCTTAGAATACTTTGTTACTTTCATCCCCATCTCCTATAGTCTTGCCATGTGCTGTTGTAGCATATTTTCTGTCATCAGGAGAAAGCGTCCAATTCATTGCTCCGACATTTTCTTCTGTTTGTTTTGGATTCTTTATTCCAATAAGAGCACAAGTGACATCCTTATTGTCCAATACCCATCGAATTGCAACTTGAGAAGGAGTTTTATTATATCGGATGCCAATTTTTTTTAAAACATCCACTATTTGAAGATTTCTTTTGAATCTTTTACCTAGAAAATTTCTATCTTTGCTGCGAGTATCGTTATCCCCAAATTCAGTGGCGAAATTAAACTTGCCTGAAAAAAGCCCTCTAAAAAGTACATTATATACAATGATTCCCAATTTGGATTCCTGTACATAATTTTGTATCTTCAATTCTAACTCTCTTTTAATAATATTGTATTCACATTGAAGGGATTCTATCCTTTGTGTTTTGGAAGCTTCGACTATTAAATTAGTAGAAAAATTTGAGCAGCCTATATAACGAATCTTTCCTGCATCCTGGCATTTTCTGAGTGCATTCATAGTTTTAAATATCGGCGTGTTATTATCATACAAATGTATTTGATAAAGAGGTATAGTATCTATCCTTAATCGCCGAAGACTTCCTTCTAGCGCTTCTACAACTTTTTTTGGACTGCAATCTTTAAAAGTATTGCCTTTTTTGTCCCAACCTATCCCAAATTTTGTTGAAATTATTACTTTGTTCTTTTGTGCTCCTAGAGCCTTACCTAATATTTTTTCTGAATGTCCAAAGCCATAAACATCCGCAGTATCAAAAATATTAATGCCGAGGTCAAGAGCTTTGTGAATGGCCTTGATTGATTCATCATCATTGACATTTCCATACCCATGGCCACCCATGGCCCAACATCCAAATCCTATACGGGAAATCAAAAGATCGGTTGAACCTAATTTTTTGTATTCCATAGCGCTTTAATCTTTAGTAATTTCTTTATTGTCATTAAGATAATCTTAAGGTCAACGAGAAAAGAATGTTCTCTTGCATATTTCATGCGAAGTTTATTTTTTTCCGGCTCTATTTCCTTATTATATTTTTCATCAACCGCATTGTCTCCTAACATTACGTCCAAGTTAATATACTTAATTGATGCATAGTCAGTCAGGCCAGGACGAATACTCAACATAATTTGTTCTTCATCATTGTAATGTTTTGTGTATTTTTCCACCTGAGGTCTGGGGCCAACAATGCTCATGTCACCTTTCAGTATGTTTATCAGTTGAGGTAACTCGTCAATTTTATATTTCCTGAGGAATTTTCCAATTTTTGTAAGGCGAAAATCATTAAGAGAGGTAGAGGCTCCTCCTATCTTGTCTGCATCAACTACCATTGTACGGAATTTAAAAACTTTAAAGGACTTGCCATTGATTCCCGTTCGAATCCCTCTATAAAATGCCGGACCAGCCGATTGTATGCGGATAAAAATCCCTATCAATAGAAATATCGGTAACAGTAACAAAATGGCACAAAATGCTGCAGCCAAATCAAAAACTCTCTTCAGCATCTAAACTTATTTCCATAAATACAAAGATACCTTGCTGATTTTATTATATTTCCTTTATTCTTCTTTTTGATTAGTATATCAACGATTATTTCTTCGGTCCTTCCATTTTAAAGATCATAATCCAAGCATATTTACCTACTGATTTGTCCTGAAGCAGAATGCTGTCAATTATATCCAGAAAGGTGCGAATGGGCTTGAAAAACGGCGTTTTTCTTAATGGTACTGCTGCCAGCACCGCGAGATGGAAAAATTTAACATCTATTTTATAGAAATATTTCCTGACAATTTCTAAATCCTTAACTCCGAGTATATGTTCAGCTTCCCATTTTGTGCGGAGGTGTGGCGTTTTTTTACGATACCAGGAGATAAAAGGATTATGATTAAGTGCTTCTATGCAAATCATCTCTCCTGATGGTCTGAGAACACGACTCAGTTCGGATAGGGTTTTCTCCAAATCCACATGATGTAATACACCATATTCAACGCCCAAATCAAAGGTATTATTAGCAAATGTCATATTTTCTCCATCCATTACTTCAAATCTACAACTGGATGCTACTCCTTTCTGTTCTGCATTCAGATTTGCATTGGCAATACCTTCTGGTGATATATCGATACCTATGACTTCAGCGCCACAACCTGCAGCGTATATGCCGTTTTCGCCGTTTCCGCATCCAAAGTCAAGAATCTTTAAACCTGGCTTACATTTTGACTTTAACCAATCATATTGGTATTTTTCACTGGAATGAGTTATAGAATAAAATTTAATGTTTGAAAAATGGTATTTAAAGGCGTCTTTGTCCCGAATCATTGAATCTAGATGTTCTTCCTCATCTGATTTATGTGTATCACTATGACGTTCAAATCCCTGCAGAATCTTACGCCGCCGCCTGGAGTGCTCAATTTCCTTTATTTTGCGCTCATCCAAATTTTCTACATCTATTATATTATGTGTTTTCATTATTGACCTAGAAGGCAACGGCTTTAAAGAATTTCTTAAACTACTCGTGAATCAACTCTACTTTCTTCAAACCCATTTATTGATAATATTTTTTAGGAACTTTAGGATTTAGATTGAATACCCTGCTTCTTTAGCGTCCCTATAGAACATTTGAACTGTTTCTAGTGAAAATATGTCTAAATTTTTTCCCAGTGTAGGTAATTTCCTCAAAATATTGTTAGTTGCAGTAATGATGTCACATCCAATTTCATTTGCTTGAATGACGTTGTACAGCTCGCGTGGACTGGCCCATATTAATTCGATATTGGGATAATCTTTTAATATACCAACAACTTCATTCATAATAGGAAGAGGGTCAAGACCGGCATCAGCGATGCGACCTGCGAAAACGGATACATAACTGCCAGGGCTTTTTGAAAGAGCTTGTAGTACAGATTGTACTTGAGCAACGGTCATCATAGCTGTTACGTTGATTTTTACATTTTTTGCCGATAATGTTTCAATTAAGTTTATGCTGGATTCTGATTTTGTGTTTGTTATGGGGATTTTTACATAAATATTGTCTGCCCAGGATGCTATTTCTAATGCTTGTCTTTCCATATCAGAAAATTCATCGGAAAAAACCTCAAATGAGATCGGTTTGTCTTTAATATAGCTTAAAATATCTTTAGCAAATGATTTATAATCGGAAACACCTGCAATTTTCATTAAAGTAGGATTCGTTGTGAAGCCTGATATTAATGGATTGTCGTACATTTCTAGCATGCCTTTTTTGTCTGCCCCATCTGCAAATAATTTTACATTTAGATTCATTTTATCTCTTCTTTTGATTAATTGTTAATTGTTTTTCAAGCAGTTCAGGTGTATCAATCGGTAAAACATTTTTTTTCATTTTATAACCATAAATATTGTAATCATTCTTTATCAACAGTGGAATAACATCCTTTCCAAAATCAGCATAGCCATCTTTTATTTCATTTAATATTATTGGTTCTACAAAATAAATACCTGCATTAATCCAGCTATTATTCCTGGCATTAATAGGTTTTTCGATGAAATGATGGATTTTTCCGTTATTTTTTAGTTCTGCGATGCCGCTATTGGAAACGTCATCTAACTTAGAAAGGGCTATAGTGAAATCTGACTGCTTTTCTTTATGAAATTGTTTAAGGTCGTTTAAATCAAAGTCAAAATAGTTATCACCATAAATAACAAAAAATGGCATATCTAGTAGTTCTTTGCAGAAATTATTTACAGCTCCAGCTGTCCCCAAGAGTTTAGGTTCATATTTATAACTGATTCTTACTCCCCACCTCGCACCATTTCCAAAATAGTGTTTTATTGCCAGTGGGAGATGATGGAGATTAATGAATATCTCTTCTATTCTATTATTTTTGCACATTAAAATATTGTGTTCAAGTATCGGTTTCCCTGCTATTTCTATCATAGGTTTTGGAATCTCTTGAGTAATAGTTCCCAACCTCTCTCCTTTACCAGCTGCTAGAATTACTGCCTTCATGTTATTTTATTGATTCCCATTTCATTTCATATTTTTGCAATTCAGGGTGTGATACAAGCAAATGCCAGACAAAAGCTTGAAATCCTTCTGTATGTGGTGTTATTGTTTCGCTATTCACTGGAGGAATAACAATACATGCATTAGCTACTCTTGCCGTATATCCACCGTCTCTACCAACTACACCACAGATCTTTGCGCCTACTTCTTTCGCATATTGTAGTGACTTAACAATATTTACACTTATTCCTTTTTCAAGATTCCCGCCGCCGACAGAAAAAATAAATATCATATCATCTTTATTCAATTTGCTGCCTTTAAGCCAATTAACGTAGGCAGTCTCCCAACCGTCATCATTAATACGCGCTGTTAGTTCTGACACATTGTCAGTAGGTGTATATGCTTCAATTCCGCATATTTTACGAAAATCGTTTACAGCATGTGCAGCATGTCCAGCGCCTCCACCCACACCCAATATAAACAGACGTCCATTTTTCGAACGGATCTCAGTAATTATTGAAATCATTTTTAAAATTTGATTTCTATCGATTTTATCTAATATACTTTGGGCTTCTGTAAAGTATTGATTTATGAAATCCATGGTTTTATTGTTATTTTATATAATTAAATATATCTCCAAGATTATTTATTCGATTAGGACTATCGCAATCTAAATTATAGTCTCTATTTAATAATAAAAAATTTACGTTTGCATTTTTGGCTGCCTCATTATCTTTCCAGGTATCTCCGATCATATATGATTTTCGTAGGTCAATTTTCCATTTTTCAGCAGCTTGAATAAATAAACCCGGGGCTGGCTTTCTACAATTACATAAATCAGAATCATCATGAGTACAATAAAAAACATCATCTATCATCAGCGTATTAAATATTACTTTCGTCATTTTATCTAATTCAGTTTTATTTAGGAAACCACGTGTCACATCCGGCTGATTTGAAATGACAATGTTTAAGTAACCAAGGGACTTTGTATATTTTGTGACTTCTATTGAATTAGAGATAATCTTGAAATTAGATAAATCTCTAGGCGAGTAATATCCATCATCTCGTTTAACTAATTCGTTCAATACACCATCTCTATCAAAAAATACTGCACGGTTCATTTTTATTGAAATTGTCTTGTTTAATTTGCTATTTTTGACTTTCAATAAAGTTTTTAAAATCTTGAAGCCCAGAAGTAGATCCAATTTCATAGAACCTCTTTGTAACTTCATATCCTGCTAATTGTTTATTTTTTGATAATACATTATAGCAATTTGCTAAATCATAAAAAGTATTCCTAGGAATGTATTGTTTAACAATTTTTTTAGATAGTATTGAGAGGCCACTATCTATGTATTGCATCTCTTTAGTTGCATTTTGTTTGTCATATAGCATGAGCTCACCATTAATGAAAATGACATTACTTGTATCGAATTTCCCTTCATTTTTATAGACCGCCAACAAAGCGGGAAAATCTTTCTGTTTTAAGTAATTAATGATTTTCCTATAGTCTATATCTAGATAAGAATCTCCATACAAAACAAGAAACCTATCTTTAAGAATATTTGCTGCGTTACGCAATGCACCGCCTGTACCAAGTAAAGTGTCTTCAAAACTATAGCTTATTGGTATATTAAAATTACTTCCATTTCCAAAATGATTTTGAATTATATCACCTTTATGGCCAACGCATAGAACAATATCTGTCAACTCATTATTTTTTAACAGTTCAATTTGATATTCAAGAAAAGGCCTGTTTTCTATAAGGACCATAGCCTTAGGGATATTGTCAGTTATCGGGCGTAATCGTGTAGCTAATCCCCCGGCAAGTATTACGCACTGCATATCAACCTTTATACAACATTTCCATAATAGAAATTCTCACCGATCCAGCGGGATTTTTCCTTATATACAATCTAGGTTGGACCCTATAAAAATACTACATATCAAAATAGTATCCATGTTTCAAATTATCTATCCAAGATTAATAATCTTCTGCTCGCCAAAATTGTAGAATTTCAGCAAGAGTTGCCTCAATCTCTCGTAATGGATGCCATCCTAGCCTCTTGATCTTTCTCGGATCACCAATTCTTACAAGTTCATCGATCGGCCTAATTTTTGATGAATCAATCTTTTCATCTACTGTATACTTCGATTGTTTTTTAAAAAAGTCTAGGACAAACCTTAATGAATATCCCTTCCCTGAACAAATGTTATAAGTTTTACCAGTGATTCCTTTATTAGCGAGTAGATAAAGTGCTTCAATGCCATCACGAACATCCAAAAAATCACGTACAATTTCAAGATTCCCAACCTCTATATTTGATCTAAAACCTCGTTCAATGGCAACAATGCTTCTAGCAAAATCAGAGCAAACATCACCTACCTTTTTAGGCCCTATAAGAAAAAATGGTCGTACTAATATGACATCCATCTCATATCGTTTTATGTATAATTTAGCGAGTTGCTCCTGAAAGAGCTTGCTTACACCATAAGGGCTGGAAGGATCCAGAGGATAATCTTCCTTTATGGGTTCCGGCCCGGATGTAAACGCATAGACTCCACTGGAACTAACTAAAATGATCCTCGGTTTAAGTTTCGCCTTGTGTATCGCTTCCAATATATTGATTGTGCCTATAGTGTTTACTTGAAATGTATGTGCTGGATCTTTCCAAGAAACGTTTGGAAAGCTCTGTGCTGCTAGGTGAATAATAATGTCAGGTTTATAATCCAAAACAACATTTTTAACATAGTCTGATTTTTGAATATCACCTTTATATACTACTAGGTTACCAATCAAATTCGAAAACCTTGGCTCAAATCTCTGGTCGCATGCGCAAACGCTATCTCCTTTTTGAAGCAGAAATTCTACAAGATAACTTCCAATGAATCCACTCGCTCCTGTAACTAAATATTTCATATCTTACCTGAGTAATTGACTTATACTCAACAAAAACATAGCTACTCTTAAAAATCAGAGGGTTTGAAACTGGACAAAGGAAGAATCTTGCCCAATTTTTCTGATTCATATGCAGTTAAAGCAATTTTTATTGCAGCAAGACCATCATTTCCACTCCCTATTGGTTCACGGGTTTCAGTGATTGCACTGCAGAACTCTTTCCATTCCTCAAACCATGATTTATCTCCACCTCTGAATTCTGTAATGTGATAATTGAAGGGAGCATCAAAATCCCTCTTACCAAAAATTAGTTTCTCAGTACCATAGCTCGATCCCAGTCCATCAACTGCAAGGTAACCATCTTCTCCAAAGACTTCAAAATGAAACAAGTTTTTCCAATGAGTAAGGCTTGCATGAAGGCTAGCCATGGCACCAGATTCCATCCGGAAAATAGCCATTCCGTTATCATCAAGAGGCTGCTTCTTGAAATATTGAATCCCTGTCATACTGACCACTTCTTTAATTTCTCCTAGGAACCACCTGAATAAATCAATAGCATGTATACCCTGCTCAATGAATTGACCCCCAGCAGCACGTTTTGGATCGGCTCGCCATTCTTTTTCATACCCCGGGCGCCCACATATGCCGTAGCTACATCGAGCAAATAGTGGTTTACCTAATTCACCTTTATCCACCAATTGTTTAGCTTCCCATATAGCTGGATGGTGGCGGTGATTGAAGCCGCACTTGAGAACAATTCTGTTATCTTTTGCTATTTGGATCATCTCTTCAGCTTCTCTAATCGTCTTGGTTAGAGGTTTTTCACATAAGACATGTTTTCCTGCCTTCATCGCAGCATTACTAATTTCAGCATGTGTGTCGGGTGGTGTTAAAACTAAAACTACATCAACATCAGTACGATCTACAATACCTTCCCAGCCTATACCAGCCTCACATCCTAATTCATGAGCAAGTTTTTCAGCACTATCTAGGTGCTCAGCTGTAATAATTTTTATTTCTGCTTCTGGCCAATCACGAACAACAGGTGCTCTACGCCTTGCCTGCAATCCTGCTCCAATTATAGCAACTCTCATTGTTTACCTCCTGCCTTTCTTCCTTTACCAATATCAAAATATAAGAAGCCGATTTTCTCCAAATAATCAGCTTCCCACAAGTTGCTAGTGTCTATGATCACGGGCTCTGCTCCCATAACCTTTTTTATGCGTTTGAAGTCAAGCTCTTTGTACTCCTTCCACGCCGTAATTAGCACTAAGGCGTTAGCTTTTTTCACTGCTTCATAGGGATCATTTTTAAAATTAAATTCGGTGTGTTTTGCCAATTCTAGTCGATCAGCTTTTGGATCATGACATGAAACAATAGCCCCTTCTCTAACCATATCATTAATAATCTCAAGTGCAGCAGATCTTCTCAAAGTGCTGGTGTTAGGTTTATAGGTTAATCCCAGTACAGTGATATGAAGATTATTGAGCGAATCATATATCTTCCTGAGTTTGCGAATTATTAATTTGTTTTGATTCTTATTTGCCTCCCAAATCCCGTCCCATAATATGGAATCCAAATCATATTGATCACACAATGATCGCAATGTTTGTAAATCTCTAGCAAGTGTTGCACCAGAAAAACCAAGACCGGGAAACAACATAGCTTTCATTCCGATCCTTGGTTCCATCCTGAGCACTTCAGCTATCTGATGACCATCTGCTCCAACTTCATCGCAAAGATTCCCCAGTTCATTTCCAAAACAGATCGAAAGTGCAAGATATGCATTTAACGCATGCTTTGTCATTTCTGATGTGGTCAAATTTACGTGCTTCCACTCAACGTTGAGTGGAGAGAGCAAATTCTCAATACGATTAAATGTGGCTTCATCATCAGAACCAATCACTGGTAAAACAGGATGTATAAAACGATCAATAGCTTTTCCTAACTGTAGATTTTCCGGACTATAAGCTAGACTAAAATGAAGAGTAGGATTCTTCGCTTTGATCCTTTCAATAATTTTGTGACAAGTTCCAACAGGAACTTGTGCAGTAATATATAACACCGTATCATTTTCAAGATTTGGTGAAATCCCATCAATAGTATTGAAAAGTTCAGAGAGATCACTTTGGTCATTTTCGTCAACAGGGATATCAAACATAACCAAAATGTCTTTTTTCCCAACCACTGCCTCTGGAACATTTGAAGTAAAACGCAAGTGACCGTTGTGCAAACCTTTTTGAATTAAGTTATCTAAACCTGGTTCAAACAGTGGAGCTTCCCCCTCCTTGAGTTTTTTAATTCGTTTTTCATCATGATCTGTCGCAATGATATCATAGCCAAAATCAGCCAAACATGCAGCACCAACAACACCCTGATGCCATAAACCAATTACAGCTATTGTTTTCATATTACACATCCAATCTACTAGCGTTTTTCTTTCCCAGCATCCTTTGTACAGCAATCCTTACTGCTTGATCAGATGTCAATTTTGCAGTCCAACCATATTCACGCATACGGTCGATGGATATATGTACCCTTGGTTGATCTCCCGGCCAAGCTTGTTTAGTACCTTCTATATTAATTTCTGCATTTGGAACAACCATTTCTTCCTTAATAATTCCAGCAATATCTATTACGCGTGAAACAGAATCTGTGCCCAGATTAAATATATCGCATGGTTTATTCTCACTCAAAGGTATATTTTTATAGGCAAAAGCCATTCCGTCGATACATTCTTCAACAAGAAAATAATTCTTTTCTTGTTGACCATCACCAAATATCAATAACTCCATAGGGTTCCTTTGCAACTTATTAATAAAGTCCACTATTACACCATGAGTCATTCTTGCACCGATAACATTCCCAAAACGAAACATCCAGCCACGCAACCCATAAAGATGACAATAAGCGGAAATGAACGCTTCGCTACCTATTTTCCCTGCCGCATAATTTGAAACTGGCAGCAACGGACCTACTGACTCAGAGGTGGATACATCCCTACAGAGATCTCCATAAACGGCACCAGTTGAGGCAAAGATAATGGGTTGTATCCCTGTAATCCTCATTGCTTCAACTACATTGAATGTCCCTACGACACAATCCATTAAATCCCTTCGCGGTTGTTTATAACCGCTTATTATATCTGTGTTAGCAGCAAGATGCCAAACAAGATCGTATCCCTTAATGGCTGTTGTGAGTTGGTTTATGTCAAGAATATTTCCTTCAATAAATTTGAAATTTGACTCTTTGAAATGATGTTCAATGAACTCTTGCTTTCCATTTGAGAGATTATCGTAAACGGCAACTTCATACCCCTGAGGGATCAATATATCAGCTATATGACTACCGATGAAACCAGCCCCACCAGTAATAAATATCCTATTTACGGAATTTCCAAATAGCATAACTTGATCCTGTAAGAAGTGAAATATTGCAAAATATCAAAATTATTTCCTTATGAAAACATTCAAAACTATAAACTCTACGGTGAGAATCATTTTTGTGAGGTGGAATCCAAGACTGCTGCTATAATAGTACATTTCTATTAAGTTATTTGTTGTTATATCCGAGGGAACAATAGTTCATAAAATTCGCCAGAACTTTTGTTCCTTCGAAATCGAAATCATACCTCAATTCTCTAAGGCCGGCTTTTTTCATCGCTGCCCGTAATTGCTTCTGTTTATCCTCGCAGTAAAATGTGAAAAATCCGCCACCACCAGCACCGGAAAGTTTTCCGCCTATGGCCCCATTTCTCTTTGCCATTTCATAAATTTCATCAAAAGTCGGAGACGTAATGCCTGCGGCCAGTTTTTTCTTATACTTCCAATGCTCGTCAAACATCATCCCCAGTTCTGTGATGTTCCCGCTTTCAATTATTTCAAGGATTTTGTGTCCTGATTCCTTGATATAATGCAAAGACTCAAGCACCTGTTTATCACTTCTCTTGGTTGCCTTATCTTGTTCACCAAGTATTTCCTTGGTCTGACGCCTTTCCCCTGTATAAAAAATGAGCAGATTTCTTTTAAGTTCATCTAACGTGTCAATACTAACCCTGGCATTTGAGACTTTTACATACCCATCCCGAGCAATCTCCATTACCAGAAATCCACCAAAGGTGGCCAGATATTGGTCTTGTTTCCCCATCGGTTTTTTAAGGAGATTGATTTCTATTTCGCATGCCATTTCCGCTAAATCCTGTAATGAAACAAAATTTCTTTTTATATTGTACAAAGCATTCAATAAACCAACAGTATATGTGCTTGAACTGCCTAACCCACTACCAGATGGGATATCAGCCATGGAGGCGATTTCGATTCCTTTTGAGAATCCTACTTTTTGAAGACACGTCCGAGCAATATCATGTTCAATTTCACTCACTCTCGATACCGTTTCACTTTTATTGTATTTAATTCTTATAAGATCATCAGCAAAAGCTCTTTTTAAAGTTATATACATATACTTATCGAGAGTGAAACTGAAAATAAAACCGCCATACTTTGAATAGTAACTGGGGAGATCGCTTCCTCCACCACCCAAGGTCACACGAAAAGGAGTTCTAGTTATAATCATCGTTTTTCAATAGCTCCTTCTAAGAACAATCATTGGGATTATTTTTAAAAATAATTTTAATATCATAAATCAGTGATGCTTGAGTAATATAATTCAAATAATAGCTTTTATTAATTGGTTCATTATTAATTCCTCATCCAACTCATTTACTGCCTTTTCACGCGATTTTAAACCAAAATCTGAAGCAAGTTTTTCATTGTTAATAATATTCTCGATAGCCTTGGCGAAAGAAATAGAATCTTTAACGGGTACAAGTAAGCCATTAATACCATCATCAACAGCACTTGAACAGTCTTCGCTATCAGTCGTAATTACTGGCTTACCCATAGCCATGGGTTCTGTTAATCCTCGTGGCCAACCGCCCTCTTTATAGTAGGAAGGGAAAACCGCTAAATATGAGATAGAATAAAGCTCTTTTATGTCAATTCTATAACCCAACCAAGCAAAGTTTTCATGTTCTTCATATCCTTTTAAATACGATGTTGGCACACAATCTCGACTACCGATATCCTGTGAACCAACCAGTAGGAACTTAACGTGTGGATAGTCATTACTTAACCGGTCTGAAGCCTGGCAGAACTGCTCCACACCTTTTGCCCAACTCATTCTTGCGACCATTAATACTATCTTATCGCTATCAGCGTAACCTAATTCATGCCTTAAATTTATTGATATATTTTTAGGTACAGAAGAAGGCGAATACTGGTTAGTATTGACAAAACCCGGAGTTAATATTGTTTTATCGATGTCGATCATTTTTTTTGAAATGAAATAGTCACGATCATTTTTATTAGTGAACCATACCTTGTGACTTACCTTAAAAGCATACCGATAAAGAGAATTGATGATCCTTTTTAGTACAGCATTTCTGATATTCTTAGTTTTGGCGAAAACTAAGCCTAAGCCCCATCCGAAACAGACAATTTTTTTTACATTTGTTAATCGTGCAGCTATCGAACCATAAATATTCGGCTTAGTTGCAATATTAATAACAATATCAAAATGTTCATTGCGCAATATTCTAAAGAGTGAAATTAAATATTTTAAATCTTGAAATGGGGAAATAAATCTAGATGCTTTGATGTATTTATGTTTCACGCCCCACTGTTTCATGATCTTAAGATAGTGGCCATATTTATAACCATCATGAATATCCGATATTACAGTTACCTCGTTATCTAACAGAAGTTTCTTAACGAATATTTCTAGAGACCAGGCAATAGAAAAATCGTATGTACAAATTATTGCTATTCTCAAAAAATCTCCTCATTCTTGATTAGGATAATAAAAATAATTAACCAAAGCACATTAATTCCAATTAATACTATGGTGGTTTGACAGAAAAGCTTCATGAAGTGTGAATTCATTTCTTTTTTTCCAGAAAAAAAATAACCTTTCCGGAAAGAAAATATGCTACATATGACATCTTTTTAACGACTAAATTGAACGCATTGATTTCAGCTATTATTTCTTTCATGGGTAACGATGACGGTGCTGGTAAGTATTTCGGATTTACCTTTTTAATTAACCATTTTTTTAATCTTTGTGAATAACTATCAAAACCATAATTTACAATAATGTATTTCTTGGAAATTCTTACTACTTCCTTCCAGGTTTTATATCTGATTTCTTTAGGTAATCGATGCATAAAAGCAAGAACAATCACGCAATCAAAAGATTCATTTTTAAAGTTTGTTTGAGTAATATCACATTCAACAAATCCGTTGAAATTATCTCCTGCGTACTCACCGGTTGCTCGTTTTATCATCTCTTTGGAAATATCAGACGCGGTAATCGAAGCTTGTGTTTTGCTCAGAATATTTCCTATAAAGCCTGTTCCACATGGAATATC
>SDBT01010726.1_pt1 | contig 14769 bp, 12 predicted proteins | sample 2277101 | NCBI WGS metagenome assembly SDBT01 (sample SAMN10404973, study PRJNA504765) | marine sediment metagenome | isolation source: marine sediment core GS10_PC15, 103 cmbsf | place: Arctic Ocean: Southern Knipovich Ridge | collected 2010
TCCAAGCCCCGCTACCTTTTGTATATCAAATGCGCCTGAAAAGGTGCTTTTTTTACGCGGTGTTAGGATTAGAACCATAGACCCTGGGTCTTGATTCTAACGGGGGTTTCATAAAAAGAATAATATCTTAAACTGATTGTGTCTATTTATCGCTGGTACTATTTAAGTAGAGCCTTACCTACCCTTTTTACTTGACAAAAGTTGACAGTATAAAAAATCCTCCGTTCCTCAGGAACAAATGTGGTACGCTAAATACCTGTTGTTGTAATGACAAGAATAAATTTTCATAATAAAAGAGAGGGCCTTCCCCCGCAGCTTGCTGCAGGGAAGCTTCATTAATAAAAGTCTTTAATCCCTTTTTAAATGTTAAAATTCTTGATGGAGAAAAAATCTTATGCGTGAAGAAACCATTTCAGTTAACTTTGGAAATAAAAAGGTAGATATAAATCTTATAAGAATTCATACGATCGTACTCGGAAGCGGAGCATCGGGGCTTAATGCCGCAGCTCAACTCTATCTGAATGACGTGAAAGATGTGCTGATATTAACTGAAGGCTTATCTATGGGTACTTCCATAAACACTGGCAGTGATAAGCAAACATATTACAAGCTTTCAATGTGTGGGGCTGACGCAGATTCTCCTGGCGATATGGCGGAAACATACTTTGCGAATGGTTCTATGCATGGTGATATCGCGCTGGTAGAATCCAGTCTCTCCGTGCGAGCATTTATCAACCTCGTGAATCTTGGAATGCCTTTCCCGCGCGATGAATATGGGCAGTTTGTGGGATATAAGACAGACCATGATCCCAGGCAACGCGCTACTTCGATTGGGCCATATACATCCCGTGAAATGTGCCGGAAACTAATTGAACAGGTCAAATCTCTCGGCATCGAAATACGCGAACAAAGAAATGCAATTGAATTAATTACGTTAAAAGGTGAAGACACACGCATTTGCGGACTTCTTGCCCTTACAGATGACGGGGAATTAGAAGCATATTTGGTTGAAAATTTGGTCTTTGCTGTAGGCGGTCCGGGCGGACTATATAAAACCAGTGTATATCCGCCAGTTCATTCAGGCGCGATTGGTCTGGCATTAATGGCGGGGGCAAATGCCAGAAATTTACCTGAATCACAATATGGCTTGGCTTCAATTAAATTCAGGTGGAATGTATCTGGTACATATATGCAAGTTATCCCGCGCGTTATCAGCAGAGCAGAAGATGGTGTATCAGATGAGCAAGAATTCCTTCCCCAATATTTCAATTCTGTTGGCGAAATGAACGGGATGGTTTTTCTAAAGGGGTACCAATGGCCATTTGACGCGAAGAAAGCGATCGGTGGCTCTTCGATTGTTGATATTCTAGTTTACATAGAAACTGTTATTAAGAAACGAAAGGTATATTTAGATTTTCGAAAGAATCCTGATAGTTTCTCATTTGACGATCTACCGGATGAAGCGCATCAATACTTGATTCGGTCAGAAGCATTGCAAGCATCGCCGATAGCGCGCTTATATAAAATGAATCCACAGGCGATTGAACTCTACCGAGACAATGGGATTGAACTATACAAAGAAGCTCTAGAAGTTGGAGTTTCTGCCCAGCATAATAACGGCGGACTCGCGGGGAATAATTGGTGGGAGTCAACAAATATCAAACATCTATTTCCAATTGGTGAGGTGAATGGATCTCACGGTGTTACGAGGCCGGGCGGTTCAGCACTGAATTCAGGGCAGGTTGCTGGCTTTAGAGCTGCTGAATATATTGCGAACAAGTATGAAGAATGGACCATACCAGAGAAAGAAGCCTTAAAAAAGATCATAAAAGCGGTTGAATCCGCATCCAAATGGATTGATTCTTGCGACCAATCCTCTCTGGAATGGGGCAAGGAACTTAGATACTTAAAGGAAAGAATGTCAAAGGCGGGTGCGCATATCCGAAGTATGGGAGAGATTGAGCCAGCAGTTAAGGCGGCATGGCTGCAAAGTAAAGCAGTATCCGAAAATGGGTTCAAGATGAAAAGCAAAAAACAGCTGAAGTTCGCGTTTCGGGTACGGCAATTATGTTTTGCTCATGCGGTATATCTAGATGCGATCCATTTTGCCATTCAAAGTGGTGTCGGAAGCCGAGGGTCTTCAATTATTTTAGATCCAAATGGTGAAATAGTACACAAGCAATTGGATGAAAGCTGGCGCATCACTCTGGAAGACTCTCAATTCCGTTCTCAAGTACTGGAGACATATTTTGATAATGAAGGTAAGACGAGGCATCGATGGATTCCATGCCGACCGATCCCAGAAAATGAATCATGGTTTGAGACAACCTGGGCACGCTATCGGAATGGTGAAATTTACTCATAAATGAAGAAATCTGACTTATAATCCCGCTCGAAATACTAGAGCGGGATTTTCTCAATTTTTGAATATTAAAATTTTATCTATTGACAACCGCCCTGGATTAATGCTATAATGTCACATAGTGTGCGATATCGTCGCATGTGAAGATGGAGCGATTTTGTTGATCATGGACACGATGCAAAAAAATAGAGGGAATATAAATAGAAGAAGAAAAATCGCGTCTGTTCAAAAAGCAATTGACATCATTAATCTCTTCAATGAAGGTAGAAAAGAGTTGGGTAATTCTGAAATTGCTAAATTGATTGATGTGCCTACAGGAACTGCCTCTGGATTGATCTATACTCTAAAAATTAATCATTACCTTGACCAAAATCCCGCAAACCGAAAATACCGATTGGGTCTAAAGTTGATAGATAGAGCAGCTGTGCTTTTAAACCAAATCGATCTTAGAAAAATAGCTTCTCCATACCTTGAAGAAATTGGAAAATGGTGTGGTGAAAGTGTGAATCTAGCATTACGTAATGAAGGAGAAGTTGTATATATCGAGCGGCTTAATAGTCAGCATTCTCTAGGAATTCGTTCTGAAATAGGTAAGCGTGCACCAATTCACTCCACTGCTCTTGGTAAAGCAATCGTAGCTTATCTTCCGCAGAATGAAATTTCCAACTTTTTGGAAAACCATAATTTTTTTCCGGTTACCCAATATACGATCACAAATTCAAGAATGTTTGAGACAGAATTAGAAGAAGTTAGAGCGCGTGGGTATTCGGTGGATGAACAAGAAAATGAGATCGGGGGAAGATGTGTTGCTGCGCCAATATTTAATCAAGATGGTTATCCTGTTGCGGCAATAAGTGTTTCCGTGCCTATTCAGAGATTGCCTATTGACCAGGTGACCGTGTTTGGGGTAAAGCTTAAAGAAGCATCAAGTGGCATATCCAAGAAAAACGGATTTCGAAATATATAAGATGAATATTGAAAAGCCCGCAATATTGATAAATGAGTGAAACATGAAAATAGGCATCAAGAATTTTCAAATTAATAAAAACAATGGTGTATTTGTCATACTTGGTTTTTTATTAATAATCGCAGGATTCTATAGTCCTCAATTTGTTCAAATCAATAACCTAATGACAATGTTAAGACAGGCATCTGCTTTAGGTATTTTAACTATTGGACAATTATTTGTTATTGTTGGTGGGGGGGTTGATCTGTCCGTTGCAGCAACACTACAGATGAGCATCACGATTTTTATGTATGGTTATAACAATTATGGGATTGAAGGTCTGATCTTCGGCGTTATTGCCGCCCTGATTTTTGGCATAGTTGTAGGAATTGCAAACGGGATCATTGTAACAAAGTACCATGTGCAACCATTTCTTACAACTCTTTTTACAGGAAGCATAATTACTGGCATTCGTATGATTTTAGTGGGCATTGAATCCGCGGGAAATGTACCTGACATTATTCGAGTTTTTGGAAGAGGAAAGACATTCGAAATTCCCAACGCGCTGATCATCTTTTTCATTATTGCCTTTATTTCGGCAATTATATTGAATAAAACGATTTTCGGTAGAAAACTTATAGCAGTCGGTACTAATTTTATTGCCGCAAAATTTGCTGGAATAAAGGCAGATCTAACAGTGATAAAGAGTTATGTAATCAGTGGTGTTTTGTCAGTAATCGCATCAATTATTTTAGTAGGATATATCGGGTTCGCTGATAGATGGATTGGAGCAGGTTTAAGTTTTAATAGTTTAGTCGCGGCTGTTATTGGAGGGAATTACCTGGGAGGAGGAAGGGGATCCGTTTTTGGAGTAATTGGTGGAGCAATATTGATGACAATAGTTCTCAATTTCGTGACCCTTCTCGGTTTATCTGCACCATTTCAGCATGTTGTTTCGGGAATTGTACTTATTTCGACTCTTTTTATTGGGTCATACAGTCAAAAGAGCTAGCACGATAACTTAATTTGGTCGGAAATAAGCAGAGTTGCTTATTTATTAATAAAGTAGAAAAAGGAGAAATGAAATGAAAAGATTAACAGTATTATTGATCGTTGGAGTACTGCTGCTTTCAGCATGCGCTCCAAAAGAGGCACCTGCAGTAGAAGTTGAAGCTCCAGAAGCTGAAGAGGCAGTTGCTCCTCCCGCAGAAAAAGATAAATATGTCATTGGTGTGGCTTATGAAGGTCCGACAAATGATTGGGCTGCATCATTGATGTACCATCTGCTTTATTCATTTGATACCAAGTATGCTGATCAAGTGGAAGAGGTTTATTATGAGTCTGCGGATGGGGATGCAACCAAGCAACTCGGCCAGGTTGAAAACTTGTTAGTGAAGGGTATTGATGCTCTCATGCTTCAACCATTGAGTGAATCTGCGATGGTTCCCATTGTCGAAAGAGCCTACGAAGAGGGCATACCGGTAATAATATTTGGCTCCAGTGTTTTGACTGACAAATATGTAACCTATGTTGACAGGGATAACTACAATGCAGGGAAAACCATTGCCACCTGGATTTGCGAACAACTGGAAGGTGAAGGTAAAGTCGTCACAATCATGGGCGAACCGGGCAGTGGTTATTCCGAAGATGTCCTTCGAGGTGTTAGTGATGCACTTAAGGAATTTCCAAATGTGGAAAACATTGGAACTGATTACGGTGAATATTCCGCAGCTGTTACCAAACAGAAGATGGAAACATTCCTGAGTGCAAATCCTGATATTGGTGGTGTTATTGTGGATGGTGGCATGATGGGAATGGGTATCCTAGAAGCATATGATGACGCTGGTTTATCATATCCATTTATGACGGTTGATGACTGGAATGGATTCCAGAAGAAAGCGGTTGAAATCGGTTACACCGATTACATCAGCATTCCCGGCGGAAGTGAAGCATCTGCTGTGGCAGCAGACCTTCTATTTGATTATCTTGCTGGAGAAGATGTCCCCCATGAGTATCTAATCGAAGTAGATATCATGACTGGAGCTGATGTTCAGGCGTTGATCCCAGAGGGTATGCCTGATTCATATTGGGGCCTTAGCAGAATCCCACCCGAGTACGTTGGAGATTATTACACCGTCGAATAAGTTATAGGAAAGGAAGAATTTGATAGAGGGGTTTATACCCCTCTATCATTATTGGCTTATAAGATGGAAAAACCAATTTTATCCATAAAGGGAATCAACAAATCGTATTATAACCAACAAGCTCTAAAAGATGTTACTTTTGATATTTTCGAAGGAGAAATTGTTGGGCTTTTGGGGGCAAATGGCGCCGGCAAAAGTACTTTAATGAAGATCATTGGTGGTTCATTGTTACCTGATTCCGGAAGTGTTACTATAGGTGATCTAAAGATCGAACATTACTCTCCGCAACTAGCAATTGAGCAGGGGGTAGTAAGTGTTTACCAGGATTTGAACATTTTTCCGCATTTGACCGTAGCGGAAAATATGTTTATGGACAAAGAAGAATGCACCAAGATTGGCACAATCCATTGGAAAAAAACCAACGAGAATGCACAAATAATTCTTGATGATTATGAATTAGGTGTTAAGGCAAAATCTTTAGTTTCGAGCTTGAGCTTTGCAAAGCAGTGCATGGTTGAGATTGCACGCGCCTTTAATGAAAACTCAAAATTATTATTATTAGATGAACCAACATCCGCACTCTGTGAATCAGAAATTAATTGGCTTTTTTCAAAGATAAGGGCAGCAGCAAAAAAGGGGACCACAATTATTTTTGTCTCTCATCGCCTAGATGAGGTCACAAAAATATGCGAACGAAATGTAATCTTGAGAGAAGGTGAACGTGTTCACACCTCTAAAGGCAAAATGGAACTACCTGCAATTATTAATCATATTGTTGGTCATGATGTTGTTTTGACAAAGAAATCAAAAGAAATAAATAAAAACGAAATTGTTTTTGAATGCATTAATGTAATTTCGCAGAACGGTTCTACAGCTTCAAATATTTCTGTTCGCAAAGGTGAAATTCTGGGCATAGCCGGCCTAGTTGGATCTGGCAGGACAGAACTATTAAATTCATTATTCGGAATTGATAAATTATCTTCCGGAACAATTAAAAAAGACGGAAGAAAAATCAATATAAAAAATCCTACTGATGCAATTAAGAATGGAATCATATTAATCCCCGAAGATAGAAAACTCAGTGGATTATTCCTAAACGAAAGCACTCGATTTAACATTGCCTCCTCCACATTGGACAAGAGATCTAAGAAGGGAATGGTTGATGAAAAGTTTGAAATAAAGGCAGTAACAGATGCATCAACCAGTGTGATGTTAGATACAAACCGTTTGGAGCATTTTGTCCAGCAATTAAGTGGTGGAAATCAGCAAAAGGTAGTTATAGCGAGGACTTTGCTGGTAAACGCGGATGTATATCTACTGGATGAACCAACTCGCGGTGTTGATATCGGGGCAAGAGAAGAGATTTATGAAATTATTGAATCTCTAGCAGCTGATGGTAAGAGTATCATTCTCGTAACTTCTGACTGGGAAGAATTGATATATCTATGCGATCGAACGCTCGTGATGTCAGAAATGAAAATTGTTGGTGAAATAGAAAGTGATATCACTGAATCGAAAATAATGGAGATTGCTGAATCTGCAATCACAGTAAAAGCAGATTGTGAAGAGGATAAAATTGGTGGATTGAGAAGTATCTTCAATAAGATAAAGAAAAATCAAAACAGCAATTTCTTGGTGCTGTTTGCCTTGCTTATATCTCTGTTCATAATTGGATCGGTGCTTACACCATTCTTCCGTTCGTGGATCAACTTCAGTAATTTGTTTGGACAGTCGCTACCTTTAATTATTCTTTCTCTCGGGCAGTTAATCGTAATCGTTGCTGGAGGAATCGATGTTTCAACAGGTGCGCTGATGGCCGCTGCAGGCATGTTCGGACAGATGGTTATGCTACAACATGGCCAGCCACCTCTTATCGGGATCGCTGCAATCATTTTGTTCAGTGGGTTCGTTGGTTTTTTAAATGCTGTATTAATTCAAAAAGCAAAAGTTGACGCGTTTGTCGTTACTATTGGAATGATGTTGGTCATGGAAGGGATTGCATTAGTTATAGCCCCTAAACCTCTAGGACCATCGCCAAGTGTATTTATTAAAGTATTTAATGGAAAGGTGTTCGAATTACCTATCGCTCTAATTATCCTGATTATCCTGACAGTGATTTTTACCATTCTTTTAAAATTCACAAAGATAGGAAGGCGTTTCTTTGCAGTTGGCGAAAACTTAAGTAAATCTTTTAATGCCGGAATTAACGTAACTAAAACAATTTACCTTTCTTACATAATATGCTCCTTAATGTCAGGCATTGCCGCTATCTATGCGCTTGGCCGTTTTGGGGGTGCAGATCCTGTTCTTGGTCCCGGGTTTGAACTAAACGCAATCGCAGCCGTATTAATTGGAGGCGCAACGCTTGCGGGTGGGCGGGGAAGCATAGCTGGAACGATTTGCGGAGTATTTGTGCTTGGAATTCTGGCGAACATTTTTAGTTTGATGAGCATCTCGATTTGGTATCAGGATGTTATTCGAGGTGTAATAATATTGATCATAATTTCTTCGTATGAAAGAGTATCACGCGAAAAAGATATAGTGAATAAATTAAGCAAGGGCAGCATATATGATCATCGATTGTCATAATCACATTCTCCTCACGGGTGCATATCCTGGAGCTGAAAAATTCATCAAAGAAATGACACTGGGTTATTTCAGGTCAAGGGGGGATTTGCCCGTTGATCGTATGCCAACGGATGAAGATTGGGAAGGTATGGAGTACCTCTGGGCTCCTACTCATCCAGACAAGCTTATCGAAGATCATCCAGGAATTGACAAATGTGCCATATTAGCAGTTGCCCCTTCAGATTATACAGATTATGAGGTCCGAGGGCTTTATGACCCATATGGATATACTAATGTTCCTGGACCGCCAAGTATTGATAAAGCAAATGATTATATTGCTGATCTAGTAAAAACATACCCAGAAAAGTTTATTGGATTTTGCGCGGTAAACCCTAAATATCGAGGAGTTCCCGCAGCAATAACCGAATTGGAGCGATCCATTTTAGAATTGAAATTAACCGGATTGAAATTGTACCCAGCGTATGATCACTATTCTCCTGATGATCGGGATTTAGCATTTCCTGTTTTCCAAAAGGCTGAGGAATTGCAAATTCCTGTAATGATCCACCAAGCATCTACTCCTGTAATCGATGCGCCGTTGAAATTCGGAAGACCCTATTTACTCGATGATGTGGGTAGAGCATTTCCAAACCTTAAACTACTGGTTTGCCACGCAGGGACTCCCTGGGTTGATGAATGCCTTGTTCTGGTGGGAAAACATCCGAATTTCTATCTCGATATTTCTTTTTTCAACAGTCAAATTAGCGAAGAAAATATGCTGGTTTTCCTTCATAAGTGTATAGCATTTGGAGTACCTCTTGAAAAAGTATGCTGGGGTACTGATTATCCTGGATTTGAATTCCCTGAAAGTCTATTGCTAAAATTTATAAATATTAATAATCATGCTGAAAAGCTTGGCCTGGAACCAATCAGTCAAAATGATATGGATAATATTTTAGGAAATAATTTCCTAAACTTTATAAAAAGTAATTAAAAAAATCAACATAACTAAAGGAAATTATTAAAGATTAATGAATTGCTCACGAATTTATAAAAGGAAAATCAGAATAGAAAAGGAGAAACAATGGATAATTTTGAAGAATTAAATTCAAAAAAAATGAAGCGAATTAATGAAGTACACCGTATGATCCCTGAGAGAACAGCTTTAATCGTTAGCGATATGCAGCGAAGCTTTATGGATCCGGAAGCATCATTAGCAGTCGCTCCAGCCTGGGATCTCGTCCCGAAAATTAATAAAATGCTGGATTTTTGCCGCAAGAATTCCATTCTTGTTGTTTACACTGAATATGTTGCTTTACCTGAAATACCCTGCATGCGTATCGACCCATTTGGACCGGAGCATATTCCTGTGGAAAAAGGCCAGAAGACCGGGTGGGGTCGCCCATCCAGCAACAGCATTATTGGCACGACCGGACCAGAATGCCCCGATACAATTGATGAACTTAAACCATTACATGGGGAATTGGTCATACGCGGACATACGCTTGATAAATTTTATGGGACACCACTTGACCTGGCATTGAGATCGCAGGATATCCGTTATCTCATGTTCACGGGAATGATGGCTGACCTATGTTTAGGAGCCACCCTGTTCAGTGCAGCGATGCGTGATTATCGAGTTACAGCATTAACGGATTGTATAACCACTCTTTGGCCGAATGTCCTGGAAGTCATGTATGATATTTTTGGCCGTAAACTTGCCCGATTGATGAAAAGCAACGCGGCTATTGAAGAATTGAAGAGTCAACTATAGATATAGATTTATAAACATATTTTATTAATCCCAATTTAAACGGGAACGTATTGTTCCGTTTGCATCATCTGGACGAATAGTGCGGAATCCTACTGCCCTGATGGTGTTTCGAACAGAAAAAGATGAATTTATGACAAAAATAAAGAAAAAAGTAGCTATCATCACTGGATCTGGGCGCGGAATTGGGCGAGGAATAGCAGTTGAACTAGCTCAGGCTGGATGGAATATTGTTATTAATGATATAGGTAATCCCAAATCCCCTGAGGACACTTTAGAACTTGTTCAGGAAGGTGGAAGTGAGGGATTAATAATTCTGGCTGATATCACTTCACATGATGAGCGTGAACGAATCATTCAAGAAACAATGGATAGATTTGGAAGATTGGATATGCTTGTAAATAATGCGGGAATTGGTCCTCGCAAGCGCATTGATATGCTTGAGATGACTGAAGAGAGTATGATGGAAGTATTGGGTGTTAATATGATCGCTCCATTCTTTCTTTCACAACTGGCTGCAAAAACAATGATCGCGTTAGTAAAAGAAAATGTAATCAATAGTCCAAAGATAGTGAATATTAGTTCAATAAGTGCCTATTCGAGCAGCACCAGCCGGGCAGAATATTGTATATCTAAAGCTGGATTATCTATGAGTACATTGCTTTTTGCAGATCGGTTGGCAGAAGATGGAATCAATGTGTACGAGATTCGGCCAGGAATTATCCAAACACCAATGACTGCAGTTGTGAAAGATAAATATGACAAACTTATCGCTGAAGGAATTACGCCTATTAAGCGGTGGGGACAACCTAAAGATATTGGAAAAGCAATTCTTGCCATAGCTGAGGATTTTCTTCCATTTTCTACTGGCCAAATTATCGATGTGGATGGCGGTTTTCATATCCATCGCCTATGATCTGTAAGGAGAAAATCTTGAAAAAAATTATTACATTTGGCGAAATCATGTTACGACTTTCACCTCCTGGCGTATTGCGCTTTAGGCAGGCGAAAAGTCTGGATGTGGAATATGGAGGTGGGGAATCCAATGTGGCAGTTTCACTGGCAAACTTTGGAATGAAAACAGAATTTATCACTCGACTGCCTGCTAATGACATGGGTGATGCATGTCTGCAGTTTTTACGTCAATATAATGTTGGCACGCAGTTTATTCAGCGAGGCGGTGAACGCCTTGGAATTTATTTCCTTGAAAAAGGTTCAGTGATGCGCGGTAGTCAGGTGATATATGACCGGGGAAATTCATCATTTGCCACCATTAAACCGGGCATGGTGGATTGGAAAACTGTTTTTCAGAATGCTGACTGGTTTCATTGGACAGGTATTACCCCGGCAATTTCTGAAGGGGCTGCGCTGGCTTGTATAGAAGGAGTAAAGACTGCCAGAGAAATGGGAGTAACCGTTTCCTGTGATATAAACTATCGTGCAAAGCTGTGGAAATGGGGCAGAACCGCTCAAGAAGTGATGGAAGAACTCATCAGTTATTGCGATTTGGCAATTGGCAATGAAGAAGATGCCGAAAAAGTGTTTGGCATTCACGCTCCTGAAACCAATATCACCTCAGGCAAAGTGTTAGGGGAGAATTACGCGTTTGTTTGCTCAGAAATGGCGAAGAAATTTTCCACATTAAAAATAATTGCCATCACACTAAGGGGTTCATTTTCTGCAAACCACAACACCTGGAGCGCTGTTATGTGGAAGAAGGGACAGTTTTTCACTGCGCCAATCTATAACATTACAGATATTGTGGACAGGGTTGGTGGAGGAGATAGTTTTGCAGGGGGAATAATATATGGATTAATAAACAAGGAAAGTGATCCGCAAAACGCTTTAAACTTTGCCGTAGCTGCATCAGCTTTGAAGCATACAATTGTTGGTGATTTTAATCTCGTTTCGATTTCGGAAGTTGAGAAACTGGCAATGGGCGATAAATCAGGACGCGTTTCTAGATGAGTAATCAGGAGTAGTTTTATGTCACGATATTCACGGCTGGAAGTATTAAATAATATGATGGAAGTTGGTTTAATCCCAATTTTTTATCATCAAGACCCTGAATTAACAACCTCGGTAATAAAAGCATGCCTAGATGGGGGTGTGCGCTGTTTCGAGTTTACAAATCGTGGTGATTGTGCTCATGAGGTATTTTCGGAGGTTGAAAAGAGTTTCAAATCAGACTCCCGGCTTATTCTAGGCGCTGGAACTATTATAGAACCGATGACTTGTGGGTTGTATATACAACTGGGAGCTAATTTCATTGTAGGGCCTAATTTGAATTCCAAAGTCGCATACTTATGTAATCGCCGTAAGATTGCCTATAGCCCTGGTTGTGGAAGTGTAAGTGAGATTTCTCAGGCTGAAGAATTAGGAGTGGAAATATGCAAAATCTTTCCAGGCACATCAGTTGGAGGTCAAACTTTTGTGAAGAATGTGTTAGGTCCTATGCCATGGAGTCGGTTAATGCCTACAGGAGGAGTAGATGTTACCGAAGATAATATAAACTCCTGGTTTAAGGCTGGAGTTGCGTGTGTCGGAATTGGTAGCAAGCTTTTTACGAAGAATGTAATTGATAACAAAAACTATTCTGTTATTACAGAAAGAGTGATATCGATAATTAGCTGGATTAAAAAAGCTCGAAGTGAATAATAAGCAGGATTATCCATTGTGACAATTCCACACAAAAAAATTTCTAGTTTCAAGAATCTCGATGATTTTAAAACGTATGTAGAGAGTTTATGTATTGATTTACCTATAGATTCTGAACTTATAGGTAATATCGATAGTCCCTTGGCTAGTAATTTTAAGTTACCTGGCGGGCGAGTTATCGGCAATCGGTTTTGCATTCACCCCATGGAGGGATGGGATGGGACAACTGATGGAAATCCGACAGAATTGACATACAGACGATGGAAAAAATTTGGTATAAGCGGGGCGAAGTTAATTTGGGGTGGTGAAGCCACTGCAGTGCGGCCTGATGGCAGGGCCAATCCGAACCAATTGATGATTGTGGATGATACGAAGCGTGAATTAGAAAAATTGCGTTTAGCTCTCGTTGAGAGCCATCAACAGCACATAGGAAACACGGATGACTTGCTAGTTGGTCTCCAACTCACCCATTCAGGCCGGTTTTGCCGACCGAATGCTAAAGGAAAGCTAGAACCAAAAATCTTATACCATCATCCTATGTTGGATGAAATGTTCAATATATCTCCTAACCATCCAGTTTTGACGGATATGGAAATCGATGATCTTGTTCGCGATTTCATTTATGCTACAAAATGTGCTGAAGATATTGGATTTGAATTTGTAGACATTAAGCATTGTCATGGATATTTGGGACATGAATTCTTGAGCGCAGTTGAAAGACCCGGAAATTATGGCGGAAGCTTTAATAATCGTACTCGATTCTTAAGAAATATTGTTAATGGAATAAAGCAAGAATGTCCTGGTATACGAATAGGCGTTCGTCTTAGCGCATTTGATTTTCCGCCATTTCGTAAAGATGAGAATAATGTCGGTCGAATGCATTCATACATTGATCCTGGTGGAAAGTATCCTTTCGCTTTTGGCGGTGATTCTGATAATCCTGAGCAAATAGATCTACATGAGACCATTCAATTCATAAAACTGATAAAGTCTTTAGGCGTGGAGCTGATAAATTTTACGGCAGGAAGCCCATATTATAATCCGCACATTACTCGGCCGGCATTTTATCCACCGTGTGATGGTTACCAGCCACCTGAAGATCCTTTGATTGGAGTTGCTAGGCAAATTCAAGTTGCTGCTGAATTAAAAAAACATGCTTCCGGTTTATTATGTGTAGGATCAGCCTATTCTTATTTACAAGAATTTTTGCCATTTGTGGCCCAAGCAGTGATACGAAGGAATATGGTTGATTTTGTAGGAATTGGTAGGATGGTTCTGTCATACCCTGAAATGCCAACAGATATCTTAGCAGGAAAGCAACTTGTACGTAAAAAAATTTGCCGGACCTTTAGTGATTGTACTACTGCACCACGAAAAGGACTGGTTTCGGGTTGTTATCCTCTAGATCACTTTTACAAAGAACGTCCTGAAGCAGCAATATTAAAAGAGTTTAAACGAAGTAAGTAGAATTACCAAATATCAATTGATTGATTAGGTTTCGGCATCGGAAATTTTGATAGGTTTATTTTCCCCATCAAGATTATTAATCGTTTACTTATTCAATTCTAATTGATTTACCCCGGTTTTTCTGAAGTCACTTTTTGCATTTGGGTGCATTGGGGAGAAACAGGGGGAGACAATTGACAAACCAGCATTGTCTCTTAATCGGTGAATTTACCTAAAATTGAGTATAATTCTATTCAACTACATATCACCAGGCTCAGAGAAACCGCAAACCGCAAGGTTGAGCTAATGGAGCAGCCTGGAGGTCAAAAGTCAGCGATATAAGAAGAGGGCTCATAACCCGGAGGTCCTTGGTTCGAATCCAAGCCCCGCTACCTTTCTCAATCAAATGTGACATGTATCCATGGAATGAACCAATTCATGAAACAACGTGGCGTAATAATATGAAGTTGAATGAAAATCACCCACTCCTGGAATACGGAATTGATTTACACAATTATTTAGTTCGCGGGATAGCTATTAACAATTTTTGTTAAAAAAGAAATTAATGCAACATTAAAATCTTCTACTTATTAATGATTTTTCAACTTCAATTCCCAAATATTTCTTCAATAAATTTCTCATGCGAAAAGAAGGAATATAAATTTCAATATCTTCAAAATTTCTGATTCTGGATCTCCAAATCCATTGAATTAATTCACTTAATGCATTCTGGTCACCATCTAATTTGATATTATTCTGATTAATAAAAAGTTGGTAGCTATGGTCAAGATAACGATTCACTAAATAATCCAGCTATCTACTATTACCAACTTTAATCGTTTCCCGACCATTACATGACTCACACATGACAAAG
>SDBT01010727.1_pt1 | contig 14769 bp, 18 predicted proteins | sample 2277101 | NCBI WGS metagenome assembly SDBT01 (sample SAMN10404973, study PRJNA504765) | marine sediment metagenome | isolation source: marine sediment core GS10_PC15, 103 cmbsf | place: Arctic Ocean: Southern Knipovich Ridge | collected 2010
TTGAAGAGGTGTTGTAGGATTAAGATGTGGGATACCAGCCTTCCAATCCCCGTGGGGTGAGTTCAAAGTCCCAGTGGATGCGCTCGGGTAACTTGAGCGTAGCCTTTGCTTTTTTGTACCAATGTCGATTCACCTTGCGAAACGTGACGCGATAGAGACTCGGCGGTGCGTTGATGTCAATAGTATGTATGAAGGTGGGTATTTTTGCACCCCACGGTTCGTCAATGACGAGATGTTCGAGCTGCAAGGTGTTCGGCGCTGCGTGGTCAAGTAGACGGCTAAGCGTACTTGACGCGATATCTTTCACTTTGAGCGTTTTGAGTGCCGGTATGCCGCGGAGGTGCTGGAAATAGGGATCCGTGTTCAGGCAAAGTGTGTGGAGTTGTTGCTGTTGGTTGGGCGTCAACAAGTCTGCGAGCGGTTCTTCAGAATACACGTCTAACCCGAGGGTGAGCTTGGTGAGATGTGGCATAGTGTGCAAGAAGGACAAGTCGGTACGATCGCGCTCATGCCGCCATATGAGGTATTCATCTGCATCCCGTTTTATTTTGTAATCGATACCCAAACGCCGGAGATGGGCAAAAGAGCCGTTTTGCAGGTGGCGTTGCAACACGCCGTAGTGTACGAGTGTGCAGTGGAGCGCGCGTAACGTCGTGCAATCGCGCACCGTACTTAAATCGCATATCAATGCATGCACATTACTACCACGATTACAGGCTGCTAATTTCAGCGTGCTGAGCTGAGGCAATGTTGCCATGAAGGGATGCCAATAACATTGCACCAAACATAGTTTCGTGAGGCACGCTGTTTCGAACACGGTACCGAGTAGATGGCCTAAGCGTAAGCTCCACAGTACAATGTTGGTCTGTGTTTCGGGATAATAACTTTGCAAACGAAAGTCGCGCACGCCCTTCGCGACTTTGGCAGCAAACGCATTAAGCACCGGATTGTCCAAATCATACACGCTACATGTGAACTGCGGAAACCCGACGGTATTCATTGCCTGATAAAACCATCGGCACGTACCGCGTAGTTGAAGGCGCGCCCAACGCGACAAGTGCGGCAGGACACTACGACAAAAGAAATCATAAAAGCCACCATGTGGGTAGAACACGTGCCGAATCGACATGGGTCAAGAACAGTACATAAATGAGCGAGGTTTCTTTATTTCGACAAACTCGTCGTCTCCTCGCGCATGTAGCCGTTTAGTTCATTCAAACAACGCTTCACCGAGTCGTAGGAGACATCGATGCCTTGAACTAGGTCGCTCAGCTGTTTCGTAGTCCATGGTAACGACGGTGGTGGTTTCTCATGCTCGGTTTCCTCCTCGTGTTGCTTCCAGAGCGCGTAATAGACACTGGTGATCACAAACTGTTTGCGACGCGAGAACTTGTGACGTTTGTTGGCTTCTTTCTCTTTCAGTTGATGTTTGTAGACCAATTGAAAGAGATGGTGAGCGCGATTGCGTGCGGCACCATTGTTCGACCCACCGCGGTAGAGCTTGGTGAAAATCTCATTAATGTCACGCGTCGCCTCATCCAAAAACATCATGGCATCGTCCTCGCGGCGCATAGCGCGCAATCGCTTGGTCGACGTAGTGCGTAAAACGTGCACTTGCGACATGTGTGTCATCGGGCCAACGCGCACGCGCATGCGAGACGCGGGGTCGTCCTGAAAGACGCGGTATTCGGGCATCGTGTCACACATACGACGTGATAACGCGACGACGCCGTCGTTCGTACAGATGAGATCACCCGTGCGGTCATCCTCCACAAAATCATTTTTATCACACACTCGACATTTGCGTTGCTGATAAATGTGTGCGTACGTCATGGAGACGGCGAGCTGAAAACTAAACACAGCGCGCGTTATTCTGGCAACAATATTTCGTCGAGACGCGCCAAATACGCTTGCCACCCCGCCTGTTGATAACGTTTCGCCGCGGCCACACGGTCCGACGCCTGCAAAATACCTGAGCCCACAATGATCGCGTCGGCACCGTCGCGCACGATCGCATCGCACGGTGTCTTGTATTGCTGTCCAAACCTGATGTTGAGATTGTTGCCACCACCGGTCAGCGGTGCTGGGGCCAAGCGCACACCGGGCATGGCGTAGACGAATATGTCGTTGGGGTTACTACGGCACTGTGTGATGACACCACACACTTTTGCCGGGTAGCGCTTGTAACAGGCGCGGAGCATACGTTCTGTTCCGCTGCGGTACGCTTCGGTTGTGAGCGCACCCTTTGAACTCAACTGCGGAATAAGAAAGAGTGCCGTGCGGTGCTCCTCACTACTGGCAATGGCATCGAGCGTGCCAGGCCCCGGCAAGCTGTGCACTGTGACGACGTCGACCCATTCGGCCAAACGGTACAAGCCACCGGCCCATTGGCGTCGTGTAATGCCACCAATGTCGGCAAATTTGCGATCCTCAAAGAGGAGAAAGTCGTGCTTCTTGGCGAGCGCCACCAATTTGCGTGGCAGTGCGACATCGTAGTCGGTGAGCAAGTCCAAGTGCATCTTGAGTGCGCACATGTAAGGACCAAGCGTGTCGGCCAATGTCAACAACGCCTCTGTAGTGTCGACATCAGCGGCCACGATCAAATTACTCTCTTTGCGAGCCATCGTGTTGAAAAAACGGACAGCAACGGCGTGCCGTGGTGCGGGGTGGCGCTGGGCGCGCAGTACATACGAGACACGAGACATTGTGTTGTATACAAAAGGAGTATCGTTATTTTCGACAAAAGTGACTACATCTTATTCTTATTCTTCCTTCTGTTGAACATATATCGTGAAGCGCGCGCCGTTCGGACAAATAAAGACACGCCGACGTGCAGTCAGCTTGGCGGTGAGCGCGTGAAACCACTGTTGGCGTAATTTAGGCTTGTACGGTGGCGGCGCGTCAGGACCGTTCGGTTTGCCATTGTAGGTGAGGAAGAGCGCCGTCCGTGACGAACACCACGAGAACGCCCACGATGCACACTGATAATACGGCAGCGATTCGTGGTAGCGCGGTAGCATGAGCTTGAGTTTGTTGACTGCTGTGTTTTCACTGTGGTAACGCGCATGGACCGCGAACGCTGTCGCGAGCCATTCGATACTCACGATGAAGCGCGGCACATCGGCGTCGCGTTGCACCCAATGTTCAATGTCGTCAAAGACGCGTACATAACTGCGTAGTGCCTTGCTCTTACCGTCTTGTTGACAGTAGGCGACGAGCGCATCCAAACAAGTGCGTACCGCCTCGAGCGTATTCGACATGTGCCTGCGCCACTGCATCGTGCCCGTTGAACTGAAAAGACTGTGTGCGGCGAAGATAGATATAGTAGTCCATTTATTACTACGTTTTCAAATGTAAGCACCACTCAGGACTTGTCTTGCAATGTCGCTTGCAGTACGTGGCGCTCGTTCATGTCACGTATGACTTGCTTTCGTAGCAATGCCCTTTGACGCTTTTGTCTGTTCGCCCAGGCACGTTCGCCGGCATGGCGTGGATCACGGAGTGTTTGTCGCCATGCCAGAAAGTGGTACTCGACTTGCGTCTTTATATCACTTTCGTCGAGATTGAACCACGTATTTGTATCCATGACAACCGGAATGCAGGTGATTACAGTATCGGCAACGCCGTTTTTCGGCAAATTGTGTGTAGAGCGCATACAGCATGGCTCGCTACGAACGATTAATCTTAGCACGATATTGCGCTAAAAAAGCCTTAGCTCGTGCTTTTGTTTGTGTTTTTCGGATCGTCTCCTCCTGTATCGTACTGCCTTCCTCATCGATCGCGTACCTAGCGTTCGTGACCAACACAACTTTCCACCCTTTGCCATTATTGCGCCGCACAACATATAAGCGCAATATGTCTTGCTTGCGCACACACGTGCCGCCCAGATCAACAAACTCGTTTTTACCCGTTGTGTTACCCATGGCTGGTGTGAATGACAATGTCACAGTTTACAATGTCACAGTTTAGGCAAAAAAGAGTGAACTTACCGCCAGTCTTTTGGCGTAATTTTTTATAATGCACGCTTATTGTATTGAGTACACACACTTGGGTGTTGGCATTAACAATGAACGAGTACGCAGCCTACATTAACACAGCGATGCCTTCGTGTGGTGGTCGTCGCATCTTTGTGGCGCCCGGGTATGATTACAATGCATCGGAACGCCTCATTCTCGGTGAGCAAGCCAAGCCGGTGCGCGATTGCTACTGGTTGATGGCACAGGAGCAGAACAAGGAGTGGGAGTCGCTTGACGATCGACTCTACGACGGGCGTGGTCACGATATGGTGTGGGCACATGCCTTCCAACCGCGTCGTGGTCAAATTATAGCCGAGGGCGCCCCGGTGCCCAGCGGCTTTGCCACCAGGTTGGGCACCAAAGGTGCTGACCGATGCACACCGCAGGTACCACGTCCGTGGGCGACCGCCTTCCCAGCACAACCGTACGCACGACCGACATACCGCATGTGAAGGACGGCGTCTATTCCTCTTCGTCGTCCTCAAAGTCGGCGTCGTTGACGGACGGTGCGAGATACATGTTGACCCACGTGTCTTTGTCAAACTGAAAGATCAGGCACAACGGTTGATCCTTGGCCATCGTGAGTGTCAACTGTCTGACCATACTACAGCCTTCGATCAGCTTGACGAGGAGTTTGGTGGCGTACGGCTGCGAGAGCGTCTCGCGCTCATCTTCATAGGTATTATTAATCGCAGTCATGGGTAGCGGCCATTTGGTGTGACCATTCTCCATGTCGCCGCTAAGTAGCAGTGTGCGCTTTGCGACGAGGACGTTGAAAAAAAGCTTCATCGCCTTGGCGGTGTGAAATTTTTTGAGAATGTCGTGGAAGCCCCGAGCGCGCGTTTGCCATTGTATACGCTCACGCGGCTGCACCGTTGTGATGAGCCCCATGTCCATGTTGATCACCGAGAGCAAGTGTTTGGGATAGAGCGGCTCGCCATCGTCACCACCATCCCGCAAAGCAGGGTTGGCCTTCGGCTGACCGCCGGGTGCGTGTAAGATGGTGACGCCAATCTTATCGGAACCGTAGCGCGTTTCAATCAGCAGCGGGGCGTCGAGCTTGGAAAAATCGAGAAAGCTCACCAGCGTTTTGACGCTAAAGCACAGCGGCATTGTTCGTTCGCAGACATACTCGAGCACTTCGGCGTAGGTGTGTGGTATTTGAATCTCGGCCAACGACGTGTGCGACAAATCCTGTGCCTGTATTTTCATCGTGGTGGCGTCGCACATGATACTCACGTCGTCGCGGAGCGGCAGCACAAACTTCTTGAAGAGCTTGCGCACCCAGACGACACTCTTGAATTTGATACGTAGTGAGTCGCCGGTCAGCACCACTTTGGTCCGTTTCGCCGCCGGCAGCCCACTTTCCTCCTCAGGTCGCTTCCGTTTAGTATGGTTGGGTGTGCTTACGGACATGGCTACTGCAAACTGACAACCTTGCCCATTCAAAATGGCAAGCGTTTCGGCGAAATTTGGCCTTTGCATTTTGTTTCGTTCATCCGTCATTACGCTTCCTCTGCGTCACCATGGCAGGCAAAAAACTAACGCTCGCCGCGTTACTACAGGTGAACTTGTTGGGCTTGCTTGTGTGGTGGGTTTTCCTGGGCATCTTTTTCTTTGGCTATCTTGCCGCGCCACTCGATGTCGGCTTTTATGCCTACCTCGTCTATGCACTCATCGTAGTGCTCACTATCATCTCGGCGCACCGGCGTTCGCGTGGCGGTCTCCTCTTCTACGTGCTCTTCGACGTGACGGTAACGACATTTCACACCATCCTCCTGATCACGTTGCTGACGGCGCCAAGTGCCGTACCGCTCACTGCAATACGAAGCAGCAGCAACAACACAAGCAATGTGACCAACGATGATGTTGATACGTTCACGCAGTATCTCTTTGATCACTTACAGGGTACGCGTGCGTCGAACAGGCGCCAGGGCTATTCTCCACCCGGCGCTCCTCCTATTCAGCCTGCTCGGGTGATCAATACGGTTGACAAGGTCAATCTTGGCATCCTCTTTGCATGCGTGTGTGTGATGAAAATCATCTGCGTGACGTTGGCGATTCGTCTGGTGCGCGAAATCACCACACAAGGAGACGATGTCGGCGACGACGGAAGCTATGTCGAATTGGCAACAGCGCCGCCACCGGACAACACGTCAGGCCCCTATTACGTCCAAATCGAGCCCACGTTTACCGCACAGCCCATCTACCCGGGCTCCGACTTTCCTTAAAAGAGCAGCAACTGGTGTGGTAACTTGGCCAGCCAACGCATCGGGAACACGGGGTAGCGTAAGCGATCGCGGTTCAACACCATCATGCTGTACACGACTTGATCGGCGGGCTGCGGGGGCGGAGGCGGTGCGCCTGGCGTCGGTTTGGGCGGTTCGTTCTTGGCGTACTTCTTTATTTTGCCAATATACCAGAGCAACGGTTGTGTGGATGCCTTGCGTGCCTGCACACGTTCATGTAACGTTTGCCAACAGCGCAATTGTGCATTCGGCTTCTTCATGAGTGCGGTGAACGTCGTTTTACGTTTGAGCTGTTCCTCGGGTGTGTGTATCGCTTCCACCGCCTGCAGGCGTTCGCAATACGCTTTTGCTTCTTGATAATGTTGTGCAATGTCGTCGAGTTGCAATTGAATATAGAGTTTGTCGTAGCGCGCGATGCTACCCGTCACGATCCGCACACTCAACGCGTACGGTGGGAAGAATTCGTCGCCTTTGTCATTCCATATGGCGTAGTCGTCTCTGTTGGTGCTCTTGGGCAGGTAAAAAGACATGTGCACTAAGGCAAGTGTCGCTTTGCGTGGCATGTCGTATTGAGTGACGCTAGTCAAGAGAGAGAACATTGTCAAACGGTTGTGGACGCGCTGACCATCAAAAAAAAGTGTTGTTAAAAGAGTAATCACGGCAACAACACCATGTCGGGACAAAGTTACGACTACTTTCCAGAGGGCCACCAGACGTACGGCAACCGCATTGTCAATCAAAACACTCATGGTGAGTTGATCAATGCCTACGCCAAGGACAACTACAAGAACAGCAAGCTCGTCGTCATGTGGAGTGGGCGTCGCGATTGTGAAGTGTGGCGGACGCCAGACGAATTCGAACTGGATCTCAAACACGTCTACAAGAATGTGGCGTCGATCGAGTTGCTCTCGGCACGCGTGCCGGTATGTGATCCTGCCGCCCAACAAGGTTCGTTCTTTGTGCACGTGTGGGCCAACAATCGCCCGCTCGAGTTGGTCGACGTGGCGGACACGACGCGGCGCGATCTCGAACCCGACGAGAAGGATTCGTTTTCAATGGACGGCGCCTTTGCACATGTGCTCGTCAAGAAGGACCCCACCATCATCCACCCCTACAAGGATTACCGCCGCATCTTTCGATTTATGACACCGCTCGAAAAGCTCAACAAATTACGTATTGCACTACGCGTCTATCCTGAACCCGATCCGTTTAACCAAAATGAAGCGCCACCGTTCTGTCCAATGCCCTTTGACAAGTGCGACGAGGTGGAATTTACATTTGAGATCAACTCACAGTTTTAGACATACAACCAGACCGTATTCAGTTCAACGCCTAACCACGCGGCTGCCTTATCAAAATCGAACGCCCGGACGTTTGGTGTGCGCAAAAGCCACTCTACGATGAGAACGCATGTTGCACCGGCGATCGCGTACGCCAAGTCATCGTGATAGGTGACCAGTTGCACGAGCGACATGAGCACGACGAGCGTATAGCGCGATACGCACATCAGTGCGCTGGTTGTTGTGTTTATTTTTTGAGCGCACGTATACAGGCAGAGGTGTGTTTATCTTCTCGGCGTAAGATTAATGGCGAACAACACCAAGCCTAACATCAATTGGGATCACGAAATTGCACTGGCGCTCGATAGACAGGAGTCGGAAGAAGCGGTCGCACTCGCACCACCCGAGCGAACAATAATACACCAGGCGCCACCCACGCAAGTCATGCGTAGTGTTCGCATTCGTACTACGACTACGACACCACCGGTCCGACACACAGGCCCCAGCCAAAGGTACCAAGGGTTGCAACGGGAGTCCAACATTCAGTCAGTCGATATTGGGAACATCCTGATGAGTGCTGCCGAGGAGGTGCAACAACGCGAGCGACTACGTTTGTTGACGCGACCCGACTTTTTCAGAATGCTCGTCGAGATTGACGCGTTCAATAACGATGCCACCGACGGCATTGACAATGACACGACCATGGACGACGTGCTGTTCGAGTCGTTCAACTTTGAACAGCCGCGATTCCGTCCAGCTGAACGTGCCGAATTTGAGGCGCTCCCCACCAAGACGTGGCGCGACGTGGTGCAAGAGAGCGAGAAAAAGCAAGGTGACAAGTGTTGCATCTGTCTGCAAGAGTATCAAGATGACGACAAGGTGATTGCGCTACAATGTAAGCACATCTTACACCAGAGCTGTGGTAAAGACTGGTTGATGGGTACGCACCGCACTTGCCCGCTTTGTCGCACGCCCATTGATGGTGGCGCGGACGACACTGCAAGCAGAAGCGAAGAGGACAGTACCGACGCGGTCAACATGATTGCGCAAGCGTGGCGTCGCATCCATCGCAGTCGCTCACAACAGCAGCAGCGTGCGCGATCAAGTCAGCGTCGCGCCCCCAGCACCAGAGGTGCCCCAGCCCGTAGGGCCAGGGTTGCTACGCCGACCAGGGTTGGCTTAGAGGAGCGACAACGGGCTTACTATCGTGTCGCACATCGTCGACACCGTTAAAGGGAGGCCGACGCCGACGACGTGGATCCGTTTAGTTTACGCTCGGCCACCATGGTCAACATAATGTGCAATTCCGAGGCGTCGATAGGCAGGTGTAAATACAGGACACTGTTTTTGAGGCGCGTTTCACTCGTGGGCGACGTGTTCGGGTCGAGCAACGCAATCACATAGCTGTCTTGGGCGTGCGGTAACGCTTGTATTTTTTGAATCGTGTTGTACCCGCTCAACGGCGACATGCGCGATTGCACGAGTATAGCGTCGTACGCGCGTGCTTGCAGTTTGCGCAGCGCCGTGTAGCCGTCCGACACGACGTCAACATGCTTACGGTAGCCAATGCCGTAGAGTGTGTCCAACATGTGCTTCTGATCCTCCGCACGCTCCAACACCACCAACACGTTGAGTGGATTCTCGTCGTCCTCTCGCACGACGGCACTCGTCTCCGAGATGGCATAATGTGTGATGTTGACTACGGTGTACGCGTCGATGGGGACGGGGATAACATGTGAAAACGTTTTATCATCATGGCGGCCCGAAACGCTGCGCTGAATACCAATCAACGGTATAGTGCGATCACGCGCTTGCAACTTCGACACGAGGGTCGTCACCGCGTCCGACGACGGCGCACAGGCGACATCAATGATGGCACCGTGCACAGGTTGACTTTGATGTTCGAGAAAGGCCAATGCCTTCTCGACGCTCGCATACATGACAATGCGTGCATTCGTGTTGAACATGAACGCATTGTAAATGCCTTCTTTCACGTCTTCGTCTGCGCACACCAACAGGAGTGTTTTGTTGTCGAGATGCACACGCCATTGCGTTTTCACTTTCTCCATGTCAATGAAGGCGCGCGTGACAAAACTGAAACTAAACGTCGAACCCTCGCCCATCTTACTGCGTACCCACATACGGCCGCCCATCAGTTCAACGAGCGCGCGACAGATGGCGAGACCGACACCGATGCCGTGATCCATGTCGCCACCTTCGTTCGTCTCGTCGAGCAGCGTACGATAGGCGTAAAAGACGCGTTGCAATTTTGCGTACGGAATACCCACACCGGTATCCTTGACCGAGACGGTCACCACGCGACACTGTTGTTGCGCTTGGTACGACGGCACGTTTTCAGTAGTGCACGCTTCTTCCACCCGGTCGCGGTGATACTTGGCCAAGAGACGCTCTGCCTCCGGACTGGTATCCGCCACGATGCTGACTTGCACACTGCCGCGTGTGGTGAAGCGAATCGCATTGGAGAGTAGATTGACGAGGACCTGCTCGACGCGCGTCGCGTCACCCATAATCATCTCGGGCACTGCTTCGTCGACCGTGTGCAGCAAACGCAACTGTTTACGTTTCGCATGATGTCGCATCACTTGCATGGCATTCTGGAGACAGTCGCGCAGGTCGAACGGTGAGTATTGCAAATTAACCGTGTTGCGCTGTAGCACAATCATGTCCGACAGATCGTTGACCACTTCCGCAATGTTAAAGCCGGCACGCTCGACACGCTTCATCGCCTTGTATTGTGCGTCGGTGAGACCGTTACTTTCGGCCATCACCTGCGTACTCTGCAGTATCGTCGTCGCCGGTTGATTGAGACAGCGTGCGAGGCGGGCAAAGAGCACGAAATTCGTACGCGCAAACTTAACCATATTGCCGTGATACACACGATAGACCAAATCCTCGAGGCCTTGCGTGAGAATGTGTACTATGCTGAGTGTGTGATCCCATTGTTGCGCGTGGTCGTCGTCGGGCTCACCGAGCCACACGCGCCCAAAGCCGTGAAAGAAGTGAAGAACGGCCTGCTTGTCATCTGCGCTGTCGGGCTGTTGTGCTTCGGCAAAGCTTTCGGCCAGGACGTGTGGATAGGCGGTGTGATCGTAAAACGGCGTGGCGCTACAGTAAGACGGCGTGGTGGGTGTGTCTCGAACCGGGCCCGAACTGGAGAGCAAATCGTGTACGGCTTGCACCGGTGGCACGGCGGCCAACAGTGGTTTGGCGATGGTACGCTGCCGCGCGGGTGAGGACGTCGTTTCGGCTATTGTCGTCGCTGTGGTCGTCACCACGTCGTGCGGGTACACAATCTCGCTATCAAACGTCACGGTAGGCAAATGTATGTAACCACGGCGATAGTGTGTGTGTGAAAGCATATGTTGCAAGAGAATAGTGGCAACACGCGCAAGGCTATCCTGCGTCGGCTCGTCACGCGGTGCGCGCAAGAGCACGTCTTTGGCTTGACGCAGCACGTGACATAACGTTTTATAAGGCACTTTTCCGGTACGGTGGGCCATGGGAGAGTTGTGATGCAATATACACTTAACACAAACGCACATTTTTATACAAAGCGCCACTCCATGATGCGTGGGCTCAAAATACCCTCACCACGTAAGCGCCAATAACAATTCTTTTTCTGTTGCACACTACTATCCGGCTCACAATAATACAGGCCGTTCGTACAGACAGTGCGCACGTGCCAGCGTTCGAGCGTGCCTTTCCGAAGTCGCCTTAGCTCAATGCACGCGTTGACAATGGCGCGTGTCTCACCGGTGCTATCCGCCAAGACACACACACTCTGCGGTGGGTCCACAGCCGCACAGACGAAATTGTTTTTGGTGCAGCGTTGACACATGTGACTCAGCTCGACACTGTACGGTAGGCACTCCAGTTTGGCGTCGACGCAGGGTTGGCACGGGAGCGAGCACACACTGAGTTGTGGTGTGGAAGTTGTTGTTGTCGTCGTTGTCGTTGGTGTTATCCTTCTACCGTTGAGAATGTAGATGAAGCGTCCTAGATAGGATTTGATATTAGACATTTTCCACAAAAGGAAGGTTATTGTCGTCATCATGCACACACGTACGCTTTGGCTTTGTCGTCGTCTTTGTGCCTTCATGTGCAAACGTATTATCATGTTAGGCAGGGATCATAACACATTAAAACTCGTGTAGTCATGACGTACCGTTTTGTTTTTGTTTGAGACGCGATTGACGCTGCAGCCAGGCGAGGCGCGGTTGATGTGAATTCTGTACCCACACTTGATCAAAACGGTAGTGCGGAAAGCGTGCCGCTCTCAAGAGACGCACACATTTGTCCCGATTCGAGAGCTCTGTGTCCGACAAAAGCGCCGCGGCGACTCCTCCAAACGTCTCGTCGCAGCGGCAAGGCGTAGACGTGACCAACAGGGCCAGCCAAAACGCCTCTGCGGACGGCAACGTAAGCGTTGTTGGCAAGCCTGTCACTTTGGCGAGACGGCGCAGGACGCTTTCGATGAGAATACACTCTCGCCGATACGCATGACGATAGGCGTGATACACGAGTTCCGGTAACACCCAAGTATTGATTGCCTGCTCGTCGTGTTGCTGTGTGCGTTTGAGATAGGTGCGCAACTGCACGCGCGTGGCGTGTGCCATCGTGCCGCCGTGCCGCCAAATGAAAGCTCGCCGCCACACCTGCAGGAACAACAAATGCGCGAGTCCCGAAACCGCCGTGTATAGTTCGCCTTGGTGGACTTAATTTTATGTAGTGTATTGTCGGCCGTAGTCATTCGCGCTCGCACTGCTTCGCCATTCTCTTGCTCTATAGATACTGTGCACATGCAAGGTGGAGATCATGTCGAAGGGCAAAAAGCGACTGCGCACGTACGTCTAGCGTTTCGTTTCTACGAGGCTGATATAACACATACTCATTTCAACCACCTTGCTGTTTGTATGTGTGGATTGTAGTGAGCGCGCCGCCAAAACGCCAGCGCATCCGCCCAAGCGCGTGAAGCTATCGATCTCTATTACTATCGATGTTGACAAACTCTACACAACGGTTTCACCAACGTTATCGGACGATCACAAGACGGCTGGACAGACGCGAGAGAAGAAACACCAAGAAAACAGCCAAACTACAAGCTGCACCGCATTCATCCACCAAGTTTCGGCTTTCGCTCAGGATGTGGCTCGCGCGGTCGACGACAACTCACTACCACTCGTCTTTTCGGCTCCGGTGCCAAAAGCCTACATGGGCCCGGCCGTCAAGATGTTCTTGACGATGGAGCACATCGATCACCTCAGGGTGAAGCTACAGGGCGAAAAGGGGACGGTGTTGATGGTGGAGGATATGGCGGATTGGGAATCTCTTCCTTCAGATGCCATGTACGTGGGGTGGACGGTATTTTTCTATGCCACCACACCGTCAGCACTGAACGACGACAGCACTTCCTCTCAACAAGAGCACTACTAATATAATATAAAGCGTCCTTGACGTTGTAAATTTTTCGTCATATGCCGCCTTGTAATATTATAGTAGTGTAGTCTGACTGAGGGCGAACATCTATAGACTAGATACTCATCATCGTTATTCTTCTTTGGCATGGTTGGTATGCACACCACAGTATGAAATCATGGCAAAGCGCAGACTTATTGCGGCACTGTACGTTGTTTTATCGTTCTCTTTGCGCATGGCATCTGTTTACTCATGTAGGTATCGTCTTGTGTGTAGTAAGCACCCATCCAAACGTGTGAAGCTGACACCCGTCGTCCCGCCCATCGAGGTTGCCAAACTCTACAACAAAATTGCGCCAACGTACGCGCAGGATATCAAAAAAGCGTTGACGGAGCGACAGCAAGAACGCCGGCACCACACACGTTGTACGAACTTTATTCAACAAGTGGTTGCGTTCACGCGTGAGTTGGCGCGTGCCACAGACAAGTCGGCGTTACTATTCTCGTTCCCCGTGCCAAAAAATTACATGCACTTGCCTGTGGAGACGTTGCTGAAGCAAGTGCAAGTCGATCACATCAGGGTGAAGCTACAGGGCGAAAAGGGGACGGTGATGATGGTGGAGGATATGGAGGATTGGGAATCTCTTCCTTCAGATGCCATGTACGTGGGGTGGACAGTGTATTTTCACTGGGACGAGCCGCCGCTGCTGAAAGACCTCAACGATAACGCAAAATAAAAACTTGTACTATACATGTGTTTGTTCTATCCGTTTTCGGTGTGCGCTGCGGACGGTGATACTGTCGCAAAGAGGATGGGGCGGGCACGTATCGGTTGACCATAGTCGTAATGGAGCCGACTCTGAATGGTGAGCGTGTGGCCAGGCGCCAATAAGAGACGCACATTGTTCGCATCGCTGTGCTGAATCGCCATCGCAGGCGTGTTGGCCGGCACTTGTAACACGACGACCGTGGCACCTTGCCAATCCAGCGGTTTCGCGGCGTATTTGAGTGTGGCCTCCAGGTTCGTCGACGCATCCAACGTGCTTCGCACGGTCACTTGATCGCCCTGTTCGAGTGTCCACCAGGTTTTTCCGCGTTCCAAGACGGGTGCCTGCTGTTGTGTCACCAGGAAGAAACAACTCACCGTCTCGCCAAGCGTCGGTGCCTGTTGCACTAACGCGACGTACTGTGCGAGATGTTTACGTAGACGCGGTTCCATGGAACGCCATTCACGACGCGACCACTCGCCACCCATGGTGTGGGCGTAAAGCACATCCTTGCGTTCGAACACCATCCGCCGCCACGTATCGCCCAACATGGCAATAAATGCCTCGCGACAACAGGCATCCGTAAGATAATGCAAGAGTGCTTGAGACTGCGCGGGCGAACACTGCTCCAAATAGGCGCGACACTGCTCCGCATGGTGTTGCGTGACTTGCGGTGCAAAGTGAAAGAACGGTTGCAACACATGCATGAGTTTTTGAAATTGCTGCCAGCCGACGCGTTCACTTGGATCACGCAAATTCAACAACACACGGCGCATCGGTTCCTGATGTGGCCGGGTCGTCACCGAAATGCCGCGTCGCTCAGGCAACAAGCCAAACGACGTGCGGTTGCCTGCATTATCGGCCTCGCTGCCAATCATGACGCGCGTACGACGCGTAATCACAGCGGTACCATCGGAAAAGTGCATTTCGCGCATCTCGCTGCTCCCGCCTGCACGATAGGCTTGGATGGCATTCGCACGCACGCGCATCAAATCGGGCGCAACGCGTACTGCTTCCTCTTC
>SDBT01010728.1_pt1 | contig 14769 bp, 12 predicted proteins | sample 2277101 | NCBI WGS metagenome assembly SDBT01 (sample SAMN10404973, study PRJNA504765) | marine sediment metagenome | isolation source: marine sediment core GS10_PC15, 103 cmbsf | place: Arctic Ocean: Southern Knipovich Ridge | collected 2010
GATAGCGTCTTCCTTAAATTCCCGATCGTACTTTCTACGACCTCTCGTTTCTTCCATAATAAACCTCCAAGTTTGATATTATGTCAAACTTTTCGGTATGTCCACGATACTGGGGGAAGTCCAACATACATCTGTAGACACAGTGGGCTTGTTTCCGGATTTCCATGCCTTGATTTTATCATACTGAACGAAGACTTAGGAGCCGTTTCCATCCACGGACTTACGTCCGCGGAATTTAAACAGGTAGTATTAAAAATTGGAGAACCTTTGGTTTTCGGGTACTGTCAACTATTTATATTCACCACTTGTCGTGGCTGGCTAGATAAAAATTAAAAATGAAGAATTACGTTTACGAGCACGGAGAGGAAGAGAGATACCCCTTCGAATCCTCCAATTATTGATGTTAAGTATAATATAAATTTAGGATTTTTTTAATCATATCTTCTTCTTTAAATTCAGCTAAAACTCTCTCGTATGCTTGTTTTCCGAGTTTATCGCATAATTTTTGGTCGGAATATAATCGGATGATCGCTTTTTTTAAAGCATTAACATTTCCTGGTTCGACAATAAGCCCGGTGGTATTGTTTTTGTTTACATAGGGAACTCCTGTTGGCAGGTTGGTGGAGATTACAGGTTTTTTGCAGGCCATTGCTTCGAGCTGCACAATGCCAAAGGCTTCAGAATTTTGAATTGAAGGTAAGACAAGAAATTCACAAGTATGAAGGTAGGTGAGTAAATCCTGAAATGGTAAGGGCGCTCTGATAGTTACTTGATTATTTGGAAAGTTATTTTTTATATATTTTTGTAAGTCCTCTTTAAGAGGGCCTTCTCCTATAATGATTAATTGAATATTTGTATCACGTAATGCTTCAAGCAAGATATTTAATCCTTTGTAATAAATTAATCGTCCTATAAAAAGAATAAATCTGGAAGTTTTTTGTTTAATTTTTTGAGATAGTTGATATTTTTGAGGATTGATAGAGTAAGGAATAACTTCAATTTTGTTTTTATATTTTTTTAAAGAAAGAGAATTTTCAAACATATTAGGAGAAGCTACTATGATTTTTTTTGCTTTGGATAAGAACTTATAGATAAATGGTTTAATGAAGAACAAGATTAGCTTTTGTTTAATGATATCTGAATGCCAAGTGACAAAAAGTTTGCCTTTTGGTTTCATTATCAAATAAGAAAAGACAGCAAGTGGATTGGGTAAATGGAAGTGAAGAATGTCAGCTTTTTCTTTTTTTAAGTAGTAAAAGAAACTGAAGCTGACTGGCATAGAAAAATAGATACCTAATGAAGAAATTTTTAAGACAGGAATTTTATTGATAGTTTCGGATTGAGTTTTGAAACGTGTATTACAGCAAAGCACTTTTACTTTTTGGTTTTGTTCAGATAAATTTTCTGCCAATTGTTTTACATGGCTTTCTACTCCTCCAAGCCAAGGGTGGTATAGTTTGTTTATTTGGAGGATTCTTTGGTTATCGGTCATTGGCCATCTGTCCAAGGCTAATAGGGGTAAATCATGCCAAGTTTTAAACTTAGGACTTTATCATTGTACTCTAATTAGCAATGGCATAGGCAAAGGCCATGGCTGTACCAGGATCTTTGCTGGTAATAATGTTTTTATCGATGACAAGAGGTGCTTCGGTTCAGCTAAATTCGGACAGATGAGAGCATTTCTTAAGCTCCAGATTGTTTGTAATAATCGTAAGCTGGGAGAAAGGCACTCATAGTCTGGAAAATACAGAACGACCGTGTTTATAAAACCAGGTGAATCTCTGTTTCCAATAAAATACATGTTATCATTTATTACTAACCTCTTTATTTTCACAATATTAATATAATTGAAAACTTTTTTTACAACACTTTGTAAAGTCAAGAATAACTCCCTTAGTTAGACAGCAGGATTTTATCGTAGGCTCTGACTCTTCTCAATGGCAAACGATTTTCTTGAAATGACAAACATTGACATTGCAGATATAACCGGAATGCATGTCAGAACATAGCCAAAGAGTCCAACTCCTATAGTCTGCACACTCAAATAAATGGTAATACTTAATAACCATCCTAATGATAGCAAATATTCATTATCAGCTTTTTCATGCCATACTTTCCTAAGGTGTCTATTGCTTACTCTAAACATCCTTAATAATACCCATAAAAGTGTTACTCCACCAAAAATACCCTTTAATACCAATGCCTGTGTAATTGCCATATGAGGACTTAAATTCATATCAAATATGCGATATCCAACTCCGATTAAAGGATGCTTTAGAAATGTTTTCATTGAGCCAAAAAAATAATTAATTCGATTAGAGTCCGCTTCGTTCAAACCTGCGAGACCACTCGTATATAAATTCTCTGCCCATTCTACCGACGGTTCAATAATTATATCTGGAATAAAAGCAAATATTAGAATTAATGAAACAGCAACAACTAAGATTATTTTAAACCTCAATCTCCAATTTCTTAAAAGTATTACTATTAGAGGTATTGATAACAAAAAAGAAAAAATCGCAGTCCGTCCTTTAGTTAAAATAAGGATAGAAAAAGAAATTACAAGCAATAACATCATGCCTATCTTCTTCATATTCGGCTTTTTATGAAGATAAATTCTCCAGACAAGTAAATATATCAGAGAACCCAGATAAGTACCAAATGAGTTTGAAAACGGAAAGACGGCTGCAATTCCTGCCTTGCCTGCCGCAGATGTCAATCTTCTTATCGCTAGATCTGTACCAGGATAAAATCCTATATCCATCAGTCCTTTTTTCCATAATATTGACCGCTGCCAAGGTATTCCGTATCCTCCGTATACGAAAACGGTCTCAATAATTGCGATAAGACAAAGCACGGCTAAGGATGCAATTAATGCGTTGGAAATTGCATATATGTCCTTCTTATCCCTAAAGTACGTAACAAGGATCATAAAGACACCAAAAAATTGGAAGTGTCTAATAACCTTAATAATAACAACACCTGTAAGGCCAGTATTGATTATCAAAATAAGCGATACTAAAAAGTAAAAAAACAGAGGCATTGTAAAGACAGTATCAGGAACCCACGGCCTTTCTTTTCTTAACAAGCCCAATAGCCATACAACAATAAACATCATTGCCACGGCCTCAGTAGAATTAATGTTTTTAGAACCAACTGGAATAAAGATATTAAAAGGACACAGAAATAGATATACAAGTAATGCCAGCTTCATTGAACGCAGCATCAATACAAAGTAAAACAAGATAATAACTACAAATAATATTATTTTATGATCCATGATTCATTCCTAATAAATATTTTTTGTAATTAACTCTAGATAGCCCTGACGTTTACACTTGGCTTGCCCCAAACAATCAGGCGACAGAATCGAAATCTTCATGAATGCCTAACCATATCCATTCATTTTCCCAAGCCTCTTCAAACCGCACTTCCGAATGGATCATTTAAGATTTGGGAATTTTACTCGTTATTATACTATTCATTATCCAAATCGCTTTTGACCATCATCTTAATTAATTCGCTGAATTTCGTTTTAGCCTCAAACCCGAACCTTTTTTTAGCCTTTGTTGTATCAGCCCTCAGTATACTGTTAACGCCGGGACGAAAAAGACTTCGGCTGCTTTCAACATACTTTTCCGCGTCCATATCGACACAGGAAAAAGCTTCGTTAACTAATTCTTCTATAGAATGTACTTCTCCGGTTCCAATAATAAAGTCGTCAGGTTTCTCTAACTGCATGATTTTCCAAGCTGCTTCCATATATTCTTTGGCATATCCCCAATCTATCTTTGCACTTAAATCCCCCAATACAAGCTTTTCCTGTTTTCCTGCTTTTATTCTGGCTACGGATTGAGTTACTTTTCTCGTGACATATTCATTTATTCTTCTTGGAGACTCATGATTATAGAATATGCCGACGGAAATATACATGTTATAGACCTGTCTATACATTTTACAAACATGCCATGCAAAAATCTTGGCACAAGCATATGGGTTTTGAGGATTAAGCGCCGTCTCTTCGTTCTGTGGACTTACGCTTGTTTTCCCAAACATGTTTGATGTTAGGGGTTGAAAATATTTTATGTTTTTATCTATTTCTCGAATTATTTCTAAATTTCTTCCTACTGCAGCTCCCGTAACATCATAATTGTAGGCAGGTATTTGAAAGCTAATTCCGGCATGGTCCTGGTCAGCTTCATTATATATTTCTTCGGGTCTTACTTTATTTACAATGCTGTAAATGGAAACAGGATCGGACAAATCTCCATAATGAAGGACGATTTTGTCCTTTATATGATCGATATTTATTCTATTTCCAGTAGCTGAGCGTCGCAACAAACCGTGAACCTCGTATCCTTTTTCTAAAAGTATTTCTGCCAAATAGGACCCATCCTGGCCACCTATCCCCATAATTAATGCAGTTTTCATGACTCCTCCTGGAATGGCTGTAACAGTTCTATAAGTTTCTCTGGTAGTTCTTTAAACCATTTCCAACTTGAGCTTTGATTATCTAAGACAATTTTCTCTTGTAACGGCTTTAAAAGAAATACAAAACTTACAGCATGAAAACCCCCGGCAACATTTATACTTGTTTTCTTAAAAACCGTTTCAAAAAAACCCATCAATCTCTCAATCTCGACATCAATACCAAGTTCCTGCTTCATTTTTCTTTTTACTGCTTCACGTAAAGTCTCATTTTTCATTAATCTTCCACCAGGGAGCCAATACTCTCCTTTTAGCGGATGATTATTTCTTTTTACCAAAAGATATTCTCCGTCAGCGTTCACAACCACACTGTCAATACAAACAATTGGCATATTATCCAGTATCATTTTGTAACTTTCTTTTGGAATCATAGGGATGCACTCTCAACAATCTTAAATTCCGGCAGAGGAAGAATAATTTTCCCCCCTCCCTTTAACCACTCCTCTTCTCTTTTAACAAATTCCTCAGCAAATGCATATGGTAAAATTAGAAAAATGTCAGCCTTTTCCCTTGCCTCCTCCTCTGAAACTATTGGTATATCGGTTAAGGTATATAAACCCCATTTTTGTGGATTTTTGTCGGCTGCACCCAAAATATATTCGTTACCAAGATTGTAGTACTGAAGAATTACATTTCCTTTTGTCGAGGCCCCATAGGCATAGATCTTTTTTCCCTCTTTTTTTGCGTTTTTGATATATTGGACACACAAGTCCTTATTCTTATCAAGACTTTCTTTGAAAACATACAGATCCTGTTCCTTTATTTCCTCTTCCCAATTTATACTTCCCTTTTCAAATTTTCGTGCAAAAATCCTGTAGCTCCCCCCATTTATTTTATTTTCTTCAATTTTGTATATTTCAAGCCCATTTTTTTCAAACAGATATTTTAAAGATTCATACGTATAATATTCTAGATGTTCATGGCAAATGTTACCTAAATCAAAATTCTGCAGCATCGGTTTTAATGTCATCAATTGTGCTAAAAACAATCCGTCATCATCTAAGACTTTAGCTGCATCTTTAATAAACTGACTGGGATCTTCCATATCATAAAACATACCTATTGCCGTGATAACCTTTGCTTTTCCAACATCAAGTTTTTGATAATTTTCATAATTCCAGAAATCATTTATCACATAATCGCAGTTTGCTCTCAATTCATCCTGTAAATTATTTGCTGGTTCACAACCGACCGTTATGGCTTTCCCTTTTAGATTCTTTAATAAAGTACCATCATTGGCCCCAATATCTAAAAAAACATCATTTTTCCCAAGCGTTGTTATTTCACTTGTGACTTCAGCTATGGCTCTAAGGTCATCAACAATAGTGTTATTAATGCCGGATTTATACCAATAATGCCTTGCGTACAATATCTCTTGTGGAGCTGTATGCCTTAATTGAAACAATGAACAGTTTTCACAAAAGACAACATCAAGAGGGCATTTTCCATTTCGCCCTTTTTCAGAAGGAGAAGGAGGAAAATCATTAACATACTGCTCCCCCAACGATATGTTATTTTTTAGCTTATCCGAGCCGCATAATCTGCATGTTTTTCTTGTTATATTTTCCATTGATATTTCCTGCTCACGTTATTTGTAAATAACTATCTTCAGATCAATAGGATCAAACCACTTCTTGTCAGATTCTCCGGCATATGGACCCTGTTTTACCTCTATTATGACTGCTTCTTCTATCACTTCTATACCATGACCGCCAAAAGCCAATAAAATGACGTCTCCACGTTTAAGGATCTTACTTTCCAAGTAGGTTGTATTTTGATCATAGAAATCGATTCTAATTTCTCCACTTCTTATAAATAAAACTTCTTTTGTAAAATAAATCTCTCTACCAACAGGTATATGGAGATGCGGTTTAACAACATAACCCTTTGGTCTTTTCATATATCCTAACTGCTGTGAGAAATGTTCAGGTGTGAAAAATTCAATACCGTCTTTTGAAAATTCAGATCGAATAATCAATGCCAATAATTTTGAGTCTTGTACTATTCTTTCTATCATGTAATCCTCCGTTTTTCGATCTACTTAAAAAACTATTTTGTGTAGAACATCAGCCACACGTTCAATTTGCTTTTCAGTTAGAGCCATTCCGCTGGGAATATAGAAACCACGTCTCGCCATCCTTTCCGCCACTGGACAATTTGTCTTATCAAACAGACCCATTTTTCGGAAAACAGGCTGTTCATGCATGGGCCAAAAAAAAGGACGAGTTCCAATACCCATTGATGCCAAGCGTTTCATTGCATTTTCGGCATCAAAAGCCACAGAGTCAGCCAAAATCAGTCCATACACCCAAAAAATGTTCCGGGCATACTCTTGATCAGAGGGTGGTCTTTCAAGTTCCTTAATATCACACAGCATTTCATTATACTTAGTTCCAATGTTACGCTTAATTTCAATATGCCGGTCTATTTTTTCCAATTGTGCTAATCCAAGGGCAGCTTGGAGGTTGGTCATGCGGTAATTCCACCCCAAGGTTTCATGCACAAAACGTTTGTGGGCCTGAAAACAGAGGTTACGAAAACTTCGGCATCGTTCGGCAAGTTCCGGATCATTAGTGACGATCATTCCACCTTCGCCAGTTGTTATATGTTTATTGGGATAAAAACTGAAAGTGCTTAAATCACCAAAAGAACCACATGGGCTTCCTTTATATTCTTGTCCTATCATCTGCGCCGCATCTTCAATTATTTTAAGTCCATGCTTTTGTGCCAACTCCAGAACCGGATCCATATCAACAGGCAATCCAAAGATATGCACAATCATTATCGCCTTTGTATTCTTAGTGATTTTTCCCTCAACCTGCTTTATATCCATGTTCCACGTCGAAGGATCTGTGTCCACTAATATAGGCTTTGCACCTGAGCGCACTACAGAAGCAGCACAGGAAATGATGGTGTGGGTGGGTAAAATGACTTCATCACCTACGCCAATCTCCAAAGCAGCCACAGCAATGTCCAGTGCCGCAGATCCATTAGCAACCGCCACTCCATATGTACGATTTACAAAACTTGAAAACTTGTTTTCAAATTCCCCCACGAAAGGTCCTTCAGATGAAATCCAGCCAGTTTCAATACACTCATTTAAATATTTCTTTTCATTTCCATCTAATAAGGGCTGATTCACAGGTATAAAAGCAGTCATTGCATCTCTTTTGTTGAACTCACTCATATTCAATATTGGTGCACATTCGACTTTATCCACAATTTTTGTCTGTTGTCATTCTGGAATGAGTGTACCACATTTAAAACGGCGAGTTCAAAAGTAAAGAAGGTGATGATTGACATCTAAAGCAGTTTCATCTTAGTATGAATTGATTTTAAAAGAAATTGATATGCTAGGTTACATCTTGATAAATAGTCAACAGAGGAGTGGTGGTTCCTTACTTGCAAGAATGTTCGATGGCCATGAAAATCTTTGTGTTTTTCCGCATGAAATGCGATTCTCTCAAGCCAAAGACAGATTGCCCCCGCTAGAAAAGTTTAAGACTGACGATTTTGAAGCAGTCCTTAGTATACTTAACACAAAGGGAAATTTAGGAGTAACTAAACTGTTTAGTAAACAACAATATGAGAATCATAATATCACCTTTGACTATGAAAAATTTTTAGTTCAATTTAGACAATTATGGAAAAAGGATGAACTGAAATCTCGAACTATGGGACGAGCTTTTCTCGCCGAAGCTGAGGCTTTTTTTAGAGTTGTAAACGACGGTCGACTATGGAAAGGTGATGGTGTGATTCAATATTTCGTCGGGCATTGTGCACGATCGTGGCTCATTCCAGCCGATAAAATATTTAAAGAATTCCCAGACAGTTATATCATTCAGCCTATACGGGATCCTCGGGCACTTTTTGCTTCAAAAAAACAGGGATACAACCACGTAGAAAAACACAGTCTGGATATCATTGAAATACATATGACTCAGTGGATCAATTCTATTGTGCAAGGATTTAAAAACGCGGTCAGATACTCTGATAGATATTGCGTTATAAAATACGAAGATTTAATCTCTGACCCGGAGGCCACAATGAGGAATTTATCGGAATATATAGGAATATCATATGATCAAGTTCTTACTGAACCGCATTATCTAGGTTCCAGCTGGAAGGGGAATTCCGCGTTCGGACCAACTCATGGCATAGATAAAACACGAAGCAACTCCTGGTGTAACAAGTTATCTGAAATAGAAATCCGTTCAATCGAAAGGATCACAGGATGTTTAATGCATCATCTTGGATACTCACCGATGTTCGAAAAAAGTAGGCTTTCTTATGTGCCAGAGTTCATTAAATTATTCTCTACCTCTTATGGCTCAAAAGCCTCACAAGAAATTGAAGAAAAAATACAAAAAAATGCACTTACCAGAGAGTATAAGCTTCAAAAACTCTGGCAAGAAGCATACGATAAAGAAGCAAGTATCATAAAGAGGGTGCTAGGAAGAATAAAGCGAACAACTCGAAGTATTATTACGAAAATACTGGAATGAGTAAACCACATTTAAAACGGCAAGTTCAAAAAAAAATTAGGAGGCCCTTAGAAATACTCCTCTCTCTGGTATAAAGCCTCCATTTTTTTCTTTAAAATTTGTCGTGTGAATCTCTTCTCGACAATCTGTCTGTTTATCTTCCCCATTTCTTTTCTTCTTAGAACAGCCGTATTTATCATCTTATAGAGGCTTTCAGCACAGGCCTCAGAGTCGTTTGCTGGAAAGAGGTATCCATTTATACCTTCATTAATCAAGCCAGGCAGATTCGCCTCATGTGAACAGACAACCGGCAGCTCGGAAGACATGGCTTCGAGGATTGAGTTTGACAATCCCTCCCAGGAGGATGGAAATACCAGAAAAGAACACATGTTATAAAATCTTTCAATATCACTTATTGGATCTGAGAATACGATATTCTTCTCAAGTTGATATTTCCTGACAGCCGTGAACACCCCCTCTAAATATTGCCTGTCGTTTTTTTCACCAGCCAGAAAGAGTTGGAAGCCTTCGGGCAGTGATTTTCTTTGCTTTAAGATATTCATGGCTTCTATCAGTATCAGCTGGTTTTTTCGCTTTTCTATTCTTGCCGGATAAAGAGCACCCGGGATTTTTTTGTCACCGGAGACATAGGAAAACCTGTTTATATCCACCGTGTTTTCTATTAAAAATAGCTGATCCTGTCTGTAATTCATTTCCTTCACAAGCAAATCTGCGCTGAATTGAGTATTCACCACGTGAAATTTTGAAAATTTTTTAAACAGATAATATGTGAAACTGTTGCCTCCATAGCCCTTTGAAAAATCAATATTTATTCGTGTAGATGTAATTACATTTCTAAACCTGAGTAATAAATTTGCACCACAGGCATATAAGTTGGCAAACATAAGGAAGGAATGAATGATTGCCGGCTTTTCTTTTTTGACCAACAGTAAGAATTTAAGAAAGCATGGCAAATTATAGAGTTTGCCAGTTTTCTTATTCAGAGATACAAATCTGATTCCCTGCTCCTCCAATTCCGGGAACCGGTTTTCTGGATAAACTGCACATATGACTATATTGTATTTTTCCTTCAATAATAAAGCCATTTCTACAACCTGCCTTTCACTGCCACCGAAACGGAGTGACGGAATCAGGAAAAGCACCTTTGGTTTGTGAAATGGTTTATTTACGAGAATCTCTGCCTTTTATTTTATTGCAAGAATTGAATTGAAGAAATCCGTATATTGCTGAAATATAATCTCAGGATGAAACCTTTTTCTGTAAGAGATCCCTGCCTCTTTCCCCAGTCTCTCCCTTAAGGGGGCATCCAGTATCAGCCTGCGAATAGCATTCTCTAAAGACTTGGGATCCCTTTTAGGTACAAGCAGACCCGTTTTTTCATTTTCTATCGCCTCTCTGCATCCATCAATATCAGTGGCTATTACAGGAAGGCTATGGGAGATGGCTTCGACCAGGGCTATGGGGAATCCTTCATAAATCGAGGGCAAAACATACATATCAAACAGTTTCAAGTGATCCGACACATTGTGGACATAGCCTGGCATAATTATCTTTTCTGACAAGCCCTTCTTTTTTACCAGCTGTCTAATATCGTTACGTGACGGGCCATCCCCTGCAATAATGATTTTCACATTATAAGCCGTGCAAATAGGAACCAATGCCTCAACCAGATATTGCAGTCCTTTCGTCCAGCTCATCAGGCAAATAGTTCCGATAACAATTTCATTGGCTTTGATATTATAAACATCTCTTAAATCAACATCCGCTTTATGGTTTCTTTCTTCGTAACCAACTGTGTTGTATATCACATGGATTTTTTTCTCGGAAACACCGTGTTTCAAGATCAGTCTTTCTTTATTTGCTCTTGAAACTGTCACAATATAGTCACAGAATGGAAGTGTTGCCAAATATGCTAACTTATAAACCTGTTTTTTAGGAAAATGCCAGTGGCTTATCAGGTCATCATAAAATCCGTGCATAAGCCAGACAAAAGGTACAGGTGGCCGATATACGGCTTTAACCAGACGACCCCAGAAACCGGAGCGGTCCTGGTTAAGCACCACCAAATCCACGGCTTTCTTCTGGATTTGCTGATGAACATTTGTAAAAATCGCAGGCGCGAAAGGAGATGAAGAGGAGCAGTAAACAATTTCCACTTCTGGATCAAACAACTGTTTTGGATAGTTTTTTATTGCTTCAGAGGTTAAAAAAATACTTTTTTTACCCCGTTTCGACATAGCATTAGCCAGACGTATGACACATTTTTCAGCTCCACCAAGTGAATAAACTGGATCGACAAATAGTATAGTTTTCATTGAAGCTGTTATCTGGCTATAAATCTGTTATAGACAGACAGAACCTGTCTAGCGTAATTTCTGTAAGAATAACTTTCCTCCATGTGTCTCTGCGACTTTTTTCCCCTTATCTTCCACTCTTCATTTTTGTGAAAAATTTCCTTAATTTCAGAAGCCCATTCAGAGAAGTTTTCTCCATGCAAAACCCAGCCATTGCCATTCTGGGCAATAAATGCGAACTGCTGCTTATGTGAAATGATCGGAGGAACTTCACAACTCATACTCTCAAGTATTGAGACACTCGAGCTGTTTAAAAATAGTGAATAATTACAGGCAGAATAAAACCTATAAAGGTCTTTAATGTCTACCTTGCCTGTAATAAATACTCTGTTGCTCAGATCTTTTTGCTTTATTTGAAGAAGTAGTTCATTCATATAGTCCGATTGTCCATCTCCTACTAAAAGGAGTTTAAATCTTGGTTTAAGTTCAACGAGAACTTCAAGGAGGTGTTCGATCTTCTTTCTTCTAGAAAAGGTTCCCGGAAATAAAATAATCCTGTCTGAAGGAGAAAATCCGCATTTATTTCGAATTTTCCTGCCAGCTTCTTCATCCCTACGGAACAGCAAGGTTTCAACCCCCAATCTTATAAGAGTAACTTTAGTCGGGTCAACTCTATGGTAATTTACGAGGTGTTCATAACAAACATCAAGGACCGCGATAATATGATCAGATCTGGAGAGGGCCCATCTATTTACATATCTCCTGAACATTAAATATTCTAACTTAAAAAGCCACCTGAGAGGATTAAATCCCTTATAGGAATAGGAATGTCTATCATAAAAGAACTCATGGTGGTCGTATATCAGGGTAAAGCCTAATCGCTTTTTTAGTAAAGGTAGAAGGAAATTTGTTGGCTGGTTGGCTCCATGGCAATGCACTACGTCCGGCTTAATCTTTTTTAATTCACTGAATGCTCTAGGCATAAAAATCATGTCCCTCGGGATATCAAAACCAAAAAGTCTGTGGACAATAATTCCATCTACATGTTCAATGCCCATCTTTCTCTTTCTCTCCTGTCTCTTAAGACCTGGTATGGGAACTATCCAGTTTGAGGTCAGGACATGAACCTCATGTCCCATTTTTGCCTGGTTTAAAGCTGTATAGTATTCTTCATAACCATACTCGGGTTGAAAATATCCTATGATATGAACTATTTTCATTTTGCGGATTCTTCGCAGACACTAGATATCACTCTATATATCTTTTCCGCAGCCTTTCCATCACCATACTGGCTCACCTGGGGTTTGGTGTCCCATGAATCAGAAAGAACATCCTCTATACAAGCTTGAATCCGGCCCGGCCCGGGTTCAACCAGTCTATTCCAGCCTGACTCAAGCGTTTCTTCCCATTCTGTCTCATCTCTGATAGTAATACATGGCACCTTACAGAAATAAGCCTCCTTCTGCATCCCCCCTGAATCCGTACAGATGACCTTTGCATTCTTCTCAAGGCAAATCATGTCCAGATACGAAATTGGTTCTATGACTTTCAGGCCCGATACATCGATCCTTGATTCCTTGACAGCTTTTCGAGTCCGTGGATGTAAGGGGAGTATTATCTTTACATCTTTGTTTATTTTCTTTAATGCCTCAAAGATACTTCTTAATCTCTCTTTGTTATCGGTATTTTCAGCACGGTGTATTGTTACAAGGACATATCCTTTCTTCTTTAAATCATATTTGGCAAGAATGTTTGAGCGGACATCAGCAAGCCCAGCATAATTAAGTATCGAGTCAAACATCACATCACCAACATTGATAACCAGTGGCCGTGAAGAATCATAGCTTCTGCCAGGATCAGTTTTCGTATCATTACTAATATTCCTGATATTCACAAAACCTTCTTTACGTAAATTATTAACAGCATTTACTGTAGGGCAAAAGAGGACATTGGAGGCATGATCAGTTACAACCCTGTTTATTTCCTCTGGCATTCTCTTATTGTAACTTCTTAATCCCGCCTCAACATGAGCTACTGGCATATTAAGTTTGGCTGCTGCCAGCCCCCCAGCCAGAGTTGAGTTAGTATCTCCATAAAGAATGGTCATGCTTGGTCTTTCCTTTATCAGGACTTCCTCAATCCGCTGCATCATTCTTGCAGTCTGTTCTCCATGGGTTCCAGAGCCAACCTCCAGGTTATATTCAGGCCTCGGTATTTCAAGCTCATCAAAGAATATCTTCGACATATTCTCGTCATAATGCTGACCTGTATGCATTAAAATGTGTTGAATTTTAAACGGTTTTTTTTCGTTATTTCTCTCAATAGCTCTTATAACTGGAGCAGACTTTATAAATTGCGGACGCGCCCCTACAATGCTCATCACTTTCATAATAAGACCCTCTGTGCACGTTTTTCCCATGTATAGGACTGTTTCAGATCAAATAATGCCTGTTGTGCAATCTTTTCACGGGCTTTTTCATCATCAGCAAGATACTGTATTGCACTCACCCAGCCATCTAAATCAGCTGGATCTACAAGAATCGCATTTTTACCTTGTTTTAAAACCTCTCTCAGGACTGTAAGGTCAGAGGCTATGATAGGCTTTCCGGAGGCCATATACTCAAACATCTTAAGCGGTGACATGTACTGTCTTATATCTCTTGATGTGCCTCCAGAGATAGCCACTTTTCCTTTGTGAGGCATTACTAATATATCAAAATTACGGATGTAATTATTGATCAAGGATGGGGGGATAAATCCATGAAGGAAAATGTTGTTTCCTTTTATAAATCTTTTTCTTGCCTTTATGTCATCCTCAGTGCCTCCGATAATATGAAAGTCAATATGGGGAAGCTCCATTGCCATTTTAAATATCAAATCTATTCCCCGGCCTGGATATAGGTGTCCTGCATACCCGACTTTGATTCTATTTTTATAACGATCAGATAGTACTGTTTGGATCTCTTTGTCGTTATAATCTGTCAAGTTTGCACCATCATGAGCTACGATTAATTTTTTCCCTGAAACGTCATTTTTAATCATTTCTTTCAGTGCATGCGATATAACTACCAGGTGTCTTAATCTCCTCTTTTTAGTGAGACTGGTAAAACAGATCTTCTCCCCACGTGACATATGTTTTACGGGAAAATGCATTTCATAGATCACGTCGATGCCCAGCATGGCAGCCAACCAGATACCCCAAAGACAACGTCCGTAAACGATCTCTGGCTTTATTTTAAGGATTTCAATAGCACAACGGAGACTGTATAAAAGTATAGAATATTTCATTTGAGGCACGTGAATTTTTTTTATCTCAAAACCATCTTCTACCCCGTAAAAGTCAAAATCACTTTCCACTCCTTCTTCATGAAGACCTGGTGTTTTGATTGATAACAAAACCACCTTATGACCTATTCTTGAAAAGGCATTACACATCTTCATAACTTGAATGCTGTTGGCAGAACGCCGAGGAATAAATGAAT
>SDBT01010729.1_pt1 | contig 14768 bp, 11 predicted proteins | sample 2277101 | NCBI WGS metagenome assembly SDBT01 (sample SAMN10404973, study PRJNA504765) | marine sediment metagenome | isolation source: marine sediment core GS10_PC15, 103 cmbsf | place: Arctic Ocean: Southern Knipovich Ridge | collected 2010
ACCCATTTGTAGTTAAATAGCTTATCTTTGGTTTGTGAATTTAAGCCTTTGGTTAATTTTTTTGCCAGCCAAGCTTTTAAGTTCAAATTCTTTTTCATTTATTCAAAATCAAAGCCACATGGCAAACTACAGGCGAACACATATATTCACATTAACTTTATTTTATATTAGGGTTCAGTTAACAGTGAAAGTTGGTCTTAATTGTTTGGCTCGACCTGACGTCAGCATGCTTAATAAAGCAACCAACAGAATGCCAGCTAGCACTAACCATACACCCTGATAGCTACCACGTCTATCAAATGCTAATGCAGCCAGAGGAGCTCCCACAATCCCTCCCAATGCCATCATGCCATTCATTAAACCGGTAATCGCCGGGAACTTTTCTACGCCAAAGTGTTCTCTAACTAGAGGCGCTACCAACGCTGTGCTTCCACCAAAACCGGTTGGGAAAAAAACAAAAAACGGTATAAGCATCCATAGTCTTGAAGCCGAAATACTTTCAAACATAATTAAACCCAAACCCATCAAAACTATGCTTACAGCCGCTACATACCTTTTTTCAAATTTATCAGCAAGCCAACCGAAACTAAGACGACCACCGATTCCCGTAAGTAAAGTAGCACCAGCTACCCAAGCGGCAGTAGCTCTAGTTATTCCAACGCTATCAAGATAAGGCATAACATGAGTAGTGACGACACTTTGGGCCATCCTTTGACAAGTGAGCGCAAATGCTATGAACCAAAAAACGCGACTCCTCAAGATTTTTTTAATAGTGAGTGTCCCCACGCCTGGAATTTCTGCCTTTTTTACTGCTACTGCCTCAGGTACCCCGCCATCTGGTAAATAACCATATTGCTCAGGCTTGTGCCTGAACACAAGCGATAATGGCATAATTATGGCTATAGCGCTGAAACCAAGTGCAGTCATCGCAATCCGCCAGTCATATCTATCAATAAGCTTAACAATTATAGGAATCAATAAGCCGCCAACGCCGTAGCCGGAAAGCATTATCCCTGCAGCCATACCCACTTTGCGATGAAACCACCGAGCTATTGTGCTTAGCAACACCGTTTCAGCGCAGACACTACTACCAAGCGATAATAAGACAGCGGCTCCATAAAACATGATGAGAGAAGTCATACGGCCAAGCAAAATCAGGCTTAAACAAATGATGATGGATCCCACAAATATCATTCGCCTTGGAGTTAACCGGTTGACAAGGAGTCCCACAACAGGAGCTAGAAGAGCACCTTCCACCCCCCTGATCGAAACAACCAGTGCAATTTGCGTATAACTCCAGCCAAACTCACTCTGTATTGGTTGAATAAAAGCAGTGAAACCATAGAAGACTACCCCTCCAACAAATACACATATAAGAAAACCAGCCCCAGAAATCCACCATCCATAAAATATTTTTGAAAGTTTGACGATTTGAGTCAAAATACAACTCTACTCCCAAGAGCTTAGATAACTCCTGTCTCTTTCAAATTCACTAAATCTTCTTTGCTGTGCCCCAGCTCTCTCAAAATCTCTTCATTATGTTGTCCCAGTAGAGGCGCTGGCCGTTTTATTTGGAATGGTGCAACCGCTGGTCTAAATGGAGCCCCAGGGTACTTGACTTTACCTGTCATTGGATGGTCAACTTCTACAAAGGAACCTCTTTCTTCCATATGTTCGTCATTTACTAAGTCTTTAGCATTATAAACCGGGGCAACAAGTGCTCTAACCGACTGACCAAGCATAGTGATTTCGTGCATGGTGTGCTCCATGCACCAAGGTCTGAAAATCTCCATAAAAGCTTCTCTATTTTCAGGATGTTGCTCTTGGGCCTCAACAGTAGAAAACCTGGGATCATTCAAGAGTTCAGGCATACCAAGCATATTGGGAACCCTTGGCCAGAAACCATACCGTGCCGCCCCTACAATGGAAATATAGCCGTCTTTACAAGGATAATTCCCAAGAGGGAAGCCTTCGCCTTGGCCCACCCTCTGTCTGGTGCTTACTTCTGTCGGACAATATGCGTGGCCTACAAGGTTCAGCACCCTCCTATCTATACTGCTAACCTGGGTCTCGAACATTGATACATCAACGTATTGTCCAGCCCCCGAAAGCCTGCTACCAGTTAGAGCTACCATCGTTAGTACAGCAGCCACTAGACCTGACTGATATTGCATGAGGTTTCCCGCCATTTTTATCGGCTCGCGTTCTGGGTCACCCTGGGTATGCATTGCGTGACCCATACCGCTAAGAATAAGTTCTGATAATTTATAGTCGCGGTAAGGACCAGTCTGGCCAAAGTTAGAGATGGAAGTCATTACTAACCTCGGGTTTACCTGTTCTAAGGTTTTGTAGTCAAGTCCAAAACCAGGCATTACCTTAGGGCTAAAGCTCTCCACCAGTATGTCAGCGTCCTTTATCAATTTTTTGAATAGTTTTTTCCCTGTTTGGCTCTTGAGATTTAAGGTAACTCCCCGTTTATTGGTATTAAGGTGAAGAAAAAGTCCACTTTTTTCTGGATGGGGTACCCCTCCCGCGAAGGGCCCTAGGTAACGGGCTCCATCTCCTTCATTTGGTTTTTCGATTTTAATAACATCTGCACCATAATCAGCCAATAGCTTAGTACAATAAGGCCCTGCAATATAATGAGTTAAATCTAACACCTTGACATCGGATAACAATTGTTTCATAGCATAACTCCTGTTCAAGTATTTTGAATGCTAGCCTTAATATTTGGTCTTTCAAAACTTAAGGTCATAGTCCATGCCAATATGTCCAGCCTTCTCTAGCTCGGCATACTCCTCGTCAGAAACACCGATAATCTTCTTATAAACATATTCGTTATGCTCACCAAACAAGGGTGGCGCAGTCCGAATTTTGTTTGGTGTTTTGCTCATTTTCCCTACTATCCCGGGGTAGCGGTGCGTCCCACAATCTACCTGGAACACTTCTTGAAAGAATTCTCGTTTTTCTAGTTGGGGGTCGGCATAGCAGTCTCTTTCATCCATGACAGGCCCAGCTGGAACGCCTTCTTTTTGCAAGATATTCATAACCTCATAATTATCGCGTTGACTAGTCCAGGCCTCAATTAGCCCATCTAATTTGTCATGGTTCTTGTAACGATTTAAAGTATCGTTGAATTTCTCATCTTCACACCAAGAAGGTTTGCCAAGCGCACGACAGAACCCTTCCCACTCATCGTCTGTATTGATAGTAATATTAACCCAACGATCTTCACCCCGGCAGCGATAACACCCCTGTATTGCTGATGAGTGACGATTACCAAGGTTCCCCTGGATATTTTGGTTCAGGGTCCAGCTCATAATCGAGTCCCCAAATTGGGGTATGAGGGACTCAATCTGAGACAGCTCTATGAACTGACCCTCTCCAGTCTGCTGGCGATAGTGTAAAGCCATCAGAACGGCAAGAGCGCCCATAGCTCCACCTACAGCATCTGTGTAGTAGGTGAAACCCACTTCTGTTGGGTTAGTATCTCGGTAGCCCATCAAAAGGGCTTGTCCGCAAAAATTCTCGAGCTGAGCACCCCAACTACGAAAATCTCTATATGGTCCAGTCAATCCAAAGCCTGGCATGCTGACCATGATGATATCAGGCTTAACTTGCTTGAGAGTTTGATATCCAATTCCAAGCTTGTCCATTGTACCCGGACCTCGATTTTCAATGACAACATCACTCACTTTGACCAGTCTCTTAAAGATGTCTTTACCTTCAGGGCGGCTTAGATTGACTGTCATGTTCAGCTTATTTCGAGAGAAAGCATTGGTTATCGGGTTACGATTCCAAGGTCTTTCACCACCTTCCCGATTGGGTCGTGCCGTCATCATTCTCCCCTTTATTCCGCTATAGTCTGCCTCCGGACCCGAATAGCCTCTAGATGGCATTTGACGTGACTCTACCCAGATATCCTCGGCGCCCCAATCAGCAAGCATCTGCGTAGCGTATGGTCCTGCCCAAACCCCTGTAACGTCAACCACTCTAACACCTTCTAATGGCAATTTGTTCATTGCTTTCTCCTTTTGCGGGCTTTTTTGAAGTATCCATAGCATCTTTTTTTAAAAGGCCTATCTAAAAAACACTTCAGGTTATTAATAACAGGATGAACATCACAATGCTTGTTTCCTATAACAGTTCCCTGCCTATAGAAGACAGGGAACTGCATCTAACCAACTTATAGCTCCGTAGTTTTATAATGTTAACAATCTTGTCAATCAAGGCAAGGTTACGCTTTTCGGTCTGGACGTACCATGCTGCTTGCAGCGATTGCATCTTCCTCGCTAAATCCCTGATTCATGTATTCAAAGCCAGCTTTCATTCCCTTTTCTGCAGTTACACGATTAATATCTTGAATTCCATGAGGTAGCGACTCAGGAGAAGTGCCATAGAGGACGCTTCTTGATTGTTGAGTATAACGCAGGGCCGTTCTGATACCCATGCATTCATACCATTCATGAACACAGCGTTTGTTAGCCCATATTCCGGCCAAAGGTATTTTATTGATTGTCTTGACCAATTTCTGGACCGCTGTTTCTAATTCTTCTTTAGTAGCAAATACCTCATTGACCATTCCGACCCGATACGCTTCATCTGCCTGCATCATGTTGCCAGTGGACATAAGGTACATGCACTTGCGTAGCCCTACGATAACTGGCCATACCATATCCGCTCCTGAACTAGCATAACGAACTGGTGGGTAACCAAAAAACGAGTCTTTAGTGCAAAAAACCATATCCATGTGGCACAACATACGGCTTGCACCAGCCAGAGCAAAACTATGGACTTGACCAATGATTACCTTAGGATTATCCCACAGGGCACTTACAAAGACATCGTCAATACCAGACGACCGCATCATCCAACCCACTGCTGATGAATCCCTCTTTGACTTTTCTTGGCCGGACATATCATAACCGGCACAGAATGCGCGCCCATCCCCCTTGATGACAATAGACTTAACGTCGTCGTCATCGGCAAAAGCGTTGGCGGCTTCACCTAATTCTCTCCGCATAGTTAAATTAATTGCATTCAACTTTTCCGGGCGGTTAAGTGTTATATAACCAACACCTTTTTCAGCCTCTTTTCCCACAATGATTGTCTTGTAATCCATTTTAATGCCTCCTTAAATTATTTTTTGTCGTTTTTTAGCGTTAATAATAGTAGATTTATAAATTTTCCCTACCTATATTACTTGCTATTTCGACTTTACCTAGCCAGAGGTCGTCTCGTCTTTAATAGCATTATTATATCCAGGATAACGCGAATCTCAAACAAGATTATTCCTACGGCAATACTGGCTCGCCATGGCCATGCTGGCAGGAAGTAACCAATGCCACCCACAAATTCTGACCGTGAATAGGATGACATAAAACCTCGAATAGAGCCATATATTATTATCGCATAGACTATTAGGGTTATTGAAAATAGTATGAGTTGGGACAACCATTTACCTTTCTCCCCTAATTTATTTTCTAATATGGCGACCTTAACAAAGCTACCGCGCCTTGTCCAACCGTGTGCGAAGGCTAAAAAGGTAACCGGAGCCAGTGTTGCTGCTACGAATTCCGTCATACCAACTACAACAAAATGTAACACATATCTACAAAACACATTTGTCGTAACGTATAGCATCATTGCTACCAGACCGAATCCACAACCGTACACAGACACCGCTTCCATAGCTTTGCTAAAAGCTCCTTCAAGCCTCATAAATATCGATTTGGACCCCTCTCTAGTTTTGGCTTCCATGGGTCCCCCCTTTACAAATATCCTTAGTGACTAACCAACTCGCAACCGGGAAAATCATCTGAATCCCATCCCTGCAAGGTTAGGTAACCAGAGAGTTATTTTGGGGAAGACAATCAAAGTAGCAATAGTGATCGCATCGCATGCTACAAAGTTCCAGATTGTCTTGTATGCCTTGTCTAGAGGTACCTCTGGTTGTATACCCTGGGCAATAAACAGATTCGTACACACCGGTGGTGATATTCCGCCCATCTCAACCATTTTAACCATCAGAATACCGAACCAAACAAGATTGTAGCCCAGCGCGGTTACCACCGGAGCGAAGATAGGCACGGTTACATAGGTTAGTGGGCCGCCGATAAACATGCCAAAAATAAAACATACGAACATCATCATAGAAATTGCCAGCCACGACATAGGTAGTCCCATAGCCCAATCAATAAAAGCCATAGTCATCCCGCTGTGGTTCAAAAATCTGACGTAAAACACCCGTGATGCAATGATAATTCCCATAAGCATAACTGTCATCCGGGAACTTTCTGCTATCACCGTTCTTACCTTCTTCCAGTTAAGCCTTCTCATGGAAAAAGCAAGTACAAAGGAAGCAAAAGCCCCCATGCCCGCAGCTTCACTGGGGCTGAAGATGCCAAAGGTGATGCCACCCGTGATAACTAGAACCATGAAAACTACGGGCAGCATATACTTTAAGGCACCTATCTTTTCTTTCCATTCTACCGGCGCCGCCGCGGGTGCTATACCGGGCCTGATGAATTTAGCAAGAAACCAGACCCACGTAGCATAGACGGCCATAGAGAAAATGCCGGGAACAAAACCACCCAAAAGGCAACCACCTACCGAGGCTTCGGCCAGAATAGCGTATGTAATAATAGACATGCTCGGCGGTATAAGCAAGGCGACAGTTCCTGCCGCAGAACTGAGGCAGAGGGCTAAGGTTGGCTCATAGCCAGCCTTCTTCATCTCAGGATAAGCAACTTTGGCAAGTAGTGCTGAAATTGCCCAGCCCGAACCAGACATGGTGCCAAGGGCTGCAGCTGAGGCACAGACTGAAACTGCCAGGCCGCCGGTCACATGGCCTATCCAGCGTGACACAGCTCCAAAAATCTGCTCCCCTATACCGGACTCACTCAGTATAATACCCATCATAAAGAACAAGGGAATGACCGTCCATTCAAAGACATTAGATTGTCGCCAGATACCCTCCTCGATAAGGGCCACCAGCGGACGCCATCCTCTAAACAGACCGATACCAACAATCCCGATCAAGAAAAAACTCGTGGCATTATGTAATCCGGAAAACAGTAAAACCAAAAGGATTACTATTGCTATAACACCCCACAATTCAATTGCCATGATTACACTCGTTCTCCTCTAAGCCTCTTTCATATACACCTAATACCATCCTGAAGGGGTTAGTGTAAGCATTCCCTCCAGGATGGTATATTGTGAAATGAATAACTAAACTAGGGGTTCCATATTGTCCATGGGTCATCAGGCACAAGCTTATTTCTAAAAGCGATGATATCTCTCATAAACTGGTCATGTTTTTCACCCATTTTGAGATCTATTGTGCAGAAATCGGAATATGCCTGAAAGGCAGCGGTTCCACCCTTTCGCCACTCTGTTTCGTCTTCCTCGGACATGAACACTCGCTCCAATCCTGCCTCGTCAAAGAATGTGATACTCTCTTCCTTGCGTTCGGCGCCGGCTTTCAGCCACCAGTCTACCGTAGTAGGCCTTATAAGCTCGTCGTATGTATTCCGGAGGTATTCGGGTAACCCGTTCCAAGCGTCAAGTTCCATATAAACGGCGGAGGAGTAGCCACCAAAGCCCTTAGGAAACATGATGATTATGTCTGTAAATTCCCACAACCCCGTGGCCTTGCCACCTATCATGTGGTACTCGGCAACTTCAATAATGCCTTTCTGCAAGGATTCGACCTGGGCAGGCATCCCCATATTAAGTGGAACGAGTCCCGCCTCTTTGAATACTACCGCGTGGTACCCTGTTGCCCTTGCTGGTTTACCCTGCATGTCTTCCAATGTCCTTATACCGGACCCCTTTCTGGGCCACAAATGATAGGTATCCGAACCCTGAACCCCAAAAGAAGAGCTACAATACAGGTTCAACTTGGTGTGGTCTGCAACGGCAAGGGGATGCTCGACACACTCATACCACTGGAGACGAACAGAAGCCTCTGGGTCATAAGTGGGAGTCCAGTAGGGCAAATTCGAGATGCTGCCGCAGGGCATTTCCGCCGGGAAGTAGTTCGCATAGCTATAACACATTTCGAAGGTGCCCGCACCGACCAAGAACGGAGCTTCAAAGGATGAAGCGAGGATACCTCCATAACGCGGAATAATCTTCCAGTGTCCCTTGGTACGCACCATTAGTTCCTCACATACAAAGTCCAGTTCCTGTGCCTTGTCCCACTTGCTCCCTATGCTCCACTCCCACTCAAAGTAAAGGTCTTCCTCTCCAGCTTTCATACCCTCTACTTTCTCACCAACCAACCACTTGTATTCCGTACCTGTGTAGTCGCCGGTGTAGGTAATGTATTCTTCTTCCCCTGGTGTTGGCGATTCTTTCTCTCCAGGTTCCGGCTTAGCGCAGCCACTAGCTATCAATCCAATAAGGCATAGCACTGCTACTACCAGATACAACCAACTAAATTTTTTCACATTTAACTCCTTTCTGTTTACTTCTCTTTAGAAATTATCTTTAGCTCATATCTCACCCCCTCCTAATCTAGCTTGCTTAAATTTGGAGCACAATGCGGAGGGGTGGTCAGGGGAGGGACTATTTGACCTCAGGATTGCAGCCCTGTGTGCGCCTGGCGTCTTTGAGCTGTGCCAGTATGCTACCCCCTGACCACCACTCAGGATTACAACCATCTCTCCACCTGCCATTAGCTCCTCTCGTTTCAAAACAGACCTGGCAGACTATTCCCATTTTTGTATATTACCCAAGCGAACATACAGCGTCCCTTTGCAGACAATTATAACACTATACTAACACCTTTTCTATTTGTCAAGCCTCTGTACTGGAGCTTTTTCAAGCTCTGACCTTTATCTCCGTCTTCCTCTATCAAGCCGGAGGAAGGCTGTCCCTTGTGAATAACTTTTATCAATTGACAGACGATGGAGTTGTTGTGTAAAATGTGCAGGTGAGCACACAAGGAGCCCCCATAATCACATTCCTGAAAAAACTAATGCGGCGTCGGAAACGTTTGCCCAGTCAAATGGCGAGTGCTTTAGGTATCAACCATGCTACAGTCGGCCGCTGGCTCTCCGGGGAAGATATTCCCAACACGCGGTCTTGCCAAAAGCTGGCTGAATAGCTTTTTTGTTTGTTGGTGGAAGATTACTTCTACTCATCTTACACCTCCCGCTTTTATTACCTAATAAGGCTTATATGGAATCAAGCAAAGAACCTGCCAGCCGCGCCAAGTAGACATTGGGAATGTAAGACGAAGCCGTTCCTGCCCAGACTCACCTCTTTAGAGGCATAGGTGAGCGACTACGCATAGGCACAGGTAAAAACGGGTGTGCATATCAGAATTGCTGGCCAGTTTCAGCCCTACTGTTTTGAGAAGCTCCTCGCACTCTTCATCGTAGACATCACTCAGCCGCTTAAAGAAAAGCATGCTCAGGATGTAGTTCTTGAAGAGTTAGTTCTTCAGACACGACACCCCCTTTGTCCAATGGGTTAAACTGGGTTGCCAAAGAAGATAGGATCGTTACCTGACCACACATTCTAGCACTTTGTTTAATCAAGAATATATGATGGTGTCCAGTTTAGACAATTTCAGCTATTGACAGGTACCATGAACTTTGATTTGACTGCCTGTCAGCGCTACGTTATACTGAAAACCAACTATATTGACCACAGGTCAGACAAACTTCAAGAAAGGTAAAACTCTGACTTTGAGAAGATCTACGTCATCCGACAGCGGTATCATCATTGTGCCTACGGGTTGTTGCCACGATTGTGGTGGTCGCTGTGTCCTTAAGGCTCACGTTAAAGACGGTAAGATTATCAGGATAGAGACTGATAATGGCGAGCAGCCTCAGTTACGTGCCTGCTTACGAGGGCGTGCCTATCGACAGAGAGTCTATTCACCAGACCGGTTGAAATACCCGTTGCGCCGTACCGGAGAACGTGGTCAGGGTAAGTTTGAGCGCATTTCGTGGGATGAGGCACTGGACACTGTAGCCTCGGAGCTTATTAAAATAAAGGAAACCTATGGTAACTCAGCCATTCTTCAGATTATAAGTGGTGGTAACCAGGGTATGCTCCACGGCAGCAGTCCAGTATCCCGAATGCTTCTCAACTTCTGCGGTTTTACTCTCCTCTGGGGGGCGGCCTCCTATGAAGGGGCACTCTTTGCTTCTATGGCTACCTACGGCACCATCCGTACCGGTAACAGCCGGGATGACCTGCTCAATTCACAGCTCATCATCATGTGGGGCTGGAACCCGGCTGACACTATTCAAGATACCGGCACGAGCTTCTACCTAGCTCAGGCTCGAGAGAAAGGTATCAAGATTGTGGCTGTGGATCCTCGCTATACGGACTCAGCAGCTACCTTTGCCCACCAGTGGATTCCTATTCGCCCCGGTACTGATACCGCTATGCTCATTGCCATGGCTTATATCATTATTATGGAGAACCTTCAAGACCAGTCTTTTATTGATAAATATACCGTAGGGTTTGATAAATACAAGGACTATGTACTGGGTGTTGATGATGGTGTACCCAAAACACCCCGGTGGGCAGAGGCTATTACCACGGTGCCTGCTGAGGCTATCGCTAATTTAGCACGGGAGTATGCTACTAAGAAGCCGGCGGCTCTTATTGCCGGCTGGGGCCCACCTCGCTCTGCTATGGGGGAGCAATACTCCCGAGCCGCCAACGTGCTTACGGCTATAACCGGGAATATTGGTGTCAACGGTGGCTATGCCGCCGGTTTTATGAGAGCCTACTCCAGTCGAGAGAGAAGCATGTCGCGCGGTCCCAGGAACCCAGTGGAGAAAGGAGCCCCACCACGCCAAGACAGTCTCTATAAGCTACGGGGCGGCACCAATCCCAACAGTGCCCGTATCCACTACAACAAGGTTTTTGACGCTATCCTGCGAGGTCGTGCCGGGGGTTACCCCACTGATATCAAAATGGTATACATAGCAGCCTGCAACCCCCTCAATCAGCGGGCTAACACACACCGCGGTGTAGAAGCCCTTAAGTCCCTAGAATTTATCGTCGTCCACGAGCAGTTCATGACCCCCACGGCTAAGTTTGGTGACATAGTGTTGCCAGTGAATACCTTTATGGAACGCAATGACATTACCACTCCCTGGTTGGGCGCACCCTATTATATTTACCTTAATAAGGCTATTAATTCCCTCTACGAGACGAAGTCAGACCTGGAGATATGCCGGGAACTTTCTAAAAGACTGGACATACCCGAAGCGTTTGGGGACGAAACTGAAGACGAACTTCTGCGTACTATTGCTGCCTCCCGTGATGACATTACTGATTATGAGGCAATGAAGCGCGACGGCGTGCTCAAGATTAAGCTTGCCGAACCTATCGTCGCCTTCAAGAAGCAAATTGAAGACCCGGAGCACAACCCATTTCCCACCCTGTCAGGCAAGATTGAAATCTACTGTGAACACCTTGCTGAAATGAGCAATCCCCTAATACCGCCAATTCCTAAGTATCTCAGCCCTTGGGAAAACTACGATGACCCTCTGGCTGCCAAGCACCCATTGCAGCTTCTCACTACCCACTATAAAACGCGAGCGCACTCTATCTGGTATAACGTGCCCTGGATGCGGGAAATCGAGCCTCACTCTGTTTGGATTAACACGGCTGATGCTGAGGCACGTGGCATTAAAGATGGTAACCTGGTGGACGTCTACAACAACCGGGGAAGAATACGCATCCCGGCAAAGGTTACCGAGCGCATTATGCCCGGTGTGGTCAATGTTAGCCAGGGAGCCTGGTATGACCCTGATGAGAATGGTGTTGACCGCGGAGGGTGTGCTAATGTGCTTACCAATGATAAGCGCTCTCCCGGTGGAGCCGTACCCATGAATACGGCTCTGGTACAGGTAGAACCGGCATTGCAAGATTAAAGGAGAAACTCTAAATGGCACAGATGGGCTTCTACTTTGACCAGACACGCTGCACAGGCTGCTACACCTGCACCGTGGCTTGTAAGGATTGGCACAACATTGATGCTGGCCCTATTAACTGGATACGTTTACATACCATTGAGAAGGGTAAGTTCCCCGAGCTTTTCGTTGCCTATCTGGTTTCACCTTGCTTTCACTGTGCTAATCCGCCCTGCGTCCGGGCTTGCTCAATGGATGCTATCACCAAAAGAAAGGCTGATGGTGTCGTGGTGGTAGACCAAGAGCAATGCCTGGGCAACAGCGCGTGTAACACTCTCTGTCTCAATGCCTGTCCCTGGGATGCCCCTCAGTTCGGCCCTGAAGAGAACGCCAAGATGCAGAAGTGCGATTTCTGTTTGGAGCGCCTAGAGCGTGACCAGCAACCTATTTGCGTTGAGGCCTGCCCTATGTATGCCCTGGATGCTGGTCCTATAGAGCAGCTTAAAGCCAAATATGGAGACATAGTAGAAGCTGAGGGCTTTCACTATGTGAAAAGATTCAGACCCGCGGTAACACTCAAGCCAAAGCAGCAACCTCAATAAACGCTTTAATTATCACTCTAATAATTTGTAGAATCCTTATTGTAGTTATCCAGAGCAAAGCATTCTACGGATAGAATAACTTTCTGGCTGCTTTCCTCAGTTCAGTTCTGAAGTCGGGGTGGGCAATGTTAATCAATGCCTCGGCCCGTTCTCTCACTGTCAGCCCCATAAGTTTAGCCACTCCATATTCAGTAACCACATGGTCAGCGAAGTTACGCGGTACGGTAACGGCTATCCCTTCTTCAAACAGAGGAACAATTCTGGAGATAGTTCCGTTCAGGGTAGTAGAGGTTATTACGGTGATACCACGACCTCCTTTAGAGAGCACAGCCCCCATATGCATCGCTGGTAACCCCCCCTGCCCAATAATCAAACGCGGACCGGGGATGGTCTCAGCCGAAATCTGCCCGGTCAAATCTACTGCCAGGGCATGATTAAAGGCAACCATATTGTCATTAGCCGCCACGGTTTTTATGTTAATCACGTATCGGGAATCATGCAGCTCAAATATGGGGTTGCCTTCCACATATTCAAGGTCCTCCAGGCTAGCCATAGGATGGGCTGTCATTACCACTTTGCCAGTATTGATGGTCTTATATTTACCAGTAATCACACCGCCTTTAACCAGTGCCACCAAGCCAACTCCGCCAATCTCACTATGAAAACCAAGGTCAACCTTGTTAGCCAAAAAGTGCTCTAAGTGTGGCAACATAAAGCCGGCACCACCAATCTCGAAAGTATCACCATCATTAATCAGTCCAGTAACTGTTTCCAGTATGTGTCTTTCCTCCTCTGAAGGATCAGCTCCAGTATAAAGAGCCGGTAGCGGAACACTGAGCTGCTGGGAAGACATCCGCAAGAGCCGCGGAACTAAGCGCCAACGCCGCCCCGGCATGAGCACGCCAACAGCTCGCCTCAGCTTTTCTCGTCGCTCTTTATCCTCAATGGCTAACAGGGCTTGCTCAACCTCAGCATCAGTCCACCGTAGCGTTGTGTGTTCCACAAGGTAGTCAATCTCAGAGACATGAATAAAGTTAGTACCACAGGTTCTAATATAATTAGCGTCCACCTCAGCGATTACTTTTTTAGCCTTTTCAACTTCATGTTTTTTCCACCACAAGCTCTGACCAAAGCTGCAAAAGCCATTCTTATCTGGTGGTGAAACCACCGTGAGCACAACGTCAAGGCTCTTCCTTTCATCCGGCCTTTCGTCAACCTTAAACTGGTTATCGAAAGAATGGGGATAATAGTCACATCTATGCGCATTCATCAAAGCTTTTTCCGTTTCAAACATCTGGGCATCTATAACTACGGGGAAACTATCCTCCCAGCCCGGCTGATACCAGCCTGGGTCTATATCAGCGCCAAAGCACCAGATCTTAACATCTTTAAGTTCGTCCCTCCGAGCGAATAGCGCCTTTACCAGAAATTCCGGGTTATGTTGCGGATGCACCGAAACTCGGTCACCAGATTTGACCACCTTTACTGCCTCCTCAGCAGAAACCAGCTTCCTTTTATATTCTTCTTGCCAATCCATAGCTTGCCTCCAAATTCAATATATTAAAAATGTTGGTAGCATTATACCACACTGAAGTAATGCTGAAAGGGCAGCCGATAATCTAGAAAAATATTGGCCAGCTAAACCGGTCGATGAGCCAGGGGTGGCAGGTAATAAATGGTCGGTCCCGTATTTTTCCCTGGCTTTAATGTGTAGCCGAAGCGCTGGTCAATAAGCTGGGATACCCGGCTTTGGGGGTCAGCCAAATCTCCAAAGTGGATAGCTTCAGCCTCGCAGCACAGCACGCAGAAAGGCTCCAGCCCCCGCTTGATACGAGGAGCACAAAGATGGCACTTGGTAGCCACACCGGTCGCCTCAATCCAGAGAATAACACCGTAGGAACAAGCACTAAGGCAAGCCTGGCAGCCATTACACTTAGAGGTATCCAGTATAACCACGCCATCGTCCCGTTTGTAGATAGCCTCTGTCAGACAGGCATCCAAACAGAGCGGATTCTGGCAATGCATACAGGTGATAGGCAAGTAGTGCATGGTTAGCTCAGGGAATTGACCTCGGGCTGTGTCCAGTGGCTGACCGTCCCGCATCTCCACTCGTATCCAAGAGCCCTGCTCAATGCCATTTTCGGCTTTACAGGCTACAGCGCAGGCATGACAGCCAATACACCGCTCCAAATCAAAAACCAGCCCGTAGCGTGGCATTTCAGACCTTCCTCACTTCTACTAGATTATCGTTCATACACATATTGGCTTCGTAGGC
>SDBT01010730.1_pt1 | contig 14768 bp, 14 predicted proteins | sample 2277101 | NCBI WGS metagenome assembly SDBT01 (sample SAMN10404973, study PRJNA504765) | marine sediment metagenome | isolation source: marine sediment core GS10_PC15, 103 cmbsf | place: Arctic Ocean: Southern Knipovich Ridge | collected 2010
GTGATAAATTATGCATGAATTTCTACAGCATAAAGCTCGTTACACTGTGACTGAGGCAGCAAAGCTGTCTGGGTTGCATCAGAACACAGTTCGCAAGTTAGCCGATGAAAACAAAATTTCCTGTCAGCGTGATTACAATAATTATCGGATTTTCACCCCAGAGGCGATTGAACAACTTCGGAAAATGGCAGGTATTCATAAACAAGAACCCGCAACGGCTGGCACCGAGCGGGTTGGTATGATAAGTGCCTAAATAAAAAATGCCGTTCTAGGACGGCAATGAGTTTACAGATTGGTATGGGCATTTTTAATTATAACACACCAAACACTGTCTACACAAGAAAAAACGTAATGAGCGCAGTTATAGTATAAATTTGAGGGAGATTACAATGAATTACGCGGACGAAAGGAGGAGTGAAAACCATGGCCATCATAGCGAAAGGGCGAGAGTTTGAGTTATGCCCAGTCGGGTTACATCCGGTACAGGTGAAGGAAATAACTCAATTTACCCACGATTCGTGGGGCGAAAGAGTTAAATTCACCTTTGAAACCGATGTAGTCGGCAAAGAAGGCGATAACCTCATCGTATTCAACGAGGCATCCCTCAACCTCTCACCCAAAAGCAAACTAAATGGCATCATCGAAAGCATCATAGGACGCCAGATTACCCCAGAGGAACGGCGAAACGGTTTCGATGTTTTATCCTTACTTGGTATGGAGTGCCAAATTAGCGTGAAGCATCGGGTTTCGCAAAGTGGTAATACGTATACTTATGTCGATGCCATCATCACGGATAATGGAAATTGCCAGCAGCAGCAAACGCCTGATGAAGCAGGCGGAGAAGTTACCGCTACTGTTCCATTTTAGCCCAACGACTTGGTAGGTTATTCTACGTAACCTGCCAAGTCATATTAGACCTTTGATAGAGCCGGGTAGTTTACATACTGCCCGGCAACATCTGAAAATGGAAAGGGGAATCGAGAAACATGAATAAAATTAAATTATTTCAAAATGTTTTCAGAGGTCGAGAGGACGCTTATGGTTTTAGAAATGGACAATGCGTCAAGCAACCCGTTACCGAAGCATTAATAGGGCAACACTTGCGCGGAGAACTCCGAATCGGTATTTACAACTTTTCACCTGATATTGAAAACGGAACCGCCACTTATTGGTCCTGCTCCGATATCGATAATCATGAAAAAGACCGAACCGCCGAAGAAGTTTTCGCCGATGCCGTCAAGATTCAAAAAGCCTACGCGGAAATAGGACTGCAAGCGCATATTGAGGCGTCCAAGTCTGATGAATCCCATCATGTATGGAAATTCAATGCCGAACCAATTCAAGGAGAACTTGAACGCAAGTTAGCATTGCTGGTAGCAGAGAAAGCAGGCGTCACGAAATATGAATTCTTTCCCAAGCAAAAAGGCATACTCAAAACCATAAAAGACGAGAATGGTAATCCCGTCACCGAATACGGTTATGGAAATTATGTCAACCTGCCGCTCAATGGTCCCGAGCTAATAACTCAAGGGCGGACTGTTTTCTTGAACCCCGATGATGAATTTAAACCTTACGCCGACCAATTCGAGTTTTTATCTAAAGTTCATCGCCACACCCGCGGAGAGATAGAAGCTGCTTTAGTAAAAATTGAACTCGTGCCACTAGTAGCAACTAAGACTACCACCTCAAAGGCAAGCGAAGTGGTTACACCAGAGGCACAAATACCCACCGAGATAGCATCAAAACCAGAAGGTATCATAGTAAAACAAGAATTGAATCCAGCTAACCTTTTACCAGTGTTATTTTACAGGTGCGGTTTTATGGCTGAATTCAAGGACGGAACGGGAACACACTCTGAGGAACTTTGGTATCGTTTTCTGACCAACATTGTAACCTACGAAGGCGGTGCCGAGAAAGCCTACGAACTCTCAAGGCTATCATCTAAATTCGATGCTGAAATCACACGCAAGAAAATTGCCCATGCGGAGGATATAGTCGCACAAGGGTTGGGGCCGCATACCTGCGAACAAATAATCGGTTGCGAAGGTTGGACTTCTAAAGTTTGTGACAAATGTATAGCGAAAGCAGCATCGCCAGCGTCACTGCCTTTGATGTTGAAAAAGAGTACGGTTGATACAATAGGTCTCAAAAAAGAGATTGATGAGCGCATCTCTGAAATTGAGCAAATGACTGAAGATGAACGGCCAACCGCGATTAGTCAATTGATTCGCAAAATGGCACCGCTTGACACGATAGAAACAGATAATTATGCCGACAGTCTCAACAAGAAATTCAGCACAAAGAAACGCTCGTTTGAAACTGTGCTAAGGCAAGCGCGGGGGGCATTACGACTTGAAAAGCAACAAAAGGCTATCGAGGCGAAAGTTGCTCGGATTGGAGGCGATAACGCGGAAATAATTCAAGAAATCGAAGCTGTTCGACTGGCTCCGCATCTCAAATTTCATGAAAAGAAACGTGAAGTAAGTAACATTATCTCCGAGGATTTAACAGCAAGCGGTGAGTTTTATGTTACACCTAATGAGTTGACATTTTACTTTCATGACCCAGAGAAACATCTTTATCAAATCGGGGATAAGCCATTTGAAATCAAGATTTTTAAGTGGTACGGACTGAATCGAACAGAACGCGAATATGATTATCTTATCGCAAATTTGGAAAGCAAAGCACACATCGTGGGTAATCAAACGGAAGTATATCATTTCGCGTATTACGACACCAATCAGCGTGTCTTGTACATAGACAATAATAATAGCCAGATGTATCGTTTGGACGGGAAATCAGTTAAGTTAATCCCCAACGGGACTGATGGTATCTTGTTCTTGGGTAAACGATTCTACGAACCCTTCGAAATTAGAGAATTGAGCGCAGACGAAAAGTTTATCGAGGCGATTCTAATTGAGCCTATCAACTTCGCAAAGGGCGCGCAGGTGAATTTATTGCCGGATGAACAGAGGATGATTTACTGGGTATGGATTTACTCTCTATTCTTTGAATCTTTGCTGCCTACGAAACCACTCTGCACATTTATAGGTCCCATGGGCAGCGGGAAATCTACAACCTTTAAGGCAATAGGAAAAACATTATTCGGCAATTCATTCAACGTAACGCCCGTCACCAAGCAAGATGGGTTTCGAGCCGCTATCTGCAACAATTATATAGTCGCATTTGATAATGTTGATGGAAAAATTAAGTGGTTGAATGATGATTTGGCAGTGGCAGCCACAGGCGGCAATATCACGCTACGCGAACTCTATACGACGAATCGCGAGATAACCTTTTCTCCACGCTGCTTCCTCTGTCTAAACGCCCGCGAACCGCACTTCAAGCGTGATGATGTTGTAAGTAGACTGCTACTATTTCGAGTGGAAACGTTGGAAGCATGTTTGAGCGAATACAAGATTTTTGAGAATATTCTCGAACACAGAAATGACCTGTGGAGCGAATTGATACGAGACCTGAACAACATCGTTGCGGCACTGGCTACCGATAACGAACCATTTACCTCAAAGTGGCGAATGGCAGATTGGGCGACTTTAGGCTGGCGAATCGCTAAAACAGATGATGCCGCAGATGTTTTCATTGAGTTGCTCGACAAAATGACAGTTGCTCAAGCTGAGTTTCTCTTAGAAGATGACCCGATAGTAGAATGCCTTGACTACTGGTTACAAAAGCCACCAAACGTTGGACGGGAGATTACATCGGGTGAATTGTATAAAGAGTTTATTGACGTAGCAAAAGATAATAAGATTCCTCTTGAAGAAGCGGTTTCCTCCCCAAGTGTTTTTGGGAAGAAGTTAAAAGGATTAAGCAAAAGTATCCAGAATTTCTATCAGGTGGAAATGCAAATAGGCGGAAAAAACAAGCGTTTTTACAAATTCGCTCCAAAATGATGGGTTACGCAAATTATTTCCGTAACCCTCCGTAACCCGTTCCGTAACCCGTTCAAACTTTGTATTTATCTATGTTTGCGGATATTGGGTTACGGAGTTACGGAAAAACCACAAAACTTTTTTACTCTGCACGGCCCTTTCTTTTTTGCTTCATTCATTTTAATCTACCACCTTTTTAGCAAGACCACGCCTATTACTTCGACGCAGAAAAGACTATAAAATGCGAATAAAATAAAAAGAGCGCGCGCATATATAAAAAGTTTTAGCACTTTTGCGTAACTCCGTAACCCGATGTTTAAGTATCCCAGATATAGACTGGGTTTTGCGGGGGTTACGGAACGGGTTACGGAGGGTTACGGAAATAATTTGCGTAACCCCTAAAAAAAGGTTGTGTTAATTATGCCATTAGGAAATTTAGCTACCAAAATAAGAGAAGCGAAAACGTCCGAGGTAGAACCGCAAGTATCAGAAGGTATCTCCGAAGCTGTTCTGGCTGAACCATCCAAAGCCGAGGCGTCTGAGCGGCAGATGATAGACACCGACCAACCGCCCCCGATAGTAGCAGCGCCAGCCATCCAAGACCCGCGAGAAAAGGCGTTCACTCTTGCATGTTGTTATCTCTGGTTGGTAGACAAAAACATGGACATGCGCAAGAAGGAAGTGATATTCTCAGTTCCAGATACATTTGCCCAACTTGTAGAAATGGGACTGTTGGACGCGGTCCCCGCAAAAGCTAACTGGCAAACTTGGAACAAACTTCACGGAGAGGCACTCTGTTGTCTTGAGAAGTTCGAGGACTATCACGTAGCGCTCAGACAAGTGATGTGTGATAATAGCCACCACTGGCGTGATAAAATGTTGGTTAGATGGAATGAGATATTGGACGTGGAACAACAAGCAAGCGTAAGAAAATGGGTATGACCTAAAAATGAGGTGATTTATCATGAAAGGCGTATCAATGACGCAAGGACAGACATTTCTGAGGATTCACATTCGGCAAGAATTATTCTTACGACGTGAATCTATACCAGACGCATTACTCAATGACATTGCCAGAACATTGACCATTGAGAATCCAAAATATCAAGAAGCATTAAAAGCCGGCAGATGGACTGGCGGTATAGACAAATATCTGGAATATTATGAATTACGCTCCAACGATGTGGGTGATAAATACTTGGTTCTTCCACGCGGCTTCTTGCCATCGCTATTGGAACTTTGCAAGCGGTATCAAGTGAGATGGGAACTGCGCGACTATACCCACACATGCGCATCGGTTAATTTTGATTCTAATATTCAACTCCGCGACTACCAACGCCAAGCCGTCGAAGCTGCCATTGAGAAGGGCGGTGGTGTCATTGTCAGCCCGGCGGGTTCGGGCAAGACAGTTATGGGGTTAGAGATAATAGCGCGTCTTCAGCAACCGACTTTGTGGATTACACACACAAAGGAACTACTCTATCAAGTCATTGACCGCGCCGCCCAGTTCTTAGACATTGAGCGCGATGAAATAGGCATACTGGGTGACGGCAAACGAACCATCGGTGATAGGCTTACGGTTGGTTTGGTTCAAACACTTGTCAAAGGCATACCTGATGAATTGCTAACGGGCGCTGGAACGGTCATACTTGATGAAGCTCATCATTGTCCAGCTCGGTCATTCACCGATGTAGTATCTCAATTCCCAGCGCGTTACCGCTACGGACTAACTGCTACTCCGTATCGAAAAGACGGTCTCACGAAGCCGATGTTTTGGGCGCTTGGATATAAGATATATGAAGTTGTTACTGATGTACTGATGGAAAACGGTAATGTCATCAGACCCGATGTTGAATTTGTCTATACTGATTTTGATTATGACTACGATGATGATTTTTCTACAATGGTCACGGCGCTGACTGAAGATGCGCCGCGCAATGAACTCATAACCGACAAGCTATTATCCGAAGCCAGTGCCGGACATTTCTGTATGGTTTTGTCCGAACGGGTTGACCATTGCTATGTTCTGCAGGAACTTTTATCGGATGCCGCGCCCGATGTTTCATCGGCGGTGTTGGTTGGAAGTGTATCCAAAGTGAAGCGTCAAGAGATTGTAGAGCGCCTGCGCAACAAAGAGATTCAAGTCATATTCGCGACTAATCCACTGGCTGAAGAGGGGCTCGACTTACCGCATCTCGACCGACTATTCTTAACTTGCCCCAGTCGTAATAAGAGGAAAGTAATACAGGCCGCCGGGCGTATCATGCGCCCAGCCGAAGGCAAAGAGAATGCTATCGTATTCGATTTCATAGATTCGGAAGTCGGCATACTGGAAAGCCAGGGGAACAGTCGTTATCGGATGTATGAGGAACTTCGACAGGAAGGCGGACAAATATTTGCTGAACGGCAATAAAAGGAAATAACGGCATGAATAAAGCAACTTGCAGAGATAGGCTGTATAAGAAAAGTAGGTGTGGAGATTGTGATGTTAAAGAGGGTGAGCTACATGAGTTAGGCTGTGACATGGAACGTTGCTCAATCTGCGGTGGGCAGTTCATCAGTTGTGATTGCAATTATGATGAAAAGTTGACAAAGAGAGTTCCGTTTATCGCTTTTCCGCTTATTTGCGACTACTGTGGAGAGCTATGGCCTGAGTTTTTCATGGATGATGAATGGAAAGATATTTTGCCCGAGATATATTGGGACAAGCTGCTTTGTCTTGAGTGCTGGAAATATATCAAGGGATTACTTATGAAACGCCAAAACTCACGAAAGGAGAACAACCAATGAAGTTATCAGAAATTCAACTTATACAGGAAATTCAAGCATTATTCTCGGAGAACAACGAGTATGATGCTATCAAAGCTGATATTGCCGAACGGGGCATACAAGACCCTGTGAAAGTCAACAAGCATAATCAGTTGTTGGCAGGCTACACAAGAGTTAAGATAGCACAAGAATTAGGGATTGACGAAGTGCCACACGTTGTTGTTGATGTTGACGGTGATATCAATGTGATGATGGAATATGCGATACTTGACAATCTCCGCAGACGACAATTGACTGATTTGCAATTGGTTGAGTACGGGATGAAGTTGGAGAAATTATATGAGGGAAGGCAGGGTGGCGATAGGAAGTCTGAGGATTTTCAAGAGGGACAACCTGTCCACCTTGAAAATGGCAAAACCCGCGACCTTGTTGCTGACAAAATTCAAAAGCAAACGGGCGCAAAGATGTCAGGCAAGAAATATGACCGATTGAGGACTATTGCAACCCAAGCGGTGCTTGGGATTAAGCAACAATTCAACAATGGGGAAATTACGCAAAAAGACGCGCTTCAATTTGCAAATTTGCCTAGTGACGAGCAGAGGAAAATAGTTAAACTATCTGATGAAACAAATATAAGTTTGAGGCGAGCAAAAAGCGAGATAGCGAGAAAGAAAAGTGAAGAAGCTCTAACCAAAATCCCCCCTTCTCTTGAGCCGCCATCTACTGGGGGTAGAAAAACAACAGCTATAAGATGGGTGCATCGGGAGACGGGTGAGGTTATATATGAACTGCGTATTGGCCCAAATGTAACAAGCGCCCAACTGGCCTCTTGGCGCGGTCAAAAGCAAGAAGACGATAAATATCAGCAGCGACAAGATGAAATTAAAACCTTGCAAAAACAAGCTGAGGATTTACGAGGGGAGGCACAGCAACTGGAAGCCGGCGCACATGAACTAGAGAGGCTCGCGCGGGAAAAAGAGACAGAAATGAACTTGGATATACGGTATGAAATTGAATTTGAGCGTGGTCCCATTGAGCCGTTTGTTGAAAACTACGATATCGAAGTGCTGGATAAAGAATTGAGGGTACAATTAAGCAAGCTAGGTAAAGCGGAAGCTAATCAAGTCGCTGATTTATTGCTCGCCGCGTGGGGGCCGGAAAAACTCGAGATAAAAAAATACGGGGTTTGGGGAGATATGAACCTTCTGTCGGTCAAATCAAGCGGTCTCAAAAATGCGGGTGTAACGGGTTGGACAGGAATTGGTGGTATGGATGGGTTATGTCCTATCGAGGATGAACAATAGCAGTAGAAACGATAACCATCGTCGATGTCATATAGCGCAAAATGGACAGGGCATTGACGGCACAAGATAGTCGCATTCGCTCAAATGCAGTGGTGACGTTGATTGTCATGGGATTGTCTTTTTCACTGAAATAGCTCAAAAGTGGTGAACAGTATTGCTATTACTGGCTTTCGGCCGTTGACGCAGCTTGTGCGATGATAAGGATGGCAACAAGACTGTTACGAATCGCAACATACTGATACAAAGAAAAAAGGGTGGTTTGCCACAAACTCAATGGTGACGTTATGGCGCGACGGTTCCTTCTTTCGGCTGAAATTACAAAAAGCCTATGGTAATCATTGCCACTATTGACTTCTGAACATTGTAGGACAAGGTGGTGCTAGTTAGTCGATGTCCATTGGTGAAATTCTGCAATACACACAAAATAGGGCAGGAAGTCAACAGTCGTATGATGTTTATCTACTATATGCGCGGGTGACACTGATAATTGTTGGGGACAATTTGGGGTGTCATAAATTTTATTCGTTCGTTTGTTGCCACGCTTCCATGAAGTCCTCGGGTGTCCAATCCAAATCCTTCCATCGCTCTACCATCTCGCATCGTATTTCCGCAGGCATCTTGCCTGTTGCCTCGTCCGCATTCACGTTCACATTCATTGATTGCGATTGCACCCGTTTGACTGGCGTGTATAGACCCTGCATCTCCAGCAACGCGAATAGACTTCGTTCTTTACCTGCCAGTGCGTTCTGGATTAGTTGTCTGATTCCCAATTCCAATTTGCCATTCAGTTCATTTTCTAGTGATAGTCTCAAGGCATATTGGAACTTGGGATTTCGTCTGGCGCGCCAGAGCGTTACCGTATCTACACCAGCACGCTTTGCTATTTGACGTTCGGTGTACTCTTTGCTTGTATCGACCAGAGTTTCGATAATGACGTACAATATTTGCCGCTGGTTGTCCGTCAACTCCGATAACGCTTCGACTAACTCACTATCGCTCGCTTCAATCAACGCTGTATCCCCGCTTTCGACTATCCGAGCTGCTACCGATAAATGCTCATCGGCTTGGTATTTTGATTCTTTGCGTTTGCCCATTTACAACACCTCGGCAGATATTATACCACCTCTAATTGCTTGTGACAAGCGAATACCCGCGCAATCCTGTTCATGACGCGCGCTGGTGTTTCAAATGGAATGTCAAATAATCATTAGGGCAGTCTGGGTAATTCGGTGCTGGCTATGTCGCGTGAGAGGCATCTATGGCTTCCAGATTCGTCGAATGTCGATACGAAAGCACGGAGGTATGGTTATACCCTTAACATGCAGACGTATGTATGGGATTTTTTTGAAAGGAGGGCTTTAAAATGCAAAAACGAATCACCTTCTGGTTACGCGTAATAGATAGACCATATTGGAAGGCATTACGAGAAAAATACAAACCGTCCGAAATCATCAGTCGTGGGATTGAATTGGCTTACTTAGACTTAATCGAAAGAAAGATAAAATATGATGATACGCCGGGGAATTTGCGCGAATGACACGGCATCGGTTGGCCGGGATTTATGCTCGACGCTGTAGGAACAACCTGTGCAATTACGTCGCTCGCCAATGTCGCTAGGGGAGGTACACCCCCCCAAAGTCAGGCACAGTATATATTACAGCAATAACACTTGTGGCAAATCACGAATTGCCATCACGTTTTTTTCAAGCCCGTTTGCGGCGGCTATGTTTTGCGGGCGCGACTATACGTTTGCGGTGGTCGAGGTTAATTTCGCGGTTCCGCCTATGAATGATGGTAGTAACGGTTAATTCGTGGTGATGTCTAAAACCCATCATTCTACGGCGGTGTTGTTAAAAGACGTTTGGATTGATGTTTCGCGTGCGTCAACATCTTGCGGTGGAAGAAGCGGTGCGTCGGACAGACCACTACGGCGCGCGGCGCGGTTGTGTGAAAGATTACTTGACAGATGGTATGCTAATGTTGTATCCTCTTATAGGAAGGCAGGTGAATAATATGTCAGACGAATGGATTCGCATGACTGAAGCAGCCAAGATATATGGATGTGGTAGGCAGTGGATTTATCAACTGGTAGATGAAGGCAGATTAAATACTATCGTGATGTTTGGGCTTAAACTGGTGAACAAATCAGACGTGGAACGTCTTCGCGACGAAATTAAACCACATGGTTTAAGCAAGAGATTAAAATAAATTCATGTTTTTTGATAAAAACAGCAATAAACGTGAAAAGAACTTGACAAGTGGTAGGTTGATGATGTATACTTATAGGGTAACAATTAAGAAACTTGTATCGAGTGCCAGTCAGACTTAAAAAGTCAATCGACCTGAAATGATGGTCAAGCAATGACGAACCCAGATGAACCAAGCAATATTGGGGATGGGAAGGAAGGCGACCTGAGCAAGTTAAGATGGGAAGTAATTATCAATGATGCAATTTTGCATCGGTATATACAACAAAACCCCGTATGGCACGGTTCTCACCCGTGTTAATCCATACGAGGTTTTGTTGTATGAACAAAACTTTTTGGTTTTCAAGGAGAATTATATCATGTTAAGAATTGGTTTTCAAGCAAATAATGGACGTAGACCATTGGCAACATTTGGTAATCTCAAGTTGGCATGTGTGGAACTGGGTATCTCTGATGATAAGCACACCGTGAAAAGGGCAGCGAGAGCATTTGACCTCTACAAATCTGAGAAAGTGGAACACGTCAATGACCATACGTTCAATGTCAAAAGCCAGTACACTAACCGCTTGCCCTACCAAGTGTGGATTTCACCAACTGGTACAAGCTATTGTACCTGTCCTGATTGGATGAATTATTCTGGCGATATGGTACTTCCTGACGTGCATTTTCATTGCAAGCATGCAATTTCCGCACGAATTTGGCTGCATCACAATGGTAATGGCAACGGTTCCAAGATTGAGAATGAAGCGAAAGTTAAGTATCGAAACGGTAGTCAACGTGCTGCTGAAATCGAAGCAAAGTTGAACGGCGATAACGGAAGCGATACCAACAACGGGACCGGGGATAATTCATCCCCGGTTAGTAAGCTGGATGCAAACGACCCGTTTCAAGAAGCCGAGTTGCTTGATATTGAACAGATAGAAGGACGTAGTAATGGTGACTTGGTTTACAAGCTAAACAACGGTGAATACGTTATCAGTTATCGCGGCGTCATGAAGCTGGCAGAGCAGCATAACGTAACCTTCGAAGCATCAAGGCATGATGAAACGCATACGGTTATCGCACAGGGACGATGTGGCAATAACTCAAGGGCAAGCGGTAAGCCCATCAATGGTTCGGAAATGACGGCGATTGAACTGGCGAAACGGAATGCAGCTCGTCAATTACTACCACTTCCAGAGATAAAGGCACTTGAGCATAAGGTTAAGTTGGAATGTGAATTTAACTGGGAAGTTGCAAAACGTAAATGTCTGGAAGTCCTACCTGAAGCGAATTTGAACTGTATTATTTATGATTTGATTCGGGACGACAAGCTCCGAGAAGCGCACCCTTCGGATTACAAACGTAAAGAGTGGCTATTGATATATGATACGGTCAAAGCTGACGCAGAGACCAATGGTGGCGCGGGTGATACCGCGTCATCACCCGATAAATTTGAGGAATGCAGAACATCCGCAAAGGATTTCGTGAGATTTAACTGGTTGAAAGCTGATATGCTGAAGGAAGGCGTTGTCTCAGGTGATTGGACTGACGATGATTTTGCAAAGTTAAAGTCAGCATGCGAAATTGATGCCAGTCTTTTCGGGAAGCAAATGGGACATTTTGAAATTGACCTGCAACCCAACGCTAATCAACCTTGGCGATATGATAGACGATACCGATTTTGGTTGATGCCAATGTCAAGACGATGCTTCTGGTGCGCAGAGACCGAAGGCGTTATGCCTGACACAGTTATCAAGTGGGGTCGGTACGAGATAAAGACCAGTCTTTGCTTGGAATGCAGTGAGAAAGTTGGCGATGGTGAACTCGACAAGGATAGAATCGTCGGGAAGTTCGATGAGGTCTACCGCGCTTACGGTGGGGTTGGACGTTCCAATATATTCCCAGATGATGTCGAGACGGTCCCCAGCACTGAAGCCGAATTCGTCGAGCGATGCAAGCAAGCGGAAGCTGATGTGGTAGATGATACTACTGATGACCCAGCGCCAGCGCCGATGGTCGAGGACGCGCAAATGGACGATAAGCGTAAACTTCAGATGGATAAGAAAAAGAATATCGTATTGATTGAACCTGATGGAACGCAAACACCTATCACCATGAGAGATACAGCATTTACCTATGGCAGTAACTATGTCCTTCGATTGACACAGGGAATTGCTTGCGGTGGAGACATTAGCACAGTGGAACTGGATAACTAATCAGATACGGGAGGACTAACAATCCTCCCACGTTCTCACAGGAGGAACAGTAGATGAACTACTTTCTTGCGCACGTGTAGCAACGGTACAGAAAATCCAGTTAAGGATTTAGAGTTACTTCTCCACTCAGATGAAGTGTGTAAGAAAACCCTGATTCCGACTAAATTTCGACGCATTTTGTGAAATTAACTTCTGCTTTTGTCTCCGATAGATTTGAATGAAAACGCGCGTTTTCATTCTCTTTTCCTGTTATCAAACCGTAATTCCGCAAACCCAATACTGATGCTGCTTAATAAGATTTCGTGATGGGCTTAACGGTACTTTCTGTACCGTTGCTACTCGAAGTCCTCTTGGTATATGCGAGGTCGTCTGTGCTGATATTTTCCATCAGTCCATTCAATAGAACCACTTGCTCTCAACCTGCGTATACGAAAATCAAGGTCACTATACTCTACCTCTCCAGCGTCCCATTTACTAAAGATAAAACTGGATTGACAAATATCAATATAAATATCCAGAATGTCTTTAATTTCATACTTATGAGGACCAGACTTATGATCACTATAATAACGATAAAACCAAGATCCGCCCTCATCTATTTCCTTATGATGTGTCTCCAAATCCTCATAAGACATTGGGCCGTTCTCATCCAAAATCTGAATTATTGCTTTTCGAACTCGTTGCTCACGTTCTCTCGCTGATTTCTCTCTCTTAGTACCATTATATGCTATAGCACCAAGTTGCAAAGTAACCCAAAGCAAACAAGGTATAGATATAGACAACAAGATCGGGAGTAACCAATCTACCCATACAAAACAGACGCTAACCAGACTTACCAAGCATGCTACGAATAACTTTGTTAAGAGTCCGTTTTCTATAATATGCTTCATTTCACTTACCGAAATTTGATCCATCCTATTACTGAACATTCTCACTCTACTTCTGAACACTCTCATTGATAGCCTCCGATGTTTGAATTGGATAAATATTGTAGCAGATGTTGGGATAAAGTCCAACCAAAATTCATTCTGCGCTGGCATGTGGCATGAGACCGCGCCTGTGAGCTTCTGTGGCGTCCATAGCAAAGCGTTTGCGTGGTGGTATAGGCAGTTACAGTAGGCAAGATAAGCAAGCGTGTTCTGGGCGTCTGGTGTGTTCTAATATTCTGAAGTGTGTACAAAATGGCACTTATAGGGGAAAAAACAAGGAGTTGGAAATCGTATATTGTAGCATGTTATACGTATAATTGGTATATGAAAACTTTCTTATTTGGGTGTAAACCAATTGAGCAAATCATCGTCAAATCGTTCGGAGGTAATTGAAAATGGCAACTAAGACATCAAGGGTAACGCTCAAAATTGAACCTGAACTACATGACTGGTTCCGCTATTATGCTGAGAGAAACAAGTCGGGCATGTCAGAAATCGTCAGAGATTTCATCTTAATCTTAAAAAAGATTGATGATAAAGGGAGGATGGATACAATTGAAAGCAGTAGGCTACATTCGAGTTAGCACAGACGAACAAGTGAACGAGGGTGTTAGCTTAGGCAACCAACGCAAGCGGATCGATGCTTTCTGTGTTGCGAAGGACTGGGAGTTAGTAACTACCTATGAGGATGCTGGCAAGTCAGGTAAGGACTTAAAGCGCGATGGTATCCAAAAACTCATAGATGACTGTGGTAAGGGCATATTCGATGCTGTGGTTGTGTACAAAGTGGATAGAATTAGCAGACGCCAGCGTGATTTGTGGTATCTGATAGATGATGTATTCGGGACTAACGGTATCGGCTTTGTATCTGTCAACGAACCATTCGATACCACGTCTGCTATCGGCAAGGCATGTCTGGGCATGATAGGGGTATTCGCTCAGTTAGAGAGAGACCTGATAGCAGAACGTACAAAAGACGCGCTGAAGTACAAAAAGGAAAAAGGTGATTACTTGGGGACGGTCCCACTTGGTTATGACATTGTTGACGGGGAACTCCAAGAACGTGAGGATGAGCTTGCGATAGTCAGGTATGCAAAGAGATTACGTACTGGCGGTTACTCATTAGGCAAGATTGCAGATACATTGAACGGCGAAGGTGTACCTACCAAGCGTGATGGCAAGTGGCATCGGTCAACGGTGAGGTATCTGTTGAATAATGCTTTATACGATGGCGTTGAATAGTGTACAACAAACGGACGTTTGTTGTACGGTTTAAAATCTAATCATCGCACTTCCACACATGGAATAGAATGAAAGGAATCGAACAATGAGAATCGAGCAAGGAATCATGGTAGCTTTGCGGAAGGCGTTGAAGTATCATCGCACCGCGGGCTACGGCAAATATTTTCGCAGTGACAGCATTGTAGGCTTAGAACCCATCGAAGAAGAACGTGGTCCGGGTAAGCGCACG
>SDBT01010732.1_pt1 | contig 14766 bp, 27 predicted proteins | sample 2277101 | NCBI WGS metagenome assembly SDBT01 (sample SAMN10404973, study PRJNA504765) | marine sediment metagenome | isolation source: marine sediment core GS10_PC15, 103 cmbsf | place: Arctic Ocean: Southern Knipovich Ridge | collected 2010
AGCTTTCAGATCCGCCAGGGCATGCTTCTTCAACACCTTCTTCGCATTGTCTCGTGCCGGAATCGAGTTCAAGTCTCCCGGTCTACCCACCACAGAAATGTAATGAGCTATGACCTCACGTTGGGGTAGTTCTTCTTCCTTCTTCACCTTTTTATCATTCTTGTCATTCTTGTTTGTGGACACCACTTGGACATCATCTGGACACGTCGGGGACATCCTCTTGGACATCCGCGACGCCATTGCCTTGGTAAGTTTCCCATGCCGCTATTGTTACGATGGTATAGCGCTTGGACGTTTCGAGGGATAGATTTCCAGCTTTTTCCAATATTTGCAGCCACCGCCACACAGTTTTGGCACACGGGTTGCGTTTTCTCTTTCTGGGATATAGTGCTGCGTGGAGCATAAACCGCCCTGTGATGAACTGCCCCGGCTGAAGATGGACAGGGGCCTTGATACCGTCTACGGGTACCCACGCCTCGCTGTGGTTCGCCTTGAGCAAGCAGCAGACCCACAGTTGCAGTAGGTTGGCGTCCTGCCACACCTGGCTGTCCTGTACCTGTCGCCATAGCTTTATCCATCCCTGCTGCGTCATGCTAAAACAAGGGCCTTTCGGTGTCGCGTACTCGGTTCCGGGCTATCTCAATCTGGCTTTCTCGCACGTCAACGGCAATGTACCGCCGGTCGTTTTTCTTGGCTACTGCCGCTGTCGTACCGCTGCCGCTGAACGGGTCCAGCACGATCCCACCAGGCGGACAGAATGACAGCACAAACGGCTTCACCAGATCCTCAGGAAATGGAGCTTCATTCTTGTGGGCGAGCGAACTGCCCATCTGTCCACCACCAACAGCAACATGGATCAGATTTCCAGGATTTGCCAAATCGGGTCGGGCTTGACTTCGATTGTTAGGCTTGCCGCTGCCATCGGCATGCTTCTCGGCATTAATCCTGTCGCCATCTGTCGTTCTATATGACAATGCCCCTCCTGTTTTATGAGTGCACGGCTTGCCTGTCGCGGTATTATCCGACCACGGCAACTCGCCACCATTGGTTGCACAGATGCAGATTTCGTAATCACTGCGCCACCAGTCGGGGCCGCCGCTGCCAGGTATGCCCACGCGATGGAAGATCGGCGGCCTGCGAAGATGGATGCCCGCCCGGTGCAGGTCCGCCATGAGCAGTTCGGGAGTCGCCGAGTATCGGTATTGCTCGGTCTTGCCGGCCACTACGAAACAGACCAACCCACGAGAGACGCGGAGCGCCGCAGTAACGATTTCCACCATCCAATCGACCCAGTCTTGGCCTTTGAGTGCGAAGTCGATTCCGTAGGTCCGGCAGTCTTCATATGGCGGGCTGCCGAAAACCAGATCGACGGAACCGGCAGGCATATCAGCCATCAGCTTCAGGCAGTTACCTTGCACGATGCAGCCCTCTGAGTCCCTAGCGAGCACTGCCGTTATGTCCGGGTGCATCTCAGCCATTGGGGTTCTCCAGAGTTGCGGCACGAGAAGGGCGGCACGGATGCAATGACAGCCGTATCGGTGAAGACATGGAAGTCGCCATGCCGCCCATCGCGCGTCGAGTTGAATCCAATACTACTATCATTGCGTCCTCAAGTGTAACGCCCTGTGGCCAGGCTGTCAAGAGACATTGGGATCTTTCTTGCGGACGACCAAAGCGTAGCACCCGCCAGCGTCACAAGGTTCGTACTCTTCATCTCCCAGCGATTCGCCGCGCCGCTGAACTATCGCATGCTCGTACCCCTCTTCCAGTTCCGGCAGCCCCTCTGTGCTCACGGCGTGGTCTTTGCTGAGGAGGTGGCCTTGTTCGTACTCGCCCGTGATGCTGAACATGTCATAGGCGGGCCGGATCAGTTCTGCATGGGGCACCTCGACCTCGCCTGAATACGACGTGAACCGCACCATGCACGACTGGTCACGGGTAGCGATAATCAGGCCTGGATTGCCGCCATCGCCGTCGGATAGTCGTCGCTGCACTGTCATCCCCACCTCAAACACCGTCTCTGGCGGGGAGAGGGAGTCGGCGAGGGCGTCAACATCTTCCGCTTTCACCCATTGCGCATGCTCGAACTTACCTGGCCCCGTGCGCGGTAAGGCTCTCAGTTTGGTTGCTATGTCTGCTATCTGTTCATTGTCCATTCTCAGCCCTTTCGTTAGTCTTGGGTGGTGGGGTTGTTTTACCAGTAGAGAGCTTCTTGCACCGAGTCTTGGTCAATGCCTTCAGCCTTGGCAACGCCTAGAAATGCGTCTTCATCATAGGCCATAGCCAGGTCTTGATCTTGCCGCTCGTGGTTGGCGACCTGCATTCCAGCAAGTGTGGCCAAAGCACAGGCGACTCGGGCGTTGATCATCGCTGCTGCGGCAATCCTGTGCGCGTCGATAGTTTCTTGAGCATCTGCCATGTCAGTCACTTCCTTCCATCTTCGTCACGGGGTCTGTAGAGAGGTAGGCGGCGATGGGTTCCTTGCATGCCCATATTGCGGACAAGCAATTTTGCAACTCTGCCGCAGTCAGCACTTGAGCCGTTGGCGGTATGTTATCTTCAGCTGCCATCGCCTGATCGTCCGCGTACTCAATAAGCGCACAGGCGACTTGTAGCCCGGCAAGGGGCAACTCATCCGCCTTCAGCACCTTCTCGCGGAGGGCCTTGATCTCATCGACAAGTAGCAGCGCGTCCGACCGCGACAATGACCGTGTGGTGTCTTTAACAACCCCTTTAATAATTCGGGTTATCCTATGCTCGGTGCTCATGTCTTATCTCCTGTAAGGGAACGGATGGCCCTTGCGGCACTCTCAACGGCTCGCGCGTTGTCGTGTACCCGTCGTCGATTCGCAGCGGTTTGGTGTGCCATCTCAGCTATTTCGTGGGACGAAGCAACACGTTTGTCACATTCAACCGCCGCCTCTTCCCGCCCTTCTTGTACACCGGCTGTCCTGCCTGTCTCAAACGCATCCAGTCTGTCACCCACGACAGAAGCTATCCCAGCCGCACGCGCGTTGGCGATGGCTTGGGCAATGAACTCTGAGTCCGGTCCCCAGCCATGTGCCTGCGACATGAATGCCTCAATCCCATCCACCGCTTCCCGATCTTCTTGTGTTATCGGTGAGTCTGTCATGGTGTTCTCCTCATGTTATCCACCCTACCTTTAAGCCTGCCCAAAAAGTCAGTATGATAATCAAAACTAGCCAAAGTCGTTTAGCCTTTTTGTCATAGTCAGTCATCCTGCACCGCCTTCCATTCAAGGTAAGCTTCCACAGCGTTGTAGACGGCCTCGCCACTGAGAATAGGCACACCCGTATAGATACACGCTCGCCACTTCTTATCAAACCGCAGCCATGTAATCTGTACGCCTAAGCCTAGTTCCGCCAGCTTCACCAACAGCCTCTCCATCTCTACGGCTGTCTGCATGTTGGGGCACTCGCTTGTCCAGCCCACAAAATCTGCGCAGTGCCAATTTGCCTTGCCATGTTCGCGGTAGTGCCCTGCAAACTCCGCTACCTGTTCGCTAGTGATTGTCATTGGAGGGGTCCTTACGGGTTGGCCTCAAAGAATGCTTGTGCGAACCCGGCAGGCGTGGCGCTACGCAGCATCGCGCGATCTGCGGAGGGCGGCAGTCTGTGCATCATGCTGCCCAATACAGGCTCTGTGGGGGACTTAGCAGGCTCTGCGAACTCGCCCCATAAGGCAGTTTTCTTCGTATATGAGCCGCCGTAATCGCACGGCTGATAATACATTCGTGGCGGCCCCAAATACCTCACTAAGCGACCTACAGGATTTTCCAAAACCCACCATGCCAGTGTTGCTGCGTGAGCGACCACAATTCGCAAGCAAGCATCTACAACCGCCAAGGCTTCGAGCAGGGCAACTTCACCCTTGCCAGCCCACCACCGAGCACCCGATGCCGCTAGGTGAGTGCATGGCGGTGCCGCAAGGATGCCGTGTACCGTGCCTGCAAACTCGAAGAGCCTGACATCGCTGTCAGATCGTAACGGGTCTATGATCCGAACATCATATCCAGCACGCTGATATGGCCGCGACCATGCTCCAGTCCCGCCACACAAATCAAGAATAATCGTCATCACACCCCCTCCAGTCCCAGCCACTCTCTGGCCGTCCATTTGTCCAGCTGCGTAGGGGTCATGGGGTTTCCTCATTTGCGTCAAACATGGCTTGTGTGAAGCCGGGTGGTGTCGCACTACGGATGTTGGCACGTTCTGGCCCGGGGGCGATGAGGTGTATCTTGCTGCCGTCGCTCGCCTCGACACGATTCTTCGGTGGCATGATGAAGCCTCCGCCCGTCCAGAGACACGTTTTTTTTGTGTATGGATCGCCATAATCACACGGGTCGAAGGTGTAATCTGGCGATCTGTAGTACGTGGAGATTGTCGATACGGGATTTTCAATGGCATACGCACATCCAAGCCATTCGCAAACCTCTACAGCCCGGCCAAACAAGGCTACGGCTTGAGCGAGGCAGCCGAGGCCCTTGCTTTTCATCCATCGCGCACCACTAACGGCGAGGTCAGTGCATGGTGGGCAGGCGAATGCAAAGGTGAAGTCATCGCGAGGTGGCAGCCATGTCAGGAAATCCACCCCAACCAAGACCATCCCCTCGGCTTCAGTAACTCCTGCCGGGTGTTGAATGTCGATCAGCCAGCATTGATAACCAGCGTCTCGCCATGGCCTCGCCGCTGTTGGCCCGTAACAGAATGGAAACATCGCGCGCTTCATCTCACTACCCCCTCTCTCGCTGCCTCAGCAGCGGCTTGGGTGGAGTAGCGGTCAGGAATATTATCAGGCTCTAGCCATTCGATACGCTTGCCAAGTGCCAAGGCATATTCAACTTCGCTGGACGTGCTGTCACCGACATACCCGCCGACGTTCAATATCATAATCCAATCAGCGAGGTCGATCTTCCGCTTGTGCAGTTCGTCAAGTTGGTCGGCTATGTCCTGTCCCAATCGCTCCGCCCCGTGACCTCCATCGGAATCCACTTCATCCGGCGGGCAGAAGTCAATATTGAGTACGATGTGGCCCTGCCGCGACAACTCCCAGCTTTTACGGAAGAATGTTTCGCCGAATCGCGTGGAACCACACAAGCAGACGACCAGCGGCCGGTCAGAACGAGCGTACAACGCTGGCAGCTTGCCCACGATCTCCTTTAGACGGGCTATCTCATTGTGCATCTTGATCATCGCCATCAACACAGGACGATGTGTTTTCTCCAGGTCAATGCCGGCAGCTTTCAATTCAGCCCGAACTGTCTCAATATCTGGTTGGTCACTCATGGCCTACCTCACTCTCAAAGACTACTGCCAGGGACGTGCGTGTCGTGCTCATGGTGTGTCCTTTCGTTTGAATGTTACTGCCCATACCCAGTCGTTCTGATCCCAGCCATGGCCACGCTTGAGGTTGATGGAGTCCCACAGCCATTCGAAGGTTTTCTGGGGGTTCATGCTGAGCATGATCTGCGTGCAACTATCCATTGTCCCGTCATCACAGAGCGATAATTTGTCAACCGCGTAGGCCACGCCCTCAGCCCGTGCATCTTCCTCGCTGATATCCTGCACCCGCTCTATCCGCACGCCGGCAATGACCCGTTCGGTCCGGCAAGCCCAGCGCGGCATGTGGATGGAGGGATAAGTCTTGCCGAGTTTGATGCGGCCCATAGTAACTTCGCTATAATCAATCTCGAACGCAAGGTCATCAGCGAGGTATGCCCCCCACACATGGTGGTCGGGCTCGTGCGTCTCGCCAGCAACCCGAAAACCCTCCCTCACCCACAGCGTATCTCCAGGCTGGCCGTAGGGGCAACGCGCCAGAAGATCGGCATGTGTCAAGTCATTCCATCGCATCTTTGCGTCTCGGAATATCCAATCGTAGCCGGGGGTGTCGCTAGGACCGAACTCAGTCACTTTGCCAATGCCAGCAATGCGATTAAGGATTCGGCGAGTCTGGCGTTTTCGGAGGTCCAGAATAGCCCGGACCATCTCACCGCTGAAGATTATTGGATGCTCAGCCATCAGTCGTCCCTTTCGCAGTCGCAAGGTGTCTCCAGAAACTCATTCACGGTCGGGCAATAGTACGTCCACGTGAATCCAGACCTATCGGTGCCCAGCTTGTACGTTACGTGACGGAGCGGGCGTGTGCAGCCACAGATAAGCAGCAACGCGAAAGCCAGGCAGACGATGATGATTATGAGAGATTTCATTCTTGCCCTTCCCAAACCCCGTACAGCTTCATCACACGGGTCTTGTACTCAGGATCGTTCGGATGATGGACGTCGATGTAAGCCTCAGGAGTATTGACACCCGATCGCGCAAAGTTCCATTGCATGACGTTAAAGCATTTCGCAGGATTGCTGCTGTCGATGTACCAATCGTATTCGGACGGGTCGGCGCTGGCCCATGCAACGGAATCATCCCACGTTTCACGCAGCCACTGGCAGCAACCGCGTTCACCGTCCGGTCCGATAGGGCACATCGCAAAGACAGTATCGCCATCGCGATGCAGGACGGCCGGGACCGGCATAGAACTCTTGGGCGTCTCCTGCTGACGGATGGAATCGTGTAGGGCTTCCCAGTTAATGGGAAGTCTCACGACCGGCGACGTGTCGGGCGCGGTCCGAGCCTCGAACTCGGGCGGTGATACCTCGACGTATACAGATTCGCGGGCGACCTCCGGCCGTGTCGCTTCGGCCGGCGTCTCAGCCTGGGGCTCTTGTTCAGCCTGGCGCCGCCGGTTGTTTGCATCCATCTTGGCGCCGACGGCCGCCACGATCAGGACCATCGCCACCACCAGAAGAATTCGCTGCCACGTCCGTTTCTGGCTGTCCACTATCAGGCGGGGCGTACAGGAACTCCGCTTGGCCGCCAAGGCATTCTCACGCTTGCGGAACCGGTAGAGCCAGATACTACCCAGGACACTGACGCCACCGGCCACCAGCGGCCAGAATGCTGCAAGCAACGCGGCGAAGCGTGCTGCAAGGCATCGGATGCAGGCGAGATTATTCATGTTGACCTCTTTCCGCCGGGCCGGGCATCTTGCGTCCGTGCAAGATCATCGCCCAGGCCAGCAGTTGGTTAGGGGCAGCGGTCGTCGCCGCCCGGTTGACCGTCCGTGGGTCACTTTGCGTTGTTGGTTTGCGTCGCCTTGATCAGCGTGCTGGCGAGCAGTGATAGGCACCACGCCTTGCCCCATGTGATAACGGGCAGGGCAAACAAGTACGGCATTGTCGCGTTCCAGCACCACTTAATAGGGAAGGCCATGAGAAGCGAAAAGCCGCCAATCATCAATACGGCGCCAAGTATCATTGTTGCGACTATTCCAATCAGTTTCATCATGCGTCCTTTTCTCGGCTCGCGCCGGCTCGTGCCTGCATCCGATTTCGGCAGGCGTCAATAACGTCCTGTAAATCCCAGTTCTCAGGCACCTTAATAAATGGCCCGTGATGGTTCCGGTCGGCGTACAGGCGCCGGTTGGATGGGTAAATGTGGAGCAGCCAATCATCGCCCCATCGGAGCGAGTAATGAATCTCGCTGTGCTTTCGCAAGTGCCAGCCATCGACATCGCGGACCTCAGCAGCCAATACTTGCCACGTCTCCGCGGCGATGTCCGCTCGTTCTTCTCTGAGTTCCGCACTCTGGTCTGGATTCTGATATCGCTCGCCCATTACTTTGCTTTCCTTGCGTCAATCTCGGTACTCAGCCCGTCCAGGGCGGGCTCGCCGGCCAGCCTCTTCGGTGCCCAATCGCTGGCGTCGATCATCGGGTCTTTGTGCCCCTTGTAAGATGCTGCCGACGGCCGCTTCTCTTTCGCGTCCGGCTTGCCGTAGGCGAACCCCTCGCCGTCTGTGATGGACAGTTCATCGTGAGCCTCAATGTGGTCACGCAGCAGATCCTTACGCTGGCCCACCAGCAGCTCCAGGACGCACGTATTCTTGGCGAACGCCACCGGGTCAGCCGATACCTCGCCGCACTGGCCGAATGCGGCCGGGCAGATCGCCACCGCCGGGCACCAGCCACACTTGTCAGGCAGGGGCCAGGCTTGCGGCGTGCCGCCATCAGCTACTACCGCCAGTGCATTGCGGCGATATTCCAGCGCCTGCAGCAGAAGGCCGTTAAACGGCTCACAGCCGCCCCGTGTGAACGCCACGGGATTCGTCAGCCGGCCGAACCGCGTCATGTAAATGCTGGTATTCACAGCTTGGCAATCTGGGTAACGGGCGAAGATCAGCAGAGCGTGCAGGTTGAACTGGAATGACGACCGGACCTTGGCCGCCGTCCATTCGGTCTGCCCGCTCTTGAAGTCGATTTCATCGACCTCCAGTGCCGACGCTCCGGCCAGCAGCAAGTCGACCTCGCTGGTGGCATAGATCGCGCCGGCCGACATCGTCGCCGGCAGTATCTCGACCGCCAGTTGCGAGCTGCGGTCGCCGACGCCGCCTTGGTATATCAGCAGATCGTCGGGATTGCGGGCGGTGATAAGTTTGTCGATGCCATAGATGGCCCGCCGCAGCCCGGCCAGGGCCTCTGCCGACACATCTGGTCGCATCTTGAACTTCTCTTGCTCCAGGTAATCCCGCGGCGGATGGCCGTTGGTAGCATACCAGTCCAGCGCCTCGCCGATGACGGCATGAACTTCTGTGCCGGCCTGGGCCGCAGCCGAGTTGGTGTCGACAGCGCCCGTCTCTACCGCCCAGCCCTGGAACGGGCAGAGCGAGTAGACTTCGATGGTAGACCGGTCCAGGTCCACGCGCGGCAGGGCGTCGGGCTCTGCGAACATGGCGTCGAGGTGGTCAGTCATGGTCAGTCCTTAATCGCACGGGCCGCGTGGCCAGTTTACGTTCTGTGGCCGGGAAGAACCCCGGATTGGCGCGGACGATGCTCCGCAGCGGTGCAGATCGCTCGATCAGCTGCCGAAAGATGACGTGGACGGACATGCCGTCGCCGTGATCGAAGCATGCTCCGAACGCGGCTGACCCTGTCTTGCCGTCGATGCAGATTGCCATCGCATCTCGCGCTCGGGCGATGGTCTGGCGACGTCGGCGCCGCTGCCAATACTCGCGGCTGCGTGCCTGAAGGAAGCTGTCTGTTTGTGTCTTTGTACCTGCCATTATTCGCCCTCCGTCTGCTTAGGTGCCGGGTCTTTGCGTTCGGCCAGGTCGGCTATCACAGTGTCCAGCCGCGACCAGCTCCAATCGGAAATCCCGCCGATGGTGGCTTGGCATACGGAATTGACGTAGGCCTTGAATAGCACGCCGCGTTCTTCCTCGTCGGGCCACGTCACCTTTGCCATCTCCAGCCATGTCTCATAAGCCGGCCGGATGTCGGCGGTCGTGACAGGCCCCTGGCGGCGCTGGTCGCGGGTGTCAGCGGCGGGCGCGTTCGGGTCGGCGGTCGGCGCAGGCGACGGCGGCGGCGTTTCCAGGTCTTGCGTGAACAGATCCGCCACCATCGGCACGCTGTGCATAACCGCATCGACCATCGCCCGTTTCTCAGCCATCTTGATAGCCGAGTTTGCGCCCATGCCCTTCTTCTCGCCGACGGCATAGATGCCGCGGCCCTCGCCCATAATGTCGCCGGTCGCCGCATCGACCAGCGTCGCCAGCATGACGAACGTGCCGGCCAGACTGCCCGCCTGTTCCCAGCCGATCTTGTCAGACTGGTAGCTCACCTTCAGCTTGAGCAGGTCGATGATCAACAGTGCCCCGGCCTTGTACAGACTCGGCTTGGCCTGCCATTGCTTCTCGTCCGTGTTGCCCGGTCGGCAGCCCGGCGGAAATCCGAAGTGGACGCCCTGGATCATCTGCGATAGCAGCCATTCGCGGAAATGCTGGCGGCGCTTGGTGTACTCGGCCAGGACTATCGCCTGTTCCTCGACCGGCAACAGTTGCATGCCATCTTTCATGGCTACTGGCCGCAAGTTGTCAGACAGGGCCGGCGGCTGGCTGAGGTCTGGCGTCGTGGCCAGGTCGGTCGTCTCGGCGTCTACTATGTCGCCGTCAGCTGGCTCGGTTGGTTTGTCGTCGTCTGTCATATCGTCATTCCCATATCAAGGTGTTCGTGAATAGCCTGGCCTGGGGGTCGAACCCAGTTACGCACGTGCAGGTCGGTCTACTGCCGTGCCGGTCATCAGCGATTCGTGTTGCCGACTGTGCGAATCGCTGGGCCGCGAAATCCAATCGCTAGCCAGGCGTGCGCCAACGTGTGGCCGGATTTGCACCGGCCGTGTTGCGAGGGGGAAAAGGGGCCCTTGCATGGCGCGCCCATGCCCGCACACGTCAGCTTATTTGGTTTCAGCTACAAGGGCGTCAAGCTTGGCGAGGAGGCCCTGTAGCTCTTCTCGTGCGCCAGTGCGTTGCTCAATCGTGGTGGCAAGGATGGCTCGCGAGAAGATAAGCCCGGCGACCTCTGGCAATTCCTGGCCAAGGCCTAGCAGGCTTTCGGTTAGAAAGTCGATTCGACTTACGATGTGTTTTCGCAGTTCATTCATCGTCTGCCGCCTTCACTTCGCCGTCTTCGATGACGACAGTGCAGCCCTCGCCGTCATTGGAGACACGTTCGAGGATCACCTGGAAGTCGGCCGCCTCCGCCATCTCAGCGATCATCGCCAGATTATCATCATCCAGCAGGCTGCCCTCATGGATCAGCATGATCCGCATGTCGGGATTGGCAGCGATGCCCATGGCCACGGCTACCCGCAACTGCTGGGCGGAACTGCATTGATCGAACGGCACGCCGTTGTACAGCACCGTGTCGCCGTCCAGGGCGAGGCCGTCGACGGGCAACGTAGCTTCGGCCAGCATATCCTTTTTCTGCTGGTCGATGGTCTCCAGATCCACAGTGAGGCCCCTGGCCGTCTCGGTGGCCGTGTCATACTCGTCAGCGATCCGCCGTCGGGCCAGTGCTGTGCGGACGTTGGTGTTGTCGGCCTCGGCCGTGTTCAGCTTGGTGCGGAGTTCTTCGATGTTGACGGGTTCGGGCAACGTGTCCAGCGTCTTCCGGCAGGCAACCTTATCGGCCTCGAAGCCCGCGATAGTTTCCTGCAACTCAGCTATTTTGTTATCGCACAGGGCGAGGTGTTGGACGCGATCTTCTCGCGTCTGCTGAGTAAGCAGGGCACCTGTCAAGTGCTGTGACAGTTCGCTCAAGCTGGTCTCTTCATCCGGCGTGCCATCAGGCGCAAGCGGCATGGCCACAAGCTGCGCCTGAAGTTCCGTGGCAGTCCGATTCACATCTCGCCGCTCGGCGAAGATGGTCTTGGCCCGAGCGTCCAGTTCCCGCACGTCGACGCCCATGGCGCGGCGCAGAATCTCAGCCTGCCGGACTGGTGTCATGCGAGCAAACTCCAGCGGATCGAATGCGAGGTCGCCGACAAGTTCGTCCAGAATGGCCTGCGGCTTGGCCAACGTGGCGACCGTGCCGTCATCCAGCTTGCGAGAGACCGTCAGGGATGTGCCGCCGGACTTGGTGAATCGTCGCGTGATGATCAGCCGTTCGGTCTCGACGATGATTTCAGCCTTCTCCTGGCCGGAGCGGATGGGCTTGCCGATGTCGGGCTTGCCGCCCAAAGCGTACTCGACAGAGTCCAGTACGCTACTCTTCCCCGCTTCATTGCGGCCGCCGATGACGACGAACCGCTTGCCCTCCAGCCTCAGCCGAACAGCTTTGACCCGCTTGATGTTCGTGGATTCCAGGGCAATAATCGTCTGCCCACCGTCTGTGCTTGCTTCTGCCATAGTTAGTCTCCGTCAAGAGTTACGTTATATGATATCCCTGGGCTGGGACCGCCTCAGATCACCAGCAACCGTCCGGCCGTAGCCTTGTCACACGCCTCACCCGAAGGCCCAGGGGGTGCTATCTCTTCTCAGTTGTCAAGTTGCGCCATCGCGTGTTCACGCAAAGCGACTTCGATGGCGTCCAGCGTCGCCGGGTTGTGGCTACGCCCCAGCAAATGGCGGCAGATCGTGCTATCAGCCACATCCATAGCGGCTGCAATTTGTGCATTCGACATGCCCAGGCGGTCCCGCCACTCACACAGCCGTACGTATCGCGGCCTGCTGTTTCCGTCATCTATCGGCATCGAGTCACTCCGTCGGCTGCAGGGTCGTGTAGAGGCCTTTTGCAGCCCACGCAGGTCTGGTGAGCGTCGGCCGTATCGTCTGGAACGGGAACGGGGAACATATCCATCCCCCAGATCACATCTTCGCGGTCGGCCGCCGCGGCCAGGCCGTCACGAATGATAGCCGCAGCCACCTTAACGTCGATCGGATCAGTCTCGGTCGCGTGCGCGATCGCGTCGAGTACCGCCAAGTCGGCGCACGACTCGCACAGCAGATTGTGACGGTAGACGTACATTATTCCGCCAGGCTCGCCTTGGTAATCTCGCGAATCTTGGCCTCATCTTCGCGATGTTCGATCATCAGGACCGCCGCGGCCTTGCCCTGATCCGTCAATGCATCGGCGAGGCCCGGCCCGGACTGCTCGCACACAGCCATGATGTAGCCCAAGCCGATAGCCGCCTGCTCCCGACGAGTCACTTTCGTCTGCGTAGCATCCGCCCCCAGGCGGCACACGGTTAGATACCGATCGACAACGTTGGCGGCCAGCGAGCTTGCTGGTGCCTGTACCGCGTCCACGCCCGGCAGTGTTTCAGCGGGCGTCTGGTCTGTTTGTTCTGTTCCGCACATTCGTTTGCTCCCGTCAAGTGGCTGGCCCTATGCCAGCAATCTCTTTATACCCATCATCGGCAACAACAACAACAACAATCTAGGAAATTATCACTTATTTTTTCGCCCGTCTAGTTATCTCTTCGCGGATAAAGACGTTAGCCCGCGCCTCGGTGGCACAGTCCGGCCAGAATTCGTCGGCATGCTCGGCGGCGGGCACGTCGAATGCGACGCCGATACCGCTGGCGATGGCCATGCGGACAGCAAATTTGACGGCCACCGACAGGTATTGTGAGCGATACAACTTACTTTCGGATAAAGGTTTGCCGTGTCCGTCATGCTCGATCAGCACGCAGCGATAGGCTTTGGCGGTCGTTTGGATCTCAATTCGTTTTGGATACATGATGGTCTCCCAGCCAGGTTAGGTCACCCTCATCATCGGAACCGGCGACGGCCGTCTTGAGCAATTTCCCGAAAATTTTGGCGGGGTGGGCGATATCCTGCCAGAATGCCCGGGGGTGCCGCTTCCTGTAGCCGTCGTACGCTGTCGCGATGCCACAGGGGCAGTGAGGCCTCCAGAATCGCAGGGGCTTAGAATCGATTCTGCGCATAAAAAAAGCCCCGCCACAAGCCGAAGCCTGCAACGGGACTGACGGAACTAACTCTGGAGGGGTCAGATGGACAGATCGACCTTGGCCAGCTTGACCGCCTTTTCTGTGTCTGCGGATTGGACCTTGGACATAGCCAGCTTCATCGCGGCAGCGTCGTCAGCCTTGAGTTCCTGTAATCCATCGCCAACGCCGCGGACAATTTCTGTCAGCACCGTTTGGCCGGCGACGGCTCGCTGTGCCAGATTCTTGTTGGCGACCTTGAGAATTACTCCGGCAAGTGTACCGGTGATGCCGAACGCGGCCAGGCCAAGCTGCAGGGCAAGCGATCCGGCGGTGTCCACGTCGGCGGCGGCTAGGATCGCGGCGCGAGTGCCGGGTACTTCTTCATTCGCGCTGAGTATGCCGTCGCCATTCGTATCGGCGAACAGAGCATCGGCGGGGCCGACACCATCATCAGCAACCGGCACAAAGGTAGCGTTAGGATTTTTCTGCAGGAACGCCTCTTTGGCGGCGTCCATCTGCGCGCAGCCGGTGGCCGCCAGCATGACGACCGCCATCAGGATTACGAAAATTGTCCGTCTCATGGTGTTGCTCCTACGTCTACGCGGGTCGCGATGTGCGTCCCGCTGGTATCTGTTTCTGCGTCTCCCACGCCCAGCCGTGACTTGATGACTTCCAAATCGACACGTAACGAATGTTGGCCCTCGAGCAGAGCATCATATCGCGTGGCTAGCCGTTCGTCCGATTCATGGGCCGCCTCAGTCTGTGCGCGTATCGCCCGGGTGTTGGCGTCAACGGCGAACCCATGCCGCAGGTGACCGGCGCCAAGAGCGGCCAGCATTGCGCATGCCGTGAGCAGCACGCCCGGATGTTGTCCAAACCAAGTACGTTTCATATGGCGTCCCTTTTCATAGCTTCGATTGTGCCGATGCGGCTGGGGGCCGCCACACGGTGAACGATGATGGTGTCGGCCGGGTAGTCGTCATTCGGTCCAACAATCCAGTTCAGCGCGGACGGTTGCGGTACGATCGTAATGCCAAGATCGCGGGCCGCGATGTTAAGCTTGGTCTGGTCGCCCAACGCAAACGATTGATCCGGCAGGTTGGCAGCACAGGTGAACAGCGAAAGATGTTCCTTGCAACGCCGCGGCCACATGACACCGCTGTTGAAATACTTGCTGGCGTCAATATGAAATCGTCGCGCCTCCGGGTGTGCCTGTGTGACCGCCGAGAATCCCGACTCGGCAACTCCGCACGCCAGGTCAAACTCGCGGACCATCATCGCGTCCGCATCGAAGTAGAAGAACTGATCGTCATCGACCAGATCAAATAGCCTGAGCTTTGCTAGTCGCGGGTCCAATCCATCCGGGGCCGGCTGGAGGATTATCACATCATCGAACGGCTGGCCGTCTATCAGCCCGTACTTGCGAAAGCTGGTGGCAGCCATCTCCGCCATGATGCGAAACTC
>SDBT01010733.1_pt1 | contig 14766 bp, 16 predicted proteins | sample 2277101 | NCBI WGS metagenome assembly SDBT01 (sample SAMN10404973, study PRJNA504765) | marine sediment metagenome | isolation source: marine sediment core GS10_PC15, 103 cmbsf | place: Arctic Ocean: Southern Knipovich Ridge | collected 2010
TTGATTTTGGTGATCTTCGCGCCCTCGATACTTATTCCACCAAAGGCCCCTTTCTGATCAAAGATAAAGGCATAAATTTGGCCTTTGAGTGTAGTCGATGAAAAATTCTTGCCGAAACCTACGTCTACAATGACGAGACTCGGACCTACACCAAGCTCCCATCCACCGCTATTGTCGAGATAAGATAATGAGTCGTCATCCATAAAGAATAACGCATATCCAAACCCCTGGAGACCAGCTTGAAAACCAAAGGACGCCATTAAGGTATTGTAATAACCCGTCGTTCTCCCATTTACCCGAAGTGCCCCCTTGCCATACTGGGCACCAAATCCGAAAGCAGCTTTATAAATATTAGGAAACACTAGGATTCCTTTAGCGTTTGCCCGGAGTCCCTTGGCAGCGTAGTTCGACTTGTAAAGTTTCTCCAAGGCAACATTTACATCATTGTCTATTACTTGGGCATCTAATGATTTGCCAGCTTGTGCGGGGGCAATTACTGTTACTGCCGCAACAGTTCCAAGTAACAAAGCCGTTAACCATACGTATTTTTTGATAGTAAACATATCGTTGTTTCCACTTCCTATTATACGTCGTATCGATATTTCTTCATGTTACCAGTGCGAGCATGAATAATTATAAAGCAAAATATTTTCGGTGCGCTTCTATGCTGCATTTTACATATTTTAAATTTACTCCTGTCGTATTTTTTTCTGGATGAACTCGATCTTGTAACCGTCAGGGTCCTCTACAAAAGCAATAACGGTGGCACCATGTTTCATCGGCCCCGCTTCGCGGGTAACTTTACCACCACGTTTTTTGACCATTTCACAGGCTAGATAAGCGTCATCCACTTCGATGGCGATGTGGCCGTAACCTGCTCCTAAATCATATTTTTCCACATCCCAATTGTGTGTTAATTCGAGTACTGCGCCATCAATCTCTTCTTGGTAGCCAACAAATGCCAGAGTGAATTTTCCTTCTGGGTAATCTTTGCGTCGCAAGACTCTCATTCCTAGAACATTTGAGTAAAAATCGATTGATTTTTCCAAACTTCCAACTCGTAACATGGTGTGCAGAATGCGCATTTAAATTTCAACCATCTCAAAATCTTCTTTACGTGCACCACATTCGGGGCAGACCCAGTTCATTGGTACGTCTTCCCAGCGTGTACCTGGAGGGATACCTTCTTCAGGAGATCCTTCGCCTTCATCATAGATATAACCGCAAATGAGGCACATGTAGCTTCGATACGCGAGAGTCTCAGTATTAGGCATGATATAAGTATATTAGGTTAAAATATCATTTTACGGTATTAATGTATGCTTCAGCCACCCCCTATAGTTCTTTCTTTTTCTGCTAACGACTCGAGCGGTGGTGCTGGTATCCAGGCTGACATTCTCACTCTTGCCAGCATGGGCTGCCACCCATTATCGGTGATCACTGCGATTACCGTACAGGATACTGCCGGAGTGGATGATATCATGGCATTAGACCCCAGGTGGGTGACAGATCAAGCACGTGCAGTGCTTGAGGATATGCCAGTACATGTTTTCAAAATCGGAATGTTGGGTAGTGTTGAAATTATCGCAGCTATTGCTGAAGTAATTTCGGATTACCCGGATATTCCTTTGGTGCTAGATCCTGTGCTTAACTCGGCTCGTGGTGACGAGTTTGCTAGTGAAGATATGGTGTCAGCAATGCGTGAATTATTGCTCCCCCAGGCTACTATCATCACTCCTAACAGCATGGAGGCACGTCGGCTAGCACAGGATGAAGATGACGATGAGGTATTAGATTTGGACCAGTGTGGTGGCCGGCTTTTACATATGGGCTGCGAATATGTGTTAATCACGGGAACTCATGAAAATTCTCCTCAGGTGATAAATACTCTGTATGCAGCTGCGGGTATTGTGCGTTCGGATGCATGGCAGCGGTTAACTGGTTCTTACCATGGTTCAGGCTGCACACTGGCTTCGGCCATTGCTGCTGCTCTTGCCAACGGTTTACCTGTCGCTGAGGGGGTATATGAGGCACAAGAATACACTTGGCAAGCTTTGAAAGCTGGTTTTCATCCAGGGATGGGGCAGTATCTACCTGACCGTTTATTCTGGGCTCGTAATGAACATGATGCTGAGGAAGGGGATAAGTTGGATGTCGCATCCGGAAATTAGTGGTTTATATGCAATTACTCCAGATGTGATTGATACCGTCAACTTAGTTATGCTAACGCAACAAGCACTTGCTGGTGGGGCGAAGTTGATCCAATACCGTAACAAGACAGCTGATAGTATTCTGCAGCTAGAACAGGCAGCTTCGCTTGTTCATCTTTGTCGGAAATTTCATGTTCCCCTGATTATCAATGATGACCTCGATCTTGCTGTTGAGGCTGGTGCGGATGGAGTACACCTGGGGATGGAAGATATGGCTATAAGTGAGGCTCGGCGCAGGTTGGGGGCAGGAAAGATCATCGGAGCCTCCTGTTACAATCAGCTGAAATATGCCATTGAAGCAGAACGACATGGCGCAAATTATGTTGCATTCGGTGCGTTCTTTGTTTCTGTTACTAAACCTGGCGCAGCAACCGTATCTATTAGTTTGTTATATCAAGCCAAGCAGTATCTACATATTCCAATTGTTGGCATTGGAGGCATCACTTTGGATAATGCCGCGGAGTTGATACATAAAGGTGCCGATGCAGTAGCAGTTAGTAATTCCCTATTTAGTGCCTTTGACGTCCAATCCGAGGCTAATAAAATTTCCTGTTTATTCAAGCAAACTAAATATCCTATTTGTTATTTAAACAAGTGATCAAATGACTTCACTTAATCAAAAACTATTTCAACTTTCTCAGAAGTATATTCCAGGTGGAGTCAATTCGCCGGTACGCGCATTTAAATCAGTAGGTGGTGTGCCAATATTTTTTAAGCGTGGGCAAGGAGCTTACGTATGGGATGTAGATAATAAAGCCTACATAGATTATGTTGGTTCTTGGGGACCCCTAATTCTTGGTCATGCTCACCCAAAAGTAATCAAAAAAGTACAGGCTGCAGTAAAAAATGGGTTGACATTCGGTGCGCCAACTGAAGTCGAGTTAGAAATAGCAGAACTAATATGCAAACTAGTCCCCTCTATTGAGCTGGTGAGGCTAGTTAGTTCTGGTACTGAAGCTACCATGAGTGCTATTCGTCTAGCACGAGGCTACACCGGTAGAAATCGTATCATCAAATTTGAAGGTTGTTATCATGGCCATGATGACGCATTACTAGTAAAGGCGGGTTCTGGGGCGCTTACTCTTGGTTGTCCTAGCTCTGCTGGGGTTCCTACGGAGATCGCAAGTTGTACCACAGTATTGGATTACAATGATCATGTTGGGTTAGAGAAAATATTTAGCCAATCTGGTGGAGAAATTGCTGCAGTTATCGTCGAACCGGTTGCGGGTAATATGAACTTGGTAGCACCGAAACCTAGATTTTTGTCTACTTTGCGCGAGTTATGCACGAAACATAGAAGTGTATTGATCTTTGATGAAGTGATGACAGGTTTTCGTGTTGGGCTGGAGTGTGCTCAAGGAATTTACGATATTACGCCAGATATTACTACCCTAGGTAAAGTGATTGGTGGTGGCATGCCGATGGCGGCCTTTGGTGGTCGGCGAGACATCATGCAGTGTCTTGCCCCTTTAGGTCCGGTATATCAAGCGGGCACACTTTCTGGAAACCCTATTGCTGTTAGTGCAGGGCTTGCCACCTTGCGGCAAATACAAACCTCAGGGTTTTACAAAAAACTCGTTGCTAGTACCTTACAACTTACTGAAGGTCTTACTGCCGCAGCAAATAAATATGGAATTACTTTTTGTGCTCAGTCAGTAGGAGGAATGTTCGGTCTCTATTTTCGGAGAAATATACCGACAAGTTATGCTGAAGTAATGGAGTGTGATAGAGAAGCGTTTAATCGTTTTTTTCACGCTATGCTACTTGAAGGCATATATTTTGCGCCATCTGCTTTCGAGGCTGGGTTTGTTTCTGCTGCACATGGTGACGAGGAAATTAGCAAAACGATATTTGCAGCGGAAAAAATATTTAGTACTTGGAAATAAAAAATTCTACTTCCTTTGGCGGTGTTGTTGTCAGATTTAAATTATTAACGTAAACCAGAGATAAATTCTGCTACAGCTCGCATCTCTTTCTCACTCATGTGAGTGACTATTTCTCGCATCACACTGTTAAGATCATTAGCGCGTTGTTCGGTTCGGAATGCCCGAAGCTGTGCTACAGTATACTCTGCATACTGTCCGGCAAGGCGCGGATAAAGTGGCGGGATGCCGGCTCCATTGGGAGAATGGCAGCTGGCACATGCGGGCACCCCAGAATCAATGTTGCCGCCACGATAAATTCTTTCGCCTTGTTCTGCAAGTGTTTTGTCTTTGGCCGCTCTAGGTTTAGGGTTTTGTATGGCGTAATAAGCACCGAGATTTTTCATGTCATCCAATGAGAGAGGAACAACCATTGCAGCCATGACTGGACTGCTCCGTTCTGCAGGCATATTGTCCCGTGCTTTGAAGTTCATCAATTGCTTGGTGATATACTCTGCATGTTGTCCTGCTAGGACTGGGTTTACTGGAATCGTGCTGTTACCATCAGCACCGTGACAGCCTGCACAAACTTGGCTTGCAATTTGCTGACCATTCTCAGCATTGCCCTTAGCGTAAGCTTTCTCTGGAGACTTAGCCTTTACTAAAGTTTCAGCAAAAACTTGATTAGATAGTACTAGTGCAATTAGCATTGCTAAGTTTGAAACTATTTTCATGCCTTGCATTTTGGGACCTTAATAATGGTGTTAATTGATTAGCAGAATATTTTAACAAGGCTAGAGTTTGTTAACAACAATAAACCACCAACAATGAAAGTATTATCTCTTCTGCTGTTAGTTATTAATTTAGTTTTTGTTTTCTACATTCAGTCAGGTTCCGATTTCAATAGTAATAAACAGTTGCGGCCAGAGCTTCAGCCAGAAAAAATCAAGTTGCTACCTACACCTACACCTTGAACTGGAAGCCATTATGACGGTACACCTAAAGTCGCCACAAGAAATAAAAAAAATGCGGATTGCGGGAGAGCTTGGTTCAGAAGTATTAGATTTCATTACGCCTTTTGTCAAACCGGGAGTTACTACCGGTGAGCTTGATGCGCTGTGTCACGATTATATGTTAAATGTGCAAAATACTGTTCCTGCACCACTCAATTATCAGCCACCAGGATATTCGCCTTACCCAAAATCTATTTGTACTTCAGTGAATCACCAGGTGTGCCACGGTGTGCCAGGTGAGAAAAAACTGAAGTCCAGCGATATCATCAACATTGACGTAACGGTCATCAAGGATGGCTATCATGGTGATACAAGTCGTATGTATTATGTGGGGGAGCCAACAATCCAGGCTAGGCGTTTGTGTGAGATTACATACGAATCTATGTGGCGTGGAATTGAGGAAATCAAACCGGAGAAACATCTAGGCGACATTGGTTACGCTATTCAGAGCTTTGCTGAAAGTTTAGGATGTAGCGTGGTAAAAGAGTTCTGCGGTCATGGTATTGGCACTAAATTTCATGAAGATCCACAAGTTCTTCACTATGGCCATACCGGAACTGGCTTGCAACTTAAGCCCGGGATGATTTTTACTGTCGAGCCTATGATCAATTCAGGTAAAGCGTCTATTCGTCAAATGGCTGATGGTTGGACTATAGTTACTAAAGACCATAGCTTGTCGGCGCAGTGGGAACATACAGTGTTGGTAACTGAGACTGGATATGAAGTGTTGACACTGTCTGCCGGTGTACCGCCAAAACCCAAATTTCGTTTCTAATCTTCATGATAGATATTGTTGGAGGATCTTTGCCGAGCCCATTAAGTGCTGCAGTTGGAAAGAAGGCGCTGCTACAAGGCCGCGAGATACTACGTCGACAGTATAGCCAGAATGCGAATAGCGCAGCATTACTACGTGATTATTGCCGATTGGTAGATGGTCTGCTACGTCAAGTATGGATGGAAATGTCGTTTCCCAGTTCAATTGCCCTGTTGGCAGTAGGTGGTTATGGGCGCGGTCATCTTTTTCCTGGCTCGGATATAGATCTACTAGTATTACTTCCCGCTGAGGAGAACAATGCGGATGCTGTGGATGATGCCACTAAGTCGAGGTTGGAAAAATGGGTAGGCTTTTTGTGGGATGTGGGGTTAGAAGTGGGCCATAGTGTCCGTACACTAGTCGAATGTGCGGAGGAATCAGATAAGGATATCACGGTACAGACCAGTCTATTAGAAGCGAGACGGCTTGCAGGGAGTAGACAATTATTCAGTGTGTTTTCACACACGATGAAAGCTGCGCTCAATCCACAGGAATTTTTCAATGCCAAACAGCTTGAGCAACAGCAGCGTCATGGTCATTATCACGAGGCGACTTACAATCTTGAGCCCAACTTAAAGGAAAGTCCTGGTGGATTACGAGATTTACAAAATATTCTGTGGGTCAGTCGCGCCGCTGGGTTAGGAAAATCCTGGTCAGATCTCATCAAGGGGGGGTTTATCACGCAGCAAGAAGCTCGACTTGCAAAGCGTCACGAATCGATCTTGCAAGACTTGCGTATTCGGTTACATTATCTTGCTGGACGTCGTGAAGATAGATTGTTGTTTGATTACCAGACGCTGCTCGCTCAAGAATTAAAGATCGCTGATAAGCCACCGCGTTGTGCAGGTGAATTGCTAATGCAACGTTATTACCTTGCTGCAAGATCGGTGACGCAGATCAATACCATTCTCCTGCTTACTTTACGGGCAGAAATTTTTCCTGATGTAGATTTGGTTCCAATAATAATCAATGAGCGTTTTCAGAAACGCGGTGAGTTTCTTGAGTTACGAGATGAAAATATCTTCAGGAAAGATCCGGGCGTTATTTTAGAAAGCGTGCTTTTATTGCAACAACATCCTGAATTAAAAGCCCGCAGCGTTACTACTCTGCGTGCACTTTGGCACTCCACGCCTTCTATTAATTCCACCTTCCGGCACAACTTGCGTAACCGCGCTTTATTTATGGAAATTCTACGCCAGCCCCGCGGACTTACTCGAGAACTACGCTTCATGAGCCGCTACGGTATTTTGGGACGCTATATCCCTGTATTTGGGCGCATTGTTGGTCAAATGCAACACGATCTTTTTCACGATTATACCGTTGACGAACACATTATAATGGTGATAAGAAATTTGCGTCGTTTTATGGCTTCTGAATTTGCTCACGAGTACCCACTATGTAGCCAGCTCATAAGCGAGTTTGATAGACCTGAGATGCTATATCTTGCTGGACTATTTCACGATATTGCTAAAGGACGTAGCGGAGATCATTCGTTACTTGGAAAGAAAGATGCAAAACGGTTCTGCACACAACATGGGATATCAGTGGAGGATACAGAACTGGTAACATGGCTGGTAGAAAATCATCTGATAATGTCAGCTACAGCACAAAAGCAGGATTTGTCAGATATGGAAGTGATCGCTGGTTTTGCTGTGTGTGTCAGAGATGAGCGTAGACTCATAGCGCTTTATCTGCTCACAGTTGCAGATATTCGTGGTACCAGTCCAAAAGTTTGGAACACGTGGAAAGGCAAATTGCTAGAAGACTTATTTTGGGCAACACGGCGGTATCTAAGTGGCGAACCGGCTTACGTAGGCGGCGCTCTGGAAAACCGCAAGATTAAGGTGTTGGAATTTCTGCAACTTGAAGCTATTCCTACTGGTGCGCATGAGCGACTCTGGTCAAAACTCGATACCACTTATTTATTACAGCACGATCCAGAGGAGATTGCATGGCATACGCTTCAACTTTACAATAAGGTAGACTCGCTAGTGCCAGTGGTAAAGGCACAGATTGTTCCAGCGGGAGAAGGTATCCAGGTAATGATCTATACTGCTGACAAGAAGGATCTATTCGCACGTATTTGTGGGTTCTTTGAGTGTCTCAATTACAGTATTGTAGAGGCAAAAATCCACACTACTTACAATGGCTACGCTCTTGATAGTTTCTTAGTATTGAACCCGTTTAAAGCAGTAGAGCAATATCGCAATGTAATCAGTATGGTGGAGAATGGACTGGCGCAGCAGCTGGAACAGCAAATACCTCTCAAGCCTCCGTCACAGGTGCGGATAAGCCGTCACCTTAAACATTTCCCAATTACACCTGAGGTTGATATTGAACCCGATGAAAAAGGAACCTACCACATACTGTCAATTGTTGCTGGTGACCAGCCAGAGCTACTATCACGTATTGCCCAAGTTTTAGCGCGCTCCAATGTTAGAGTACACAGTGCCAGGGTAAATACCATGGGCGAGCGCGCCGAGGATATTTTTTTGATTACAGGAAGTATACTGAATGAAACAAGAACATTAATCCGTCTGGAGACAGAACTTCTAAGGATACTGCAGACTTCAGATGAAAATATTCAGGCAAAATCAGAAGAATATCTGCACTAAAGTTAGTGGCACAATAAAATGCGGTACTTCAAACTTGGTAGTTTAAGTATTGTTTCTATCAATGCACTGTTATCACTTTCTTACATTTGGTGTTGAGATCCGTACAGTAATTTTCATAGATCCCATCAAGAAATCCCCAAAGTGCATCACATGCTTTCGTAGTTGCAGCAAGAACCTCAGCTTTCTTCTCTGGGGTGTCAGCAAATCGCTCAATTAATGCCCATTCAGCCTGGGAATGATGTATGTCGGCTTCTTGATGCACCGTAAAGAACTCATAACTATCAGGGTTGTTCATTCCATAGAATCTAGCCAGGCCATCAATTTTCACTGCGGCAATTTCTGGTACCTGCGATTCGAATGCATGCATGGCTGCAAGGCCTGCATAGAATGGCTGATTCAGACAAATATCCCGAAAAGTTGTAACCAGATTCTCCGTGCCAGGTAATGCTGTTGCATTGGCCAAATCTTTTTCGCTTGAGCCCAAAGCAAGGGCAAAAGTTTTCCACAAGGCAGGATGGTTTTTCTCACCATGTTCTTCACTAATAAGATTTTTCAGAACTTCTTGTCGTACGCTGATGTCTCCGCTATTAGTTTCAGTGTGAATATGAGGAGTGTTGAAATGTATCGCACTCAGATAAGTCGGTTCTGCCAAAACATTATGGAAATATTGTTCCGCATATTGACGCAATTGATCCTTGGATAGTTTTCCTTCGGTCCAGGCAACATAGAATGGATGTTTAAGAAGGCTCTTGGAGCTAATAATTGAATCAACATTTTGCTTAAAAGATGTATCAGCTCGCATGGTTTTTCCTCTTATTTTGAACAGAAATGGCGTATTTATAAGCATATCATCACCCAATAATATCACCAAGTAAAATTTTGGTGGGTCATGGATTATATCCTGAGTACGACCGATAGTCGGCGTTGAGAGGAGGAGTAAAAGTGCGACATAGTAGCTAATGCAATTTGTAACTAATTTGTAACTGAAAAATATTTTGTGCCCAAATTCCATTAAAGACTAATTTACCGCTAAACTCGGGTTTACTTTAATTAGGATAACCCAATGGATGAGCAGTCAAGTCTGCTGGCTTTGTTTACCACAAGTTTTTTAGCTGCTACGTTACTCCCAGGTGGTTCAGAAGCAGTGCTGTTTGGGGTATTAAAAGCTCACCCTCAGCTTTATTGGCCTGCTTTGGGAATTGCTTCACTAGGTAATACCTTGGGAGGCATGAGCTCGTACGCTATTGGACGATTCCTGCCAAATGAAAAGACATTTGTAAAAAATTCCAGTGGCAGTACACGTGGATTGGCGTGGGTGCGTTGCCATGGAAGTCCTGTGTTGCTACTGTCATGGGTACCACTAATTGGTGACGCACTGTGTGTTGCGGCAGGGTGGCTTCGGGTCAACTGGTTGTGGGTCCTACTGTTTATGGCAGTTGGGAAATTTGCACGTTACTGGGTAATCGCTTTAGCATTCAGTCAATAACACAATTTCCGCAATAAAAAGATCAATATCATTTGACTTTTTATAATCTTGTCTGGCCAAGTACATTCATTTCTGAATCAGTTTCTGCAACTCCCCGCTCTGGTACATTTCTGTTACGATATCTACGCCACCAACAAATTTGCCTTTGATATAGAGTTGGGGAATAGTTGGCCAGTTTGAGTATTCTTTGATGCCCTGTCTGATTTCGGGATTGGATAGAACGTCTACGGTGAAAATATTATCTATTCCGCACGTATTGAGTATTTTTACAGCATGGGCAGAGAAACCGCATTGTGGGAATTCTGGTGTGCCTTTCATGTAGAGAACCACAGAGTTAGTGGTTACTTGTTCCTTGATAATTTCTTGCGTATTCATCCTTGGCCTCTCTTCTAATAAAAGATCTATAATTTTATTTATGGAAATGGTTGTGCTGCTTTCAAAAAGTATTCTTCATTTCGATCTAAGTAGCTAATTACTGTATTCTAACAGTTTTATTGTAGAAATTACCCGCGTCGCCCACCACTGGCTCTTACTACCCCTGCTAAATCGGGGCATGAAAAAATATCACTAAAGCCTGCTTTCTCGAGTAATTGTTTACTCATCTTCGCTTGATCGTAGCCGTGTTCAAGTAGTAACCAGCCCCCAACTACAAGATGAGAAACAGCAGAAGCAATGATCAGGCGAATACAATCCAATCCATCTGATCCTGCAATCAGCGCTATTCGAGGTTCAAAGCGTAAGTCTCCCTGGCTGAGATGCGGGTCACCGATGACGACATAGGGTGGGTTTGAAATGATATAGTCAAATCTTTCCCCAGATAGCCCTCTAAACCAGTCACTCGCAATAACGCGCACGTTACTTACGTCAAGATTTTTAGCGTTTTTTTTAGCGACAGCTATAGCATCATCTGAAAAATCCACTGCAGTAATATTGGCTAACGGGCGATGTTTGGCAATGGTTATTGCAATTGCACCGCTGCCAGTCCCGAGGTCCAGAACTTTACAAGGTAGATTTAAGGAAATTTTCTCTAATGCTAGATCTACCAACAATTCTGTTTCTGGACGGGGAATCAGCACCGCAGGCTTTACCTTAAATTTCATGCTGTAGAACTCACGTTCTCCAATAATATAGGCAATCGGCTCACCATTGATACGTCGTGTAACTAACAACTGAAAGTTTTGTATTTGTATTGGTATTAGGTTCTGTTTAGGATGAGCAATGAGGTAGGCATGATTCACCTTAAGCACGTCCTGCAGCAATATCCGCGCATCAGTATAGGCAATGTAATTGCATGCATGGTTTAGAATCTGTGCTATTGAAACAAGTTGTGTTTTGAAGTTCATCTTAGGATGCCAATTCAAGCACGTAGGATCTAGGTTTGCGACCTTAATACTGCAGTAATGACTCAAGAATATTTTGTTTTATCCCCCCATTGCTGCCAGTTGTTCTGCTTGATGCTCTGATAAAAGTGCAGAACATAGGTCATCCAGGTCACCATCCATAATTTGGTCTATCTTATAAAGCGTGAGGTTGATTCGGTGATCAGATATACGTCCCTGAGGAAAATTATAGGTACGGATACGTTCTGAGCGGTCGCCACTACCAATTAGTAACTTACGGGTAGCAGCCTGCTTAGCTCGTTGTTCGTGCATTTGTTTGTCACGGATTCTAGCAGCTAAAACACTCATTGCTTGCGCTTTGTTTTTGTGCTGTGAGCGTCCGTCCTGGCACTCGACCACTATACTAGTAGGAAGATGAGTAATCCGTACAGCTGAATCAGTTTTATTGATATGCTGCCCCCCTGCGCCAGAGGCACGATAAGTATCAATTCTCAACTCGGCTGGGTTTAATATTATATCGGAGATTTCATCCGCCTCTGGCATTACTGCAACCGTACAGGCAGAAGTGTGAATGCGTCCCTGGGTCTCGGTAGATGGTACACGTTGTACCCTGTGGCCACCCGATTCAAACTTAAGTTTAGAATACGCACCGTGACCGGTGATCTTAGCAATAATTTCTTTGTACCCACCCACTTCAGATGGACTTTGCGAAATAATTTCTACTTGCCAGCGTTGACGTTCAGCAAAACGTATGTACATACGAAATAAATCGCCGGCAAATAATGCTGACTCATCTCCACCCGTACCGGCACGAATTTCCAGGAAAATATTGTGTTCATCACTTGGATCCTTAGGCAGTAACAGTTTTTGCAATTCTGATTCGATTTGCGTAAGTTTTTCTTTGCCGTTTCGTATCTCGGTATCAGCAAATTCACGCATTTCAGCATCGGCACACATTTCCTGCGCTGTTTGAATATCGTGTTCACTTAGTTGGTAAGCGTGGTAAAGCTCAACCACTGGCACAATCTCAGCGTGCTCGCGTGTAAGCTTACGGTAATAATCAAGATCGGAAGTGATAGTTTCGCTACTCAGCAGACTGTTCAGTTCTTCCAGGCGTGAACTCAGTTGCATGAGCTTGGTAGTAATACCTTCGTTCATTCTAGGCGATCAAGTTGGTAGAGTCGGTTTACCAGTTCGACTAAGACATCTCGCTCATCTGCCGGAGCATGATTAAGAACATTGGAGGGTGTATGTAAAAATTTGTTAGTGAGACTGTTACTCAATGATTCCATAATTTTTTGCGGGTCTCCTCCTTTGGCTAAAAGTTTGATGGCCCGTTCAAGTTCATGTCGGCGATAGTGTTCTGCTTGGTTGCGTAATGCACGTATGGTAGGAACCAGTTCACGAGATTCTAGCCAGTGCATAAAATTAATTACATTTGAGTCAATGATAGCTTCAGCCTGAGCCACTGCGCCTTGACGTGAGTCCAGCCCCTCTTGGACAATATCGGCAAGATCATCTACAGTATAGAGAAACACGTCATCCAGCTCTACAACCTCCTGCTCAATGTCACGTGGCACAGCTAGATCCACCATAAAAATTGGGCGATGTTTACGTGTTTTGATAGCACGCTCCACCATACCTTTTCCAAGTATCGGCAGAGGACTTGCGGTACAGGTCACAACGATGTCATGAAAAGCCAACTGTTCAGGAAGTTCATTTAGCGTAATTGTCTGCGCATTAAAACGATTTGCCAGAGCCTGTGCATGTTCGATAGTACGGTTTGCAACTGTTATATGCTTTGGGTGGCGTGCAGAGAAATGGCTGGCACATAGTTCGATCATTTCTCCCGCTCCAATGAACAGTACGCGTTGTTCACTAACATTACCAAAAATTCTTTCCGCTAGTTGTGTAGACGCCGCCGCCATGGAAACAGAATTCGCGCCGATTTCGGTGGACGTGCGAACCTCCTTAGCAACAAAAAAAGTGCGTTGAAACAGTTTGTGTAGCAACATACCAAGTGTCCCAGCATGTTCTGCAGATTTTACTGCTTCTTTCAATTGGCCCAGAATCTGCGGTTCACCCAGCACCATAGAATCTAACCCACTTGCAACCCTAAAAGCATGTTTTACTGCATGTTCTCGCGGAAGCCTGTATAGATAGGGTTCTAATTCCCGTGCTTGTAACTGATGAAAGTCTGCTAGCCAGTGCGCTGTTGCATCTGGTTTGTCCGTGCTGCAATAGACTTCGGTTCGATTACAAGTAGAGACAATCGCTGCCTCTTTTACTGGATGATGACCTATCAGATCGTGCAATGCGTGTTCCATTGCATCTTCTGGGAATACAACTTGTTCGCGCACATCTAGCGGTGCAGTCTGATGGTTGATGCCGAAGGCTAATAATTCCATAGATAGTTATGTAAGCAACTGGTAAAGAATACGAAAATCCTATAATTATAATATTACAAGAGCTTGAATACTATCAATGAGAAGAATTAGTAGTTCCCTAATGCCGACAGCGATTTAATTCAGAATGGTAATGGACAACGTCTTCTTACCTACTTAAAACCTAGAAATCAACTTGAGAAGGTAAGGAAAGCGGCTGGTGTAGATTTTCAATTCCGTGATATTTGTACCAAAACTGCGACAGATACTGACTCTGGCCCACTCCCATCAATGTAGTTCCTAACCTACTCTCTTTTCTTTATGCGCCCATATGCGGGGGGATGAAGTTTCCGTTCTAGGCTGCTTTTTACCAACCATTGGATATACACTGGAGCAATTTGGGGCGCTACAGCAGCAGCCGGTATGCGTAATACGTAGGTAGTAAAACCTGTATCACCAAAATATCGTTCGGTACCATAGTGGAACTTATAATGTCTTTTATAGCGTTTATGGCGCTTCTCTTAGTAATTTTCCCCACCAAAGTGGTGTTAGCATCACCATAGTTGTATTTATGTTTTGCCATAGTGGTGTTTAGCAACGACATAGATGTGTATACTCCCACCATATTGAGACTTACTCTCGCAATAGTGGTATTTACCTATTCCCACTATTTTATTACTTACTAAACTATAGTGGTGTTTGTCCTCCACCATGGCAACACTCATTCCTTCCATAACAATACTTACTCCCACTATAGTAGCATTTTTCCTCTATAATAGTGGTGCTTACCCCCAATTAGGCTTTATTGTGCTGCTGCTTCACACCCTTGGAGAGTTGTAATGCTCGATTTCATAAGTTCAATCGCAATCTTGATCGCTGCATTTGCAGTTTTGGTAGGTGTATATACTTGGAAGAGGGGATTTGTGGGTAAGCGTCGTATTGAACTTGCAGAATCTGTTCTTGCTTTGTTCTATGAAGCAGAAGATGCAATTAAGCAAATTCGTAGTCCTCATTCGTTTGACGGGGAAGGCAGTAAACGTAA
>SDBT01010734.1_pt1 | contig 14766 bp, 24 predicted proteins | sample 2277101 | NCBI WGS metagenome assembly SDBT01 (sample SAMN10404973, study PRJNA504765) | marine sediment metagenome | isolation source: marine sediment core GS10_PC15, 103 cmbsf | place: Arctic Ocean: Southern Knipovich Ridge | collected 2010
ATAAAATGTACAAAAACTGGGGTTGTATCTATTATATTGAGAATCCTGTTGGATATTTAAGGAAGATGCCATTTATGAAAGGTCTTAATCGTGCAACAATTACTTATTGTTCTTATGGTGATTCAAGAATGAAACCAACGGATATATGGAGTAATAATATAGCCGATATATTCAATCCTGATGGTTGGAAGCCTAGACCAATGTGTTATAATGGTAATAAAAAATGTCATCATGAAGCAGCACCGAGAGGATCAAGAACAGGTACACAAGGATTAAAAAATAACTTTGAACGAAGTAAAGTACCTAAAGAACTTTGTAAAGAAATATTAAATTTTAAAAGATAGGTTATTATGATAACAGAAAAACAAAAAAAACATATAGTGTATGCTGCAATTATCTTTGGGATAGTGCTGATTTATTTAGCAATAAAATATAAAATTTAGAATTATGTTTAGAAATATGACAAAATCAGATTGGTATGTACTCGGACTTTTTTTATTGTGTGTAGTAGTAATATATTATTGGAATTAAAAACTGTAATTATGATATGATTAAACAAATTGAAATAGCAAAAGACAGATTAGATGATGAGTTAGGAACATTATATCTTATTGATTTTAATAAAATGAAAATAAGTATTCCCGAATTAAGTAAAAGGCAAACCGCTTTAATCGATAAATATACAGAAAGAATAATTGAAATTCTAAATAATTAAACAATGACAACAATACTCATAATATCAGGAATAAGCGGAATACTTGTTTTAATTTTAATAAAACTTGTAAATATAAACTTAAAAACAGAATTATGAACAAATTTACTAAAGAACAAATAGAACAAATCAAAAATTGTGTAATAGGACTGAAAGTAACAGACCTTTATTATGAAAAAGAAGAAGATTATTTTGTTATGGAGTTTGATAGCGGGGCAGAAACTTCTTTTAGATTTATGGCTCACTTATAAAACTGTAAAATATGGAAACAATACTAATAATAGCAGGAATAGGACTAATAGGTTTTTTAGCATGGAAAGGATCTGTAATTTTCAAAAAGAAAAAACGCACCGATAAGCCGGACTTGACAATTAAACTACCGTTAAAAACTCAATATCCTATGATAGAATGTCAATTAGGAGCGTTAATAATCAAACACAGAGAGGACTTAGGATTAAACTATTTACATTTAACGGATATTATTTCAACAGTATGCAAAGAACACTCTTTATACATGGCTAAAAACGGTAAGGTAAGCCATACAAACGCCTTTTTAAGGAGGGCAAAACTCGCAAGGGCAATGGGTATTGAACATACATCTGAAGTCGTTGCATACGGACAAGGCACAGCACAAGGCATACTGAAGATGTGGCTAAAAAGCCCTACACATAAAAAAGCAATAGAGGGACAATGGACTAAATTTGGTCTTTCAATAGAACAAAGCGCAAAAAATAGAAATTATACAACGTGCATATTCACTAAATAAAACAAATAATCATGAAAGAATTAACAAAAGAACAAATTGAATTTACAGATCAAATAACCAAAAAATTAATTGATGAATTTAATCCTAAAGAACAGAGAACTTTCTTAAATAACATATATGAACAAATCAAAGTTAATTATGAAAACACACTGTCCCAAAAGGGAAAAGAATTTGCAATAGCAAAAGAAAATTTTAATGTTTTTAGCGAACAGAATGAATAAAATATAATTACGTAACTTAGCATATAATTAGATGATTAAAGTTCTTTGCTTTAAGATAAACAGTAAACGAAAAGCGCGAAATCCCGATTAACGAAAGATGGATTGCTTAATGATGTGAATTAACACAGGCTAGTTTACAAACCAATTCAGATGGTTGTTGTTTATTTAGAGATGATATGATTATTTTTAAACTTTTTATTAAACCTTAATTAGAAGTTAGAAAAGTGATACTTTAGGTTATTAATAATATCATTCCTATGCTGAGTAGGACAAAGAACTTTTTAAAATATAGATTATGGCAACAAGAGATTTTTACCAAATGACAAGTGCTAGAACATCTTACACTTGGGACGAAGCTATTGCTTTGATTAAATATAGGAATAAGAATGTAACAAACACCCCTATTTATTGGGTGTATGCGGATACTAATATACCAGTAGTTATAGGATGTAGCGATAGTTATTAACTATAATAAACAAAGAATCATAACTTAATGAACAGAACCAAAGAAATAATACTTACAAATCCAGGTTTTCATACAATGGAGCATAATGGATATATCATAAGTGCCATAACAGGTATAATGAGACATGATGATATTTATGAGAATGTTGCGTTTATTAGATTCAACAAAGAATACTTTAACTAATGGGCGCACCACTTGAAAATAAAAATGCAGTAGGTAACAATGGAGGGCAACCTCCTAAATATAAAACTGTAAAAGAGTTGGAAGAAAAGATACATGAATATTTTACTAAAGGCATAAAGATAAGAACAGTTCTAATAGGTAAAGCGCCAAATCAAACAACAATTAAAATACCTGTACCAACAATAACAGGGTTAGTTATTCACTTAGGATTTGAAAGCAGAACCTCCTTTTATGATTACGAAAAGAAAGTTGAGTTCATGTACACAGTAAAAAGAGCAAGGCTTTTTATTGAATGCGAATACGAAGAGCAGTTACAACATGGCAACGTCACAGGAGCTATATTTGCACTTAAAAATATGGGTTGGAAAGATAAAACAGAACAAGACTTAAACATCAAAGGCGAACTCAATTACACTACTGAGGAACGCGATAAACGCATTAAGGACTTATTAAAGAAAAAAGATGCTAAGTGATTCTGAAATAAAAGAACTCGATACGCTTTTATATGAGAATGAAATAGAGGACGCCAGGGAAACGTTATTGAACTTCACTAAATCGACATTTCTTAAATTTGAAGCATTAGACTTTTTTATTAAATATTACAGATTACTTGACGAGTTTGCTAAAGGTAATATTAAAAGACTTATTATAACAATGCCTCCGCAACATGGAAAAAGCGAGGGTTCTACAAGGCGACTGCCTGCATATATCTTAGGAATAAATCCAAGTCTGAAAATAGCAATAGCATCATATAACACACCATTTGCCGCAAAATTCAATAGGGAAGTACAACGGATAATCGACACTAAAAAATACCACGATATTTTCCCTAACACTACATTAAACAAATCAAATGTTGTTACGGTATCGGATATGTATTTAAGAAACTCATTGGAATTTGAAATAGTGAATGAAATAGGAGGACTGAAAGCGGTAGGGCGTGGTGGTGCTTTAACAGGCTCCCAAGTGGATATTATGATAATGGACGACCTTTACAAAGACTACATGGAGGGCAACAGTCCTATTATAAGAGAGGGCGTTTGGGATTGGTACACATCAGTAGTAAGCACCCGATTACATAATAACTCTCAGCAATTAATTGTATTTACCCGATGGCATGAGGACGATTTGATTGGACGTTTGGAGCAGTTAGGTAAGGTTAAGGAAATTAAGGATATTGAAGAAATCTACACGCTGGAATTAAAGCATGACGAATGGGTAAAAATAAACTTTGAGGCTATAAAAGAAAGTGATTATACAGAAATAGACCCGCGAGAAAACGGGGAGCCTCTTTGGGAAACCATGCACTCAATAGAGAGTTTACTCAGTTCAAAAGAAATGGATATTGAAAAATTTAATTGCTTATACCAGGGAAACCCGCAATCAAGTGAGGGCCTGTTGTATTCACGATTCAAGACTTATAAAGACCTCCCGGAATTGAAAATAAAAAAGAACTATACAGACACCGCAGATACGGGACAAGATAAACTTTGTTCAATCGTTTATGGTGTTTCATTAGCGGAAACGGATAAGCATCTTTATATCCTGGATGTATTGTACACCAATAAGCCTATGGAAGTAACGGAACCGCAGACAATAGACCTCTTGAATAAAAACGAGGTAAACATTTCAAAGATAGAAAGCAACAATGGAGGTAGGGGATTTGCAAGGGTTGTTGAAAAGGGCGTTAAAACTGTTATAACGTGGTTTCATCAGTCACACAACAAAGAAGCCCGCATATTCTCAAACAGCGCATCAGTAAACAATAAAATAGTAATGCCTAGTGATTGGTATCTACGGTGGCCTGAATTTTACAGCGATGTCACAAAGTATAAAAAACTATTCAAGGCTAATAAATTCGATGATGCTCCCGATACATTGACAGGAATAATCGAAGAGGAAAACACGCCGGAATTTTTCACATTTTAGTAAATCTTAATACATTAAATATCAATACATTAGTTTACTTGTTACACGGGGTGGAGACAAAGAATATAAGATGATTAAAACTCACGTTTTTTTAATAAAGATTTTTTTAGTAATTTTATAGAATTAAATTTACCCCAAATGAAATTATTCCAAAAGGCCAGGTTTGCAGTTGCTAGTTTGTTAATGCCGAATTTAACGCAACTGATAAGAAATAAATTTAACGAAGCTTTTTTATGGAATACGGGAGGTTTCACACAATACGACAATAAAGCACATACTTACATAAATCAAGGGTATAACATCAATTCATTTGTTTACTCGATCATTAACCAGCAAGCGATAAAGACAGCATCCATCCCCTATTCGATAAAGCGCATAGAAAACAAAAAAGCATTCAATAAATTACTGCAAATAAAATCCGCAACAAAAGGGGATTACACTACACAGCAGTTAGTACGTAAGATATTACTAGAACACAAAGCATTTACAGATGAGGTTCTTCCGTTCCCTATGGAAAGGCCGAATGTCAGTCAGACATGGACTGAGTTTATAGCACTCCAAAAAACCTTTCTAAAACTTACCGGGAATATCTATATGTTTATGTTATCACCGGAAGAGGGGCCAAATAAAGGAACGCCATTGCAAATTTATATCCTCCCAAGTCATTTAATGCAAATAGTCATCAAAAGCGGAACTGATATGTTAGGCATTGAAAGTCCTGTAAAGGGATATATCTTAACACAGGGAAACCAGTTCATGCAATTCGATGCCGGAAATGTAATTCATATTAAATACAGTAATCCGAATTATGATTCCAGCGGATCGCATTTATACGGTCAATCACCATTAAGGGCGGCATTAAGGAATATGCAAAGCTCGAATATAGCTACTAACATGAATATAAAGACCCTTAAAAGTGGGGGCGCATTTGGATTAATTCATGGAAAATCAACACCATTGACACCACCTCAGGCCGCAGATATAAAAGAACGATTGTTGGAAATGGACGCAAGTCCTGAAAACTTATCTAAAATAGCCGGAGTGGGAGGAGTTGATTTAGCATTTATGAAAATGTCGTTGACTGCGGATGAGTTAAAACCTTTTGATTATTTAGGTTTTGACCGTCAACAGATAGCGGATGTTCTGAATTGGAGTATTGAGGATGGTTCTAGGGGTGATTTCGGCGGAACGATAGACCAAATTAAAAAAACACGAATAACAGATAATATAAGTCCTGACCTGGATTTATTTGCAAACGCTTTAAATACTGAGTTCTTACCGCGATTCAAAGGATATGAGAATACGGTCATTGAATTTGATTTAATGGAGTTACCGGAAATGCAAACCAACATAAAGGATTTGGTAACATGGCTGAAAGACGCATTGGACAGGGGCGTTATTACACGCAATGAGTTCAGGCTTGCGATTAATTATGTCAAGTCAGACGACAAAAATATGGATGTATTTACAGTACAAACAGATATACTGACTTTAGAAGAGGCACTAGAACAGGATTTTAACATGCAATAATAATTATTAATTTAAAACAAACACGATGGCTTATTTAACAGGTAATGATTTTTTAGAAATAGCGAGAGGAAATTTAGATAGGCTTTCGCATATAAACAAATTCGGTTCGCTTACAACAAGCGATGTCGGAGATGACGACGACATTTGGGACGGTGGCGATACTTACCCATTTCCTACAAATACTTTTGCAACGCAAACAGTTCAAATGAATACGCCGTTGGCGAATGTTTTTGCCTCCGCAACGGCACAATGCGTCTCAGTTACGGGTGCTGTTAAAGCAACGGGAACGATAACATTAGCAACGGTTGTAGCAGGGCAAACGGTAACTTTTAATGGATTGGTATATACAGCTCGTTCAGGAGCAGTAGCCAGTAATTCATCTTTCGATATAAGCGGAACGAATACCACTGGGGCGTTGAGTTTGGCTTTTGCAATTACAAATGATTCAAGGGTTGGGACTTCGGCGTTAGGGGTAACGGCTTCACCATCTTCAGCGGTTGTAACAATTACAGCAAGCGTTAGGGGTACCGGAGGTAATGCTCTTACACTTGTTTCAAGTGATGGGGGAACTTTAGCAGTCTCAGGAGCTGGCACATTAACAGGCGGAGTGGTCGGACATACAGTTGTAATTAATGCTTTAACCTTTACAGCAGTAGTGGGAGTAAAAGACGACAATACTCAATTTAGCGTCGATACGGATAATGATACTTGCGCCGCTGATTTGGAAGACAGTATAAATAACGATACAAGGACCGGAACGTTAGAGTCCGTTTCAGGAAGTGCGACGACCAATACCGTTACTTTAACGAGTTCTGAACTGGGAACCGCAGGGAACCCAACGACATTAACCCAAACAGGAGGTACTATCGCAATCAGCGGAGCGACATTTACGGGAGGAGTAACGGCTGATGTTATAGTTGCAAATGGTCTTACTTATACTTTTGTTACGGGAGCCGCCGCCGATTTCACAGAAATTTCAGTCGATACCGGGAATAATGCTATGGCGACAAGTTTCGCCGCCGCAATTACAGGAGATACAAGAGAAGGAACGGCAGGGGATTTAAGTGCAAGTCCGTCAACCGATACCGTAACTTTAACAACTTCTGTTTTTGGAATTTCAGGAAATGCTATTACGCTGACATCAACAGCAGGGGGAAGAGTTGTTTTAGGAGGTGCGATATTCTCAGGAGGAGTATTTGAAGTTATTACCAAGTTAAGTCAAACAACAAATCAGGCTGCTATGGTAGGTGCAACTATTGAAGTTCAAGGATTGGATGTTGATTGGAATCCTGTAACACAAACAAAAGCATTGGACGCCTCAAACACCACTACTCCGGTAACATTAGACACACCTTTAATAAGAGTTCATAGAATGAGAGTATTGTCAAATGTTGTCGGTGACCAACCAATAAGAGCGCATAATACAGCCGAAAGCGTGGACTATGCAATAATAAGCACAGGGGAAAATCAGACGTTAATGGCTATTTATACCGTTCCGGCTGGTTATACTGCTTATATGACAAATTACGATTGCGATTATGTACGAACCGCCGCACAAGATCCAAATGGAATTAGCTATCGTTTATCGGCAGCCGACAGGGCTAACGGTTATACTTTTCAGGTAAAACATCAAAAAGGTATTCCAAGCAATGCTGCTGGATTTCGACATCAATTTGAACCTTATTTGGTATTTACCGAAAAAACGGATATTAAAGTGTCATCAAAGCCTGAAGGTTTCTCTGCACATACTCACGCAAGTTTTGATTTGATATTGGAAAATAATAACTAAATAATTTTAAAAACAGAAAAATGGATTTACATAAAAGAAGAGGTTGTATTAAGGTAAGTAAAGAGTTATTAGAAGAGGCTCATATTGATTTTTTAAAGCTATTTTTTAGTAATTTTTACCCAATTAATATTGAAACTATTGAGTTTGATAATAAAATTTTTTATGGTTATTCAGAACATTTTGATATATCTATTGAGGGTGAATCAAATCAATATGATGCAACTATAAATAGTAAAGAAAAAACAATAGTGTTTAGTAAGATATAAATGGCAATAAGCAGGCGTAAATATCGTCAAAAGTGGGAACGTTGGGGTAAACAATATACACGTTTGGCATATTTAGAACTCCAACGAACTTTCCATGCGTGGAGTCGAAATATAAATTGGAGTAAGCTCGATAAGACAGCATACAGGATGCAAATAGAAATGACGATTGATACCGAGTTAATACGGAAATCATATAGGAAAATATATGAGGGAATAGGATTTCGGCATGGAAATAGGGTAGGGAGGTCTATAAATTTATTATTAAAAGAATTTACAGAAGATAAGTTCAGACCTGTATTTTTAGTGAATTTAAAAAAATACTTTGCTAACCCTAAAAACAATTTTAAAAAAAGGATTAAGTCCGTTGAAGATACTTATGTTGACGATATAACAAGACTGTTAGCCACTAGATTGGACAAAGGGCTAACCATTGAACAGGCGCAACGTGAAGTAAGAAAATTAGTAAACAAGCCGAATTTTTACAGAAGTCAGGCTTTGAGAATAGCGAGAACCGAAACAACAGCGGCGGCGAATTTTGCAGCAACAGAAGCCGGAGGAGTATCGGGATTTAGAATGCAAAAAGAGTGGATTTCTGCTCAAGACAACAGAACGAGGAGGATTCCGAGAGATAAATTTGACCATGTTAGAATGAATGGTACAAAAGCAAAAGATGGTGAGCCTTTTAATGTCCAAGGCGATAAATTAATGTTTCCTGGCGACCCGAAAGGCAGTTCAGCGAATGTTATAAATTGCCGTTGTACAGTAGCGATGATTCCGGCTAGAGATAGCTCAGGAAATTTAATACCAAATTAATTAAAAATAATTTAGTAACTTTGTTAATTATGAAAGGATTATTGGAATACAAATCTATTTATGGCGAGATTAAAGACCTCGACACCGAAAAACGAATAGTGACAGGCTATTTAGCCTCTTTTGGAAATAAGGATGCTATCAATGATATTATTGTTAAGGGTGCTTTTAAAAAGACGATTAATGAGAATATGAAAAACATTTTCTTTTTAAATCATCATAATTGGGCGCAACCTCACGGGAAATTTAATATATTAAAAGAAGATAATAAAGGTCTTTATTTTGAGAGTAAACCATTACCTAATACAACTTATTCAAATGATTTAATAGAACTTTATGAAAGAAAGATTATAAAAGAGCATAGTTTTGGATTTCAGACGATAGTCGCTGAACACGACCATAAGAAAGAAATACGCTATTTAAAAGAGGTGAAACTTTATGAAGGTTCTAATGTTACTCGTGGTATGAGTTCACAAACGCCTTTTATGGGTATGAAAACCCTGACTTTAGATGAAATCAATGAAGAGACTAAAAATATAATTAAAGCTATACGAAACGGAACGTTTACAGACGATACATTTATGTTATTGGAAATAGCATTAAAGCAATTACAGAAAGACGCATATCAATTAGGAATATCACTCAAAGACAAGAAGCCGCCGAAAGACACTTCTAAGATTATTGAGCCGACATATATCGAAACAATTAATAATTTTAGAAAAACTTTACAAAATGGATGATGAAAAAAAAATCAACCCTGAATTACAAAAAGCCTTAGACAAGCTAAGTACTGATTTAAAGGGTAAAACGGAAACCGAAGTAAAAGCGTTAAATGACACTTTTGCAAAGGAGAATAAAAAGATTGTTGACAAGCAAATCGCTGACGAGGTAAAAACCGCCAACGAGACGTTAGAGACTTCTTTAAAGAAAGATTTTGATGATAAACTTAAAATTAAGCAAGATCATCTTGACAAATTGGATATTAAATTGCAGGCAAAAGTTGCCAAAGACGAAGCTCCAAAAGACGAACTAAAAGCGATTATCGTTGACAATTTCGACGAAATCAAAGAAGTCCGTAAAGGAAAAGGTTTTAGTATAGAAACAAAAGCTGTTGCTAATATGACGTTGAGTACCGCATTAACAAATGATGCTCCTCGTACTTATGCTGCTCAGGTTGTAATGGACACAGGACAGTTGGTTAATGTAGCCGATTTATTGGGTGCGCCTATTAATATTTCAGGCGGTACTTATACTTATCCGTTTGAAAGCGGTGGTGAAGGTACAATCACAACTCAAACAGAGGGAAGCGACAAAGCACAAGTTGATTTTGATTTGACGATGACCGATATTGCGACCGATTTCATTGCGGGATTCGTGGTATTCTCAAAGAAAATGGTAAATAATCTTCCATTCCTGGAAAGTTTTATACCACAGGCATTGAGGAGAAACTATTGGACTGCTGAGAATACTGTATTCAATACAGCATTAGCATCAGCGGCAACAGCATCAGTCGAGATTATCACTTCTAAGAATAAAATAGAAATGCTTATTAATGAGATTGGAACGTTAGAGGCGGCAAATGAAGCGCCTACTGCAATCGCAATGAGGCCAGCAGATTTTTATTCTATTTTAAAAATTGAGAAATCAACGGGTGCAGGTTACGGTCTGCCTCCAGGAATCACATTTGAAAACGGACAAATGAGAATAATCGGACTCCCTGTATTTAGAGTTAATTGGCCAGCGGCTAATAAGTATTATGTAGGGAATTGGTCTTTGGTGAAGAAAATTGTAACAAGCGGATTGACTGTTGAATTTTCAGAACACGACGAAGATAACTTTAGAAAGAACAATATTTCTGCAAGAGTTGAAGCTCAGGTAGGTATTGGACTTTTAAGGGCGACTGCGTTGGTTTACGGTGATTTCACCGCAACATAGAATTTATGTTTTCATTATATAAATTTAATTATGTTCATTTAAGCCCTGCCCTAATGGGTGGGGTTTTTTTAAAACAACTATTATGAGAAAAGTAAAAACAGATTTTTTCTGTGTCAAGACAAAAAAGAATTATGAAGTAGGCGACGAGTATAGGGGTAAAAGAACAGATTTAGACCACGTTTTAGAGCCTGAATCAAAGCCTGAACCTCCAAAAAAAGAGGATAAACAGCATCCTAAAACAAAGAAAAAAGCAATCGAAACAAAAAAGAAAAAGTAAATCATGGCCTATATTGATGTTATTTCGCTGGCTAGTGCAAAATTATATCTGAGAGTTGATGACACTTTAACAGAAGATGACGCTCAAATTACAAATATGATTAGTTCAGCGTTGAAATATGTTGAGGACAAAACTCAGATTTTAGTTTATGCACGTTCTAAAACGTATAGAATGATTAACGGATTTGTTAAGGTTTATGATTTTCCTATAAATTCAATTATAACACCTTTAGCGAATGTGTTTGCAACGGCAACGGCTAAATGTACATCAGTTATCGCTACCAATACCCTTGTGGCTAACGGCGTGACTTATACCGCAGTAACGGGAGTTCCCACAGATTTTACGGAGTTTTCCGTTGATGGCGGGGATAATCCAACAGCGATTTCACTTACCCGTGCAATAAACGGGGATTTAAGAGCAGGGACAACGGGCAATGTTACCGCTACATTTTTGACTGATATCGTTACTTTGACAACCAATACAAAAGGACTTGCAGGGAATTTAATAACATTAACGCAAACCGGAGGGACAATTACAGTAAGTGGTGCTACATTTTCAGGAGGAGTGGACGGAAATTTAGATGCTGACAACATACAGGAAATGACATCATACACTAATTATTGTTTTGGTTCTGTAAATACCGATTTAATTTTAAATGTAGGTTATTCGACTGTTTCAGATGTACCTTTAGACTTAATCCAGGTTGCTTATGAGATAATTGATATTTTATATTACGGTGAGGAAACAGGCAAGACAATGGCTGATATTAGCCCTTTGTCATTGGATATATTAAACCAAAATAAACGATTTGTATTTTGAGAGCAAGGTCATTAAATAAACGTATAGAAGTATGGCAGACGGTTCCTGTTGCTGATGGTTCCGGAGGGAATACTCTAACCGAGAATATTATCACAACAACATGGGCTAAGTTAGAAACCATAGACAGCAACCAGGTTACAACTTTAGGACTTGATTTCACTAAAAGCAATATTTTGGTGACAACACGCAAGAGAAACGACTTTGACTATAACTCCAAAACGATATACATTAAGTATAAGGATAACAAGTACACAATAACGTCTTATCCTACCGATGAGAATTTTATAAGCGCTTTTATAACGTTTATTGCACAAATAGAAAAACAACAGTCTTATCCTGAATATTTGGAAATATGAGAATAGAACTCAAAATAAAGGGTGTTCGTAAAGTTGTTGATAACTTTAAAAAGTACGGAAGAGAAGGAAAACGTCAAGTTATAAACATAACTGCGGCTAATGCAAAAGAGATTGAGGCGCAAGCGAAAAGGTTTGCTCCTGTTGATACCGGAAAATTACAACAGTCAATTACAGCGGAGAAAATTAAACCATTGGCTTGGATAATAGAAGCACTTGAAAGTTATGCATCTTTTGTAGAATTTGGAACCGTTAAGATGTCAGCAAGGCCTTATTTATATCCGGCATGGAAAAAACAAATTAGAATATATCGCAGAGACTTAAACAAAGCATTAGAAAGACTAGGAAAAAAATATAGCAATTAAAAACAGAATTATGAGTTGGTTAAAAAGAATAACAGGAATACAGGAATTAATAAACGAACAGAAAGAAACGAATTATTATTTGAGAGAGCAATCACAAATGCAAAAAGAAGAAAAACCAACAATACCAGCCCATAAAAGATAAATTATGAATAAAGTCTTGCCAGATGAATGGATTCGCAAAGCAATATTTGATTTAATCGACCAAATTACAGTCGATGAGGAAACTATTTTTTGTTATGATACCCGCATTACAGGGCCATTAGACCCTGATTTTTACGTTATCATGTCAACTCAATCAAATGAAGTTGATAAAAATAATAAATGTGAATATTTTTGGGAAAGTGAAATATTACTTGACATCAGGGCTGTTTATCGTATTCCTGGAAATACAGGCTCCCGATTGTTAGTTGATAATATTCTCGATGCGGTTCGTGACCTTGTAAAAGACATTACATTGGACGTATCAAGCGGACTTGAAATTCTCAATATAAGAATGAGTTTTCCCAACGATTTGAATGAAGTAAATGAGAACGAAATAATATACCGGAAATTCCTCAGACTCGACCTTATAATTAAATAGATTTTTTTTTGTAACTTTACAGTAATTTAACTTTTAAAACATTTTTATTATGCCATCTACTTTTATAAAAGGAGAAGCGCTTATATTATCCGTATGGGTAACTGACGCTTATCTTCCAATCGGATGCCTGACTAGCAACAGCATCAATCGAGTAAAAACAATAATTGAAACGACTACTAAATGTGATCCGGGTGTTACTATTCGTGCATCGGGAACGAGGTCATACGAAATTCCATTCGAGGCTCTTTACATAGACACAACTTCAGCAGTAGAGGGTGACTCTTCAAAAGTTTCTCACGATTCACTAATGGGGATATTCGAAACTGACGACGAGCAGGATTGGAGAATGGACACCGGACTGGCTGACAACCCTTACTATTACGGTTCAGGAATTTTTAATGCATTGGACTTTACGGCTGGCTCAGGTGATGAATTTGCTACTTTTAGCGGCGGGATTTCAGGGAGTGGTGCGATTGTAACTACTGACCCTCATTAACAGAAAAAAGATGAATAAAGTTAAGATTATTATTGGCAAAAAACCGTTTGATTTTCATTTCGGATTGGGTTTTTTCGGAGAACTTAAAGATAATCAAGGTATTGGAATTGAAGATATAGAAATAAGGCTAAAAGAAAACCCTTTTAAACTTGTACCTGTATTGATGTTGGAGGCCGCCAAATATTCGGCAAAACGTAGAGGGACAGAAGTTAATTTTACAGAATATACTTTTGTTGATGCAATAGACGATGACGGCGGTGTGAGTTCAGAATCTTTTTTAGATTTTTTGACCGCTTTTACTGATAGTATGACAAAAGACGTACCACAGGAAAAGGAGGTTCCAAAAAAAAAGACGACGAAAAGAAGAAAATAGATTGGCAGATTGACGTTATTTCAATGGCCTTTGATTATGGATGTCCGAGTTTGGAATATATTTATGATATGTCTTGGGCGGAGTTCAGAATACGCCAGTTTGCTTATAACAGGAGGCAGAAAGAAGAATTGTTTAGGGTTCGTGAGATTGCATACGCAAGCCTTGTCGGTCCTCACTTACAAAAAGTACCTACTAAAGAACAATATATGCCTTTAGAGGGTAAAAAAGGTGTTACCGAAACAATGAAAGAGCGTATGCGAGAAGCTGTGCTAAAATATAATAAAGAAAAAAATGCCAAATCCCAAATTAAGCGTTGAAATAGGCGCAAAAATAACAGACCTGGAACGTAACCTCGCCAAAGCCCAAAAAAGCCTTCAAAAGTTTAGCGATAAAACCGTAGCACTCGGAAAAAAGTTCAAAAGCATTGGAACGAAAATGTCGGTGGGGCTTTCTCTTCCGTTAGCTTTATTTGGAGGTATTGCCGTTAAATCATTCGCAAAATTTGAATCAGAACTTGCTAAAATTGAGGGATTAGTTGGAATTGCAGGTGACAAAGTCGCTGAAATGGGGAAAAAAGCCAAAAGCATGGCTTCAGATTTTGGTAAATCAGGCGTTGAGGCAGCAGAAGCGCTGTTTTTTATCACATCCGCAGGGTTAAGGGGTAAGGAAGCGATGGATGTTTTGGAAGCATCTATGAAAGCATCAGTTGCAGGGTTAGGTGAGACAAAAGTTGTTGCCGATTTAGCGACTTCTGCAATGAATGCTTACGGCTCAGAAGTATTATCGGCAGTTGATGCAACAGATATTCTAACAAAATCAGTAAGAGAGGGTAAATTAGAGGCATCTTCTTTAGGTGCTGCAATGGGTCAGGTTTTACCGATTGCATCAGCAATGGG
>SDBT01010735.1_pt1 | contig 14765 bp, 14 predicted proteins | sample 2277101 | NCBI WGS metagenome assembly SDBT01 (sample SAMN10404973, study PRJNA504765) | marine sediment metagenome | isolation source: marine sediment core GS10_PC15, 103 cmbsf | place: Arctic Ocean: Southern Knipovich Ridge | collected 2010
TTCGCCGTCGATATTCCGAATGCGCGTACGGCAGAAACTCTTAAAAAGAGCCGCCGCGGTGAAAGCGTTCAAGAATTCGACTCTCTCGGCGAGATGTTCGAAAGCTGGGAGAAATGAAGCGGGTTTCCCAGACTACTCAGTTTTCCCGCGATGTGAAAAGGATGCGGAAGCGAGGAAATGGGCTCGCGAAGCTTCGCCGGGCCGTCGGGAACCTCGCAGCCGGAGAAACCTTGCATCCGAAGCATCACGACCACGCACTGATCGGTCCTTGGCAGCCATCGCGTGACTGTCATATAGAACCGGACTGGATACTGATCTACACGGCCGACGTGAACGTCCTCGCCTAGAGCGTACGGGGACGCACAGCGATCTGTTCAAGAAGCAGAATCGTCCAACCAGTCCATCATGGCGATAGAGATGATGACGGTGTCTCGGTTTCCTCGGATGTGGAATTCCAGGCAGGTAATCCCGCACTGTTGTTCGAGGGCTCCTTTCACTCGGGTGGGCCGTTGGCTACGAACTACGACGTCTCTCCTGATGGCCAGCAATTCATCATGATCCAGACTCAGGAGAGCGCCGAGCGACCGGAAATCCATGTGGTCCTCAACTGGTTCGAGGAGATCCGACGCCTCGCGCCGACCGGTAAATAGGACCAGGCTCTCTCAGAGATTTGCTGGGGGATTCGTCTTCTCACGGGCACCAACGACCCGCGAGGATGCCGTCAACAGTCAGGTCTTCATCGAGCTCTTCCCACCGCAGAGCTTTGCCTCGGGCCTCGATGCAAACCTTTGCCAAGAGCTCTTCTTTTGCGTTGCGCAAACGGCGGTATTTATCGGCCGGAAATCCGATGACACGGCCATCTTGGAGCTCGATCCAGATTTTCTTGTTTTCGACCCACGCACGAACGGCCCGCGCCTCGGTGGCTGCGACATTACGCAAAGTACTCATGCCACCTCCTTTCGAGAAAATCCCGACGCTCGCGGACGATACGTTCGAGCTCTCTAAGCTCATGAGGCCTCATACCAGCATTATAAGCGAGTTGAGTGGGTCTGAGCCAGAATTTGCACGCATCCTCCCCTCGACGGATATGAATGTGCGGAGGCTCGTGACCTTCGTCACTATAGAAATGCAGCCGATATCCCTTGTGACGGAAAACAGTTGGCATACTCTCGTTTCCTATAGACGACAAAAAAACGAGATTTCCTCCCGTCCCTACTGAGTCCTTTTAAACTGAACGGTACAGCTCATGACCTCCTAACGTCTTTGACTTTTCACCGCGCAAAGGACTATCCTCTGTCTTGGCCAGCAATCGGGAGATTCCCGATGATCGGCAGGGTTCTCTCTCACTACAAGCTCCTCGAGGAGATCAGCCGCGGCGGCATGGGGATCGTTTACCGTGCCCTCGACTTGAAGCTCGACCGCGAGGTGGCCCTCAAAGTCCTTCCCCCTGAGCTCGTCGCCGACTCGGAGCGCAAACGCCGCTTCATCCAGGAAGCCAGGGCTGCGGCGAAGTTGGAGCATCCCCATATCGGCGTGGTTCACGAGATCGATGAAGCCGACGGCGTGACCTTCATCGCCATGGAGCTGATCCGAGGGGAAAAGCTAAAGGACGTGCTGCAACGGGGATGTCCCCCTTTGGCTCGCTCCCTGGAGCTTGCTGCGGAGGTGGCCGAGGGCCTTGCCATCGCCCACGAAAAAGGAGTCGTTCATCGCGACCTGAAACCGGCCAATATCCTGGTTACCGAGCAGGGGCACGCCAAGATCATCGACTTCGGCCTGGCGAAGCTGGTGGAGCCTTTCGCCGGCGAAGGCAGCGATGTGGAGACCCTGCTTCGCAAAGAAACCGACCCTGGACAGGTCATGGGGACGGTTTGCTATATGTCCCCGGAGCAGGCACGTGGAAAGAAGGTCGACCACCGGAGCGATATCTTTTCTTTTGGCATCGTGCTGTTCGAGATGCTTTCCGGGCATCCCCCTTTTGAAGGCCCGAGTGCAATCGAGACCCTGAACGCGGTTTTAAAGGAACCTGCCCCTCCCCTAACCGCCCAGGACACAGCCGCTTCAGAATTGCAGAGGATCATCCATCGCTGTCTGGCCAAAGATCCCGAGGATCGCTACCAGACCGTTAAAGACCTGCTCTCAGAGCTACGGCGTTTCAAGCGGGAGTCGGACAGCGATATATCGACGATAAGGAGAAAGGCTCAAGCCATCCCCCCAACCCGTCCTGCGAAGAGATGGCGCCTTGCCGGCGCGGCCGTGTCACTGGTTCTCCTGGTGGTAATTGGCTGGTATTTTCTTCTTTCCAGGAAGGAGACCGCCCTTCGACTCACCAATCCGGTCCAGCTCGCTTCCGCCATCGGTGTTGCAGACTACCCCACCTGGTCTCCCGAAGGCGGGAGACTTGCATACCACTCGAACCAGAGCGGCAAATGGGACATCTGGGTGACGCAAGTCAAAGGCGGGGATACGGTCAATCTCACATCAGGCGAGGAGGGAGAACATTTTTGTGGGAGAAGGGAAAAGAACAGACTCCCTCACCCCTCTGGGGACCTCTGGGGAGAGGGTGGGGTGAGGGGTCGCCGTTAACAGAAAAAAATGACTCTACAAAGCGGTTCTCGACTCGGTGCTTACGAGATCCTCTCGCCCATCGGTGCGGGGGAGATGGGAGAAGTATACAAAGCCCGGGACACCAAGCTGGGTCGTGAAGTCGCCATTAAAGTTCTTCCCGAAGTTTTTTCACAAGACAAGGAACGGCTTTTTCGCTTCGAGCGTGAAGCACGCCTGCTCGCCTCCTTGAACCATCCCAACATCGCCACTATCTATGACATCGAAGAGTCTGAAGGAACTCACTTTCTCGCTCTGGAGTTTGTTCCGGGTGAGGCTCTAGCGGAGCAGATCAAGCAAGGGCCTGTCGCTATCGATGAGGCTATCCCCATCTTCAAGCAAATTGCTGAAGCACTGGAAGCTGCACATGAAAAAGGCATCATCCACCGGGATCTGAAGCCCGCCAACATCAAGGTGACACCTGAGGGCACGGTAAAAGTCCTGGACTTCGGGCTGGCGAAAGCGCTATTGGGTGATGAGCCTCCTACGGACTCTTCACAGTCTCCAACGCTTACAAGGGGAACCGCTCTGGGCGCGATCATGGGCACCGCTGCCTACATGAGCCCGGAGCAAGCGCGCGGCAAACCGGTCGACCGGCGAACCGACATCTGGGCTTTTGGCTGTGTCTCGTATGAAGTCTTGACCGGGACTCCGGCCTTTGACGGCGAAACCATCACCGACATCTTGACGGGGGTCATTCACCGAGAGCCGGACTGGAACGTTCTGCCGGTGAACACCCCGTGGCGGGTCCGGGAGATCATTAAAAAGTGCTTGAGGAAGAACGCTCGCGACCGTCTACAGCACATGGGTGATGCCCGGGTCGAGCTCGAGATGGACATGAAGGAGCCTTCGGTGGAATCCCCCCCTGCTCTTCCCGAACACGCACCTTTCGTGACGCGCATCTGGAAGCTGGCTCCCTGGACACTCGTGGTACTGATTGGCGTCTTTTCCCTGTGGGAACGGACCGGTGAATTTCCCCTTTCCCGCTCTTCAGCACAATTAGCGGTGGTGCTTCCGGACGGCTACTCTCTCTCTCTAGCCTCGATCAACCCGCCATCGCCGCCTCTCCTGATGGCAGCCGCTTGGCGTTCGTCGCCACCGACGAAACGGGGCGCAGTCAACTCTATCTTCGGGAGATCAACAGCTTCGAGACGACACCTCTTCCCGATACTCGAGGAGCGCGATATCCCTTCTTCTCGCCCGATGGCAAATGGCTGGGTTTTCTCGCGAGCCGGAGTCTCCGGAAGATCCTGCTCGCAGGAGGCGCCCCGGAGCATGTCTTTGACCTGCCTCCATCCAGCGTTGTCTTTGGTGCCCGGTGGGAAGCCGGCGACAAATTTCTGGTTGGTATGAGCGTCATTTTCGAAGGCACGACATCAGGCGATGAGATCGGAAGCCTTACTGAGCTCGATACCGCAGCCGGCGAGCTATCTCATCTATGGCCACAGCTCCTTCCCGGCGGCAAAGCACTTCTCTTCACCGTTATCCGGGGCGATGTTTCTGAGGGATTCGATATTGCCGCCCAGTCTCTCGAGACCGGAGAAAGGCGGATCCTCATTGAAGGAGGAACTACACCGCGATACACCCCCACCGGACACCTGATCTACTCCAGAGGAGGCACCTTGATGGCGGTGTCTTTCGATCCAGAGCGCCTCTCGCTCACCAGCCCGCCGGTGTCGATTCTAGACAACGTTCTAACCAACCTTCGTACCGGAGCGGCTCAGTTCGATTTCTCGAGCAACGGCACGCTCTTCTATGTTCCGGGACAATGGCAGGAGCCACAGCGCAATTTGGTCTGGGTCGATCGTGAGGGTCGTACCGAGCCCATGACGAGCGAGCGGCATGCCTATGCCTTTCCCGATCTCTCAGACGACGGAGGGAGACTGCTGGTTGAAATCGACAGCGCAAATCCCGACGTGTGGTTATACGAGATATCTCGAGGAAGCCTAACCCGCTTGACCACCCACCGCGCGTACGATATGCACCCTTTCTGGTCACCAGACAACCGAGTTTCGTTCACCTCCCTTCGGCTCAACCTGCCCACCATGTACTGGAGACCCGTGGATGAGCCCGAGCCGGCGGAGCTGATTCTACCGAGGCACCTCGAACACTACCCACTTTCGTCATTATCAGAACCAAGCACCGGAGAGAAAGCCCAGTTTGCCGGGTCCTGGTCGCCAGACGGAAAGCATCTCCTTTATGTCGAAGACAGGCTGAGAGATCAGAACCAAACGGATATCTTGGTTTGGAGCGCTGACGAGGAAGCGAAGCCGTTTGTTAAAAGCTCCTTCGAGGAGATTCAACCGACATTCTCACCCGACGGCCGGTGGATTGCCTATGTCTCCGACGAGAGTGGACGGTACGAAGTCTATGTCCGATCGTTTCCATCCGGAGAGCGAGCGGTTCAAGTTTCGGTAGGCGGAGGGGTACAGCCCGTCTGGGCTCTGGGAGAAGATGAGCTCTTCTATCGGAACGAAGACAAAATGATGGTGGTGTCCTTTTCCACGACTCCCTCCTTCGAGCTGGAGGCACCGGTGCTCCTATTCGAGAGGACTTTTCTACAGTGGCCGAACTACACCCGGCCGCATTATGACGTCACACCGGACGGACAACGCTTCGTGATGGTTCAGTCAGAAGAAGAGGAGCCATCGGCACGCCGTATTCATGTGGTCCTCAACTGGTTTGAAGAATTGAAGAGGCTGGTTCCGAATGAGTAATAAAGGACCCCTCATCCCAGCCTTCTCCCCAGAGGGGAGAAGGAGTAGGGTCCATGCCCCCGGCGCGCTCTACTGCTCTTCTTCCTCTGCCACGCCGTCGAGACGCGTCCCCCAATCCTTGCGCTGGAGGTCGTAAAGGATGGCGTGCATGCACTCGTGCGAAAGGCTCATCGGCTTACCCTGTACCCATTGAATGCGCCTGGTCGTCACGTGGATACAGCCCCAAGCCGGCTCGCCGCCGCAGTCAAAGTCACTGGCGCTGATCTTTTCGAAAGACCACGTATCAGGGCTGATCAGATACGACGTGCCGGCGGTCTCGGCCTCTAGCGCCCTTTGCGCGTGCGCCCATATCCGGCCGATCTGTATGTCTTCAACCTGTTCGCAGTTCGCCTGTGTGGTGCAAGGAGGATCCGCGAAGTAGAAGTTGGGAGCACATGCACCGAGGCTTAGCACCAGCAATCCAAATATGATTTCGAGCCTCATGTCCTTTGGTTCCTATCATTTAGCTTTCCTATGAATTCACGCCTCGCGCCCGGATAAAGATTGATTAAATACTCCAGAACGCGTAGAGGAGGCAGTATGTCCCGTTGGGGTGGGGATCTTTGAGACCGTTCTAAATGCGGGCCCCCTGATCTCGCGGAACCTCTATAACATGGATGTCAAGGTTTCTGCAAAAGGTGTCGGCACCGGCACCGGCGGCACCGGCAGGCAGGACTTTGCTGCAAGTCGTGGGCTGTTTATGTTTTGCGAGGCTGGCCTTTGGCCACCGAAAAGAAATCGTACCAGGTGGAGTCCGCTCCGCCGAAGAGCCGCTCGATGGCAACGTCGACGAGGTACGGGCGTCCATCTCCCGTTGCTTTGAGGCATCGATCGATGGCACTTCCGAGTTTATCTGGATCCTCCACCCGCTCCGCCTCCACGTTGTAGGCCTTGGCCAGAGAAACGTTATCGATCTCGGGGGCCCCGAGATGGCAACCGATGTACTTTCCCGTCTCCGCCGCCCGGCCACCGTAAAGATGAAGGAACTTTCGGTTCGCTTGATACTGGCCGTTGTTCCAGATCACGATGCCCACTGGAACCTCGTAGCGGGACGCGGTCCATAACGCCTGGGGCCCGAACTGGAAGCTCCCGTCTCCGAGCAAAGCCAGGACCTGGCGATCGGGTTGGCCGATTTTAGCTCCCACCGCCGCCGCCACGCACCAGCCGAGCACTCCCCCACTTGCGGTGAGGTTCTTGCGTCTGGCGGCGCCGGGCCGGTGCTCGATGTCGAGGTAACTCGGCAGGTACGGCTCGGATGTGATGAGCTCGCTGACTACAATCGCGTCGGGATCCATGCGCCGATTGAGCTCCACCGCCAACCGTTCGGTGGAGATCGGTCGTTTGTCCCAAACTTTCTCGGCATTCCCGTCCAAACGCTGCCGCCGCGATTGGTGGTACTCCGTCACTTTGCGTCGCCTGTCCTCGACGACCATCGAGGATAAATTACGCTTTTTTAGCTCCTCGAGAACCTGGGTCGCGGTAGATTTAATGTCGGCCATGACTGCAAGATCGACAGGATAGGTTCGCCCGATCTCGGTGGCGTCGAGACCGGTGTGAATAGCACGAACGTTGCGCGGAATGACCGGCTTCGGCGGAAGCGCGCCCAGCCCAAACATGGTCCCACCCAAACTCCAGTAGAGATCGAAGTCTTTCGGGAAAGTCGGATCCATGTTGAACATACCGGCAAATTGAGGGTGGGTGGTGGGAAAAACAACCGGCCCGTGACTGGGATAAACGTCTTGAAAAACCGGAGCACCGAGAAGCTCCGCGATCTCCATGACCTGGTCGGCTCCACCCGACCGGTTCATCTCGCGTCCCACCGCAATGACCGGGAACTCGGCTTCGGCGAGCATATCCACCATGCGGGTCACTTGATCCGGACCGGGATGCACCTCGAGCTCCAGCTCGGATCTCGACCGCGGAATGATCTCAGCCTTGTCCACCCGCACTTCCCACAGATCCTTGGAGAAAGTCACGAAAGTGGGACCACCGGGAGGTACCCGCGAGAGCACAAAAGCGCGCCGCAGCACTTCGGGGATCGTCTCGGCAGCCATGACATCCCACGTCCAGCGGGCGTATTCGCGAGGCAGTTGGTGAAGATTCACCGCCTCCAGGAAGGCATTGGTTCCTCGAATCTGAGTGGCCTGCCTCCCCACGGTGATGACCACCGGGATCCGGTCTTTAAACGCGTTTACCATGGGACCGAGGGCGTAGCCCGTCCCCGCCACCGAATGAAGGTTGACGATAGGAGTTTGCCCCGAGGCCCGAGCGTAGCCATCGGCCATCGACATGACCGAGCCTTCGTGCAGTCCCTGCACATACTGGAGGGACACTCGATCGACCAACGCATCGAGAAACCCCACCTCTTCGGAACCGCCGAGGCCGAAGACATAGGGAATCTCCCAATCCACCAGAAGCTCCGCCATGAGCTCGCCGCCGGTCATGCCGTGAATCACACGCACCGGCTTCGAGTCGTCTTTCTCAGCCGGCGCAGCCGACAAGCTGCCCGCCAGACGGGTGGCGGCCGCCGACGCCACACCTGCTTGCGCCAAACGACTCATGAAAGTGCGCCGTCCGATCTTGCGCTCGAGAAAGAGCTTGGCGACTTCCCTCATGGCAGACTCCTTTTTAACCTCGAGTTACGGGTTCCGTACGACGCGGAACCCCACGTGATCGCTTCTATATTGAGGAGGGTCGTAGGTCACACGAAAGGTGACGGTGACCCGGCCCGGCGCGGTGTTCCAGCCGCCACCACGGATGATGCGGTTGATGCCTTGTGACGGGCCTTGAGGATCGACTACCGGTGAGACTTTGGCACGGACCAGCTCGAGATAGTACTCGGGGTCGGCATAATCGGATGCCCACTCCCAGAGGTTTCCAAGCATGTCGTACAGGCCGAAGTCGTTGGGCGGGTAGGAACCGACGTCTTTGGTCAGCGTATGCTCGTCCCGGGGCCAGGGGTCTTCCTCTTTTGGCTTCCAGGTCAGCGCGCTGTTGAGCTTGCTGGTGTCGAACTCGTCTCCCCACCAGTAACGGGTATCGGCTCCCCCGCGGGCCGCGTACTCCCACTCGGCTTCAGTAGGAAGTCGGTAGGCCCGGCCCGTTTTTCGGCTCAACCAGCTACAGTAAGCCACTGCGTCGTTCCAGCTCACCTGAACTACCGGATGTCTCTCGCGGCCGGCGACGGACGATCCGACACCGTGCGGCGTTCGCCAGGTGAAACCGGCGTGATATCCAAACACACCGTCTTTCAGGACCCGCCCGGTCCCGACCTCCTCGGCCTCGGTCACGTAGCCGCTGTCCTCCACGAACGCTCGAAACTCCTCGTTGGTGATCTCATACTTGCCGAGGTAGAAGTCCGAGACCCGCACCGCATGGACCGGTTTTGACTCGGCATAACCACCGCGGGTGCCCATGAAGAACACGCCGCCCTCGATCTCGACCATCTCGGGCTCAAAGGGTAGAGAGTCGGAATTGGCGGCAAAAGCAACAAGTCCACTCGAGCATAAAAGCAAAGCCGATGCGATCCGTACTCGTTTCAAAACCCCCTCCTCTGCGAGATTAAACTCGACGGGTTCTCTCCTCCGCCAGGTTGAACTCTTGATACCAGGTCGACTCGGCGCCTCCACCATATCGAGCGATCTCGACATCAAGCAAGTAAGGTGTGCCGGCACGGGTCGCTTCGATGCCGCGTTGGAGAGCCGCCTTGAGGTCGGCGCCACTCTCGACTCTTTCGGAGGACAGGCCCTGGCTCTTGGCGAGTTGGGCGAAGTCGATGTCGGGAGCGCCCAGATAGATGCCAGGGTACTTGCCTGCTTTGGCCATCTTGCCCTGGTAGCGGTCGAAGAAGTTCCGCACGATCTGGTAGTGGTGGTTGTTCCAGACCACCGTGAGAACCGGAATCCCATAGCGAGCTTGAGTCCAGAATCCTGAAGAGCTGTACATGACAGAGCCATCACCGATCGAGCAGACCACTTGCCGGTCGGGAGACCCGAGCTTGGCTCCAGTCGAGGCGCCAATGCCCCAACCCAGCGCGTGCCCTCCGTTGTGTACATACATCTTCTCGCCGTCTCGATGACCGAAATGGAAGGCCTGTCGGCGCCCGGTCAAGTTCTCGCTGACCACGATGGCGTCAGGGTCCAGCGTCTCGGCCATGACCACTCCCAGCTCGTCGGGATGCATCGGGCTTGCGCCCATGTTCTTGGCGGCTTCGGCCTCGTCCCTTTCGCGCCGGGCGGCGGAGAGGGCACTGGCTTCCTGCGAGCGGGAGCGTGCCAAGGCGTCGATCCTCTCCTGGGTGGCCAGACTTTTGACTGCAGCCACGAGATCCTCGAGACATTCTTTGGCATCCGAAACCAGGGCAAGGTCGGTTGCATCGGATCGGCCCATCGCGTCGGTATCCATTCCGATTCGGACGATGGCGGCCTCGGGAGGGACACTGGGTCTCGTTGGCGGGCTCGGACCACCGAAGTCGCGCGCCCCAACAGAAACGATGAGATCCACACCTTTTACGAAGTCGGACCCCATGAAGCTGAATCCGCCGCCGATGAAATGAGGGTGATGGGAGGGGAAGTTGGCGTAAGCCGGCCAGCGGGTCTCCCCCACGGCGATGCCGAGCATTTCGGAAAGCTCCACCACCGCATCCTGGCCGCCGGATTTCCACACTTCGTCCCCAACCACCAGCAACGGCCGCCGCGCCTCGATCAACATGCGGGCTGCTTTTTCGATGCCTTTCTCATCGGCTCGTACCCGACCGCGAATCATGAACCGTTCCGCCGGCAGGATCCGGCCCGTGACTCCCTTGGCTTCGAGAGCGTCGCCGGACACCGCAAGATAAACAGGGCCACCCGGCTCGGTGGCAGCGACTTTGAAAGCTCGACGCGTCATGAGGGCAAGGCTTGCCGCTTCACGGGCTTCCCAGGAGATCTTGGTGAACTGGCGGTTGACTTCCTTCTGATCGAAACCGGGCCGAGGCTGGAGAATGAAGTCATCGTTCCACAGCTCGTTGTCCCCCATTCCCGCGGTGACCACCAGCGCCGAGCCGTCACGGCTGGCGTTATAGAGCTGCCCCGCCATTTGAGCGGTTCCGGCGATGGCATGCACGTTCACGAAAGCCGGCTTCAGAGACGTCTTGTGGTAGCCATCGGCCATGGAGATCACGATTCCTTCGTGTAAACCCAGGATGAGCTGCATCCCGGGGGTGTCGAAGAAGGAATCGAAGAAACCCACTTCCGCTGAGCCCGGGTTGGTGAACAAGAAGCGGGCCCCGGCGGCTTTGGCCTGGGCGATCATCAAATCCGATCCGGTGCCCTCGACGGTGAAAGCCCCGGGCACTTTGAGGCCGGTGTCAGCGGCTTGCTCCGACGCCTCGAGGGGCTTCAAGATAGCTTCGGCGGATGCGGCGGTAAAGCCCAGAGCCGTCATGTTCTTCAGGAATCCACGGCGGGAAAGCCCATGGCCAAAGTACTGGTGAACCACCTCTCTCATCATGACCTCCCAGACTGTTTACATTTGGATCGAAGTTGATACGTTCTTATCTAAGACGTCCCGGGCAACCCCGTTGTTTCCATTCTTATGCGGGCGGCTTGGTGTTGGGCGGGGGCGGGTTCGGCATGCCGATCCGGAAGTGCTCCCCTGTCTCTTTGCGTTTCCAGCGTACCCGCTGAAGCATGGGCCAAACGAGCTCGATGGCACCTTCCTCCTCGAGAGGACAGGTTTTGACACAGTTGCCGCAATACCAGCATTCGTCCGGATAAACCACCAGAGGTGGATTGTCTCGCTCGGGATGCGGCATGAAGACGTCGTTCATGCAGGCCTCGACGCACTTGTTGCAGCCGCTACAGAGCTCGAGATCGATTCGGATCGGTCTGTTTGGAGTCAGCAGGTTTCCGGTTAATTGCACGCTCGAGTCTTTTGTCGGTGCCATCAGCTTCTCCATTTGCCGAACCAAGAAGATAACTCAACCATCCCCGGAGGGGACATCTATCCGATGCGCCTCGTAATTCTCTTCCAGCGAACCGGCGTAGTCCAAAGGCAGCTCGCCGACCTCGACCTCGTTCGCCACCTGCTTCAAAGTAACCCACTTGTGCCATTCGGACGGATCGTCCGCGGGATAGTCCAATCGATCGAAATACAGGTAGCGGTTGCTTGCTTTGCGGGCCAAGCAGGCATGGGTAACGATCTCGCTACAGGTCAAGATGTCGAGGACCTCGAGCGCCCGCATCAGCTCGTGCGGGTTCCTGGCAGAAAGCTCCCGGGCCTCGGCACCCTCGATCTCCGCCAGGGATTGGAGACAAATGTTCATGAGCTCTTCCGTTTTCGTGTCACCGCAGTAGTTTTGCATCACTTTGGCAATCCCGGCGGCCATTTCCTTCCAGTCCATTCCCGGCTCTCGCTCCACGAGTGCATAAACCCGGGCTTTCTCTCGATCGATTTGCTCTCGGCTCACCGCCGGTTCGGCCGCCCCCTCGGCGTAGACCGCAGCGTGATATCCCGCCCACCGGCCGGTCGAGCAGGCCTGTGAGGCGCCGATGCCATCAAAGAGCTGTTGGCCGCCCGCGTAGAGTCCTTCCAGATTCGTCTTCAGAGTCCAATCATGAGTCAAAGACCCGTAACGCAGACGCCGCCAGCCCAGGGGTGCGGGTCCGAGATCGTAAACCTGGAGCAGGTCCTTGTCGGGATTGAAACCGGCTCGAGTCAAGTTGTGATACACCGGCCAGGTCAGCCCCTCTTGTCCGACCATGAGCCCGAAAATGGCGCGCCGCTCCTGTGGCGGCATGCCGGGCAAATCGGCGTAGAACGGCAAAGTGAACTCACCTTTTTTGATGCGCTCCCCTAAATCGGGAATCAAGCCCGGTAAAGAAGACTCCCCTCCTTCTCCGCCACCGAGAACCAGAGAGAAAAAGCCGTCCTCCGGGGTCGGATGGGTCCTCTCGGACAGCTTCGATATCGGCCTCCTGCCGCCCTTCCCCACCCAGGGAACTTCCTTGCCTTTGGCATCGACGATAGAGCAGGGATACCAGCTTGCAAAGTTGGAGCCGGAGCTAAAAAAGATGGTTCCAATCCCCGTGGCACCGCCCCACTCCTCGTGAGTAGAGGATTCCATTCGGGTGAACTCGGCGCCGGCTCTCCAAGCCATGGCATGCCCGTTACCGACATTGGTTGCCGGCCCGTCCCGGCCCACCAGGCCGGTCATCTCCGAGGAGAAAATCCACAGCCGATCGGGAGTGGCCATGCAAACAACTGAAGCCTTGGCCTTGAAAACGTAAAACTCACCGGTGCGGGTGTTGACCGCGGTGGCGCCGACGACCCGGGTGCCCTGGCTTCCGCCCTCGGTGAGCAGACTGGTGGCCATGCATCTTTCGAAGATCTTTACGCCGAGTTTCTTGCACTGCTTGTAAAGGGCGGGTTTCATTTCCGATCCCCAAACCCGGAGGCAGTTCTTGCTAGCGTAGTCATAAGCAAATAGAAACTTCGTCTCTTCGTCTCTGAAATCGGCGCCGGCAAACTCGTCTTCGGTATCGCGGATCTTCATCCCCATCTGTTCCAGCTCGAGAAGCGCCGCGTAGCTATCCTTGGCGGTGATGTAAGAAGTGATGTAGTTGCCGAAGCCCCCTTTGTATTTGTCGATGGGTATGCGAGAGCAGTCTTCGGCGGTAACGGTGCTGGCCGGGTTACCGGGGCATTCCATCCAATGGTCGATGCCCGCGCCGGCGGCGCCGCTGAACTTGGTGCAACTCTTGTCGACCAGCACCACCCGCAAACCTTTTTTCGCGGCGCTCACCGCTGCAAAGCAACCCGACAGCCCACCTCCGAGCACCAACACATCGGCGCTCACCTCGGTCTCCTCTCCATACTTCAACGGATAGGGCCAGGACATCGCCTTTCCTTCCGCATCGTAGATCGCGTGGTTCATATCTACCTTCCTACATGTTGCTGGCGCCTTTGATCATATCCCATCAAAGCACTCCGCATCTTCTTCATCTTCGAGCTGCGGTGAAGTGACAGGCAAAGAAATGATCTGCGCCGGCTTCGACGAGCTCAGGCCACTCTTTCTCGCAAACACTTTTTTGGTAAGGGCAGCGGGAGGAAAAACCGCACCCCTGGATGGATTTGCCATAGGAAGGTGTCTCCAAAGGTGCAATTCGCCGGTGCGGCCAGCCCTCGTCCGGCAACAGCGGAGGGGTGGCCTCCATGAGTATTCTCGTATAAGGGTGGTGCGGTTTCCTCACAATGGTCTCCGCCGAGCCGATCTCGACGATCCTTCCCATGAACATCACCGCAATTCGATCGCAAACGTGATAGGCGAGACCGATTTCATGGGTGATGAAAACGTAGGTCAACTTTTTCTTTTCCTTGAGCTCGAGCAACAGCGACGCAATGGCGGCTTTGACGCTGGCGTCCAGCATGCTCACCGGCTCGTCGGCCACGATGAGCTCGGCACCGAGCACCAACACTCTGGCAATTCCCAGCCTTTGCCTCTCGCCGCCGCTGAGCTCGTCGGGAAGCTTCCACAGAAACCCCTCCGACGTCGGCAGCTCCACCAGCGCCAGAGCTTCTTGTATTTTTTCTTTTATCCCGGTCTTGAAGAGTTTGTGAACCCGCAGAGGCTCGGCAAGGATGTCGAACACGTACTGCTTGGGATCAAGCGAGCTGTAAGGGTCCTGAAATATCATCTGGATCCGGCGACGAAGCTTCTTCATTTCGGAGCCGCCGATCCGGGTGATATCCCGCCCTTCGAAAAAAAGCCTGCCGCTGGTGGGAGGCGTCAGCTTCAGCATCAAACGCGCCAGGGTGGTCTTTCCCGAACCGCTCTCACCGACGATGCCGAACGTCTCGCCTTTGTTGACCTGGAAGCTCACGCCATCCACCGCCGGGATGTGCCGGCGCGACGTCTGAAAAAAACCACCCCCCCGAGCCGGAAACAACTTCCTCAAGTTGTCGACTCGGAACAAAGTCTCCAACTCACTCACCTGCGCCCTCCGGGAAGTGACACCGCGCAGAGTGGTTGGGTCCGACCTCAATCATCGCAGGCTCTTCTGAGCTGCAAACCTCCTCGGCCCTTTGACATCGGGGGTGAAAGCGGCAGCCGGGAGGCGGAGTCAGAAGATCGGGCGGGTTGCCGGGAAGACCGGTCAAAGTCCGTTTCTTATCTCTTATGTCCGGGAAAGCGCTCAGCAAGGCGCGGGTGTAAGGATGTTGTGGCGCGGCGAACAAACGATCGACATCGGCCATTTCCACAGCTTTCCCTGCATACATGATCAGGATTCGGTCGCAAGCTTGGGCGAGAACCGAGAGATCATGGGAAATGAGCAGAATCGAGAGCTGCCGCTCCTTCTGAAGCCTTCGGATGAGCTGGAGGGTCTGGGCCTGAGTCAAGACATCCAGCGAGGTGGTCGGTTCATC
>SDBT01010736.1_pt1 | contig 14764 bp, 14 predicted proteins | sample 2277101 | NCBI WGS metagenome assembly SDBT01 (sample SAMN10404973, study PRJNA504765) | marine sediment metagenome | isolation source: marine sediment core GS10_PC15, 103 cmbsf | place: Arctic Ocean: Southern Knipovich Ridge | collected 2010
ATAAGGACAATTATGCTTATTCATACAAATAATAAGCTATAATAAAACAAGGGGTAGGTCTACCCGAAGCCAGAAGAAATTTTTTCACCAAAGAAAACTACCCCCAAAGAGTTGACACAGACAACTTTATCAACTAAAGTTGACAGAATATTAATATGCGATATAATAATAAAAATATAACATGTCAGACAACATGACTAATAAGACAAAAAGGGCAAAAGAGGAATAGGACAATATTTAACAAAGTTCGTACAAAAAAAGTTTATATAAAAATTGTGGAGCAAATCCGGGATTTAATCAAAGAAGGTAAATTAAAACCGGGTGATAAACTTCCTCCGGAGCAAATGCTGGCTGAGAAATTTGGCACCTCTCGTCCTTCGGTGAGGGAAGCGCTGAGCGCACTGGAAATATTGGGCATTACAGAAAGCAGGGGAGGCAAAGGAAATTTTATAAAGGATACGCCCAGATCCCCTTTGTATGAGCAAAAAGTCATGGAGTTAGAGGAAGAGGAAAGCCCTTTTGTACTATTAGAAGCAAGAAAAGCTGTGGAAATCGAGATTGCTGAGCTTGCCGCTAAAAAGGCAACCCTGGAAGATATAGATGCTATATCTGAGTCTTTGAATGAAATGAAGGGAGCCGCAAGTAATATTCCCAGGATGATGGAGATAGACGGGGAATTTCACCTGAATATAGCCAAAGCGGCGCACAATAACCTTCTTTTTTCCATGATGATTTATTTGAGTGATTTGTTAAAAGAAAAACTCTGGGTAAACATGAAAGAGAAAGCCTGGAATCGTCCCGGTTATCCACAAAAATATTTAAAAGAACACACTGAGATTTTTAATGCGATCAAAAACAAAGATAGTAAAAATGCTCGCAAGCAAGTGTATCATCATTTGGCCGGCGTGGAGAAAGATTTATTAAGAAATTAAAGGAGGACGCTATGCAAGACTCAATCTATAAATTTATGAAAGTGGGATTAATCCACTTTATGGCTTATCCCCAGGTGATGAAAGGGGAAGGACCAATTCTCGAGACCTTACAGAAAATAGCGGAAGATGATTTCTTTACTGCGGTAGAAGTTTCCTGGATCAAGGATGCGAAAGTAAGAGAAAAAGCAAAAAAACTATTGGAAGTGAGTCATTTAACCGTTGCTTATGGTGCTCAACCCCGTTTATTGGTTAAAAAATTAAATCTTAATTCCTTTGATGAAGTAGAAAGGCAAGAGGCGGTTGATGAGGTTAAAGCAGGAGTTGACGAAGCATATGAGATAGGAGCAAAGAGCCTTGCTTTTCTAAGCGGTAAGGACCCCGGAGAAGAGGAAAGAAATCAGGCTTTAAAGTTATTGATCTCTTCCGCCAAAGAAATATGCGCTTATGCCAAATCCAAAGGAGATTTAGGAATCACCCTGGAGGTTTTCGATCAGGAAATTGATAAAAAATGCTTAATTGGACCAGCGAAGGATGCCAGGAGGATGGCAGCGGAAGTAAGAGAGGAATTCGATAACTTTGGATTGATGGTTGATTTATCCCATCTTCCCCTTTTAGGTGAGACACCTGCACAAGCCATCATGCCGGTTAAAGATTATCTGGTCCATGCCCATATGGGTAATTGTATTTTAAAAAACAAAGAACATCCCGGCTATGGTGACCAGCATCCCAGATTTGGTATTAAAGGCGGGGAAAATGATGTAGAAGAACTCACCGAATACTTAAAAGTTTTATTGAATATTGGATTCTTAAATACACAAAATCCGCCCATTGTAAGCTTTGAGGTAAAACCATTGGCTGATGAATCCTCAGAAGTGGTTATTGCCAATGCCAAGAGAGTGTTAAGAGAGGCCTGGGCAGGAGTTTAAGAAAAAATCTTTTATTACTCAAAAAATACAATTATTGCAATGAAATAACGATTAATCTATAAAAACTAAATTTTAAGGATTACTTTATTTAATGAAAATTATTTATTGATATTTAAAATATTTTTACAATGTCGATTTAATTTAAAATGAAGCAGAGATAGGGAATAAATATAATGATAAAAATAGGAATTATTGGTGCTGGACGTTTAGCAAGAATAGCAATTGTTCCGGCGTTAAAGCAAATTGATAATATTGAATTAAGCGGAATTTATAACCGAACATTTGAAAAAGCTCAAAAGCTTGCTTTCGATTTCCAAATTCCTTTTTGTTACAAAGATTTAGATAAATTTTTAAGCCAAAAATATGACGCTGTATTAGTTTTAAGTTCACCTGAGGTTCACAAAGAACATGTAGTAAGTGCGTTACAAGCTGGTAGCCACGTCTTTTGCGAAAAACCTTTAAGTACATCATTGAATGAAGTTGAAGATATGGTTATTATATCCAAAAAAACTAAAAAAAATTTAATGGTTGGGTTTAATAGAAGGTATTCTCCGTTTTTCTCAAAAGCGAAAGAGATATTTGCTAATATTCAAGTTGAATTATGCTCGGTAGCTAAGCACAAAGATAGTCTAATGAGAAGGGGATTATTAAATGATGCTATTCATTATATAGATTTAATGCGTTGGTTTTGTGGTGGAAAGGTTACTGATGTTTCAGCTGTTGCTGAGTATGATGATCCCTGGATAGAAAAATCTCTAGCTGCAACAATGAAGTTTTCCACAGGAGCAATCGGTACATTGTTGATGAATCGTTCTTCGGGACAATGGCTTGAGATAGCTGAATTTCATGGTGGCAAGAAGAGCGTAATAATAGATTTCCCTAAAAAAGTTGAAGTAGTAACTTCTAACAAAAAAGAATATTTTGATTTTCAAGCGAAAGATTGGTCTTGGGCAATTAATATGCCTTGGCTGACTGGCTTTGTACAGGAATTTGAACATTTTTTTAGGTGTATAGAATTAGGAAAGGAAGTATTAACTTCGGGTTCCGATGCTTTACTAACTCACCAGTTGGTTCATCAAATCTATATAGCTGCTGGTTTACCCGGGCTTGAAGATTAAAATAAGAGGAGGATATGTATGGACGAGACAAGAAGTTTGGCTAAATTTGCAGTTGAGCTAGATTTTAAAGATTTACCACAAGAGGTTATTTATAAGACAAAAACTTGTTTATTAGATAATTTTGGAGCAATTCTAGCCGCAGTAAACGAGAAAAGTATTGATATTTTTAGAAAAACAATGCTTGAAGTTAATGGTATATCAAAAGGGTCTATTTTACTTCCGACAGGAGAATCAGTATCTCCCATCCTAGCTGGAGCGATTCATTCTGCTATGTCGCAAGCAACAGAAATTGATGACTTTCATAAACCATGCTTGTTACATATTGGAAGTACTTGTATCCCTCCCGCAATAGCGATTGGGATGCAATTAGGAAGCTCGGGGAGAGAGCTTATTACAGCAATTGTAGCTGCATATGAGGTTGGCATACGCATTGGAATGGCGGTTAATCCAACTCACCATCAGATATGGCATACAACAGGAACGGTAGGAACTTTTGCTGCTTGTATAGCAGTAGGTAAAATTTTAAATTTGAATAAAGAAAAGATGTTGAATGCTTTAGGAAGCGCAGGGACGCAGGCTGCTGGACTAAATCAATATATGATAGATGGGGGAGAAATGAGCAAACCTTTACATGCAGGAAAAGCTGCTTATAACGGGTTTCTTTCAGCAGTTCTAGCTGATAAGGGATTTACTGGAGCTACCAGGATCTTAGAAGGCGAAAAGGGATTTGGTGTAGCAATGAGCAAAGACTTTAACTTAGAAAAATTAAGTTTTTTTGATAAATATAATATTTTATCTATTACTCAACGACTTTATCCCGTCAATGGGCATATTATTAGTCCAGTTCAAGCTTCATTAGATTTACTTAGAAAACATCCAGAAATTACCTTTGACAAAATTGCTCAAGTCGATGTTAATCTTTACCACGAAGCAGTGAATTTTTTAAAGCCCATCCAATTAAGTTCTCCCTTTCTAGCAAGATTTTGTTTACCGTATTGTATTTCAACAGCGATTACCCATCGTAAATTAGATAATTCTTTTTTTACAGAAGAAGCAATAAAAGAAAAAAGAATTTTACAATTTATGGAATTAGTTAAGATGCATGAAGATCCTAAGTTAACAGAGAATTTTCCAGAATTATGGTCATCTAAAGTTATATTTAAGACCAAAAATGGTATTAAGTTTGAGGAAAAATTAAAAGCAGTTAAGGGAGATCCAATTAATCCATTTAATTTAAACGAGATTGCAAATAAAGTTCGCAATATTGATGGTAATAACATATTAGGGAAGAAACTTATTAACCGAATTATTGGTAAGTATTTTGATATTGAAAATGTAAAAAACATTTCAAAAATATGGGAGTAAATATTAAGTCAGTCCTTTCCTAAAACGCTTAATAATTCTAAATTCTTATAGTATAGCTAATGAATAAGGTAGTTAATGTTAATATACAACTAAGATAGTTTGGAGAGTGATAACATTGAAGATCTCTAATCTTCTGATTATATTATTTTTGTTGGGTTTTGGGTTATTTATCTGGTATGGGACTGCGAATTTAACTTCATTTTCTTTTGAACCAATGGGACCGACTCTATACCCGCGTGTGCTATCAGTTATAATATTCGTTTCTGCGTTATATTTGCTATTAGCTGAACTGAAGGCCTGGCACACAAATTGTTCTTTTCAGAGTGGGCCATTCAAGTCAATATTTAACTGGAATAAATTGAATTGGCGTTCAATTGGTTTTTTAATATTGTTTTTTTTGTATTGCGCTTCTGTCATAACTATTGGTTACTTCGTTTCTACATGGATTTTTTTGTTTACTAGTATGCTATTTATCACCCAACAGCGCAGGGAGAAATTCTTGATTATTATAATCATATCTACTGTAATTATAGTAGTAATGTATTTTGTTTTTGACATATTTAAAATCTATTTGCCGGAAGCGTTGCTTTTTTAATATATAGTGTAATAATACATCTGTAAAGCCTAGAATTTGGAGGATCTTCGTATGGTAGAAAATTGGTTAGCTGGATTAAAAATTATTGCCGATTTGCACTTGTTATTGTATTTAGTCGGAGGAGTAATACTAGGAAATATCTTTGGGGCGATACCGGGTTTGACGGCCACACTTGCTGTTGTGTTATTGATTCCGATCACTTATGGAATGACTCCCGCTATGGGGTTATCGACCTTAATAGCTGCCTATGTTGGGGGAATGTCTGGAGGTCTTGTGTCAGCGACTCTGATAGGAATGCCCGGGACTCCTTCTTCTATAGCGACCACATTTGATGCCTTTCCGATGGCCAAGAAGGGTTATGCCGGAAAGGCACTCGGGATAGGTATTAGCGCCTCTTTAATCGGTGGCATGATCAGTTGGGTTATATTGGTCCTGTTATCTCCTCAGCTGGCACGCGTTGCTCTTAGTTTTAGCGCTTTTGAGTATACCGCTATTTATACTTTTGGAATTACTGTGGTTGTAAGCTTATCAAGGAAGTCTTTAATAAAAGGCCTAATAGGAGCAGCATTTGGGCTTGGACTGGCTACAATTGGTATGGACCCAATCGGTGGTGTGATGAGGACAGTTTTTGGGTCGCCCATTTTGGAAGCAGGTATAGGCTTTTTTCCTGTACTCATAGGCTTTTTTGTTGTCTCCCAAGCTTTAACAGAGTTGGAGGATATTAAACAACTTTATGTTTTTGACACTCAGGGGAAGCATATGAGAGATTTTTGGCCCTCATTCTCTTTTCTTCGTAAGTCTTTAATAAACCTTCTGCGTTCTAGTTTCATCGGGGTTTTTATTGGAATTCTTCCCGGTATTGGGGGAGCTTTAGCTAATCTGGTTGCTTATGATCAGGCCAAAAAAGCTTCCAAAAATCCTGATTCATTTGGAGAGGGAAATCCAGAAGGAGTGATTGCTTCTGAGTCGGGTAATAATGCGACTATAGGCGGAGCGTTAATACCTATGATGACACTGGGAATACCAGGAGATGCAGCAACAGCGGCGTTGCTGGGAGGTATTACGCTTCATGGTTTGCAACCAGGACCGCTTTTATTTCGGGACCATGCAGGACTTGTTTATAGTGTTTTTATCGCTTTTTTTGTGGCAAATATTGTCATGTTCTTGTTTATGATGTTATTTGGAATCAAGATTTACACTCGGGTTTTAAGAATTCCTAAATATGTACTTATGCCACTGATCGTAACAATGTGTGTAGCTGGCGCATATAATCTTAACTATAGAGTCTTCAATATTTGGCTCACTCTGATTTTTGGGGTTATTGGCTACTTCTTAAAAAAGAACAATTATCCATTAATACCCATTATAATTGGGTTGATCTTGGGGCCTATGTTTGAACGTGATTTACGAATTGCTTTAATGCAAAGCGGTGGGAGTTATATGCCCTTCTTGACTCGACCTATATCGCTAATTCTGCTTATTTTGGCCATGGTTTCGTTTATTATAGGTATTTATGTTAAGAAAAGCAATTCCAAAAAAGAGGGAATCTTATTATGATAAAAAGAAAAGGACAAAAAACTTTTAGCCCAAATGTAATTTTTTTCTTCAGTGATCAACAGCGCTGGGATACATTGGGTTGTTACGGCCAACAATTGGATGTTACTCCAAATCTTGACCGGATGGCGGCAGAAGGAGTAAAGTTTGAATATGCTTTTAGCTGCCAGCCTGTTTGTGGTCCGGCAAGATCTGCAATTCAAACGGGCAAGTGGCCTACTAGAACGGGTTGTTTTCGAAATAATATCGCACTTCCTTTGGACCAAAAGACGATTGCTCATTGGTTTACTGAAGCTGGATATGAAGTAGCATACATAGGGAAGTGGCACCTAGCGTCAACGGGAAGTCCTTCTGATTCTACTTCAACAAAAAGTGCTCCTTCTCATAGAACTATGATCTATGACTATAGAACAAAACCAATCCCACCTGAAAGAAGAGGAGGCTACAAGGATTACTGGGTAGCTTCAGATCTTCTTGAATTTACGTCACATGGATATGGCGGACATATGTTTGATAGTGAAATGAATAAAATCGATTTGGAAGGTTATCGGGCAGATGCAATAACTGATATTGCCCTAGGCTATTTGCGTAGCCACGATAACAAAAAGCCATTCTTTTTATTTATTTCTCCTCTGGAACCTCATCATCAAAATGATTATAATCAATATGAAGGTCCAGTGGGCTCTAAAGAGAAATTTAAAGATTTTCAATCACCGGGAGACCTGAAAGACGCAGGAGGTGATTGGCGTAAGAATTATCCCGACTATTTGGGGTGTTGTAATAGCCTGGATTATAACTTGGGGCGGATTCGCAATGAAATTGAAAAATTAGGACTGGCCGATAATACAGTTATCTTTTATACAAGCGATCATGGTTCGCATTTTAAGACTCGTAATAAAGAATATAAACGGTCATGTCATGAAGCTTCAATACGTATACCATTGATTGTTTGTGGACCGGGATTCAATGGTGGTAAGATAGTTAAAGACCTAGTTAGTTTAATAGATGTACCTCCTACACTTCTTGCATGTGCTGGTATTAAAAAGCCTGATGTAATGGATGGCAATTCCTTGCAAAGACTTATTGAGGGTGATAATGCTGAATGGCCGGAGGAAATCTCTGTTCAGATTAGCGAGAGTCAAGTGGGAAGAGCAATTCGTACTAGCAAATGGAAGTATGCGGTTGTTGCTCCCGGCAAAGACGGACGTTATTATTTTTGTAGCGATGTTTATGAAGAAAAATTTCTTTATAATCTTGAAAATGATCCACACGAGCAGAATAATTTAATTAATGAGCCCGATTATGAGGGAACAAGGCAGAATCTTAGAGGCATTTTGAAAAGGAGGATGAAAGCAGCAGGAGAGGAAGAACCAAAAATACTTGTCGCTTCTGAGTTCTAATCTTTTATTAGTTAAACTGTCAATAGACTCAGGGGATCCATTCCTGTCAAAGCATTTATGAGTACTTTTTTCTTACAGTAGCAAAACTTACCTGGTTCTTCTACAAATTAATATAGTAGAAATATAACATAATCCCTGTTATTTCCCTGATTGAGAGTTGTAATATATTTGAAGGAGAAAAAGGGATTAATGCCCAATTATTACCCTGAAATAAAATTCCAATAAAGGAGTAATATTATGGCAATAGTCCATAGAACTATTATAAACCTCGCGTTCATGGATTAATTAAAAAAGTAAGAGGAACATATAAATACTACCTAACAAAACTTGGACGAAAAGTAATTACACCCGATTTATGCATAAAAAAAATGGTTGTTATCCCAGAGTTATCAAAATGTTAGAGGTATTCATATACAAATTACCATTGTCCTGGATAAAGACAACATCAAAAAGGCAACGATGAATAACTTAAATGAAAGCTCTTATGGTTTTGTTTGTTCTCTTTCAATGTCTGATCATAAAAACTTAAAGGAAGTACCTGAGTCCAGCCTTAAACCCTTTTCCAGAAAAAACATAATAAACATGTTGCCTTATATAATAATGTACTTGAAAGCTGATACAATGCCCCAAGTAGAAATGTACTCGAACCCACTTGAAGGTTTCATACTTTTATCTAGACTATTAATAATTAAAAAAGCTAAAAAAAATTGATATCTATGCATTACTGTAACCTGAATAAAATAAGGAAAATCATGTTTATTTATACAAGAAATAAGCTATAAGAAAAAAAAGGGGTAAGTCTACCCAGTTAAATGAGTATCTACTAAGCAGGGTCTACCCAAGGCTAGAAGAATTTTTTCACCAAAAAAGACTACCCCCAAAGTGTTGGCACTGACTTTTAAAAAAGTAATATGGAAATCTTAAAGTAATATGTGCTATCCTTCTAAAAATATAATAAATAACAACAGAAAAGATATTTTAATATGATTAAATCGTTAAGTGTAATGACAAAACCTTCCTCTAGTAATTGTAACATGCAATGTGAATATTGCTTTTATCATGATATTTCAAATAAAAGAATACAAAAGTCGTATGGATTTATGAATTTCAAATTATTAGAAATGATAGTGCAAAAGGCTTTAAAAGAAGTAGAGGAAGAATGTACTTTTGCCTTTCAAGGAGGTGAACCCACTCTTGTAGGTATAGATTTTTACAAAAAATTAGTGGAATATGAACAAAAATACAATCAAAAAAACATTGAAATTAATAATGCTATCCAGACAAATGGATTAGCCATAGACGAAGAATGGTCATATTTTTTTGCGCAAAATAATTTTCTTGTCGGTATTTCCTTAGATGGTCCCAAAGATATTCACGATTTATATAGAGTAGATATTTATGGTAAAGGGACTTTCCAGAGAATTATCAAAGCGATTCATTTATTTGATCAATACCGCGTTAAATATAATATATTAACTGTAGTCACTCCTCAAGTAGCTCGTCACATCCATAAAATCTATAATTTTTTCAAGAATAAAAATTTTACATATTTACAATTTCTACCCTGTTTAGATCCTCTAGATGAAGAGCCAGGAGGGTATAATTTTTCTTTAACTCCGGAAAAATATGGTTATTTTTTAAAAACACTTTTTGATCTATGGTATGAGGATATAATGAAGGGTCATATAATTAGTATCCGTTATTTTGATAACCTTATACAATTATTAATGGGATACCATCCAGAAACTTGTGGTATGTCAGGTCATTGTAATTGTCAATTCATTATTGAAGCAAATGGAGGCATCTATCCATGTGATTTTTATGTATTCGATAAATGGTATTTAGGAAATATCAAAGAAAAGAGCTTCATAAAAATTTTAAAATCGCCAATTAGTTTGAAGTTTATAGAAATGTCAAAATATATTGATCCAAAATGTCATAATTGCTCATTCTTTCCTATATGTAGGGGAGGTTGCCGTCGTTGGCGTGAGCCTTTTATTGATGGAAAACCACGATTGAATATTTTATATCCTTCTTGCCAAGAATTTTTTCGATATACGTTAGATCGATTTAACAATATCATTGAGAAGATAAAAAGAGGAGATTTTGGCAATTAATTTTTATAGGTAAAAATACCTTTAATCTTTTGCTTATCTATCGAGCCATAGGAGTAGAGTATATTTTGTTAATAAATATTTAAAAAAATAAAAACAACAATTGTTAAAGGAAAATAAATGAATCAAGAATTGCCTACTAAAAATTACAATAAACTTTGTATGGATAATAAGATACTCTGGTTGCTTATAGGAACTGCTATCTTTGCCTTTATCGCTTTTATTCTTCCTGTTCCTGAAAGTTTAAAAAAGTTGTCCAAGAACATGGTTTTGCCGATAATATGATAAAAACCGGAGTTGCCAGTAGCATTTCTCAAGCCGCCTGGAAGGCAAAATTGGTTTTAGGAATAATTCCTATAGCTACCATATTTTTTACTACCGAAGCACTGCCTATCGGCATAGTCGGTATCCTCATGCCTTTTCTGGCTTACTTCTTTTACTTACTTCCCAAGGCAGAGATAGGTAAAACCTTCTGTGGAGATGCCCCTCTTTTTCTTTTAGGTGTTTTGGCTATAGGGGTGGTAGTAACCGAAGTCGCTTTACATAAACGTTTAGCCAGTTGGATTTTAGGATGGGTGAAAGGGTTTAAATTCCCTCTTTTTGTAATTGCTATTACTATGTCCATCTTAGGTTCATTCGTATCTGCTCATGCTATTGCCGCCTTTATGACTCCAGTTATGGTTATTATCTATGCCGGGGCACTAAAAGGGGCAAATGATAAAGGATTACAGATAAAAGAAGATCCTCAGCTGGCCAAGCTACTTCTTCTTACCCTTTGTTTTAGCCTTAACGTAGGTGGAGTCGGGCTCCACCGGTGGCAGGCGGACGTAATGCTATTATGATGGGTTTTTTTGCTAATTATAACGTCTCTATGAGTTTTACCCAGTGGATGGCTTACGGAATGCCCTTGGTTCCTATATTAGCCGTAGTAGTAGTTATTTATCTACTTTTTATGTTTCGTAAGACCAAGATAAAAGATTTAACTCCCGGGCTGGAAGCCATTAAAGAAGAAAACAGACTTATGGGAGCGATGAAGTTTGATGAAATATTAATCTTATTGATGATGTTATCTATCCTCTCCCTGTGGATAACCAAGAGTAAGGTCTTGGGATTAGGTGGTCCTGCCTTACTTGCCCTAATAATCCCAGTGGTATTTAGAGTAGTAGATTGGAAGAAGATTTTGACCGACATATCCTGGAATGCCTGGTTTATGTATTGTGGAGCACTTACTATGGGAGCTTTACTACAAAATAGCGGAGCTGCCCTTTGGTTGGCCAAATTCTTTTTAAACGGAATCCAATCCTTAGGAGTAAATGGGGAGATGCCTTTACTGGTAGGAGCAAGTCTTTTTTCTGGGGTGATGACTAACTTTATGAGTGATGCTGCTACTACCTCCCTCTTAGGTCCGATTACTATTCCTATGGGCATTCTCTCCGGTGGGGCAGGAGAACCCTGGGCAGTCGGATTAGCTACTGCTTTTGCTACCTCTTTTGCTCATTTCCTTATTGTTGGTACCCCTAATAATGTTATTGTTTATGCCCTTAGTGCTTATCCGGGAACCAACAAAAGAATCATTCACCCTATCGATTTTGTAAAATATGGATTCATCTTATGGATTCTTTGTATGCTTATTTTATGGGTGGTTGGTTTTCTCTTCATATATAAAGTCATTGGTTTCCCTCCTGGTATTACCGAATCAGCTAAAGCGGTTCTCGAAGCAACTAAAAATGGAGTGGTTCTGCCTTAAATTAATAAGACCTATTTAAGAATTGTTGGTATAAATTCCAATTTTAATATACTTTTTTTACTATTAGTTAGATAAGATGCTTGGTTTAATGAAGGGAACTTAATATGAGAATAGGGGAAATTATTGGGTTGTAAAATATGAAAAACGAAGATAGAATTGATAAGTGGCCCGACTTTAGATTTAATCTGGAAGAAATAGCTGGTGCCATAGGGGATTACGGAACACTATTTCCTATAGTTCTAGGAGTAGCTTTTGTTTCCAATCTTAATTTGGGACATATACTGCTATTTTTTAGCGTGTGGTATATTATAACCGGCTTATATTATAAGATGCCTATACCGGTAGAACCGATGAAGGTAATCGGGGCAATAGTTATCGCAGGAGGTTTGAGTAAGGAAGAGATTACTGCTTCAGGGATGATTTTAGGTATTCTTTTTTTAATTCTAGGATTTTGCAAAGGAATGAATTTTATTCAAGATAAAGTTCCCTCTAGTGTGATTAGAGGCATTCAAATGGGTTTAGCCTTAATTTTATTCAAGACCTCGATTAACTTTATCCTAAAGGATAGTCTTCTCTCTGTCATTTGTATCACCATTATTATTCTATTTTATATTGCTAATAAATCTATTCACCTGACAGATATTTCCGCAATAGTGGTTATATTAATCGGAATAGTGATAGGCTTACAAAAATTCGGTATTCCCCAGATAAGAATTTTACCATTACCAACTTTAATTGTTCCAGGTATCCAGGATTTTTTAAAAGGAGGATGGTTATTAGCAATTTCTCAGGCACCGCTGACTATAACTAATGCCATACTTTCCACTTCATTATTGATGCAAGATCTTATCCATAGAGAAGTTGAGCCGGATAAATTATCAATTAGTATTGGACTTATGAATCTTACCTCTGTTCCTTTTGGAGGATTCCCCATGTGTCATGGGGCTGGTGGTCTTGCTGCCCAATACAGGTTTGGGGCAAGAACTGGTGGGTCCAACATTATTAGTGGTATAATACTCATACCTATCGCCCTATTTTTTGCCAGTCCGGAATTCGTTGCCATTATTCCTCTTGGTGTTTTTGGTGCATTATTAGTCTTTGTGGCTATTGAATTAGGGAAGCATAGTTTTAAAACAAATTCTTATATTGTGACCATCACCATTGCAATATTAGCCCTAATAACTAATATGACGATTGCTTTTATTGTGGGGATGGTATTAGCGTATTCATTAGCAAAAATAACTAAGTGTCACTTAGATTAATATAATTTGCACTTCTTCCCAAATCTTTCTATAAATTAAGATTATAAAAAATAAAAGGATTATTTAAATGATTAATTGTATAGGCTTTATTGGAACTGGCTTCATCATTGGCATTCTCTCTGGTCTATTCGGAGTAGGCGGAGGTTTCTTGCTCGTACCTTTGCTCAACGCAGTTTTTAACATTCCCTATAATATTGCCATAGGGAGTAGTCTTCTTCAAATGGTAGGAACCTCTACTGTTTCAACTTTGAAACACCGAGGTTACGGCCATATAGATTATAGACTGGCTGGATTTATCTTGATGGGATCGGTAGTTGGTGTAGAATTAGGGGCACGAGTCTTAATGCACTTAAAAAATCTTGGCACCATTAACATTAATGCCTCTACCATCAGTATAATGGATTTTTGGATAAACATCATCTATATAATTCTTCTTTCCTTAGTGGGAACTTCTATGTTCTTAGAAAGTAGAAAAGCAAAAAAAAGAGCTCCTCGAGGAGGAGTAGTAGATACTGTATTTTCTCAAAAAATTCAAAATATAAAGATTCCTCCAATTATATCTTTACCTACTTCTAAGATAGAATATATTTCTGTCTGTTATTTAGTTGTACTCGGATTTGGAGTAGGAATAGTCTCCGGACTTTTAGGAATAGGAGGAGCTTTCATTTTGAATCCTGCTTTAATTTACTTAATAGGAATACCAACAAGTGTAGCTATAGGAACAAGTCTTTTTCAAACTATATTTGTCTCGGGATACGGAGCTTTAACTCACCTTTTTAAGGGAAATGTAAATTTTGCATTGGTAGCTTGTGTTTTAGTAGGTTCTTTAGTTGGTTCTCAATTAGGAGCAAAAATACACAATAGGTTAAGAGGAGCTTATATAAGATACTACTTTTCTTTAGTAATTTTTATCGCTATAGGAATTGTTCTGTTTAAGTTCTTTTTCAGCATAGGCTATCTTTAATCCAGCTAGAATAAAATGTCGAGTTTTAATGAATAAGAAGTTTGATTTTATAACATATGTTAGTTACATTTCAAAAGTGGATTAAATTAAGCTAAAAAATTTGCTAATTATAAAATTTAAAAGTGCACTTTTGAAAGATAAAAATATACTATTTTTTACAATTATTTAGATATAAATAAATTATCAGTTAAAAGTTAAAATGTACTAAATTAAGGTTAGAATTTTTAACTTTTTGTATAGCTAAAAGCTCATCTTCATACCAGAATCTTACTTCAGATAGACCAGATTCTTTATCTGTACTATCCGAAGTTGTATTTTCTCATGCAGTGGTGCACTAGGTACTTTTAATTCTAAATTATTTATTGAGATTTTACCGTAAGAATTTACCATTCTATCTGCCCTTAAGAAGAAGATTGGAGTGAACCCCTCAGGCTAGGCACACTTAGGAGAAAATAAAACTTGTTGTGTAATAAAATAACAAGCAAGAAGACAAAGGAGAGGCATCCATTTGTAATAAAAGCCCCTCCTGAGGCTTACGTTCTCTAGTGCGGTGAGGTTTGGGTGGCCTGTGTTTTCTGGGACTTTTAATATCTTTGGCTTTAAGGATTCTGGATACAGAAGACTGACTAATAGTAATACCTTCCTGTTCTCTCAAAAGTTCTGAAAGATGGGTATAATTTACTCCTTTATATTTATTTCTAGCAAGAAAAACAATTTCCTCTCTTATCTCACCAGGGATAGTATGCTTAGGTTTACGGCCTCTATTTTTGTGAATAACAAACACCTC
>SDBT01010737.1_pt1 | contig 14763 bp, 29 predicted proteins | sample 2277101 | NCBI WGS metagenome assembly SDBT01 (sample SAMN10404973, study PRJNA504765) | marine sediment metagenome | isolation source: marine sediment core GS10_PC15, 103 cmbsf | place: Arctic Ocean: Southern Knipovich Ridge | collected 2010
GCACCGTATTTCCCCAAGATCAAGATATACTGTACTAGCGGAAATCACGGTCGCCGAAGCACAAAGAAGAACTATTATGGACCTTGGGACAACTGGGACTATCTTATCCATGAGACCGCTAAGCAACTCTGTGCAGACATAGAGAACATTGAGTTCCTGATACCAGAATCATTCAGCATGAATGTCATAGTTAACGGCCACGGGTTTCATGTCTGCCACGGCGACGATGTCAAGGGCTGGATGGGAATTCCCTGGTATGGGCTTGAAAGAAAGACCCGGAGACTGGTCAGTCTACACCAGAGTCAAGGTCAGAAAGTTGACTACTTCGTCTTCGGGCATTTCCACGCGGCCAGCACCAGTGCAGACCTAACTGGCGAAATGATAATCAACGGGGCGTTCCCCGCCACTGATCCCTATAGTTATGACTCATTCAGTGGTTACAGAACGCCTATGCAAATGTTTCATGGTGTACACCAGAAGCATGGAATCTCTTGGCGGCTTCCCGTCAAGATTAAGGACGCCAAGGCTGAAGCCAAAGGCCCTCGGCGATACAAGATTGAACTAGCAACACCGGAAGGTTGACATGGAAAACCAATACCAGACGATAATGATTCCGTTATCAGAAGTGTTCTCGGATGACGAATTTAATTGTCGCGGGCCGATAGCCCCAATCGACGTCGCTGAATTAGCCCAAGACATCCTACTGAATGGACTTCAGTTCCCCATTACGGTTCAGCCATCTGAAGATGTGGAATACGAGATTCCTTGTCCTTGGCGAATCATAGCGGGCCACCGGAGATTCAAGGCGTTTGAGGTCTTAGTTCGGGACAGTAAGGACTTCATGGAAGTTCCGGCAATGATCCGTAAGGGCCTTTCCGAGATTCAAGCACGGGTGCTGAATCTTGGGGAGAATATCAAGCGGAAGGATCTTAATATCTTGCAGGAAGCAAGAGCCATCGAGAAGCTGTACGAGGCAGGTGTCCCACGGGACCACGTCGCAAAGCTTCTTTCCAAGTCGTCTGGTTGGGTTCAGAATCGGTATGCCTTATTGGCTCTTCCTGAAGATATTCAGGAAGAGTGTGCCAACGGAATGATTAATCAGCAACAGATCAAGCAACTTTATAGCCTGCGTCACGACCCTTTGAAGCAGTATGAGGCGGTGAGAATGATCAAAGAGGCCAAAGCTCGTGGTCAAACTATCAAGCATGTGGGCAAACGCAAGAAGCAGCCTACGAATACCAAGAAGGCACGCCACAGAAATGAATGCTTCGATATGATCGAGCATGTTGTCAAGGCGGAGGGCTATGGCACAACTACTCGAGCTTTGGCTTGGGCATCTGGAGAAATTACCACGGAAGAATTCTTTGAGACTTTGAAGGAAGGCAATGACGCATGGTCTATACCCTTGCAGTTCTGATACTAACATCAGTCTACTGGACTTCTGAAGAGAACCTCGCCAAGTTCATCAAGAAGCACCCGGTTGTTCTGGTCGAGTTTTGGGCAACATGGTGCGGCCCTTGTCGAGACAACTTCGACAAGACGTTGGACGCGGCCAGGAAATATCCTAAAGCACAGTTCCTTTTGATTGCTCTGTCAGATAATGCCTCCAACGTCAAGGCGTTCATCAAGGGTAAGAAGATCCCCAAGAATGTCTTGATAGCAATTTGGCGAGGATCTTCGCCAGTTAAGACTATCCCTCGATTTCGAGCCTACTATAAAGGTCGGCTAATGTTGGAAACTGATTCTTTATTCAAGATGCGAAAAGCATTAGAAGGTGCAGGATTCAAATGAAGTTAATTTTACTGGATAGTGTATTATTTAATCCGGACAGCATTGCTACAATTGAAGATAGGCATCTGGGGAATATACGGATAAAGACCCAATGTACAATAAGTATGATTAATGGGGATAAATTTAATTTCGCATATCCCAAAGAAGAAATGGCAGAAATGCTGCGGCGGGGAGGCCCCAAATGAAGTTAGTACAGCTAGGTACTAAAATCTTCAATGTTGATCAAATTATCACTATTGAAGATGACGTAGAGGCCACTAATAAGTGTGTTATACGAATGTCAAATGGAGATAAATTCCATATGCCCCACTCAAAGGAAATTGTATTGGCAGATCTAAATAGGGAATATTCATGACCACTTTACTCACTACTCTAGAATATCTGGCAGCTTGTGTTGTGTTGGGCTGCATTCTTGGTTACCTCATAAATAGGTTCACTAAAGAATGAACACGTTTGATACTGAGACCTGCGGCTTACATGGGCCCGTCGTCTTGATCCAGTATGTCATCGACGATGATACTGATATCACCCTCTTTGATTGCTGGCACTCTACTGTCAGAGACTCAATTGATCTTCTTGAAACTAAGTTTGCTAACAGGGACGTTATGGGCTTTAATCTGGTATTTGATTGGTTTCACATTCAAAAGTGGTATAGTATGTGCCGGATTGCCTTACAGAAGCACGGTAACATCACCCCAATCGATTACATTCCTGAAATGGCGGACATCGAAGAAGAAGCTAGGTTCTACGACAAATGTATTAAGCCCAGTTCAGCTATGGACTTAATGCTCCATGCTCGGAAAGGCCCCTATCAAAGCCTCATGGCTAGAAAATCAATCAAGGTTCGTAAAGTGCCCGCCGTGATAGCCCAATCAGTTGCGGATGCTTTGGAAGCTAGGGTGGAGATTGACGGGATCTATTTTAGTAGACGCAAAGACAAATACGCCCCGCAGTGGTCAATCCGGGATGTAAAAGATCGACCAGACCTTTGTGATATTGTACTCAGCTTTCACGCTTCAGGCGGTTTGAAGGTTCTAGCTGAACACGCTCTCGGCGTTAAAGAGGATGTCATCCTGAAGTTCACGGACATCGAACCACCAACTTATCCAGTTGAGGCCGGATATGCCCCCTTTGCTAAAGCAATTTCATCAATAGAGAAAGGCTGGAAAGCCAAAGTCGGAAAGAAGGAAGGGTACTCCTGGCCTCGACACATTGCTCAACACGCCAGCCACTGGGCTTTTAATCAATTAGCTAGGAAATACGGGGCCGACGATGTTAAATATACTCGTGACCTTTGGTACCACTTTGATCGGCCAGCTTTTGGAGACGATGATTCTATTCTTGCTTGCATGGTCGGTGCTTTGCGCTGGTCTGGCTTTGCTGTTAATACTGATGCTCTTGGTGATCTTCGGATTGAAGCCCTAAAGAAAGTGGCTGGTGTTCCTATATCCCCGGCAAGGGTCAAGACTTACTTGTTTCAAGTCACTGACGCTCAGGAGCAGATTGGGATTAAAGCCACGGATAAGAAGACCCTAGAAGCCATCTGCGAGTGGCAATGCGATTGTGTCGGTGAGGGTTGCGACAAGTGCGACCAGACTGGAGTACATCCAGCCGCCCGCAGAGCAAGAGAAGTTCGTGATGCACGTCAGGCGAAGAAGAGAGTTGACATCTATGATAAGCTTATCGGAGCCGGCAGATTTCACGCAAGCTTCACAGTCATTGGCACTTTAAGCTCGCGAATGGCCGGCACTGACGGCTTGAATGCCCAAGGGATTAATAGTACGACTGAGGTTCGATCATGCTTTACTCTGGCTGATCAAGGTCTTGAATTGGCTGGGGGCGACTTTGTCTCATTTGAAGTTGTACTTGCTGAAGCGGTCTATGAGGATGTTGAACTCAGAAAGGCTTTAACGGAGAAGAAGCCTTGCGAGCGGTGCGACCAGATTGGTACAATCTGGAATGAGGAAAAGAGTGAGCAAGTGGTTTGCGATGAATGCGACGGAACCAAGGAAGCCACTTACAAGTTGCACGGCCTTTTCGGAATGGAAATCTTCCCAGGAAAGACGTATGCCGATATCATTAAAAGTAAGGGCACAGAGAATGACATGTACTCGAAAGGCAAGAGTGGAATCTTTGCCATGTTGTATGGTGGCGATTTTAATACTCTGGTGAATAATCAAGGCATAGACCCTGAAGTCGCCGAACGTGCATATTTGAACTTCCAAAGACGTTTTCCGGGTGTGGCCCGCGCCAGGGCCATAATCGAAGATATGTTTTGCTCAATGAAACAGCCCGGCGGCCTTGGCACCAAGGTGATCTGGAAAGATCCTAAAGATTTCATTGAATCAAGCTTAGGCTTCAGAAGATACTTCACTTTAGAGAATAGAATTTGTAAAGAGCTATTTGATCTTGCGAATGAGAATCCTTGGAAAGCGGTCAAGCTTAAAGTCACTCGCAATGACCGAGAGCAGACGGCGGGCGGGGCTGTAGCCTCTGCTTTATACGGGGGTGCTTTTCAGATCCAGGCTGCGAATTTGCGGGCAGCAGCAAATCATGTTATTCAGTCAACTGGTGCCACGATAACGAAATCAGTACAGCGAGCAATTTGGGATTTACAACCGGCCGGTGTGGTCGAGTGGCAGGTCAAACCTTTGAATGTTCACGATGAGATCATGGTTCCTTGCCGACCCGAACTCAAAGAGCAGGTAGCTCAGATAGTTCATGATAAAGTAGAAGAGTACCGTGAAGCGGTCCCCCTAATTGCTATCGACTGGTCTAGTGACTTGAAAGATTGGAGTCAGAAATAATGTTATTGAACAGACTTCGAGAAGATGTGCATGAGTTTTATCTCAAACTAAGAATGCTGGATCGCATCTTGGAAACCATAGAATTCGAGAGAGCCTACGAGATCGCTGTTGACTTCCGGATACTCAAACTCGGAATAGAGTCTCTTGATGTTGATCTCATTAAGTTCTTCATTCTTTTGAATCGTGATCCTGGAGAACTTTCACTCCGTGAATTGCGGAGAGCAGCAAGACATTATAATGTGGCCTTCTGGTCGAGACTTACCAAACTGGAACTAATAAAAGAGGTAACGGATGCGGGACTCAACTGCCGAGCTTGTGAAATTGCTAGACAAATTGACCTTTTATCTGACTCTAGCGGAGATCAGACACCAGATGCCAACAGGCGAAACCCATCTTCTGGGGTCGCCGTTGTTTCACTCCATGTTGGAATTTATCATCTCAGTGCCGATGCAGCCAGAGTGGCAAGCTGTCTCCGACGCAAGAGCACTGGTGCCCGAACAGATGTGGGAGAACATGACGCTCATGGGAATAACAGGACTCCGCGAGCAGAAGATTCTGGAGAAGTCACTAACGGGCCTCCGATCTTATTGGAGAGCTAATGTACCGGGTGGATTTTTTAACAAGCATGTAGAGGAGCCGAATTCTTATGTTGAAGATCACGAAGACTCTGTTACGGAAAGTCATTAAAGATGTTATCCCCGACCCCAAAGCCCCAGGACCGTTCCGAGTTATCGCAGATGTCGGAGATTGTGGATACTATGATCAACGAGCCATTGAAGCCATCAGGTCCGGAGAGCGAGTCCTTGCCATCCAGCTTCTCTTGCTCTCTCAGGCAAATGATATTGATGGAAGTGATAGACCGTTGGCGCCGCGGGCTACCTCGGATAAAAGTGACGAAGAACACAATAACGGTCAAAAGGAAGTCCAAGATTTGCGGCGACCAAATGAGTGTACTCCTGACTTGTGCCCCTGATGGCACGATGGTTGATATTGGTATTATTGCCAATGGCTGTTGTTGCTTGAGCACTGGCATCGCCTACCACATGGTCGACTATTTCCGGGGTAAGCCTTGCGACGCAGTTAGAGAGATCAATGAGATCAACTTTAATGATATTCCGCCAGACATTCGTGGCCGTATTGGTTGCGTCTCTTTTCCAATGGGGATTCTTTATGAGGCCGCTCAAACAGCGATCCAAGCGAGGACCAGAAGCCACTATTCAAGACAAGATAATTGATTTCCTGCGTCTTAGGGCATGGCATGTGATGCCGACGCACGGGAATGAATGTCAACGGGGTTTTCCTGACCTCTACTGTACTCATCCGCGATACAAGCAACGGTGGATAGAGGTCAAGAACCCCCTTAAATATAAATTCACACCAGCACAATTGGAACACTTTCCAATTATCTCTGCAGGAACCAACGGAATCTGGATTCTGACGGCAGCCACGGAGTATGAGTATCGTAAGTTGTTCGATCCAGCCAACTGGTATACTTTTTTGGAGGCAATGAAATGAGAATCTACATGGCAGGCCCAATTTCGGGCTGCGAATTTGATGAATGTACGTACTGGCGAAATTGCTTTGCAGGGTTGATGCCAGAATCAGTTCAATGTCTTTCTCCTATGCGGGGAAAGAATTTCTTAAAGGAGAAAGGGGTTATTGATGGCTCTTATGAGTCAGAAGGCCCTTTCGCCACCCGCCGAGGGATTATGACCCGTGATTTCTTTGACTGCACTCGGGCTGACGTTGTCGTGGCCAATCTCTTAAAGACTAAGACAGTTTCCATCGGGACCTGTATGGAAATCGCCTGGGCCTTTCAAACCCGCACACCGCTGATTGCTATTATGGAAGAAGAGAACATTCATGTGCATCCAATGATCTTGGAAGCAATCGGGTTCCGCACCACCACTATATCGGAGGCAGCATTCATATGCAAGACGATCCTGGGACTCTGAGTCCTTTTGACGCGTGGTGGGAGACAACCGACATGGACGGCTATGCCCCGTACAAGGCCGCAAGGGAAGCGTGGGATGCCGCGTCTTTACATGCAGTTGAAATTATAATGAAAGGTCCGAACTATGAATCAAATGACAGTAACTCTTGAATGGGACGAGGAACTAGGGCCTAGGTGGTTGTACAAAGACCAACTGATGTCTATGCTCAACCTCAGTGGCTCACAAGGAGAAACCCTTCGAGTCAGGGACTGCACTTACCCCGACTCAACACCAAAGGAACGAGCACAAGAGGAGTTTCAACAACTTTGTATCAGGATGAATGCCTTGGGCGCCTTGAGCTACAAAGACCTTATGTCTTTCCCCGAAGACACAAGAGCGTTATTAGAAAATCAATACAAGGCAATGGACCAATACCGTAAAGCCATACTAGCGAGGATAGACGCATGGACAGACGAGACTTCTTAAAGAACACAGCCGCAGTCGGGGCACTAGCGATCATACCGTTCAGTGCCGCACCGCGGCCTGTCGTTGATGTCAACATCAGCCATTCAAAGTATGATGATTATGACACGATTGACTGGCTGAAGTGCCGACTTATCCTGTTCGATCACCGTAACAGGCCAATGCACTCACCGCCCATCTCGGCGGCTCACATCGGCTTTCAGCAGTTTCCGGTCCTGTTGATGTCTTTCTACCGCATTCGCGAAGATATCAAGATAACCGCCATGCAGTTCGTGGACAGGGATGGCAAGGTGCCATTCAAACCGCTGCCCTACTCAGCGCACCTTGTTAATGGCGACACCCTGCACTGTACCTATAGAATGGAGAGACCATGTACCTAATACCCTTGGCCCTAGTCCCTTTCATCCTTCTTTATTGGATAGTAAAAGCATGCAACGAAGATCATTCCTAGGAAGCTTGGCCCTAGTCCCTTTGGCCGCCATTCCATTTACTAAAGTCCCCAAGTTGACTGAAGTTCCTCAGTCTTCCGAGGGTTTCATAGAACGTGCCAAGTATCTTGATTACACCGAAGCGGACTTCTTCCGGTGCCAACTGATTATTATTACTGATAAGATGCGTAGGATTTGGGCACCTCCCATTGATAAGGTTATCTTAGAGAAGGAACCTTTCAAAGTGCGCATGTCTGCAACGTATAAATCAATCCCACGCTCCCTAATCATGGCATATATCCGGTTCGTCGACAAAGACCGAAGAATGCTTTTTCAAGCCCAATCGTCCCCTGCGAATCTACAGCAGGGCGATATTCTCACCCTTAACTACACGATAAGAATGGATTAACGATGCTCGTACTCAGTAGAAAGCCATCCGAAAGGATACACATCGGTGATAACATTATCATCACAGTCGTCCGAGTCTCTGGCCAAACGGTCAGGATTGGAATCGACGCCCCTAAGGAAATCAAGATTATGAGAGAAGAACTCCTGACAAAGACCAATGAATCTCACGATGACTCGACCTGATATTGAAATCTCTAGATAAAGGATTTATATTATGCATGATGGGCAAGAACCTTGTGACTGCTGTGGTTACCTAACAGATTCCTTTCTTATCCGGAAGTGGGGTGTCTGCGATCTTTGTAGATTCTTAATTGAATCCAATAAGATTGAAGGCATCTTTACGAAACCAAGCAAAGATCAAATCTTTAAGGCCAAAGCTTTCCTTAGGTTGAAGCAGATAGAAGTAGCTGATCTGTGCCAAATGGCGAATTCCTTTGAACCCGGTGTCCTTCTCCGGACACAGCCGGGAATGGACGTCCATGTGAAAGAATTCATAGCCCCGAAGGGCGGGCCTGAAATGATTTTGGACTTGCAGCATCTTCTAGAATCTTCGGCCCCACCGTATGAGTCTCATCGGTGGTTCGAGGCCCTGCACCCATTCACGGACGGCAACGGCAGGACCGGCAGGCTCTATTGGTTGTGGAAGATGCAAGCGGAAGGTTCCCAAACTCATCTTGGGTTTCTACACACGTGGTACTACCAATCTCTAAAGGAAGAAGTATTGATATGAAAGGTGATATCTGCCCTTACTGCAAACGGGATTCACCTGACCATGCGTGTCCAGAGATAGTGAAATCACTTTATCATAAATTTGGCCCTGACCTAACCTGCAAAGAATTGAGGGAACTTGTCATGGAGAAATTGAATAATTGGTCCTGCTTGCCTAAAGCCTTCGCTTGGTGCATGGGCGTTTCCCTTGCTCGGATGGTCAAACTGATGGGCCACGACGGCTCTGACATAGTCTGGCCTAGTTCTCCGTCCCCTCTTGACCGAAGGGGCTTCCATATCCAGGAGATCCTTTATGCAGTTCATAAGCTCAACTACTCAGCTATGCCTATTGGCCTTAACCCAACTTTGTCCAATGGGCGTGGCCCCTCTATTCAAATCGAAGACAAGTTCTTCGAGGCGGCCAAGACCAAACTAGGGGTCCATTTGGGAGTCACTGATACCGGTATCAATCATGCCGTCGGCTATACCCCACTGGCCGGCTTCTGGTGTCCCAACCGTGGCTATATCGACAGTTTCAATACTCGGGAAATTTGGCTGGTGCACAAGTGTACAGGAGATACATAAATATACCTTGTACTCAAGAATTTTCTATGGTATTATATAGTGTAGATTGACGACCCGACCTACACACTTGTACACTAGCTGATATTGGAATCACATGAAGTTAATTGACGAAGATTTAGTGACCATCCGCGACGTCGCAAAGTGGTTTGCTCTCAAGACCTATACCGAGCCAGATGAGCTTGTTAACATTGCCGCAGTTGAGATTTTATCAGAGAAGGAGCCAACTATAGACGAAGACCGAGGAAGACGAACAGACTTAATCCGGACGATTGCCACCAATGCAATTAAAGACTATCTAAAGGAAGGACGGCCAATGATTAAGATTCCCACGCGGTCCAGCAGTAGACATGACCTGGACGACATTCACGAAGTACCCGTTGACCCACAGACCTTTGCGATTTCAGAATCAATGGGGCCAGCAGAGACTGTGATGATAGAAGACAGCTTGATGCACGCAGCCGAAGGCCCGATGGAGAAGGCGTACATGCAACTTCGGATAGCCGGCTTAACCAATCAAGAGGCTATCATTGAGCTAGACTTAACTGAGTGGAAAGCCTCAAAGATGCTTCGAGAGATTGAAGAAAGATTTAAGGGAGAATGGAATGAGTGAGACTTGTGAGAAATGCAATAGCGGCTACGATGACACTATCGAGGACCATAATATCCTTGGGATACCTTGTACTCTTTGCCGACCTTGTTTCCGGTCTTGGGCCAGACGGTATCACAAGAACCCTGATACTACGAGATTCGAGGTTCTTTCCGAGCGTATGAACTTCTTACGAGCTTCCAACATTGGTAAGCCTTTAGATCCGGCAAGACCATTTGCAGCGTTGGACTCCTTAGTCGAAGCGAGAGAAGCGCTGGAACTCAAACTCATTGAAGACACTATTGATTGGTTGGAGGAGACCTTATGAAACGGGAATTCGTACAGTTAGCACAGACGCTCAACATCAAGAAGCATCGAATCTCAGCCATGCTGATGTCAGAGAAGCTTGATGGGATGCGCGCTATATGGGACGGCGGAGCTTCACGCGGCGTGCCTGCGGCCGAGGTGCCCTGGGCCAACACTGACAAGGACGGGCGATTCAAGAAAGAGCAGATTGCCACGGGACTCTGGTCTCGGTACGGCCATGCTCTTCACGCCCCGGATTGGTTCTTGGACCATCTGCCTGAAGGTCATATTCTGGATGGTGAGCTATGGGCAGGCCCCGGTAGGTTTCAGGAGGTTACCTCAGTTGTTCGCTCGTTAGATAAAGACAGTGAGTGGGGCAACATTGATTATATGGTCCTCGACCTCATTGATCCTGAAATCATCTTCGAGCCGGGCCTGATAAGCAATATCAACTTCACCAAGGTTATTACTACCGATTGCTTCAGCTTTTGGGCAGATAAATTTCCTGTACATGGTGATGTTCCCAAACGGTTCGAGACCCGATATAAGGCTTTATTAGCCATTGTTGGGATGCGACCCTGTGTTACTGTTCACCCACAGCACTTGACTCCTCTTAATACGGAAGCAGCCGAGGCCGCTATCAATGTATTTTTAGAGTACGTGCTTCAGATTAGCGGCGAAGGCATCATTCTTCGGAACCCGGACACTCAGTGGCAAACCTCACGTACTCGTGATGTGCTGAAGCATAAGCCGCACCATGACGCTGAAGGGACTGTAATTGGATATACGTGGGGCCGGGAAACAGATAAAGGCTCCAAGCTGCTCGGTAAGATGGGCGCCTTGATGCTCCGCTACGCGGGCCATGATTTCAAACTCAGCGGCTTCACGGATGTTGAGCGGGAAATGACCTGGATTGATACTGGATTGTCTGCTGATTGTATTGGCAAAGATGCTCCTGGTGAGGAGACTGGGGCCGGTGTGCACAACCCCATGTTCCCGGTAGGCTCGCAAGTGACCTTTAAGTACCGGGAACTATCTGATGACGGAATCCCAAAGGAAGCTAGATACTGGAGGAAAGCATGAGAGCAGTATTCATCCAGAACTCAGGAACGGAGATGGTATCAGATGATACAGCTTGCATATCTTGCTCCCCACTAGGGGCCTTTTCGTTAGTCGTGTCAGATACACATATGATTGTCCAAGTACCCGGCCATCGGTGGCGAGTACCCATTGCAGATGTAGTCATGTTCACACAACTTCACGGAGATGAAATCCCATGCGATTACCCGAGTACATGAGTCCCTCAAGCCTAAAATGCTTTGAGGACAATCAAGAAGAATACTATTTAAGGTACATGGTCGAGGACCGCCCGGATCGAAGACCGCAGACTCAGCCTATGTCTGTTGGGTCGGCCTTTGACGCCTATGCCAAGTCGTATATCCACTATGGGTTATTCGGCCACTTCGGCAAAGATAACCAATATGAGTTTGGCACAATCTTTGATGAACAAGTCGAAGAACATAACCGAGATTGGGCTTTTGAGGCTGGCAAGCAATGCTTCGATGTCTACAAGACATGCGGTGCCCTGGCCAGTATGATGTTGGAGTTAACCTCGGCCATCGGCGAACCTAGGTTTGAGTTCACTATCAGGGGACTTATTGGCGGCCAAGCTGGCACGGTCCCACTCCTCGGGAAACCAGATATATTCTTCGTCAACGAGGAAGGCGCTCGCGTCATTCTGGATTGGAAAGTCAATGGGTACTGCTCACAGGCTTCGCCTACTCCGGGCTATATCCAGCTACTTGGAAAGAGCCACAAGAAGCACGGAATGTGCCACGATAAGTGTGTCATCGAGATGTACAAGGGGCTTCAGATCAATGCGGCCTATCCACTCGAATACTTCTCCCCGCTGTGGGCAGGACAACTGGCGACGTACGCCTGGCTCCTCGGAGAAGACGTAGGGTCTGAGCAGTTGGTCTCTGGCATCGACCAGATAGCGAAATCAGCCAAGGGACATTTATTGGTTGCTCGCCATCGGGGCATAATCAGTGCGGCCCATCAGTTTGAGTTACTGGGGCGCTACTGCTATGCTTGGGATTGCGTTGTTGGCGGCCACTTCTTCAAAGGACTGACTCACCTTGAGTCACAGAAGAAGTGTGAATTCTTAGATAAGAAGGCGGCAGCCTTGGCAGGCGACGACCCGTTCTCCAAATTCGTGAATGCGTGCCGATGATAAGATACACCGAACCAGCCGATGGGCCATATCTCCATGATATTGATATCAAGAGTTATGACTTTAATGTTTGGAATACTCGTCAATTTCTGACAACAGACACCTACGTCTACTTGGTAGATAAAAGACCCGTAGGTTTCATCTCTTGGCAACACAGAGAAGAGGAACTTCTAATTCTCAAACTTGCTGTTACCCCATCTTTTAGGAGACAAGGTATTGGGACTACCTTGCTCGATTCAGTTCTTAGTCGGGGACTGATTACAGACTGTGTAGTCTTCGAGGATGACCTCGGCGCTCAACTGATGTTAAAGAAGAACAAGTTTGAATATATTAAATCTATAATCAAAGACGATCACACCCTTTACTTAATGGAGAACAGGAATGGTATTGACCACGACGCAAGCAGCGACCTTGACAGGTGTTTCCCCAGCGATGATCCGCAAATGGGTGGACATGGGGATTTTGGGGAGGAAGTTGCCGGGTTCGAGTCACCGCAGGATTATCCGTAAGGAACTACAAGAGTTCTGTGATTCAAATGGAATTCCCTTTTTAGGAGATGCCAATGTTTCTGATTAAGCCCGATGCTTTTCGTCGAAAGATTATGAGCGGCATTCTAGGTTACATCGAATATAGCCTAGAGATCATTGACATGGAGTTCTTCAGGTTCACTCCTGAGTTAGTTGATGAGTTCTACGCCGAGCATAAAGAGAAGGATTTCTACGGTCAGCTTCAGGCCACTATGATATCAGGATTCTCTTTAGCCATTACGGTACAGGAGACTTGGGAGCCGGTACAGAAGATCCATTCCGACTTGATTCGTAAAGTCTTTGGGGTTGGCCACAACGCAGCGGAGAACGGTATTCATTGTTCCGACTCCTTTGATGCTGACATCAGGGAATGCAGTCTAATCTTCGGGAGCCGCTCATGAGGCGTTGTCCCCGCTGCGGTGCTCATGGTCGAGTACAGAGGACGTGTAGCACGTGTGCCTATGACCCAAAGATGGAGTGGTGGGAATGGGTGCTTTTACTGACTGTCTTCGGTGGTCTTGTATTGGGAGGAATTTATGGGGTCTTATGACTGATCGCATATCTTTCATAGTCCACCCCGAATACCCGGTAGCTTGCCGGGTATACCGGGAAAGGTTGGTGGACAACAAGGTAGTAGATTATGAGGATCTCGGGGAGCAGAACTTACGCGATGCTCAAACCAGATATCCCGATGGTGTTATTTGTAACTGTTCAACCTGTTCTAAGTTAGGAAAGCTATGAAATCGTACGAATGTAAAATCTTTATGGGTTCAGTCCGGCACGGCTCCGAGGGCACTCACTTCCAAGACCAGGACGTGACTGAAGAGATCAAATACTTTCAGTCACTCAACAAGAGTACGAAGATCACTGTGCGGTTGACTGCAACCCGATTCATCTTCATGCACTACTCGGAACGCGGCTTTGAAATAGCCGCGATTCAGTACCCAAGATATCCTCACTCTGAGAGTGATATCAATCGCTTTATGCTCGGCCTGGCCAAGCATCTTAAGGAGCACTTTGATCAGTTGAGCGTGTCTGTTATGGATGATAACTCAATCGTATACTTGGGAGACCCAGGATGAACATTCAAGCACTTGATGGTTACTGGTACATAGATCCTTGTTGGGATGGCCCCAAGTACAGAGTCTATACAGACTCGGATGAGGTCATTCTCAGCTATCAGGGACACGTGCTTTGGGTCACTGCTCGACGAGTCTTAAGCCACTTGGGAATTAAAGCCAAATTAGATACGGTAAAGCTTAATGGCTATATCCTAACTGAGGGGCGCTTACGCGCTTCTAGCCTATTCAAGTTGAAACTGACCAAACCTATTCCGGTGCCTCAAGACCATGAAGGGTACTTTGCTGAGGCTCCAGAACCTTTATACAATGGAAAGACACTATCTTGGAAGCGTTGTGGAAAGCGGTGGACACCAATTGGGCCGACATAATTCGGGCCTTTCATAGTCACACTGAGTTAAAGATGTTCAATGACCAGGGCCAACTGGTTGACTCGAACAGGCCCATGATTGAGAGCATGGTCGATGACAAGATCCATCGGCGCGGCTCTTTCTGGTATTACATGGAAATGCTGATGCATGATACCAGTATCATTCGGGATGGCCGCAATATCCATGTATCATGCGGCACCCCCTTAATCATTTTTGATACAGGAGCAGAAGATGTCCGAACACCTGACAACGATGCAGATAGTGAACGTGTTTTGCAACATGACCGGAGCCTCGATGAATGGGAATCAGAGGGAGGCGCTATCCCGTCTATTGCAGGAGATTAGTGAGACGGGGTATCAGGCAGGAAAGAAGGAACTAGGGTCTATACTCCAGTGTGCTCATTGCGGCGTTGAAGGGGCGCACCAAGCCTTACAAATTAAGACTTTAACCTACTTCGCCGATGAAGAAGATATCTACTGCAAGCATTGCACTGCGAAGGCAATCAAAGTAGCCAAAG
>SDBT01010738.1_pt1 | contig 14762 bp, 11 predicted proteins | sample 2277101 | NCBI WGS metagenome assembly SDBT01 (sample SAMN10404973, study PRJNA504765) | marine sediment metagenome | isolation source: marine sediment core GS10_PC15, 103 cmbsf | place: Arctic Ocean: Southern Knipovich Ridge | collected 2010
TGGTTGATATGCTACGTTGAAGAAGTCGCATTCGAGGAGCTTTTTTTCGAGTTTGCCCAGGCGAAAACCGATGCATCGAATTGCGGTTCTGTTGTCGGTGATTGTGATCTGGAGGTGTTCGCCTCTTGCTCCGACTTTTCTTGGGGGGGCGGCGAGTCGTACGCCTTTGGTGGCGAACAATGGTTTTGGGTTTCCCTGGCCGAATGGTTCGAGTTTTTGTAGTTCGGTGACGGTTTGTAGTTTGAATCCGTCCAGCGGTGCTAAGGCGTCGATATGCAATTTGTCGATCAGGGCCTCTTCGTCGAGATGTTCGGCTGCGTGGCTTTCGATATCGGCTGCGAATTCTTCGATCTTTTCGGATCTTAATGTTATTCCCGCGGCCATTTTGTGTCCGCCAAAGCTGATAAGGTGCTTCGAACATGCGCTTATGGCTTCGAGAAGATTGAATCCCTTTACCGAGCGACCTGATCCTTGTGAGAGGTTGTTTTCTTTGGCTGCGATATTTATCATAATCGTCGGTCTGCAAAACTTCTCTGCTATTCTCGAAGCGACGATGCCGATTACACCTGTGTGCCAGTTTTCGCGGGCGAGTACGATGCTCTTGCGGTCCGGGTGATTGAGGTCGCGTTCGGTGATCATTTCGCAGGCCTGTTCGACTATCTTTTTCTCCCGCTGTTGACGTTTAGTGTTTTGTTCTTTGAGGTATTCTGCGATTCTTGCCGATCTTAGTTCGTTGTCGCTGGTAAGCAGTTCGACGGCGAGTCTTGCGTGGCCCATTCGTCCTGCGGCGTTTAGCATTGGTGCCAGTCTAAAACCTATGTGATAGCTATCAATGCCCTGGCCTGTGAGTTTTGCGGTTTCGAGCAATGCGCGGATTCCACAAAGTCTGCAATTTGGCAGGGCCTTTAGGCCGTAACTGGTTAGTATTCTGTTTTCTCCGCGAAGATCGACCACGTCTGCGATAGTTCCCATTGCGGCGAGTGTTGTGGCATTTAGCATTAACTCGCGTAGTTCGGGTGCAAGTTTTCCGCCGCCTGAAAAGGCGTTTGCTATTGCCCATGCTAATTTGAAAGCGACCATCGCGCCTGCAGAATCCTGGTTTTGGTAGCCGTCATCGAGGCAGGGATGAACTACCGCAATGGCGTCTGGCAAGTTTGGTCCCGGCTGGTGGTGGTCGGTTACGATCAAGTCCACGCCGAGTTGGGCGGCGAGTTTTGCCGAGTCCAGCGCATTAATTCCGCAATCGACAGTAATCAGGAGTTTGGTTCCGGCTGAGGCGAGAGAGTTTATCGCGTCTTCATTTAAGCCGTAACCTTCATCGATGCGATGCGGGATGTAATAATCTACATCGGCGTCCATGAAGCTCAGGAGTTGCCAGAGGATAGCGACGCCGGTAATACCATCGACGTCGTAATCGCCGTAGATGGTGATTTTTTCTTTTTTGTCGAGTGCTTTTCTGATTCGCCCGACAGCAGGAGCAATACCGGGCATAAGTTCTGGTTTTAGCAATTCGGTGAGCTTAGGGCTAAGAAATGCAGTGCCAGCGCTAACCTCGGTCACATCACGGTTGATAAGTACCTGGGCAAGCAACGGTGAGACTTTGAGAGATTTTGCAAGCTTAGGGACCTGCGGGTGTTGAGGTTTGATTATCCACTGTTTATTTTGCGTCCCTGCGGTTACCGGCATAGAACCATCCTGTTTTGAACTCTATTGCGCTGTGATAAGTTTAGCATAAAATGGTTTTTAAATCAAGTGCTCAGTTAGGCTCGCATGTAGAATCCGCCGTTGATTGCAATGTATTCGCCAGTAATGAATCCTGCTGCTTCGTTGCTTGCCATGAAGAGTATTGCCTTTGCGATGTCCTGTGCGGTTCCGTTTCTTCCCATGAGGGTTTTTTTGGCGAATGCCTCGACGAATTCCTTTGTGCTGAATTTTTCATGGAATGGTGTCTCGATTAGTCCGGGGCAGATGTTATTAACACGTATGCCGTATTTGGCGAACTCTCTGGCCATTCCCAGAGTCAGTGTTGCGACGGCGCCTTTGGAGGCGCAGTATATTTCCGAGGTGCTTCCGCCGCCGGTGTGGCCTCCTACAGAGCCGATATTTACTATATTGCCTTTGCTGGTTTTTAGGTAAGGCAGGGCCTCCTTGCTGATCAGTACGATGCTGCGAACATTTGTAGCATAGACTTTGTCGTGGAATTCTGCGGTTGCATCTTCGAGAGTTCTTCTTTCTATCATGCTTCCGGCGTTGTTTATGAGGATATCGATACCTCCGGCGGCATCGGCGAATTGGTTTACCATTGACGTTATATCGTCGGTGCTGCAGACATCGGCTTGGATGAGTACTCCGTCGCTGTTTTTCTTAACCTCGGCAAGGACTTTTTCTGCGGGTTCTTTTGAATTGCAGTAATGGACACCTACGAAAGAGCCCTGCTGGCTGAACATCGCCGCGGCAGCGGCGCCGATACCTGTGCTCGCGCCTGTGATGAGTACCTTTTTGTCCTTCAAGTCTTCATAAATCATAATTAATCACCCATTATTTTATTGTGCCAATTGTATTCAAAACTATTCAATAAGTCCATCAGCATATCTATACCCTTAAGGGTAGTAAAAGTCCGCGAATAAAACCGTAACTGGTTGTTCTTAAGTTACTTACCCGCTCGCCGTGCTTCGCTCGTCGCAGCAGGCGGATAAACGGGAAAATTCAATCGAGATCAGTATACCTTCTGCGTTTTTCGAGCCAGCCGTAGAATGTCAGATTACTTGCGGGTCTGTCCGATTTAAAGAATAAACTGGCGAGATAGCCGACGGTGAATAAGACGAGATGGCTGTACACGCCGATCATGTATTTGTGGTGTGTGAAATTGAATCTGCCAAGTTCCAGATGCAGTTTTATTCCAAGGATGTTGTATGTGTTCTTTGTCAGCAGTGCGTAGGCTGTGAAAAGGACGCAGGCTATGATGCCGATGTAGAGTCCCTGTTTGTTTGCGCGGGGGCAGAAAAATGCGAGTATGAAAAGGCCCGCGATTCCGCCTGAGAAGATCGAGTATAAAGTAAAGATTATTCCCAGGACGCCTTTTCCTTCGAAATGGACATACAGACAGGCCACGCCTATCGCTAAAATACCACTGGCGATCACAATGATCCTGCCTAAAGAAAGGCATTGCTTGTCGGTGCATCCTGGTTTGAATCGCCGATAGTAGTCTTCGACACCTACGGCGGCCAGGCAGTTAAGATCGGAATCGAGACTGGACATCGCAGCCGAGATGAGCGCCGCGAGAATCAGTCCGGTCAGTCCCGGTGGTATTCTGGTCATGATGAAATACGGGAAGACCTCTTCGGCTTGCATGCCGGGCGGGAGGTTCGATTGTGTTGTTTTGTAATAGGCCCATAAGGCGGTTCCGATGAACATGAAGATGATCCAAACGGGAATGCACAGGAACGCGCCCATCACGACGCCTTTTATTCCTTCTTTGTCTGACTTTGCGGCGAGGAATCTTTGTACGACGGCCTGGTCTGTTCCGTATTTTTGGATCGACCAGAAGATTCCGTTTAATGCCATAACGATAAACGTCAGCTTGGTGAAATCGGTATTCATCGGGCCCATGCTCATCTTGCCCTGGTGCCATGCCATTGAAAGTATTTCGGTCGGTCCGGCTGAATTTCCAAACAAGAGCATTACCACACATATCAATCCGCCACCGATCAGTATGATACCCTGAATCGCGTCGGACCAGATTACGGCTTCGATGCCTCCTATTAGAGTATATAGTATTGTCAGTGTCCCCAGGACGAAGATGACCGAATATGTACCCCAGCCATACGCATTAAGGCCGGTCATTTTTGCCAGTGCCAGTGCGAGCAGGAAAAAGACTGTGCCCATTTTAGAGAAGTGTACGAGTATAAATGCCAGGGAACTGTATAAGCGGGCGATGAGTCCGAAACGTTTTTCGAAGTACTCGTATGCGCTTAAGCCGATGACGTGGCGATAGCATGGTACGATGAACCATGCGATGCAGACTATCACAAATGGCAGCATAAAACCCTGTACGAGTCGAATCCAGTTGCCGGAAAATCCTTCGGCTGGATAAGCGAGGAATGTCACGGAGCTGACCGAGGTTGCCATTACCGACATGCCAATCACCCACGAAGGCATTGATCGACCGCCTGTGAAATATTCGTCCGTCGTGGTCTGTCTTTTTGAAAAATATACTCCGATTGCTACGATCATACCGACATAGCAGAGTATGATGACGTAATCGATGATGGCAAGGCCTTGCGCAAGCATTAATAGCTTCTCCTTCTGCGGCGGTGGACAGGCCTTGTTATTGTTGCTTTGGTATTAATTTGCATATTTATCGCTCAACTCTTCGCAAAGGTCCATAAAGAAATTTACCTGTTCGTCTGTCACGTCCGGGCCGAGGTTTAGCAAGCCAACATCGCATGGAGCTAACTCGCGTGCTATTCGCTCGAAATCGGCGGTGATACCATCGGGTGATTTATCGGCCATGTCCATCGATGTATAGAGCACATTTCTTCTGGCATTGGGGAAGAGACTTTTTGCCTTTTTGAAATCTGAAGTCATGCCCATGTCGATGTAACCTAAGCGGGGGACTTTCGCGTAAGCCTCCATGTATGGATCGACGAGCCATGCGCAGTTATGAATGCCGAAGTTTTTAAACTTGTTTCTTATTTTCAAATCAAAAGGCAGAACATACTGTTGGTAATGTTCGGGGCTGATCATGTTGACCACGCAGTTCGAGATTGTTGCGAATTCTACGTCAAAGCCAGCCTTTTTTTGTCTTTCAAAGAGCTTGTTCATTCCATTAATCATTGTTTTGGTGACGCAGTCGAAGATATGCTCGGCCCTTTGGGGACAATCATACAAGTCCACAAATATTTTTTCACCCCGCAGGCGAAACGCGGTGTTGAGGGCACTCTGCCAGTTAAGATAGCCGCTGATTGTGCCGGTCAACCGCTCGATACTGTCGAGTTGTTTGAGTATGTCTTGAAAGAAAACGCAATTTTCGGGATTTACCGGGGCCAGCGCGTCAGCCTGAGAATCGGTCAGTGGAGTATCCTTGGCTACGGGCCATGTGTCGTGATAATACTTTATCGATTGGCCGAACATTCCTGCGACGAGGGCGCCGCCGTAAACTCCGGTTAAAAGATCGACGGGTTTATCGTCGTTGATCCTGCCGATATTTCTGCCGGGGAATCTGTTTTGCAACTCGGAGGTCATAGCCTGGTGACATTTTAGCCGATAGTTGGGATCCTGGTGCCAGTTGTTCGAAAAACTAACGTCCTTGCAATAGCGTGTGAACCAAAGCAGATTAAAACCAACCTCGGCTCGCATGAATGGTTCGCTGCCGTCAACCGGTTCTCGCGTCGGCGGTGCGGCGAGGGCGATGTAATAGCGTAATTGATGCGAGTTTATTTGTTGGTTAGTTTTCATCGATAAGATAAGGTATTGTCATCGGTCCCTGTGGGAGGACACAGATTCTTGCTTCGGGGCCGTATTTGTCGAGCAACATTTTTACCGTTTGCTCTATATCGTGACATGGTATTAAAAAAGCATTTTCGACTTGTTCATCGGTTAAATTATGGCTGTAAAAATAGACGTCGGCTTTTTGGCAGATGAGGGCTTGTAGATGTGCCTGCCAGGAGTCCTGTTTGCGTAATTCCGGTGAGCGTACAGTTTCGAGCAGTTCTTCCAGTCTGTCGGTGGACGAGAGCAATTCGGCGAATCCGCCATGATCCGGTATGCCGTCCCAACAGTCAGCGGCAACTATAATGCTGCCTGCTTCTTTGACTATCTGTGCTGCTGCGCTCATTGCTTTGACCGACTGATAGAGATTCAAGTCGAGTGGATATCCTGAATTGCTTGCGATAACAATGTCATAAGGTTTTTGAACGGGTGCCATTGCGTTATTTTTGACGAACTCGCAGCCTTTTGTATGTGCTTTTTCAATATCTCCGGCGAAGACTGCTGTTATCTGCTTATCGCTGTTTAGGGCAACGTTTACTAAAAACGCAGGTCCGGCCATTTGAACGGCTTCGAGGAATTCCTCCCATGCGGGGTTGCCGTAAGTTATCCCCCAGGTTGCCCAGCGGCTGTCCATGTTCTTTGCGCTGTGGTTTCTGAATATTGTGTCAATGCCTGCAAGGCCGGGCATGCATGCTTTTGGTCCGCCGGAAAATCCCGCGAAAAAGTGCGGCTCGATAAAGCCTGTCAGTATTTTTACGCTGCATTTTAAGTACTCTTTGTGGATGCAGATGTCATTTCCGCTTTTGGCGGTACCTATCATCGAGTGTGAATCAGTTTCGGTTGCTTCGTTTTGGACGATTCTATATCGGTCGGCGATTTCGGGGCCTAACATATTTCTTAGTTCGTCAATGGTGTTTGGGCGGTGTGTGCCGTTCGCGTTGAAAAGTGTGATCTGTTTGTCTGGGATGAAATTCAATTCGTCGAGGATGGCTGGCAGGATGATGTGGTTCGGGGTCGGTCTTGTAATATCGCTAAAGACGATGGCGATCCGGTCAGTCGGCTTGGCTAATTCTTTCAATGGTTTCGAGGCCACCGGCTGGCGCAAGGAGTTTTGGATGGCCTGGTCAGGATTTGTAATTCCTTTAACGTACTTTGGCTCGATGACATCGATGTCCGCGTTGTCGGGTAGTGATAACTCCAAACCCGTCTTGCCATAGGCCAGTTTTACATTCATAGGATTGTGCCTTTTAGTTTAGACGTTTTTTATCAAAGAAAGATCGCCGGTTGCGGCTGCTTGCAATACCGGCTGCATGTACTGATCGATCATCTCGGCTGTAAGTGGTATCGGCATATTCTGTAGTTTCATTTTTAGCTGAGGATTTTTCGCGGCGGCGAGCGCTCTTTCTATGTGGGTTTGAGTAAATCCCTTGACTTGGCTAAGGCATGTCGGGAAACCGATTTTCCGGGCTAATTCGAACATGGCCTCGGCAACGGCTATTCCGAGATCCCTGCCTGAGAGATTTTCTATATCGGCGTTGGTCAGTCCGGCTTGTTTGTAAATGTTTCCCACGAGCTTTAGTGCATCTTCAATTGCGGGTGCAAAGAAGACCGTATAGTAAGGATTCATGATTGCACAGGCTCGGCCGTGACTTAGAATATCGACAAGTGAAAAGCTCGTAAGGTGTCCGCCGTTTGTACCGCCTATCATGATTGAGTATCCGCCGAGGTCCGTAGCCAGGCACAGTGCATCACGGGCTTCTTTGTCCGCGGGGTCTTGCATTGCGCGGGCCAGGTACTTGACTACAAGAGTGATGCATGCCTCGGCAATTTCTGCCGCTTTGCTGTAAGATTCTTTTCCGGCGGCACTATACAAGACTTCGAGACTATGGGCTATTCCGTCGAGAGCGCCATCGGCGGTCAGGCTCATCGGCTGGTTGTATGTAACCTCGTAATCAAATACGGGCCAGGCCGGGACGATGGCTTCATCAACGATAAGCTTTTTCTGGTTTGTAGAGACGTCGGTGATATTGGAATACTTCGTTAGGTGCGCTCCGGAACTGGCAACGGTTTCAATGGCGACGTGGGGGCTCAAGGATGTTGCTGCCGTTTCCAATGCCTTAGTGACGAGTCCTACTCCGAAATAATCGTCAATTTCGCCGCCAAGTGTCCGCAGTACCTCAGCGGCTTTAGCTGCGTCGATGGTACTGCCGCCGCCAAAGCTGATAATAACATCAGGATCGTTTTGCTTAAGTTCATCGGCGATGCGGAAGAGATCTTCGCGGGGGCAATTTGGTCCCGGACCTTTTATTACGGCCACAAGCTGGACGCCGGCGTTTTTTAATGATTCGGATATGGTCTTTACGAATTCGTCGCTTTTATCAAAGGTGTCACGGACCAGGACCGCTTTTGTTCCGGATTTTGCGGCAACCTTACCGACTTTATCGAGTACTCCGTTTCCAAACAAATAATTATCACCTTTGAACTGGCGTAGCAGGTTGCGTGCTTTGTCAAAGTCAGTCATTTGACTTGTTCTCCTTATTAACTGTTTTGAACTTTTATACTGATCTCAATTTAATTTTCCCATTTATCCGCGGGTAAGTAACTTAAAAACAACCAGTTACGGTTTTATTCGCGGACTTTTACTACCCTTAAGGGTATAAATGGTCTGAGGTATTTTATCGCTTGTTGTGCGGCGCTATCTGGATCGGGTTTTGGCAGGATTTCTACCGAAAGCCATCCGTCGAATTTTGCTTGTCTTAAGTTTGAAAATATTTCGTTAAAGTCTGTGTGTCCCCATCCCGGGGCCAGTCTGTTCGAATCGGCTATGTGTATATATGCGATGTATTCGATGTTCTTTGTCAACTCGGGTCCGATTGTTTCGTCCTCGATGTTCATGTGGAAGATGTCGGGCATCAGCTTCATGTTAGGCATATCTACCTTCTTCATCAACTCGACACCTTCTGTAACACTGTTTACAAAGTCTATTTCGTAGCGATTGACCGGTTCGAGAATCATGGTGACACCTTTGTCGCCGGCGTAGTCACAGAGTTCTCTTGCCATATCGATAAACAGCTTCTCAGCATCTTCCTTCAGCGCCGAACCGATCCGGCCTCGAACTCGCCCGACGTTGACCATTTGGCCGAACTCTTCGGCGAGGTCAATTATATTCTTGAAGATGTCGCGTACTTTCGCGCGCTGTTGCGGGTCCGGGTCGGTGAACATCAGGCCCATGTCGGCATATACCTGGCCGGTGGAAATGCATGAAACTTCCATGTTCGATTCGGCCAGCCATTTTGCGAGCTTGCCACGGTCAACCTCGTCGGTGCGCTTCAATGCAAGTTCAATGCCCTCATACCCCATCGATGCGGCTTTTTTTATCGAGGTTTCTATGCCGCGGAATACTACGAATGCGGTCGGCAGGGCATTTGTGTCAGCTATTGCCACCGATAATTTCATGCTCGTTCCTTTATTTAGCTGTTAGGAGCCTGGCTTTTTTGATTATCTGTTCGGTTGAGATTTTGTATTTTGTCATGAGTTGCGGGTACGGGCCGGACTCGGTGAAGGTGTCCTCGATACCTACGCAATCCATTTTCGCCGGGCAGTTGATGGCGAGGCTTTCGGCAACGGCACTGGCGAGTCCGCCGACTATGTTGTGCTCTTCAACTGTAAGAATTTTTCCGGTTTTTGTAACTGAAGCGGCAAGGCTTTTTGCGTCCATAGGTTTGATTGTCGATATCTCAAGTAGTTCTGCGGAGATGCCTTCGTTGGCGAGGGAATCGGCCGCTTCAATTGCCAGGGACAGGACCGCTCCACATGCGGCAATGGTGATGTCACTTCCGTCTCTGATTTTGCGAATTTTGCCGACTTGCAGTGGGGGTTCATTTTCAAAAAGTACGGGTGCTTCGTTTCGGCTTATTCGTATATAAGTCGGGCCGTTGTGTTCCAGTGCCCATTCGAGGGCCTGGGGTATCTCTGTCGCGTCGGCGGGGACAATAACTGTCATGTTGGGCATTGCCCGGAGAATGGCAATATCGGTAATCGATTGATGGCTTGCGCCGTCGAAAGAATCCGAGAGGCCGCAATAGCCGCCTACGAAAATTACCGGCAGGTTGTTGTAGCAGGTTACGTTGCGAATCTGATCGGTACATTTCAAACCGATGAAAATCGCGAATGCGCTGACTACGGGTCTTAGTCCGGATGCGGCCATTCCTCCGGCGATATCGGCCATGTTTGCTTCGGCCACTCCGACGTCAAAGAAGCGATCCGGATAAACGTCACCGAAGTTGAGCGTCTTGGTACTTACCGCGACGTCGGCATCCAAGACTACCATCCGCGGGAATTTTTCACCCAGTTTTAGCAGTGCCTGTCCAAAGGCGTCCCGCATTGACATTTCTTTGGGGCTCAAAGTTTTGCCTCCAGATCTTTTAGTCTATCAACCAATTCAGGTCGTCCTTTGTTGTATGATTTATCGTCGATCGGCGCGCCATGCCAAGTGTGAGTATCTTGCATGAATGAGACGCCTTTGCCCTTACAGGTTCTGTAAATTACGACGACCGGGAAGTCGGTCTGGTCTTTGATCCAGTCCCAGGATTCGAAGATGTCGGCTACGCTGTGGCCGTCGTATGTCTTTGGTGCTGCATTCCAGTTGAAGGCACGAAACTTATCGAGCAATGGATCGAGGGGCATTATCTTCTGGCTTGGTCCGTCGAGCTGTACCTTGTTGTAATCGATCATTAGCACCAGACGTTCGGGTTTGTACTTTGCGGCGGCCATTAGTGCTTCCCAGGTCTGGCCTTCATCGAGACATCCTTCTCCGAGCAGGACGAAGCTCCAGTAGTTACTTTTGAGTACCCTTGCGGCGAGCGCCATTCCCAGTGTTACCGACAATCCGTGACCGAGAGCACCTGTTGACATCTCGATGCCGGGTGTTGTGTTCATGCATGGGTGTCCCTGTAGGCGGCTGTCGAGGTCGCGGAAGGTGTTTAGTTCTTCGATGTCGAAATATCCTCTTCGGGCCATGATCGCGTAGAGCATGGAACATGCATGTCCCTTGCTTAGTACAAAACGATCCCGGTCGGGCCAGTCGGGCTTGTCGGGTTTTATATTCATAATGTGAAAGTAGAGGCTCGCTACTATCTCAGCCGCTGAAGCCGACCCTCCCCAGTGGCCGGTACCCTTGTTGTGCAAAACATCGAATACGTCAAGACGACACTGCTGGGCGAGATACTGAATCATCGCTGTCTTTTTCATTGGGTCGGTTTCGCTAAGTATTTTCTGCGTATCTATAAGCATTTTTTATCTGTCATTGTCTTTGGTATTGAGCCAATCACACTCTATCGACTTCGATGTTCATCAAATCACAGTAAATCTCCAGCGCCTGGCGGTGGTCGCCGGGGACAACATGCGCGTGGTTGGCATTGAACATATCTACAAAATCTTTTGGATCGACATTCATTTTCACGTAACCGTGAGGCCATGCGCTGCAAGTTTCGGCCATTTTTTCACGCGGGAAATCAACAAACTCACCTCTCGCGAGGAACATGCGATACTTACCGTTGACCCGCGACAGGCGCGCCATAGTGATTTCGCCTTCGCGGCAGACATACGGGAAGTGTGCGCCGTTGCCGCCGTATTTTGCGATGACCGGTTCGACGAATACCTTAGCCAGGTTCTCGGCAGGGTCTTCGCTTCGAGCGGCATACCACGAAGGCTGAGCGCCGCAGTTGCAGCAGACGAATACATTGTTTTCAAAATCGTAGCTGCGAACGTCAAACAGCAGCGATGGATAACCGCTTATGAGTTTTAGTATTTGCATTGTCAGGGCGCCATCGCTGTCGGCTTCGCAGGCCATCACGGTCGGTTCTTTTGGCCCGTTCCAGTCGTAAGGATCGTTAAGAAAAACCGCGCTAAGACAGCACGTATTAAAATACTCGCTCATATCATAGTGACACTTGACGCCGGTAAAATCAAGACATTGGCTCTCTATAATACTTCGCAGAGCGATATAATGACGCACCTGCTCTTTTACATGTTCTGGGGCGGCTTTACCCTGAGTGCTTACCTTGCCGGCATTTTTGCAAAGCCATGCATACGCCCTTTCGACTTCGTCGCTGTCGGCATCTTTTGCTCGGCGGATTATTTCCAATTGGTCGATGTGCTCGACGTCAACGCCGAACTTTTCCATCCATTGCGAGGTACTGACCGCGCCGGTGTTCATCCCGATGCTGCGGCCACCGACAAGGCCATAGACGCTTCCGGTCATTCGCTGGATTACTCCGGACGCACGGCAAAAGGCGGATAGTTTTTCTAAAAGTTTCGATTCATCAAGAGGATTGCCCCAAATCTTATAGCTATTGATTCCGACTTGTCTCATCGCTCCGTGAGCAGCCATGATTCCACCAAGTCCCGGCAAGCTGCCATCCTTCGGCGAACTAAGCATAACCGGCAGGCCGAGAACTCGTGCTGAAATCACACTGAAATTTGGAAACGCGAAGACCGGTATATTGAAAACGGCTGCTTCGATGTCGGCATTTCTCATTTGCTTGGCCATTGCCCTTGCGAGCCTGGAGGAATGCACAATCTCATCGGCCTCGACCGGTTCCAGGAGAGGATCTTTATTAATTGCTTCGATAAGAGCTTTGCTGTTTTTTATGATCGCCGTCTCGAGGCTCTTATGGACTCGTAGTCTGCCGTCGGAAAAACCAAGCAGGCCCACCCTAAAGGGGTGCGATTTCAATAGTGCAGGTTGTATGCTCATGTTTTTGCCCTAAATTTGAAAAAAGTTTAAGAAAGCTATATAAAAAACATATTCCAGATTGCCATTATGAACTCCGACACGCCGGGAAAGAAACTCTTATTCTGCTAAGAGTTGAGATTCTTCGCTGCGCTCAGAATGACAAGAGTTTATAAAACCTTCCTTAATTTTTATCTGTGATTGTAAATGATCTTCGGTTTATTCTTCGGTTTATTCTTTGCAGCCCACAAGTCCAGTATCGCCAGCATCAAATCGTCGCTTCCGGTGATGGTCTCATAATGGCCGTGTTCGGAACTTGTTTTGGGAAGCGGGGAACTGTCATCCATGAATATTCTTAAGCCGCTGTCGGCGAAGTATTCGGCGCGGTCGAGATAGTATTTCTGTCCGGTCAGGTCATAGGCTACGAGCATGATAAAGATGCCGTCGGCCAAGGCGCCGGGATAAAGAATGACAGATGTATCGGGTTCTGTATATAAGTATCGCGAGGCGGCGTCGAGAACGAGCTTGCGATAGCCGTCCATCTTGACTTGTTGATAACGCAGATTGCAAAGTAACGCGATCTGGGCGTCGGTGCTTTTGCCGTAAGCGGTTGCCCATATTTTGGTGTCGGTCCATGCGCCTTTTGTAAAGCGTTCCAGAGAATTGACATCCGCACCGGCGACGAATCCACGACCTGCGGGTCCGAACTCATGTGCTAAAGACAGATAAACCTTGTCGGTCTTAAGCGCTCGTTGTTTCAGTTTGCTGGCTAACGGGGCGGGGACTTTTTCTGCGACGTCCCAGAGATCGACAGCAAGCGAAAGGTTACTTTCTGGCCACATGATGTTGATTCGGCTTGGGGTGCTCGAACAGGGGATTGCGCCTGTTACTTTGCTGCTGTGTGCATTGAAGTAGTCAACGAGCGTTTCGATGGCCTTTAGGAAGATGGGGTCCTTAGTTCGATTGTAGGCTTCGCCCCAGGAGGCGATATAGAATCCGCCGTGCCGGGGATACTCATTGCTTGTTCCGGTACGATGTTCTTTCCAGCTTGCGTGACGAGAGAAATTGCCGCTGTGCTCGTGAATCTGGTGGTCCCAGAGTCCTTTTGCGAAAGTGACGCAGGCGTCGGGAGCAAGGGCGAAGGATTTTTCCCAGAGTACCCAGGGCACGTAGAACTCGTGGTTGTCCCCGCGGGCAAAGGCGAGAGTTTCTGTCTTAAAGCCCCAGCCGATATGCTCGCCCCATGCCATTAGACCTGTGTTGGGGCTCTGGCAGTTATTGAAGAACCAGCCGAGTGACTTGTCTGCTTCATTTGCGTACTTTTTGTCACCGGTTACAGTTGTGAGCCCGTAGAGAAGTTGATACAGATCCTGGTCGTGCATGACGTTGGAACCATACAGTGATCGATCACCGTTGCGAATTCCGGGCATTCGCGGGAGTTCTTTGTCAATAAGTGACAGCGAACTGCGGTCCAGGGCCGAGGCGATAAGCGGGGACTTAACATCGCCGTAGGTGTCGCGTCCATGCTCAAGCAAAGCGTCGGCGTAGTTCGTAACAGCCTTTAAGTATTTGTCCTGTTTCTGAGCCGACACATATCCTGCTGCAAACAGAATCATAACTGTCATTGTGATGATAATTTTCTTTGCGTTCATAAGAATCTCCTTGAAAAAAGTTTAGTTACATTATGCTCTCATATACAAACCGCCGTTTACAGCGATATATTCACCTGTGATAAACGAGGCCTGGTCGCTGGCCAAGAAGAGTATCGCTTTGGCCAGATCTTCGGCGGTTCCGTTTCTTGACAATGGTGTGTCCTTGGCCATCTGTTCTCTACGTTCGGCTGAGCTAAACGTCATGTGAAAGCGTGTTACAATAAAACCGGGCAGAACGCTGTTGACCCTTATGCCGAATTTGGCGAATTCCATTGCCATCGATATTGTCATTGTATGTACGGCTGCTTTTGCGCCTGCGTAGATGCCCGAACCGTTTCCGCCGCCGTTTTGGCCGGCCAATGAACCGACGTTGATTATATTGCCTTTGCTCTGTTTTAGGTGTTTAAGTGCTGGCTGTGTAACGAGAAATACGCTCGTGGTATTAGTATCGATTACATCGCGGTAGAAATCCAGCGTTGCCGTTTCCCAGTTCATTCTACCGACCAGTGTCCCTGCGTTATTTACGAGGATATCGATGCCGCCTGTCTTTTCGGCGAACTTCTCAACCACTTCGGTCGCCTGCTTTTGGTCTCGCAGATCGCCGCACAGGAGCATGCCGTCACCGGCGGTTTTGACTTTTTCGAGGGTTTGCCGGGCTCCATCTTTGGTCTTGAAGTAATGTACACCGACGAAACAGCCCTGTTTGCCGAAAAGCTCAGCAGTCGCCTGTCCGATACCGCTGCTGGCACCGGTTACTAAAACACTTTTACCTTTTAGTTCTTCACAAATCATTTTTACGTTTTGTCCTTACGGTGATTTTATAACATGCGTTCCGGCTGTCAATCGCCAAAGCAGAGTTTATTTTTGTGCGAAGACCTGAACGCCTG
>SDBT01010740.1_pt1 | contig 14761 bp, 9 predicted proteins | sample 2277101 | NCBI WGS metagenome assembly SDBT01 (sample SAMN10404973, study PRJNA504765) | marine sediment metagenome | isolation source: marine sediment core GS10_PC15, 103 cmbsf | place: Arctic Ocean: Southern Knipovich Ridge | collected 2010
ATGAGACGGTTCTCGCGGAGCAGCGCGTCGACTTCCGAATCGCAGTCGAGGTAATCGAGATCGACGACGAAATCGCGGATCATGCGATTGATCTCCGGGCTGCGCGAGGTTTCCAGCTTCGCGCCCGGCTGAAGGTAACTGGCCACCCGCGACCGGATGGACTTGGCCTTGCCGACGTAGAGCACCACGCCAGCAGCGTCCTTAAACAGGTACACACCCGGACTCGTTGGCAGCGTCGCGGCCTTGGTGCGAAGGTCTTCCATGATTTTTTTGCGATTCTTGTCCATTTGCGTCACTTCGAATTATAACTGTTCGCCAGCGCCGGATAAGCTACAAACCGCTCTCCCAATCGCCTGAGCTTGACTTTGTTCCCGCTACAAGCCATTTTAATGGTGCGGGATTGGAACGAAACAATTGAATCGTCATCAGGGAGGCTGGAAAATGCAGCAGCAATTTGATTGGGACCAGGGCGAGCCGGAATCGCAGAAAATGGACTCAGCCAAGCTCCAGGAACTTGTAACGTCCCTGGCCGCTCGCAATACCGACACGCTGCTTGTCGCCAGAAACGATTCGATAGTCTGTGAGTGGTATGCCGAAGGCCACGGGCCGGAAAAACCGCACAACACGGCATCGCTGGCCAAGGCGATGGTGACGGGGATGTCCCTGGCGGTAGCGATGGACGACGGGCTGATTTCACCGGACGACCCGGCGCACCAGTACATTCCCGCCTGGAAGTCCGACCCGCTGAAATCGAAGATCACCATCCGCCACCTGGCGACGCATACCTCGGGAATCGAAAACGCCGAGGGCGACGGGCCACAAAACGAGTTGCCCGGATGGAAGGGCGAATTTTGGCAACCTCAAGATATCGATCCGTTCACCATCTCTCGCGATTTGGCACCGGTGATATTCGAGCCAGGCTCGCGTTACGCCTACAGTAACACAGGCATCGCCATGCTCAATTGGGCCGTCACGGCTGCCCTTGCCGGCAGCGAGCACAAGGATATTCGCACGCTGCTTGCAGAGCGGATAATGAAGCCAATCGGCATCAAGCCCGACCAGTGGTGGGTCGGCTATGGAAAGACCTACGAAGTGGACGGGCTGCCACTTGTCGCCGGCTGGGGCGGAGCTGAGTTCACACCCCGTGCAGCAGCCCGTGTCGGCAGATTGCTGCTGCGGCGCGGCGACTGGCAGGGAAGACAACTGATCAGTGGGAAAATCGTGGATCAGGTGCGCGCCTACTCCAAATGCCCCTTACCGATAGACGATCGCCAGGCGGGCGACCCCTTCCCGGGAAGCGGGCTTTCATGGTGGGTGAACTTCGACGGTGTCTGGCCGTCGGTTCCCGCCGACGCCTTCGCCGGTGTCGGAGTCCAACACCAACTGCTGATCGTAATCCCGTCGCTGGACATGATAATCGTCCGCAACGGTTCGGGCCACATCGACGGAGAAAGCTTCTCGTTCTCGGGCGTGGTGGAGCATCTGCTGAAACCACTGATGCAGGCTATGACCTCGACGCCCTACCCTGGTCCCAGCCCGGTGGTCGCCAAGCTGAACTGGGCACCGCCTGAAACGATCGTCCGCAAATGTTCAACCCCAGGCGGCGACGGCAGCGACAACTGGCCGATCACGTGGGGCGACGACGATAAGCTCTACACAGCCTACGGCGACGGGTTCGGTTTCGATTACACAGATGGCGACGGGAAACTTTCGACGGGTTTCTCCGCAGTCAGCGGCCGAGCCGACGATTTCACAGGCGTCGATATCGATTCGCCCGATGAGCAACTGGTCTGCCGCCCCGGCGATCCGGTCGAGCATCATGGTCCGCGCGGCAAGAAGATATGCGGAATGCTGATGGTGGGCGGGGTTATCTACGCATGGACACGCAATGCGAACGAAAATGGAAAGATGTGCCAGCTTCTCTGCTCGCATGATCGAGGCGTGAACTGGCAGTGGGCTAATTGGATGTTCGAGGAATTCGGATACTGCAGCTTCGTTAACTACGGCCCCAACTACCAGGGCGCCCGCGACGGCTACGTCTATATTGTGACTCCCGATACGCCGAGCGCGTATGTGTCTTCGGACAGCTTCGTGCTGCTTCGCGTGCCCGCCGGGCGGATCACCGAGCGCGACGCGTATGAATTCTTCGTCCGGCTCGATTCGACGGGCGATCCTCTCTGGACGGCGGATATCGCCCAGCGCGGGAGCGTGTTCCAACATCGCCGCTGCTGCGGACGGTCGGGCATAACTTATAACCCAGCGTTGGGGCGCTATTTCTGGTGGCAGGGCCAGTCGGTAAGAGGTAACGATTATCGCTGGTGGACGGGCGGGTTCGGCGTGTACGACGCACCCGAACCGTGGGGACCGTGGACGACGGTTTATCACACCGAGGCATGGGACGTCCCACAGGGCGAATCGGGCAGCTTCCCGACCAAGTGGATCAGCCAAGACGGGCTCGAAATGCATCTGGTCTTTTCCGGTGAGGATCGTTTCTCCGTGCGAAAAGCCTCACTCGAACTCCGCAGTTAGCTTCATGTGATCGCTGGAACGGCCGGCCGCAGCGTAATCGGTGTAACCCTCCTAACCGTTATTTCTTTACATTCCTGCTAAACCCCTCGCCCCGAGCCGCCGATAACTCAAATGTCGGGTGGGAACGACGGAACACCTCCGCCCGCTTAATTGAAAGGATTGCAACAATGTCAATGAGAGTGTTAATTGCCGATCCCGATTGGAGATTCGCCAATCAGGCTACGTCGTACATGGAGGCACACGCCCACCTGGTTGTACATCACACCAGCGATACCGAGACGATAGAGACCGCCCGCAGTTGGTCGCCGGACGTCGTGATCGTATCCGAAGAACTCACCGAAAACGGCCTGCTGGAAGAACTCGACACACTTACAGACCGCCCCGCGATACTGCTGATCGGATGGATGGATCGCTGCAACAAGGTATGGAAGGCCTGGCAAAAAGGCGGCGACGAGCTGCTGATGAAGCCGGTATTCCGCGCCGAAGAGCTGCACGCAGCCGTTATGGCGGCAATGCGAAACTCGACCGCCGGACACAGATACAATCGCGTAACGGCCGTGTCTGCTTAACATCCCATCTGCGCACGGACTCTGAGTCGGCGCGATGATTTCATGAGGTTCCGCTTGCGGCTCTCGCCGTCGGTGGAACCGTTTTTTTTGCGCGACCGAACCCCTCGCCTACTCCTGAGCGATAGCATTGACAGAATCGCCTGCGATTGTTAAATTATCCGGTCTCGCTGCGACCCGGCGAGATGCACGGTGGTTGTAGCTCAGTTGGTTAGAGTACCTGGTTGTGGTCCAGGGGGTCGCGGGTTCGAATCCCGTCAGCCACCCTTTTTCATGCAAAAGCCCTTCTCCACGCGGGAAGGGCTTTTTATATGCGCATGGCCACGTCATTGGTGATATCCACGTCCGCGAGCTTTGAAAAAAACCTTCGCCACGTGGGAAGGGTTTTCTATATGCGCATGGCCACGTCATTGGTGAGATCCACGTCCGCGAGCTTTGAAAAAAACCTTCGGATAACCGAAGGGCTTTTTATATGCGCGTCGCCCAGGTCGGCTTGTACCAACTGTCCGATTTGGCTAGACTCTGTGACCTTAGCCTCGCCCCGCCGGCCCAAGGCGAAAGAGGCTGTTCGCCAGCTTTAGGACACTACCCCTTACAAGAGGATTGATTCAATGGCAAAGGCAACCGGCAAGGCCACTCGCAGGAAAATAGGATTCGTTGGCGCGAGCTATCTTTTTGTTCCTACGACCGTCCGCGACATGCTGCTCAACGGAAACCTGGACGATTCTGATCTGTACATGTACGACATTGATCCTGACCCCGTAAAAGTCGTCATGGACGTCACCGAGCGCATGGTGAAACAGCGCGGTGCGAACATTCGAATCTTCAAAGCCAAATCCCGCAAGGAAGCTTTGGACGGCGCGGACTACGTCGTAGCTTCGCTGCTTGTCGGCGGGCTGGACGTCGCGGACAAAGAGGACAAGCTCTGCAAGAGGCACGGTATTCGCCACACCGTTGGCGATACTATAGGCCCGATGTCCATCGCACGCATTCTCCGCCAGGCACCGCTGCTGGTCGACATCGCCAAGGACATGGAAAAGCTCTGCCCCGGCGCGTTGCTGCTGAGCCCGACCAATCCGATGACGGGCACCACCACTGCCGTCAACCGCTACACCAATACCGATTGCATCGGCGTATGTCACGGTACGCATTTCATCCTCCGCCAGATCGCCAAGAGCTACAAGGTCAAGCCCGACGACGTGAGGGTAAACGTCGTGGGCGTCAACCATCTGGCGTTTGTGGATCGCGTCTGGATCAAGGACGTTGAAAAGCCTCTCAAGAATGTCGTCAAGAAAGTTTCCGGCACGCCGTCGGGCGCATTTCAGGACCCGGCAGGCCACATAGAGACAGGCTCCTATGCGCTGACATTCGGCGGGCGGGTCGGTTATCTACCCAATAACGGCGACCACCACTTCATCGAGTTCTTCCCGTGGTTCCTCGGCCCGCATGCGTTCAACAAGAACAAGAAGAACCGCTACAAGTTCGACGACGCCCTGCTAAACATACCGGGCCGCCGAAGGAACAAGAAACGTCTCCGCAAGATATACAGCGACTGGGCGCACAAGGTCGACGTCATTCCCGACATGGACGCCTACGGCTCGGACTGCATCCAGGATATTATCCTCGGCGTCGAAGGCAAGGTCTCCAAAATGACGCTTAAGAACTTGCACCTGAACGTCCCGAACGGCAACTCCGTACCGAATCTGCCGAAAGAAGCGAACCTCGAGATCACGTGCAAGCTATCGAAGGCCGGCGTCAAACCCGTCAAGAATCCGCCGCTGGATATGTTCCGCTGGGGACTGCTTTCCAGACTCATCGCCGTTAACGAGCTTGCCACCAAAGCCGCCATCGAGAAGGATAAGCACGCCTTCATGCAGGCGCTGCATCTGGACCCGCTTGTCTATCACTTCGATAAGATTCCGCAGCTTGCCGCCGATCTGTGGGAGATCAACAAACCCCATATGAAACCACAGAAGTAAGTTCGGGATGTTAATTGCGGTCAAGAGGAACAAGGCTTCATGGCGAGATGCCAAAAAAAACCGCATATAAAACCACAGAAGTAAGTTCGGGATGTTAATTGCGGACAAGAGGAACAAGGCTTCATGGCGAGATGCCAAAAAACCGCACATGAAACCACAGAAGTAAGTTCGGAATGTTAATTGCGGAAAGAGGAATAAGGCTTCATGGCGAGATGCCAAAAAAACCGCACATGAAACCGAAGAAGTAATCGCTTCGAAAAATGGTAGAATACTCGACTGGTTCGGCGATGTTGCGCCGGCCGCGTTATGCGTCATTTACTTGAAAGGATCACTCTATGTATAAGACTGTATCTCACCGGCTTACTGTAGTGCTTTCGATGTTGACTGTGTGTCTGTTGCTGGTAGCCGTCGGCTGCGACGCGCCTGGGGAAAACCCAGACAAGTCAGCTCTCACCGCAGACGAATCACCTGCCGCCGATGCCGCCGTCGTAGCAAAGAAGTGCGGGCCGGACTGCACCAAGCCCTGCTGCGCAAAGACAGACGCTGTCGTCGCAAAGACGTGCCCGAAGGCGACTGGTGACTGCCCGAAGACAGACGCCGCCGTAGCCAAGAAGTGCGCAAAGACCGACGCTGTCGCAGCTAGCGATACCCCCGTCATCGCAGAGAAGTGCACAAAGACCGACGCTGCCGTCGTCGCCAAGAAGTGCGAACCAGGCTGCACCAAGCCCTGCTGCGCAAAGACAGACGCTGCCGTGGAAGACAAGGCCGTTGCCGCAACTGAAGAAGCTACCGCCACAGACGACGCCAAGAAGTGCGAGAAAACCGACGCTGCCATCGTTGCCAAAAAATGCGAACCCGGCTGCACCAAGCCCTGCTGCGCCAAGACAGACACTGTCGTCCAGTAAAACATCTCGGCCGGCAGATGCACAGAAAGGCCGCTGCGTAATATGCGCCCATGCCCACCCACTGCGATGGGTGGGCGTAGCCGCTAACGGGGAACGCAGATTTCGGATTTGGGACTTGGGATTTTCGATTTAAAAACCGGACCCGCTTTGCCTTGACGGATTGGGGTTCTATGGTAAAATCTGGATATTAGCAGTTTTCAATCCGGGGCTGTGTTTCCCTTCGGGGAATTCACGGTTTGCTTTGCGGCGGACGTTTAACACAGGGAGCTATGCCATGGACCGTTCGAATCGCATCCGAGGTTTCACGCTGAAAGAGCTTGTAGCCGTTCTGGCGTCGGTTGCATTGCTGACGGCCGTCATGATTCCCACATTGACTCACGCTGTCGAGATCGCTCGCAGCGTGACCTGCATGTCGAACATGTTGCAGATTTCCACCGCACTGAGCATGTACTCCGACGATAACAGCGGCCTGATACCGGCCGATTCGTATCCGTACGGACGTGTTTCTAATTCAGGCGGCAGCGGCTGGACATGGCCGACATGGTCGGCGTTGCTTGTCACCCATCCGGCCGAGGCCTGGGAAGAAGAACCTGATTACAATCATTCAGGTACGCCATGGGGGCCGCCCGTGGATTATCTCGACAGCCCGGAACTGATCCAATGTCCCCAGGACGAGAGCCCTCTGAATGAGTATCCACAAATACTGAACGGGTCGTATGGGATAAACAGTCGTATGGCACTAGCTGATTCGAACGCCCCATGGGTGCAGGGCAGCTTCTATGACCTCACGGCCACCAAGGTCCCGGATCGGATGTACCTGGTGTTCTGCAATCTTAACGATGGCGGAGGCATCTACCATGACCAGGCGCATGCGATCGTCAGAGACAGCGCCTCGTTCGCCGCCAATCCGGTAATGGCCTGGACACCCGCGCTGCGCCACCCCGGCGGCGAGCGGACACACGTGCTTCATCATGACGGGTCGGGGAGGAACATGACATGGGATCAGATCAGAGCCTACGAGCAGTACAAAGGGCCATGGATGAACTACGAGGAGATGTCGGATTTCCACGGCTTGACTCAGGATGACTGGCTGACCATCATGCGTCTGCCCGGGCATGAAGGCTTTTTCCTGGACAGCGATTTCAACCGTGACGCGTCGGTAGATATAACCGACCTGAACGAGATCCTGATCTGGTGGGGCAGGTCCAGTCCGCCTGGAAACGGCCTTCCTGGCGATATCAACGACGACGGAACTGTCGATATTGTCGATCTCAATACCGTCCTGATCGACTGGGGCAAGCCGCCTGGCTTTTGACGATTGACGATCCGGCTTCGCCCTGCGGGCTACGCCGTGACAAGTTAACGATTGGAAAATAGAACACGGAGCCGGAAACAATGTCGAACCGGCCTGCCCTGAGCGATGCCGAAGGGTTAGCCAACTGCGCCAGGATAATCATGCCCAAGCCCTCAGCCGCACTCATAGCGATGATACTGCTTTGCCCGCTCGCCGCGTTTGTCCCTTCGGGGAGCGCCGCCGGCGCTGACGACGCCGCGTCCGCCCATCCGTATCTCGCACCGCACTTCGAGCGCGTGCTGATCGCCCGCCCCGCTACCGGCCCGATCGTCATCGACGGGCGAATCGACGCTGCATGGCAAACCGCCGAAGAACTGTCCGGCTTCTACAGCGGCCGGCGGAAGGAGATTCTCTCCCCGGCTACGCACGTCCGGGTCGCCTACGACGAGGCCAACGTCTACTTTCTCATCCGCTGCGACGAGGACGCCAACTACTCCTACTCCGTTCGCCCCGGCGACCTGCACAACCCGGAGGCCTGGCAGGATGACTGCGTCGAACTGTTCCTCGACCCGCAGTATGCCCAGAGCGAGTTCTACCAGTTCACCGTCTCTGCCGGCAGCGGATGGCTGCAGAATCGCCGGGATCTGCCCTGGCAGGCTGCCTGGCAACGCGCCGCAAAGATCGGCAAAGGCGGATACGTCGTCGAGATCGCCATCCCATTCGAAGCGTTCGGCCTTTCGAGCAAGTCCGCCCGCGTCTGGGGCGTCAACTTCGCCCGCAACCGCATCGCCGGAAAGCAGGAATCCACGTTCGCGCCAATCGTGCGCGGCCACAAGGCGGCAGAGCGATTCCAGCAGATCGCCTTCGTGGGTAAAAATGAATCCCCGGAGAAGGTCGAAGCCATCCGCAATTCAATCCGCCGCGACGCCATGCAGCGCTACCAGCAGCGAGAGACCCGGCGCACAGCCCTGTCCGGCCCGCGATACGAACCGTCGCCCGGCGAGATCAAACTCGAACTCGGCAAGCGAATCGAGATAGCAGGCCGCACCTACGAAATCACCGAACTCAGTCAGCCGGAAAATCGCATGCCCGCCTACCCGTTTTATTACGACGTTTACGACCGGCCGGAATGGAAGCAAATGCGCGACCGCTACGACTTCGACGAGTTCGTCGGCGATGCGACCGACGAGGTGGAAATCCTCACGCGCATCCGCGATTGGGTCGTCCGCACTGTCAAGACCGCTCGCGATCCGGCGCCCACCACGATGGACCTGTTCGACATACTCGATAAGTCCATCGCCGGCGAAAAGTTTTTCTGCCAGCACCAGGTTCAGGCCTTCGCCCAAATCGCGGCGAGCTACGGCCTGCAGGTAAGGGTGATCGGCTGTCCGGGGCACATCGCTGCCGAAGCCTGGGTAGACAAACTCGGCAAGTGGGTGTGGATGGACGCACGCCACAACTTCCACTTCGAGAAAAACGGTACGCCGCTGAGCGTCATCGAGATGCGACGCGAGTATTGGAAGAACGGCCTGGCCGATTGCAAACTGCTTCGCGGCCTGGATCGCAAGGAGGTGTTCCACAGCGGCGACAAGGCCAGATGGGGCAAGACGTGGAAGAGCTATTTCATCCGCGAGGGCAACTCGCCGCTCAACAGGTTCAAGTACTCGTGGACCTACTCGACGAACGCGAACGACTTTTTCGCCCGCAAACGCGAGCACTCGCCCGCCCTGCGATACCTGCTATGCGACCCGGTAATCGACGAGCAGATGATCGCTGCCGACGCCAATGAGTACGCCCGCCGGCTTAAGATTCGCGGCGCGTATGGCTATTCGGACATCAACGCATCAGCCGACCAGCAAAGCTGGACGCTCAACACCGTGACGCTGCACGCATATCCAGTAAAGAAGGGTTCTGCCCTGCCTGCCCCGCAGGTTGCCTCTGAGGGAGGGAGCGAAGTCGAAGGATTGGAGTTCCGCTTCGAGACGTACACGCCGAATTTCGAGAAGTTCGAGATTGCCAGCAGTTCCCAGCAGGTCGTGCCCCTCCAGGCGCGGGCAAGCTCTGGTGTGGAACATTCCCCCGCGCGGGCAAACTCTGGTGCGGAACATTCCACCGCGTGGGAAAACTCTGGTGCGAAGTTATTCAGCGTGAAGGGCGAGCCGTACATATGGCGTCCGGCAATGGGCAAAGGCTTCACCGTCCGCGCCGTAAACAAATTCCACCGTCAGGGCCGCCCCACCACAATCACGCTGACGCGAGTTCCGAATCGCCAGGCCGATTGAAACAAGGAGGCTGGCGCAGGGAAAACGGGGACTGCCCTTACGCGGAAATGCCCAAGTACCAAGTACCCAATTCACCCAATTGGAAATGGAAAATTGGATATCGGAAATCGCCCCCGTGCCTGTCCCCCGTCATCCATTGTTAGTTAGATACCCAACACCATACACAGGTGGATATTACGCACACAGACTTGACGCCGGCCCGCATGGCAGATACATTCAGATTCCTATCAGTTCATTTGTTGAAGCCATTTCGAATGCGTTTCAATGAGTTCGCTTGTCTCGCCGGGGTGGTATTACCGTGACCCAACACTTGGGCAGAGATGCTGAGACTGTTCTTACCCTCCCTTGGGAGACAGACCAAGCAATGACAGACGACTGGATTGAACAACCGCTTCAACTACCTGAACAGGCGACCTCAGCATGCTCACAATTCCTTTGCGAACATGCGGGCTATCACATGCTGGTACAGGAAGTCTTTGGGATAGCGGACTATGCGGATAACGCAGCAAAGACAATCAACAGCTTATCGCAAGCCTTGGGGGTCGAGAAGAAAAAGGTCATTAAGAAAGACGACGCCAGTGGACCATTTACTTCTGTTGCAAAACTCTTCACCCCCATATTGGCGGAAATGATTTGGTGCAGGGGAGTCGACAACTTTCTTACCTATGTCTCTCAACTTCTCGGGCTAATCTTCCGATCGAGACCCGAAATGCTCCGTTCAAGCAAGATGATCACCTTGGATACGGTGCTCGAATTCGATTCTATGGATGATCTGATAGATCATCTGGCCGAAAAGAGAGTCCATGACTTAGCGTACGCTGGGCTGGCTTCTCTCCAAGAGACCTTGGAGAGAGAGATTGGCTTCAGCTTATTCCCGAAAGTCGATCGCATGAAGCGAGCCGTTCTGATTGTGGAGGACCGGAATCTTATAACCCACAACCGTTCAGTCGTTAATGACGTTTACATCAAGAGAACGGGGGCTGACTGGGTCAAACCAGGTGACAAGCAACAAGTGGGGTTGATTTGTGCAATACGATGTTTGCGTTTTCTTGCCGCCGCTGTAGTTGATATCGACACCCGAGCCCAAGGGAAATTCTCGCTTGAATCAGATCTGCTCAGCGAAAAATGCTGCAACTGTGTGTCGGGAGTAGATGGTAAGGGCTCGCCTGATGCATGCCATCTCCAATAAGTAGAATCAGCAATAGGGGGGGCAGTCCCCTATTTATTTGAGCGTAGTGTGGGAAAGCGGATACAGGTCCGCACGTTGCCGTTGCGAAGATTCTTCTGCGTAAGATGGAAGGTGCGACATGACTAAGTGTTTATTGGCCAATCTTGTTTTAGTGTCCTGTCTTGCGGGTTTTGCATATTGCGAGACAGAGACCTCCAAGCCTGAAAAGCACTCGCAGCCTGATGGCGGTTCCATGCTTCTGCCAGGAGACTGGAAGGTAATCAGGCTCTGGGAGGATGCAGTGGTCGGAAAGACCAACGGATTGACTGAATATGCCCAGCCGCTGCTCGATGCCAAGAAAGTTGCGGGCCAAGGGCGCTATTCACTGGTGTGTCAACGGTACTGGTTTGTGGACTCAAAGAATACGAAGAAAGAGATAGGCGATATTTCAGCACTTTTCCTTGCAAGCCGCCTTAAAACAGTTTCTCAGACGCTAAACGGCGCGACCGTCATTCAACGACCTATGTTACACAATGCTTCGGGCAAGAAGTACTGGTATGCTCGTGTCAAGCTTTCGCAAGACAGCACCATAATGGACAATGTTTGCATTATGGTTGATTCGGTTCTCTATTATTTGTCTCTAGTGTACCCGGCTGACGTTCCTCCAGTATCTACCGAGATTCTTGATGACCTCCTCAAAGGTTGGCAACAGGGCAAGGGTGTATCCCAGTTGAAAGCCTCGCGTCAAGGCGCATCGGAAAAGAGGTCCGCAACAAAGCTTGCCAATGGCAAGACCATTACATTGCCTGATGGCTTTATTGTTATCGGCTCGCAGTACAAGCCCCAAAGAATGGTTGCCGATGATGGCACTGTTGTCATGTGGCGTTTACTCAATGCGAGACTGCCTCAAACAGGCACAAACGGTACGCTTCAATGCATCGTGATCTCGATTGAAGACCAGGCAGCCCGACCCAAGCCCATAAGCAAGGACATGGCTGAGGTAGTAGCTTCAGGGTTGGTCGAAGGTATGCAAGAAATGGCCCCTCAGTTCAAGAGATTACCTATGGAATTCTCTTATGAATTAAAGATTCTCCCCAAAGAGGCGGTCGTATTTATAAGCACCTACCATCGTGACAACAAGGCATACTGGAAGAAAGTTATTCCTGAGATTGCAGCCAGCTATGGAAGGAAAGCCTCAACGCAACCGACCTCAAAGCAACCAGTCAAGGAATACATTTCGCCCGAAGGATTTCTGGAGTTTATCTCGCAGAAAGACGCCTTCGCTGCCCACTTCCCCGGAAAAGCGAGTCCAGCCAACATTATGGGAAGGAAGATGTACACTGTTATGGCTAAAGGCGAGGCCGCTTACAATGTTTATGTCGAACGCCTTCCGGCAGAATGGAAAGGAAGGAAGCTTGATGTCAAAGCTTTTCTCCGCGGCACCATAGAGGGACGGACTCTTGTAGGCCAACGGTTGTTAGCTTCCAAGGAATTAAAGTTCCATAACTGCGAAGCATTGGAATTTGAACTCGTGTGGAACATAGAAGGAGAGACAGCTTTTTCCAAAGGTCTTATCTTTGTCAGAGACAATGCAATCTACTCCATTGTAGTGGCTTGCCCGGAACAGACCAAGGATACCGCATACCGGAAACACGAGCAAATGCGGAAGTCTTTCCGCTTCCTGAATGCGGATAATGCGGAATAATACGGCGGGTGGCCCCAAAGTGGTACACATGTCTGGGAGTCTTCGAGTTAAGAAACTCCGCTACCTCCATTCTACCATCGGCACCGCCCTTGGCGGCCTCCCGCCTTCGCCAAGGCTTCCGTCTTCGTCCCGAGGGGACTACGCCGTGACGAGTCGGCGGGGCAGGCGTGCCTGTGTTTTGTCCGAGCCTAGCGCGGTGGGTCTCCCCGGAGGGGCAGGTCGCTGCGGAAGTGAGTCCCCATTTTCCCTGCGCTGGTCAGTCATCGTCCTGTCGGGAGCCTCGTAGCCATGAAGTCGCGGATGTGCTGAGCGATTGCCGCCCCGTCTTCTTCCAGCGCGAAATGCCCGGTATCAAACAGGTGGAGCTCGACATCATGCAAGTCCCGCTTGTAAGGGTGCGCTCCGCCCGGTGGGAATATCTCATCATTCGCGCCCCAGACTATCAGCGTCGGCGGCTGGTGCTGGCGGAAATACTCCTGCCAACTCGGATACAGCGGCGGATTGCTGCCGTAATCGTAGAACAATTGTAGCTGAATGGCCGCATTGCCAGGCCGATCGAGCAGCCGCTGGTCGACGTGCCAATTGTCGGGACTGATCGCCGCCACATCGCGGACGCCGTTGGTGTACTGCCACTTCGTCGCGTCAATTGTAAACAGGAAACGCAGCGCGTCTTGGTTGGACATGTTCGGCTGATCGTAGGCCGCCTTGACGTTCTTCCACCAGTCGTTATCCAGGCCCCTGTTCACGGCCGCACGGTCTTTCCAGTACTCCTTGATCGGCTCCCAGAAATTATTGTCGATGCCTTCGTCGTATGCATTGCCGTTCTGTATGATGAGCGAGTCGACCCGTTCGGGATGGGCCTCGGCCAGCCGGAAGCCCACCGGTGCGCCGTAGTCCATCATGTAAAGGCTGTATCTGGCCAGGCCGAGTTGCACCGTCAGCTCGTCAATGATCCTGGCGAAATTGTCGAAGGTGTATTCGAACTCATCGACGGCAGGCATTGAACTGTTGCCGAAGCCGGGATAATCCGGAGCCACAAGATGATACGTGTCGGCCAGGGCAGGCATCAGATTGCGGAACATGTGTGAAGACGTTGGAAAACCGTGAAGCAGCAGTAGCACCGGCGAATCCGTTGAACCGGCCTCACGATAGAATATTGATTGCCCGGCGATGTCGGCCGTGCGGTAGCTGATCGCAGGGGCGCGAGTCAGAATTTTGGACGCGTTCATGGTGCACTCTCCTTTCGGGCCTCTTGTCGGATGAATTTCGGCCCCAAGCCCCATGGAGCCTATGTTAATTCTACCCCGGCATATCCCCGGTAACCTTGCATGACACCCAGGAGGGAGCCAGCCTGTTGCGACCCGCCGCACAGGTGCGCAGGCGAGCCACGTAGTTGCGTCGCGTGCGGAAAAACAGGGACTCGCAGCCCACGCCTGTCCCGCAGCACCGGGGGCACCTTCGGCTTGCCCCTGTGGGGGGCACCCACGCCTGAGAGCCTTCGAGTTAAGAAACTCGGCTACCTCTGACAACTCCGCGGCTTGCCGTTTGCAACCCACGACTTTGCGTGCGCAAAAGTGCGCCGGTCGGCGCTGAACCGGGTAGGGAAATGAAAAACTTTCGGCAGATTATATCTGATGGCTGTTCAGTTCTTAGTGCCCTTAGTGTCCTTAGTGGCAAAGGATGTTACATGTCGTTGCCGTTTTGGGGAACTATCAATCTGTGCTCTCTGTGTTGAAGGTTGTTACGTGCCGTTTGCGCGCGCAAAACGCGTAGGTGAGCGTAAGGGTGCAGACGCGCTATCGCCGGCCGGCAGGAAGCCGACCACCGCAGCGCCGAGTACGAGGCCGATCAGTTGGTGCCTCAACTTCTTTGACAACTCAATGCGAGTCAGGCCGGAATGCGGCAAAATTGCACAACCGGCCGACAGAACCTCTACGCGCAGATGGCGAAAAAGAGAGTCAAGAACACCGGTCCGTTCCGGGACGTTTCGGGGCGTACAGGCAAGCAGCGGTCACAGCCGGGACGCACAGGCAACGGCTGGCGCGCACGGCCGCGCATCGGCCCGCAGCGGATCGCGCCAAAGCGATCGGAATCGACAGCTTTAGACGAAGTAACGCATGGAGGTCTTCTTATACTCTTTCGTCGAAAACAGCACATCGTATTCACTTGGCTTGATGTATTCGGCGAGCTCGCCGACCAGCGAGCGGACCTGCCCGACGGACTTACCATGCACCATCGCGTAGAGATTGTAATCGAAACCGTCGATAGCGGGCCGTCGGTAGCAATGCGATATCTCGTCGCGCTCAACCAGCCGCGCGGCCGCTTCATCGATC
>SDBT01010741.1_pt1 | contig 14760 bp, 12 predicted proteins | sample 2277101 | NCBI WGS metagenome assembly SDBT01 (sample SAMN10404973, study PRJNA504765) | marine sediment metagenome | isolation source: marine sediment core GS10_PC15, 103 cmbsf | place: Arctic Ocean: Southern Knipovich Ridge | collected 2010
TAAAATTATAGCCGAAAGTCCCATGTCCATTTCCAGTTTCGGAGAAGATGAGGGCGGCGAAATCTATGTGGTCGGGTACTCCGGAGCAATATACCGTTTCGTTGAAAAACCCGGTACCCCTCCGATTAGTACTGTTCCTCAGACTATCGCCACTTCAGGATTATTCAAAGATATTGAAACACTCACATTAGCAGATGGCCTTATTCCATATACCGTAAACGCACAGCTGTGGTCTGATAATGCCTTAAAGACAAGAATTCTCGCCCTTCCGGATACAAGTAAAATTGATTTTTCATCTGACGGCAGCTGGAAATTTCCACCAAATTCTGTGATCGTTAAAAACTTTTTTCTGGAAACGGAACGTGGAAATCCGGAGACCAAAACAATCATTGAAACACGATTTTTGGTTCGGCATGCCAATAAAGAACAGTGGAATGGTTTTAGTTATCTCTGGAATGAGCGGCAGACAGATGCCACCCTGCTTGATAGTAGTTATACCCAATCCTTTACGATAAAGGATGGCGATAGCACCTATACGCAGGATTATTATTATCCCAGCCGCGGAGATTGCAAGGCTTGTCATACGGCTGCATCGGGATTTATTCTGGGCCCCCGGACAGCACAGATTAATAAACAACATTTGTATATCAATGAAAATGATTCTGTGTGGGACAACCAGCTACGAAGTTATAACAATATCCGACTGTTTACAGAAGATATTGGTGAAGATTACAGCGATTTTCCAAAAATGGCTGATCCATTTAAGGGCTCAGAAAACATTGAAACCAGGGCGCGCTCTTACCTTGATGCCAATTGTTCAAATTGTCATCAGCCCGGAAGCAGTGGACGTACTAATATGGATCTTCGTTATAATATTCCTCTGGAAGCCGCTCACCTTATTGATGCACCAGCAGAACTTGATGATCTTGGTATTAACGAAGCGGTAAGAATTAAACCGGGTGCCCCTGATAGTTCAATATTACTCCTGCGAATGCTGGATCTGGGCCATGATCGCATGCCCCCTTTAGCAACATCTCTGATTGATCAGGAAGGTACGAAATTAATCAGTGATTGGATTGATACGCTTGGGGTGGCCGTGAATATTGATGAGGACGAAGTACCAGGTATACCCGGACAATTTAATTTGTATCCTGCATATCCCAATCCATTTAATGCCACCACCAATATCACCTACCTGTTACCGGTGTTATCACAAGTTCGGTTAGAGATATTTGATATAGGAGGATCGAAAGTAGCAACTCTTGTTAATACAAAACAAGGTACAGGAAAATACTCCGTACAATGGCGGGCAGATTTATATGCCTCCGGTGTGTATTTTTACAAATTAACCGCAGAGGGTTACACCCTTACCCGCAAGATGATTCTAATGAAATGATACTGGCCAAATCTTTGATGATTTGGTCCCAGCATGTCGACCGGAGGGAGACATTTTTGTCGGGGATACTGGATACTGGATACTGGATACTGGATACTGGATACTGGATACTGGAATTTTTGGCTTTAGTTTGGCTGTTGTCAAATTATAGTTTGATTTATTATTTAGGCTTCCAGTCTTTTGACCCATGAACAATTCCGGTAATCCATACATCCCCATTTGTCACTATGCGATACATGATTCGATATGAACCGTAAATAATCTCACGCTTTGAATTTTCGTTTATCTCAGGGATCCTCCGACCGGCCTTCGAAAATGACTTTAACTGATCCGTCTGTTTCACTAGTTTGCTAACGAACTGAGAAGCTCTATCAAGAGAATCCTTGGCAATATATTCTGCTACAAGATCAATATCTTTATAGGCTGTGGGGGACCAAATTACCTTACCCATTTTTCGAATAGTCTTTTCTTAACTTCTTCGTGTGGAATACCTTTACCCTCAACTATTTCACGTTCACCCTGTTCAATCTTGGATTTGATATAAAGGGTATATATAATTGTATCCATATCCGCTTCATCGGGCAGTGCATCAATGACTTTCTTTGCTATTTCTTTTGTTGTCATATCTTATACTCCTTAAATCCCCACAACACAAAATATAGTAATAATCAACGAAATGTCAATTAATAATACATCACTCAAGATCTGTTCATTTTTATCCCTTTCTCACTAATTGCATAGGATGATAGAATGGACTTCGTTCCCATAGAAACGGACCAATGCAACAAGCATCAGGTACCCAGAGTGCCCAGAAACGCAACCCAGTACCAAGTCCCCAGATCACAGAACCAAGTACCCAGTATCGAGCATCAAGCATCCAGAATCCAGTAACCCACACTCAGATCTTAATCTCCGGCACAACAAAAGGTTCCCGATACTCACGGGTAAGCAGGCGACTTGCTTCGTCGTCACCGATGATGGTCTGTTTATCAGGATCAAAGTGAATCGTTCTTCCCACACGGTAAGAAATATTTGCCAGATGGATATTGGCGCAGGTATAAAATCCTTCTTCAATTGATGCTGTCAGGAGACTTTGGTCATCAGCCCGGATTGCATCCATATAATTTTGATAATGGTTACCCAGACCAGTGCCAGTCTGTCCAGGCTCCCGGTGTTTACCCATATAGGTTTTCCATTCATTCACTGTTTTTGTCATATAACCTTCTGATCCGTAAAACAAATTTCCGACAACATTGACATTACTGGTCATATAGCCGCCTTCATCTTTCACATTAAAACCCTTACTGAGCTGGCCTTCATTATTACAGACCCAATGTCGCACCTCAAATTGCATAATCTTCTTTTTATCACCACCGGCTTTGTCATTTGGAAATTCCATCAGCGCCATCAGAACATTTGGGGTATTCTGATCATCATCAAACATAAAATGTCCGCCGATTGCGCTTACTTTAGTAGGAAGTTTTACACCAAGACCCCAGCGGGCAATATCAAATTCATGAACTCCCTGATTACCCATATCCCCGTTTCCATAATCCCGGTTCCAATGCCAGTTATAGTGAAAACGGTTTTTCGAAAAAGGCTTTTTGGGTGCCGGACCTGTCCAGAGATCATAATGGACGCCATCAGGGACCGGTTCATCGGGTGTTTTACCGATAGTATCACGCCATTTATAACAGATACCTTTTGCCAGATATACTTCGCCTAACTTTCCTGTATGCAAAAATTCGGCCATGGTCTGTGCACAGGGATTGCTGCGTTGTTCAGCCCCATCCTGAATCAGCTTCCCATATTTTTTTGCTGCTTTTACCAATTGCTGACCTTCCCAGAAATTATGACAACTGGGTTTTTCCACCGAGACATGTTTACCGGCCTGTACTGCCCAGATAGCAGCTAAGGTATGCCAGTGATTGGGCGTAACAATCGACACAGCATCAATATCCTTATCTTCCAGCAACTTGCGGATATCATAGTATTGCTTCGGTTTGGGTAATCCCTTATCAGTAAAATGCTTTTGTACGCGCTCAGGGAATAGATTTTCATCTATATCGCATAAGGCCAGAACATTAACATTATCCAGTTTTTGATAAGCCTGGATATGACTTTGTCCCATACCATGAATACCAATAACCGCTACATTAACTCTGTCGTTAGCGCCTGCCCAGGATCTGGAAGTGCCCCACAGTAGAGGTGCAGCAGCGGTTGCCATTGCAGTTTTTTTTACGAATGATCTTCTTTTCATTGTGCTCATAATCTATCTCCCATGGTTATTAGTCCGAGCTTTACAAATTTCTCTCGCAGAGCCGCCACCCGCCTCGGGCGGGGGCAGGCAGAGACGCAAATAATTTTACTGTCATCCTGGAAGGATCTTCCAACGTGAAGATTCGATTTCGACAAGCAGGAAAATTCCTACGGAATGACAGAAGATAAATTTTCATTTGATTGCAGCATTGCCGCGTTATGAATTGATCAGGCTATATTTAAAAAATAGGTCTATTGAGTCATTTATCTTTTGCCAATTACTAATTCCTTATACCCTATACCCTAGATCCTTTTGTCTCTTATCCTCTATGGCTATTCCTGATAGACCACCAGTTTACGAATAAACACATAGGCCAGGGGGTGCAAAATGCCCATTAATACAAAAACCGGAATATATCCGAAATATTGTACCACAAAACCCGGAATCAAGGCCGAGAGTAAGACACCTCCAACACCGCCGGCAAACCCGGCAATCCCTGTCACCGATCCCACTGACTCAGATTTAAAACAGTCACTGCACATTGTAAAAATGTTGGCAGACCAGCTGTTATGAGCGCCGCAGGCAATTCCCACCAGAACAATTGTCATCCAGGGGTTTTCAGCAAACACCGCATACACCGTAAAAGGAAGAATCGATGCACTTAAAAACATAGTCGTTTTCCGGGCCTTCTCCACCGACCAACCCCGCTTCATAAAATATCCCGGTAACCAGCCACCAATAAATCCCATCAAGGTGGCAATAATATATATTACTGGTATGGCCAGGGCAATGTTTTTCAGGTCAAAACCGCGCTGAGTGTTCAAATAGGTTGGCATCCAGAACAAAAAGAACCACCAGACGGGATCGGTAAAAAATTTTCCAATCATGATCCCGATAGTTTGCTTTTGTTTTATCAAATGTGACCACTCATTTTTGGATGTTTCCGCCGGTAGATCCTGATTGGGAGGTTTCTTATAAAACACCTGCCAAAAAATTGCCAGCACGATCCCAAGAGCACCAAATACAACAAAAGTGAGACGCCATTCCACAACCGTCGCTACAGCAATAATGAGCGGTGCCCCAATTATTGAAGAGATACTGGCACCACTATTGAAAAGTGCTGTAGCAAAGGCCCTTTTTTCCACTTTAAACCATTCTGAAACAGATTTAATCGCGGCCGGGAAATTACCGGATGCAGATAATCCGAAGACTGCCCGCCACACAGCAAGACCTAAACCTGACGAGCATAATCCATGAAAAGCGCTAGAAACTGACCAGGCAATGATGGATAACATATAGCCGAGTTTTGTTCCCAGTTTATCAATAATAAATCCAAAACCCAGTAAACCAATCATATACGTAAATTGAAAAGAGCCTAGAATCATCCCATATAGTACAGGACTTATCGCTATTTCCTTCCCGATCACCGGAAGGAGTATGGATAGAACGATACGGTCAATGTAGTTAATGGTAGTTCCTGCAAATAGCAGAGTCAATACCAGCCATGGGTACTTTGTGTTTGTATCTTTATTTTGTAGATCAATTACATTCATATTCGGTTATCCACAAATATTCAATGATCAATTGGCAATTGTCAATTAATTAGTACTTCCCATACTCCAAAACCGTCTCGTACATAGCAATGATATTCTCCGGCGGTACATCAGACTGAATATTATGAATCGTGTTAAATACAAATCCTCCCCCCGGCGCTAACATGTCGATATTTCTTTTTACTTCTTCTCTTACAGATTGAGGTGTGCCATGAGGTAAGGTTTCCTGTGTATCTATTCCCCCTCCCCAAAAAACAATTGCATCGCCAAAATCATGCTTTAATTTATCCGGGTCCATACCCTCCGCACTGATATGAACAGGATTAATGATATCAATACCCATTTCTATAAAATCCGGCAAAATGGGGCGAATATTACCACAGGAATGAAAAAAAATCTTTGCCTTCGGTGCTTTGGATTTCATCACTGAGATAAGCTCAATCTGTCTTGGTTTGATTATCTCTCTGAATGTTTCATAGGCTATAAGCTGAGAAGTCTGTGTCCCAAAATCATCAGCTTCAGCGATGACATCAACGACATCTCCCAGCTCATCCAGGGCCATTTCCCAGTAATCCAGTTTGACTTTTAATATCTTATCCAGTAATAACCCTGCATTTTCTGTATTTAGCAGCAAATCCATCAGACAGTTTTCCATTCCCCGTAAGCGGATGGCCATTTCCAGCAAACCGGCACAGACGCTTTTTAGGAATACAGGATACCCATTTTTGCGGAATTCTATCGCCTGATCTCTTAATCCGGCTATCCGGCGCCTGGCTGCCCCCTCCGGCCATGGATAGGTATCAAGATACGATTTTGAAAGAGTGATCTGTTGCATCGGACTTTCATATAAGTCATACCATATACCACCGTCTTTGCTCAAACGATATCCTAATCCCCATTCGTCACTGTGGTGCAGGTACCGGCCATCATCCTCATCGGTAAAATCATTAGAATTCATCAACGGCCACAGCCCCCTGATGTCAATGCGGTATTTGCGTAAAATGTCATTATCTGGGATACAAATTTGTTGTATACGGTCAGGGATTTCCGGTTTGCTTTCCGGCAGGCCAAGATAGGCACGGAGATTATCGTAAGCCACGCGGGAAATAGCGGTTACCTGGGTAGAGGCTAAATCAATCGGAATCCGGTCCGGTTCCTGATGATTCAGAGCCATCAACAATCTTTTTCTGGGAGTCAATGATGTTCCTCTCTTAATCGTTATGCTTTTCTCTTATGAACATATAGAATTAGTTTGAGATATTCAACAATCAATAATGGTATTTTTGCTGGCGGATACCTTACTGGATTGCTCGTGTCTTTTCGTTCTTGATGATTAAAATAAATCATGATTGGCATGCTTTTTGAGCCTCCTTATTCGGTGATCAACACCGGATTCATTCCAACCATCATCAGATCATGCAAATCAGTGGAGATGCATTTGTGTCGTATGAACGAATACACCGTATTAAAATTGAAACGTAACTATATCGACTACAGTGTGCGAAATTTGAGAAAAAGAGATAACATACACAGCACAGGGAAAAATTGCACAGAAGTATTGGTTGCAAATATCATATCACCACCCTGGCCATTCGTTGAAATTATTATATTTTTATACTCAATTTTTTCTATATTAATATCATTCATAAGAATGTCATTCGGTAGTATCAAAAGTTCTATGAAAAAATGAAAAATAGGTTTAAGAAGGCACAAACAATAAAGATAAAACAATCCAATTCCAAAGGAATTGAACATGAATAACCGAGCACCAAAAACTTTGGTGCTCGGAAGATTAAAACAAAAAAAACTCAACTCTGAAAGAGTTGAATATTTAAAGATAATTTGACAATTAGCAAACGAGTATTACAAATGTCAACGTGTTCATATTTTTACCCATTTACATCCATCTATATCGCTTGCAGATTTGATTAAGGATATAAAGTTAGCAAGTTCGGATATGATAAAAAATGAGAAGATATTTCCAAGTTTTTTCAAATGGCAAATTGGGTATGGGGTGTTTACCTATTCGATTCATGAGAAAGATAAAGTAATAGAATATGTAAAGAACCAGGTTAAACATCATAAAACTGAGACGTTTATTGATGAGTATAAGAGATTATTAAAAGAGTTCAAGATAGATTTTGATGAGAAGTATTTATTGTAAATGGGTATTGTTACAAAGATAGTTAAACTGCTTCGCAGTTTGGAAGTTATGAGTTGCTTATGTCTTCGGGTTGTACCCGAAGTTTCATATTTAACTGCTTTGCAGTTAAACTCAAGTTTAACGTAAGGTCATGAATAATTTTCAGGATTTGTTTTCGATAAGTTTATTGCAAATCCAAATATTTTGTGATTAATAACTCTTGATCTAAAAGGTAGAAAAGCCAAAAATATGATAAGGTATTGAAAATAAACTAATTAAAGAAAATAATGTGTAAAACTTTTACCACTACCTGTCATTCATTTAGGGGAAAAAATATGAAATATCGTGAAGAATCATTTAACGGAGTTGGTAATATTGAAATTTATTATCAAAACTGGTCACCTGATCTAAACAGCCGTGGCGTTATTGCCCTTGTACATGGTATGGGGGAGCATAGTGGCCGGTATATGAATGTGGTAAATTATTTTGTCCCGCTTGGATATACAGTTTACGGTTTTGACCATCGCGGGCACGGAAAATCACAGGGTAAAAGAGGTCATGTGATGAGCTGGTCAGAATTCAGACAGGATGTTGGAACATATATTCAGATCATCAAAACGGAATGTGCGGGGCAACCTGTTTTTCTTATGGGTCACAGCCTGGGCGGTTTAGTTGTTCTTGATTATTCCCTTCATCATCCTGAGGGTATCCGGGCCGTTATCGCCTCCAGTCCGGCTTTGTCAAAACCCGGGATTCCGGGCATTCTTTTGTTTATTAGCAAAATTATGTCAAAAATCTGGCCGGGCCTTACCGTCAAAACAAAACTGAAGATTGAGGCTATTTCCCGCGATCCGGAAGTTATTCGCGACTATAAAAATGATCCTCTTGTACATAGCATGGCATCGGCCCGGCTGGGTACAGAATTTAATAACTGCCGGGAAGCGACATTAGCCAAAGCAAATGAATTCAGCCTGCCACTTCTTATCTATCATGGAAAAGAGGATTGTATTGTACCTCCCCAGGGCAGTCGAGAATTTTATGAGGCAATGACAACAGAGGACAGAGAGTTACATCTGTTTGATGGGGGATATCATGAACCCCACAATGATATAGATAAGGACAAAGTATTTATCATTATCAATGAATGGATCAAAAATCATATTTAAGAATAAATTCAGGTAACTGATTGTTCGCGAATATATTCAGGGCATATTATTTTTTTGACTTGGTGTTAAAATTTTATTAAAATGACCGCCAACCGGGATTTAAAATCCCTTAAAAGAGGTGTAATCTTTTCTGACCCAAAATGATTTTGCAATTTTGCTTACACTTTTTAAGAATTCTTTGTAACTATGGAATAAAATTTTTCGTATTGAGTTATAAGAAGCAAAAGGAAGAAAATGAAAAAATATAAATTAAATCTAAATTGTTGTTGTACCAAGTTTATATGTGGGTTATAATGTCCTGACAGCAGGATTGTATTTTCTAAACCCACAGCCGATTTTTGACTGTGGGTTTTTTTTATATATGAAGGAATCAAATATGAAAGCAATCGTCAACAGCAAAAATCTAATTAAATCACAGCACATTATATCAAGAAACAGGCATATAACAGATTATATTGGAAATACACCGCTTATTGAACTCAAGAATATCTCAAGTTCAATAACCCCTGTTAAGATTTATGCAAAAGCAGAGTGGTTTAATCCCGGTGGATCCGTTAAAGATCGTGCTGCTCTAAATATGATCCGTGATAGCATCAAAACCGGTCAATTAAATCCATCAAGAATTATTCTTGATGCCAGTTCAGGCAATACAGGAATCGCGCTGGCAATGATTGGCGCTTCTCTGGGGTATCGGGTTACACTTTGTATTCCCGAAAACGCAGGCGAACTACATAAACAGATGATGTGGGCATATGGCGCCGAATTGATCTTTACGGATCCCATGAGCGGAACAGATGGTGCCATCGCTAAAGCAAAAGAGATGGTCGCAAAAAAACCGGATAAATATTTTTATGTGGATCAGTATAATAATGAAAAAAACTGGCAGGCGCATTATGAAGGTACCGGTCCGGAAATAACTTACCAGACCCAGGGGCAGATCACACACTTTATCGCCGGACTTGGATCCAGCGGCACCTTTATTGGTACAGGACGCTGGCTAAAAAAGTATGATCCCAATATAAAACTTCTTTCTGTTCAACCAGATACTCCTCTTCATGGAATGGAAGGGATGAAGCATATGGATACTTCCCTCGTTCCAGGCATTTATGATCCCGATTTAGCTGATGCAAATATTGAGATTTCGACTGAAGAGGCCCAGGAAATGGTAAAGCGGTTGGCAAAAGAGGAAGGTTTGCTGGTTGGTAACTCCGCAGGTGGAGCCATGGCTGTTGCCCTTAATATCGCACAGGATCTGCCATCCGGAAAGATCGTTGTAATCTTTGCTGATGGTGCTTTTAAATATATGAACCAGCCTTTTTGGAAGGATTCACATCATGAACATTAAAATTAATCAATCGGATCTGAATCGTATCAGAAAACATGGTGAAGAGGATTATCCCCATGAATGTTGCGGATTTTTGTTCGGAAAAACCACAAACGGTTATAAGAATGTTATTAAAACACATCCGGTTCTGAATTCACGAGATGCCGAAAAGAGACATAACCGCTATCTCATTCCACCACAGGCATATTTAAAGGCCGATCGGGAGGCCAGAGATCAAGGTCTTGATATTATCGGTTTTTACCATTCTCACCCCGATGCAGAAGCAAGGCCATCACAATATGATCTGGATTATAGCTGGCCTGTCTATTCTTATCTAATCGTTTCAGTAAAAAACCGACGAGCAGAAGAAACAACCTCATGGCAATTAAAAGATGACCGCTCAGAATTCATACAGGAGGAAATTGTTTTCGAAACTGTCTCCCTTGAAGTAGAATAATCATCAAAGGGTATAAAGGTATAAGGTATAGGGTATTAGGCATTTGTAATTGGGAATTTGTAATTAGAGGTCATTTCAGACGAAAAGAGAAATCTTAATAACCAATTACGAATTACGAATTACGAAAAAATCTAATCATGCAATGATGCAGAGTTTATTCAAAGGTTCTCTTTGCGGCTCTGCCTGCCCCCGCCCGAGGCGGGCGGCGTCTCTGCGAGAGAAAAACAACATAACACAAAGCAAAAACATGGAGCCATAAATCATGAAGACTCAAATAATCATTCCCGGTGCTCTGCGCCAGTATACAGACAATAATGACGCCATAGAATCGGGAGGTCAGACAGTCGCAGAAGTATTAGAGGATCTAACCACACAATATCCACTGCTAAAAAAGCATCTCTTTAGTGATGACGGACGATTGCGCAATTTTGTTAATATTTACGTTAATGAAGATGATATACGTAGCCAACAGCAGGAACAAACATCGATTAAGGAGGGTGATGTTGTCTCGATTATTCCTTCCGTAGCAGGTGGCAATATTTCAACAGATACAACCGATGAAGTTCATCTGACCTCTGAAGAAATCAGCCGTTACAGCCGGCATATTTTAATGCCGGAAGTAGGTGTAGAGGGTCAAATAAAACTAAAAAAGTCGTCGGCATTAATAGTGGGTCTCGGGGGTCTCGGGTCACCTCTATCCCTGTATCTTGCTGCTGCCGGGATGGGAAGGCTTGGATTGGTCGACAATGATGTCGTCGATCAAACCAACCTGCAACGTCAGATTATATATTCTGAAGACCAGATTGGGCATTCAAAATTACAGAGTGCCAAAGATCGTCTGACCGGTATCAATCCGCATATCAGGATTGACACCTATGAGACCTTCCTCACATCAGAAAATGCCATGGAATTGTCTGCCCCATATGATATGATCATTGATGGTACAGACAATTTTGCCACCCGTTATCTTGTCAATGATGTTAGCGTACTTCTGGGCAAACCAAACGTGCATGGCAGCATTTTTCGTTTTGATGGCCAGGTTTCAGTATTTGATGCGAATAATGGCCCCTGTTATCGTTGTCTCTACCCGGAGCCGCCACCTCCCGGAATGGTTCCCAGTTGTGCAGAAGGAGGTGTATTGGGGATTTTGCCCGGAATTATTGGTATGATTCAGGCCACAGAAGCGATAAAGCTGGCTCTTGGCCAGGGGGATTCACTAGTAGGAAGGCTATTAATATTTGATGCGATGCGCATGAAGTTTCGTGAGCTCAAACTCAACAAAGATCCCAATTGCCCGGTTTGCGGAGAGCATCCTTCAATAAAGGAACTCATTGATTATGATGCATTTTGCGGCATTGGGCTTGATCCCCATGAAATACTGGAACCAGAGTGGAACATTAACCCTGTTGATCTGAAAAATGCCCTGGATAAAGGGGAGAATATCCGTATTCTGGATGTTCGCCAACCGCAGGAATATGCGATCGCTCATTTGCCGCAATCGGATTTGATTCCATTGTCAAATCTGGAGGTGAATCTTCATACACTAAATCGTAAAGAAGAGATCGTGGTTCTCTGCCGTTCAGGAATTCGCAGTGCTCAGGCAGTGAAATTTTTGCGGGAAGCTGGATTTAATAATGTAAAAAATCTGGACGGTGGCATTCTTGCATGGGCGGATGAAATTGACTCAGAGATGATCAAGTATTAAAACTCAATAGTAGAATGGGTGGCCTCTGTCTTCTCTTCTCTCTCTTCTTTTTATTGTCGGTTACTCATACCTCAACGCTTCTACCGGTTCTACACTTGCGGCTTTGCGAGCCGGAAAAAGGCCTGCGAACAAACCAATTAGTGAAAGAAGAGTTATCGATACGGCTAGTACATATGTGGATAATAAAGGACGACCCAGAAATGCCATGGCTCCTTCCTGCATAGGTATCATCCACACCAGTTTTATCAGACCGATAGAGGCCAGTAATCCGAGTGATCCACCTATAAATGCGATGAGCAATGATTCGAATACAAATTGAAATATGATATGACTCTTTTTCGCCCCAACTGCACGTTTAATACCTATTTCTTTTGTTCGTTCTTTGGCAACGACGTACATGATATTTGCCACACCGACTCCGGCAATGATTAAGGACATAGATCCAATCACAGCAAGAAAGATATTAATTCCCCTGAATATTTTTGCTCCTTCCTGCTCATTCTCAATAAAATTCCACATGGGCACGGCTCTTTCATCCGTGGGATCGAAATGGTACTTCTTACCAAGGACCCGCCGAATCTCCTGTTCAACATACATACCATCCTCAAAACGCGTGGGCTTAACGATTATTTCATCCAGGTACGGATCTCCATATATACTTTGAAAGGTGGTGAATGGTATAATTGCCCTCTCATCATCAGGCCCGTTATTCATTGATGTTTGTAATTTTTTTGGCATTGTTCCAACCACCTTAAAGGGAATACCATCAATTTTAACTATCTCTCCGTATGGATCAGGTCGCCCAAATAACTCTTTCGCAATTTCACCACCCAGAAATACCACACGTTTTCTTTCCTTCAGATCCTTGCCATTTAAAAAACGTCCACCCGCTCCGTGGAAAGTACGACGAAGAAATTCAAATTCCGGATATACGCCTTCCATATAGGTAGAAGAGATTTTATCCCCAACTTTTAGACGAGCTCTTCTCCCCAGACCCGGCACGGAAACAGCAACCTGAGGGATGTTTTTTTCGATAATTTCACAATCTTCTAATCTTAACAGAATTCGCCTTCCCACAGGCAATCCTTCCCATTTCTTCGTCGTCTGTCCCCCATAAACACGTATAATCCTGTCACCGGCATTAAGCAATCCCTCTTTCATCTGAAAGGATAAACCTTCACCAAAAGCCATTAAAAGCGTAACAGCCAGGATCCCCCATGAGATGGCAATAGTGGTTAAAAATGCTCTTGTTTTTTGAGATTTAATATCCTCAACAAATTCTCTCAATAACATCAGGATATTCATTAATTACTTTCCTGCAATTAAAAAAAGGTTAATAACGTAAACAGTCAATTACATTTAATCTGGCAGCACGGCGGGCCGGGAAATATCCGGCAAGGAAACCAATAGATCCTAAAATCAGGACAGTGGCTATGGCGACAAGAGAACTAAATTCCGGGGTCCCCACCGCTTCTTTAAAATCACCCATTGGTATAGCAGCAACCAGAGAAATAATCACAACTGCAAGAATAAATCCAACCAGGGCACCAATTCCAATAACAACAAAAGCCTCCAGGATAAACTGGCTAAAAATATTTCTCCCCCGGGCGCCGACCGAGCGTCGGATACCTATCTCGCGTGTCCGTTCCTGAACGACTACATACATAATATTGGCCAACCCGATCCCCCCTACAATCAGGGTAATCACACCGATCAAACCCATAAAAAGATTAAATCCAAGAGAAAAATTCGATATAAATTCATCCATACTTGTGGTGTCCCAAATTCCTAATGTTTCTTTATCATTAGGATCAAATTTAAATTTCTTGCCTAAAACCGTATAGATTTGTTTCTTTACCGAAGGTGAAATTTCCGGACTATTTACCTGATAGACAAAATTGCTGATATACCTGAAACCAAACATCGACTTAAAGGTTGTCATGGGAATAAAAGCCCGGTCTCGGTCACGTTGATTATAGGATGAATTTTGTGTTTTAGATCTCATCACACCGACGACTAAAAACGGGGTTTCATTTATAAATACATATTCGCCAATGACTTCAGCGTTCTCACCAAAGAGGAAGTTACGCAACCGGTTACCTAAAAACACAACTCTTCTTTTAAGTTTATTGTCCAGATCATTAATCCAGCGACCACCCGGTTCCGGCCAGATATTTCTCATATATCCATATTCCGGAATAATCCCGGTGATATTTGGACGATTGATTTTATCTTTTACACGAATTGTAGATCCCCTTTTACTGAATTCCGGGCTGATTCTTAAAATATCTTTAACTTCACTTCGGATAAGTTCAATATCATCTTCATTGAGACGTATGCGCCGGTCACGCCCATATCCTTCAAAGGGTATACTGGTCCGTCCGGGCCATACAATGGCGATGCTCTCTCCGATACCATGCATGTTTTTACTCATTTGTTTTTCTACACCAACCCCGAAGGCCAGCAGAAGAATCACTGTCATGGTACCCCAGATGAGTCCAAACATTGTCATCGCCGTCCGGGCTTTGTATTGTCCCAGATAATGGAGGATCTCCCGCAAACTATCAATAAAATTCAGCATTGTATTCCAATTATTCTACTTTTAATAAGTATATGCTATTGTAGCCGAAAACTTTGTTATTTCCGCCTGGCGGATCGCCTTGGGAGATTAGCAAAGTTTTGATGTCATCCAGAAGGGATCTTCCAACTTGCTGATATGATTTCGACAAGCAGGAAGATTCCTACGGAATGACAGA
>SDBT01010742.1_pt1 | contig 14760 bp, 7 predicted proteins | sample 2277101 | NCBI WGS metagenome assembly SDBT01 (sample SAMN10404973, study PRJNA504765) | marine sediment metagenome | isolation source: marine sediment core GS10_PC15, 103 cmbsf | place: Arctic Ocean: Southern Knipovich Ridge | collected 2010
GCGGCGGATTTCGGGAGTCGAGGACTCTGGCTCTACAGCTCCACCGGTTGGACGAAGATAACGAGTTGGGATCCGGAGAGGATGGAAGCGATGGCGGACCAACTTGCAGGGGATTTCGGTTCCGGCCGAGGTCTATGGCTGTATGAGACTAGCTGGACCAAGATAACGAGCTGGGATCCAGAGGATATGGAAGCGGTCAATCTGTCTCCTTAATTACGAGGGAAGAGGGGTGGGATTTTTGTTCACCAACCCATGGATAGGTGTAGGCGAACATATCCCACCCTTCATTTCTATCCTCGAACACAAAATAGCGGAGCCGGGAACGGAAAATAGAACGTTTCGATCAAGGGATGAGAGTCACCCCCACCATATCCTCTGAGTCCCAGCTGGTCAATTTAGCCCAACTCGTCCCCTCATAAAGCCAGATACCTTTCCCTGGGCCAAAGTCGGCAACCAGCCTGTGGCGCCAGGCGGCCATGTGAAAAGAATCCCAGGAGCTGATCTTCGACCAACCCCCGGCGACACAATCGTATGTCCAGAGACCAGAGGTTCCAAAATCCACCGCCAGCTTACCGTTCCAGGCGATCATCTCCTCGGGATCCCAGCTGGACAGCTTGGTCCAGCTACCGAGATGCCGCCAGATGCCCCTCCCTGCGCCGAAGTCTCCCACGAGCATTTCGCGGCACCCAACGATGTTTTCCGGATCCCAGCTCGTGAGCTTGTCCCAGCTGTAGGTATCATATTCCCAGTCGTATTCCCACAGGCCGCGGCCCAGGCCAAAATCCGCTACCAGCCGGTCTATGGGATCGGCGCAGGAACTGGATTGACATTGGAGAGTGATGGTGTAGTCAAGTGGATAATCGTCTCCGATCTCCGAAGCGACGATTATGTAGATCCCCTCCTGCGGAAGAGTCGCTGTGATTTGGTTAGAATTACCAACAAGACAGGCCGATCCCATTGAATTGCCGTCAGGATCGAACAACTCGATACACGGAAAGTGGCCACTGGTCCTCGACATAGTGATGAGAACCTCATCGGCCGCGTTCCCGCTAAAGTAGAAAAGGTCTTGATCTCCGACAGGACTTATCTTCAAATCTCCAATCGTTTGCGCGAATTCGATGGGCAGAGCGTTAGCGGAGGGTGTCGGCGCCAGTCTTTCCAGCGCTAGGTTGTAGTTAAGTGTATAATCGTCTCCGACCTCCGAAGCGACAATTGTGTAGATCCCCTCCTGCGGAAGGGTAGCTGTGATTTGGTTAGAATTACCAACAAGACAGGCCAATCCCATTGAATTGTCGTCAGGATCGAACAACTCGATACACGGATAGTGGCCACTGGTCCTCGACATCACTATCTTTACAATTTCACCTGTAACGCCAGTGAACCGGAAAAGATCGCTGTCCCCAGTGGGGCTTACGGCGCAGGTCACAACATCTCCGTAGGCGATATTCTGGTCGGTGGGCTCGTCCTCGCAGGGGAATCCCTCCACTTGGGCGGTGACCACCGAACCGAACGAAGACACAAGAGCCACAAGAATGAATACGAATAGTTTTCGTTTCATGGCACACTCCTTCCCGCTGGCCTAGGCAGCTTGATAACACGGAGTCAGAGCGGAGTCAAAGTTGCCACTATGAAGAGCGCTTTGAGTAAGGCGGGGGAGATGGCCGCCGACCGAACAGCTCTGCCGCGCTTTATACGGTCCTCGCCTTCGCTGCACTTCTCTCTTTGCCGCTGACCATATATGGAGTGTAGTTGCCAATCTTTCCATTGAATAGGGATTGTGCGCTACCCAGAAGGGCAAAAACGCTTTTTTAAATTGAACTTTGGTTCTTGCCGAAAACGACGACGATAGGACGCTGGCCGGGATTGGGATTCCACGCCGGCTTTGCCGAACCCAGCTCTGAGACCAGGGCGTTGAACAGAGCTCGATTGATCCGGGTTATCTCTGGATTTCTCGAACCTCGGATGAGATATACGCTTTTACCGGCTGCGACTGTTCGCTTCAGACGGCTCGCCAAATGACGCGCCTCAGTGGCCGTCTCGTCGAAGTCTTCGCGGACGGAGCGATAATCGAACCAGCCGAGATGCCGGGCTGTCTCTCCGGGAAAGGATAGCCGCTCTCCGGGCACACCCCAAAGCGTGAGGTAGTACTCGGGAACAGTACGCGCGTAGTCCGGAAGGATAAAAACGTCGCCGGCCCGGGCTATCCCTCGAATCCACCCAGCAAGCCTGACATCGGACGATCCGGCGGGTGTCGTGAAATAACCGTATAGGATAAATGCCGCTGCCGCAATCCATGTCCCCGCTACCGCGGCGGCGAAGACCGTAAGCGGTCTCCTGCCACCGGCGAGTGCCGTGAATCCCCTTGCGACGAGGAGTGCGAAGGCACCAAACCCAATTATTTCATAGCGGCCCACGACGTAAATCGGTTCAAGTAGAAAAGACAAGATATAGGATGCCAGTAGCGGCAGCGCCAGGAAGAAAACCGTCCCAAAGACGGGGCCCCGCTCCCCCCGACCCAGTCCCACCCCTACACCGCCGAGAAGCAGGCCTGCTGCTCCAATCCCCGCTATCCAGCGAAAGGCTGTCCAGCCGAGTGACGGCGCTAACATCTGCTGAAAGGCTGCCAGCTTGCTGAGATATTGAGGGAACGCCCCGCCTACGCCCATCACCTCGAACGAACGTACTAACGCCCAACGTGGAGGTGTTTGTTCCCACAGGCCGACGATCCATACGTTGACAGCGGAGCTCGCCTGATCGACCAAGACCGGCACCCACGGTAGATATACAAGCATAGCTGCCGCCGTGGCGATTCCCATACCGGTCCACATCCGACGTCGACTCGGTCCGGTGGGAACGAACCAAACGGCCATTAGCCCGACCGGCAGGACAAACAGGAAATAGTTGTGGGTATAGAGTCCGAGTATGAGTACGACGGAATGCAGAGCGAAGGCACCGGCCCGGCCCGATTGAAGAGCATGATGAAGTGTGAGTAACGCAAGAATTCCCAGCAGACACACCAGGGAGTACATGCGGCACTCCTGTGAATAGTAAACGTGCAAGGGTGAGAGCGTGACGACTCCCATTGCCACGAAGGCGACCATTCGGAGTTCGGGAAACAGGCTGCGGGCGGTCAGGAAGATCGCCACCACCGATAGTACGCCGAAAAGTGCTGGAAGCGACCGCACGGCACCTTCCGTCGAGCCGAAGGCCTCCATCCAACCATGGAGCAGCCAGTAGAAGAGTGGTGGATTAGCATCCTCCACAAGGGCCTCGAGAATTTGGCCGAGACTTTTCCAGGCGATCAAGACCGTGTTGGCCTCATCGAACCAGAGGGGGTGGCGGCCCAGACCGGCGAAACGCAAGACGCCCGCCACACACAACAGCAGCCAGAATGGAGCGGTTTCTTTGAGAAAGCAGCGGATGCCCCTGAGGTCCGCTCTTTCTAGGATCATTGCTACGTCGCATTATTCCACATTTCATTTGTGGAGCTAAGCCGTAGCGGATCGGAGCCCGGGAGGATCATCGTTCTGGGTTTGGACGCATGGATCCCCGGGGGATTGACCTATTGATGTCGGAGGGCAAACTCAAGAACTTTGCCAAGCTCCGCCAGGAGGGGACCTACGCCAGGAAAAAAAGCAGGAGATCGTCCAAGAAATCGAACGCCTGATGGAGCACGATACCTAGGGGGAAGTGTACGGACGGGCCGTGAGTTGCGTTTCCTTGGCAATCAATAAAGCCTACTGCAGGTTAACAGCCTCCAAGCCTTCTGAATCCCAGCCGGTGATCTTGGTCCAGGTGGTTTCGTAAGTGTAAATGCCTCGGCCGGAACCAAAATCGGCAGCCAGCTTGTCTGTCAGTGCTTCCACCCCTACCGGCTCCCAGTCCGTGATCTTGGTCCAGCTCGATGAAGAGTCATAGAGCCATAGGCCTCGACCAGAGTCGAACGCTGCCGCCAGTTTGCCCCCCCAGCGGATGAGGTTGTAAGAATCCCAGCTCGATACCTTATCCCAGTCACTGGAATCATAGACCCACAGACCACGGCCGGTCCCAAAGTCGGCAGCGAGCTTGTTCCCCCAGGCAACCATCTGTTCCGGATCCCAGCCCGTTATCTTTGTCCATACGCCTGTCTCGTAAAGCCAGAGTCCTCGACCTGAACCGAAATCCGCAGCAAGCTTGTCTCCCCAGGCGACCATGTCGTCCGGATCCCAGCTCGTGATCCTCGTCCACAAAGTGCTGGTTTCGTAGAGCCAGAGTCCTCGACCCGCACCGAAATCCGCAGCAAGCTTGTCGCCCCAGGCAACCATCCGTTCTGGATCCCAGCTCGTTATCTTGGTCCACCCGCCGGTCTCGTAGAGCCAGATTCCTCGACCCGAGCCGAAATCCCCCGCCAGCTTGTCCCCCCAGGCAACCATATCCCCTGGATCCCAGCTCGTGATCTTCGTCCATACGCTGCTCTCGTGGAGGTACAAACCGCGGCCGGTGCCGAAATCCGTCGCGAGCCTGTTTTCCCAACCGACCAATTTCTCAGGGTCCCATTTTGTCAACTTCGCCCAGACAGCGGCGTCATAGTGCCACAGACCACGGGAACCAAAGTCGGCAGCCAGCTCATCTTCCAGTGCAAACCGCTGGCCAAAAACTCCATAGCTGTCTCCGTCCTGATACGAGCTACCCCAAACCACGACAAAGTCGCCATCCGCGCCCATCGCAACCCCACCCGCCAACTGTTCGTCTGTTGTATAGCTATTAACCTGGAATTCGCCGCCCACCGGTGAACCGTTCGAAGCGAATCGCTGGCCGAAAACTCCAAAGAAGTCCCCGTCCTGATTTGAGCTACTCCAAACCACGACAAAGTCTCCATCAGCGCCCATCGCAATCCCAGACGCCCACTGTTCGTCTGTCGTATAGGTATTAACCTGGAACTTGCCACCCACCGGTGAACCGTTCGAAGCGAATCGCTGGCCGAAAACTCCAGTTCCGTCTCCGTCCTGATATGGGCTCCACCAAACCACGACAAAGTTTCCACCAGCGTCCATCGCAACCCCAGAGGGCCGCTGATAACCCGTCGTATAAGCGTTAACTTGGAACTCGCCGCCCACCGGTGAACCGTTCGAACCGAAACGCTGGCCGAAAACTCCAGATCTGTCTCCGTCCTGAAAGTAGCTTCTCCAAACCACGACAAAGTCTCCATCAGCGTCCATCGCAACCCAAGGTCTCTGCTGTGACCCCGTCGTATAGGTATTAACCTGGAACTCGCCGCCCACCGGTGAGCCATTCGAAGCGAAACGCTGGCCGAAAACTCCGGAGTTGTCCCCGTCCTGATTTGAGGCACTACCCCAAACCACTACAAAGTCTCCATCAGCCTCCATCGCAACCGAAGGCATCCACTGACCCTCTGTCGTATAGGTATTAACCTGGAACTCGCCGCCCACCGGTGAACCATTCGAAGCGAATCGCTGGCCGAAAACGCCATACCATTCTCCGCCCTGAACGTTGCTTTCCCAAATCACGACAAAGTCTCCATCAGTGTCCATCGCAACCGAAGGTGACCCCTGCCCCATTGTCGTATAGGTATTAACCTGGAACTCGCCGCCCACCGGTGAACCGTTCGAACCGAAACGCTGGCCGAAAACTCCAGATCTGTCTCCGTCCTGAAAGTAGCTTCTCCAAACCACGACAAAGTCTCCATCAGCCTCCATCGCAACCGTAGCTCCCCACTGCCTACTTGTCGTATAGGTATTGACCTGGAACTCACCGCCCACAGGGGTCTGACTCCAGACGAACGAGCTAAGAAGCGACAGAAGAACAAATAAGAGAATAATGCGGCTCATCATGGCGAACTTGGCTTTGTTAGGCATGCTAGATCTCCACAGTTGCTCCGGTTTGTACGGCCAATTTGACTCAATGATTCCCGTGGCCTCACAAAAGCCGCGCTATCTTGTTCAAATGAAATAGATAATAAGCGGTTTGGGGAAAACAAACCCGACCGAAGGACCATCGCACTTCCCCATTGCCAGCCTGGACTTTTCTGTCTGTATACAGGTGGGACAGAGGCTTGTCAAACGCGACAAGCTGAAACAGAAGGTGCTTTCTGGGTTGCCCTTTGCGCCAAGCGGCCTCTGTGGGCGAACCGACTGATCATCGTCAAAACAGACACCGTCGCCAGGGGGGAATCGGGAGCGATTCCGCCGCTCCTGACATCCACCGTGGCCGAGGCTTTGACGCCAAACTCTATCGCAAGCCGGTTGGCTGCCAGTCTTGGTGGTGGTTCTGATATTCTTCTTTCTTGGGTGGATTTTGGTCGAGCTCGCTTGACAACAGGCTATAGCAACTCTCAGTTTGTTTGATGTTTCCTTGGCAATCAATAAATAGACATTCGAGCTTACTGCAGGTTAACAGCTTCCAAATCTTCTGAATCCCAGCTCGTGATCTTGGTCCAGGCGGTTTCGTAAGTGTAAATGCCTCGGCCGGAACCAAAATCGCCAAGCAGCTTGTCTGTCAGTGCTTCCACCAGAACCGGCTCCCAGTTCGTGATCTTGGTCCAGCCCGATGAAGAATCATAGAGCCATAGGCCTCGACCAGAATCGAACGCTGCCGCCAGTTTGCCCCCCCAGTGGACGAGGTCGTAAGAATCCCAGTTCGTGATCTTATCCCAGTCACTGGAGTCATAGACCCACAGACCACGGCCGGTCCCAAAGTCGGCAGCGAGCTTTTCTCCCCAGGCTACTAGTTGTTCCGGTTCCCATCCCGACGTTTTCATCCAGCCCGAGGTGTCATGGATCCACACGCCCCGACCGGAGTCGAAAGCTGCTACTACTTTGTCACCCCAGCAGACGAGGTCATAGGGATCCCATTTTGTTAAACGGGACCAAAGACCGGACTCGTAAACCCAAACACCTGAAGAGCCAAAGTCTGCCACGATTCTGTTTCCACCGGAGATTATGTTTTCAGCATCCCAGTCCGAGATCTTCGTCCAATTGGAGGCGTCATAGATCCAAAGACCTCGACCCGAGCTGAAATCCCCAGCCAACTTATCGCCCCAGGCAACCATCGCCTCCGGATCCCAGCTCGTAATCTTCGACCACGCACTAGATTCATAAAGCCAAAGACCCCGGGCCGGGCCGAAATCTGCCGCTATCTTGTCTTGCCATCCGATAAGCTTTACCGGATCCCAAGAAGTAAGTTTCGTCCACGGGCTTGCGTAGTGCCACAGACCACGGGAACCAAAGTCGGCGGCCAGTCCATCCTTGGCAAACCGCTGGCCAAAAACTCCATAATTATCTCCGTCCTGATATAAGCTACTCCAAACCACGACAAAGTCTCCATCCCCGCCCATCGCAATCCCACGCGCCCATTGTTCATCTGTCGTATAGGTATTAACCTGGAACTCGCTGCCTACGGGTGAGCCGTTCGACCCGAAACGCTGGCTAAAAACTCCACGCTTGTTTCCGTCTTGATAATAGCTATTCCAAATCACGACAAAGTCGCCATCAGCGTCCATCGCAATCCCAGCCGCAAACTGATTGTCTGTCGTATAAGTATTAACCTGGAACTCGCCGCCCACGGGTGAACCGGTCGAAGCAAATCGCCGGCCGAAAACTCCAGGTCTGTCTCCGTCTTGGTCTGAACGACTAGACCAAACCACGACAAAGTTTCCGTCAGCGTCCGCCGCAATCCCAGCCTTCCACTGAAAGCCCGTCGTATAGGTATTAACATGGAACTCGCCGCCCGCCGGTGAGCCGTTCGAAGCGAAACGCTGGCCGAAAACTTCAGCTCTATCTCCGTCCTGAAAGTAGCTATTCCAAATCACGACAAAGTCTCCATCAGCGTTCATCGCAACCAAAGGTCGGTACTGCGAATACGTCGTATAGGTATTGATCTGGAACTCGCCGCCCAAAGGCGAGCCATTCGAAGCGAATCGCTGGCCGAAAACTCCAGATCTGTCTCCGTCTTGGTCTGAGCTACTCTGCCAAACCACTACAAAATCCCCATCTGCTTTCATCGCAACCGAGGCCGACCACTGACCATCTGTCGAATAGGTATTAACCTGGAACTCGCCGCCCACGGGTGAACCATTCGAATCGAAACGCTGGCCGAAAACTCCATACCATTCTACGCCCTGAACGTTGCTCTCCCACACAACGACAAAATCTCCATCAGCGTTCATCGCAACTGAGGATGCCAACTGATCCAGTGTCGTATAGGTATTAACCTGGAACTCACCACCCACGGGTGAACCATTCGAATCGAAACGCTGACCAAAAATTCCTTTGCGGTCCCCGTCCTGTGACCAACTGTCCCAAACCACGACAAAGTCTCCATCTGTGTCCATCGCAACCGAGGCCGACCACTGCTGACTTGTCGTATAGGTATTGACCTGGAACTCTCCACCCAGGCGGGTCTGACTCCAGGTGAAGGAGCCATAAACTGACGGAAGAATGAATAAGAGAATAATGCGGCTCGTCATGGCGAACTTGGTGTTGTAAGGCATGCTAGACCTCCAATGTTGCTCTAGTTTGCACGGGCAATCTGCATCAATGATTCCCGTGGCCTCACAAAAGGCACGCTATCTTGTTCAAATGAAATAAGTAATAGGCGGTTTGGAAAAATAGACCCGACCGCAAGACCATCTCACTTCCCCCATTGCTGGCATGGACTTTCTGTCTGTATACAGGTGGTTCAAAGGGTTGTCAAGGACGACAAGCTGAAACAGCGCACTTACTGGATCGCCCTTCGCGCCTGGCGGCGTCTATGGGCTAGACTGGTCATCGTCGAAACAGACACAGTCGCCAGGGGGGAATCGGGAGCGGTTCCGGCGGGCCTGACAAAGGTCTCCTAGAACTAGTCCGTTCCAGGACGGCCTCTCGTCGGCGCGGAGATTTGTCGACTCCGTCTGAATGATGGCTCAGGATGAGTGCTGTGCGCTTCCCTCCGAGATCGCCTAAGTACCTGGTCCATGACAACAATGAAATCTTGAGCTGCGCCTTTTCCGGAAAACCTACTGACCTTTGCAGCAAGGGCCTGTTGTACACAAGCCCGAGATTCGCACCTCGCAAGACACGGGTGGGGATTGCGGAGTTTCTTCCGACGCTGACATCTTTCCGTGGCAATCAATAAATAGGCATCCAAGCCTACTGCAGGTTAATAGCCTCCAAGTCTTCTGAATTCCAGCTTGTGATCTTGGACCAACTGGTTTCATACAGCCATAGACCTCGGCCGGAGCCAAAATCGGCAGCCAGCTTGTCTGTCATTGCTTCCACCCCCACCGGCTCCCAGTCCGTGATCTTGGTCCAGGTCGACGAAGAGTCGTAGAGCCATAGGCCTCGACCGGAGTCGAACGCTGCCGCCAGTTTGCCCCCCCAGCGAATGAGGTCGTAAGAATCCCAGCTCGATATCTTATCCCAGTCACTGGAGTCATAGACCCACTGACCACGGCCGGTCCCAAAGTCGGCAGCGAGCTTGTCCCCCCAGGCAACCATCTGTTCCGGATCCCAGCTCGAGATCTTCGTCCATACGCCTGTCTCGTGAAGCCAGAGTCCTCGACTTGAACCAAAATCCACCGCCAGCTTGTCTCCCCAGGCGACCATGTCCTCCGGATCCCAACTCGTTATCTTGGTCCAACCAGCGGAACCATAGAGCCAGAGTCCTTTGGAGCCGAAATCCGCAGCAAGCTTGTCGCCCCAGGCAACCATCCGTTGCGGATCCCAGCTCGAGATCTTTGTCCACCCGCCGGTCTCGTAGAGCCAGAGTCCTCGACCCGAGCCGAAATCCCCAGCCAGCTTATCGCCCCAGGCCACCATCCCCTCCGGATCCCAACTCGAGATCTTCGTCCACCCACTAGAATCATTAAGCCAAAGCCCCCGGGCCGGGCCGAAATCTGCCGCTATCTTATCTTGCCATCCGACAAGCTTTACCGGATCCCAAGAAGTAAGTTTCGTCCAAGGGCTTGCGTAATGCCACAGGCCACGGGAACCAAAGTCGGCGGCCAGCTCATCCTCCAGTACAAACCGCTGGCCGAAAACTCCACTCCAGTCTCCGTCCTGAAGGTAGCTATACCAAACCACGACAAAGTCGCCATCAGCGTCCACCGCAACCGAAGCCCACGACTGATCGTCTGTTGTATAGGTATTGACCTGGAACTCACCGCCCATAGGTGAACCATTCGAAGCGAAACGCTGGCCGAAAACTCCGCCTTCGTCTCCGTCCTGCCCTTCCTGAGATAAGTAGATGTAGTCACTACTCCAAACCACGACGAAGTCGCCATCAGCGTCCATCGCAACCGAATTCGCCCTCTGCCAGCCTGTTGTATAGGTATTAACCTGGAACTCGCCGCCTACAGGTGAACCATTCGAAGCGAATCGCTGGCCGATTACTCCATTGTTGTCTCCATCCTGATTTGAGCTGCTCCAAACCACGACAAAGTCTCCATCAGCGTCCATCGCAACCGATGGTTGAAACTGAGCCTCTGTCGTATAGGTATTAATCTGGAACTCGCTGCCGGCAGGTGAACCGTTCGAGGCGAAAAGCTGGCCGAAAACACCATAGCTGTCTCCGTCTTGGTGATTTGTGCTATCCCAAACCACGACAAAGTCGCCATCAGCGTCCATCGCAACCCAAGCTCGAAGCTGACTTCCTGTCGTATGGGAGTTAACCTGGAACTCGCTGCCCACCAGTGAACCATTCGAAGCGAATCGCTGGCCGATTATTCCATTGCTGTCTCCATCCTGATTTGAGCTACTCCAAACCACGACAAAGTCGCCATCAACGTCCATCGCAACCGAAGGCCACCACTGAGAATCTGTCGTATAGGTATTAACCTGGAACTCCCCGCCCACAGGTGAACCATTCGAAGCGAATCGCTGGCCGAAAACCCCGCCTTCGTCTCCGTCTTGTCCTTCCTGATAATAGCTGTAGCTACTCCAAACCACGACAAAGTCGCCATCAGCGTCCATAGCAACCGAATTCGGCGACTGCCTGCTTGTTGTATAAGTATTAACCTGGAACTCGCCGCCCACCAGTGAACCATTCGAAGCGAAACGCTGGCCGAAAACTCCGTATCCGTCTCCGTCTTGATCCTTGCTACCCCAAACCACGACAAAGTCGCCATCGGTGTCCATCGCAATCGAAGTCGCCCATTGCCAGCTTGTCGTATAGGTATTAACCTGGAACTCGACGCCCACCGGGGTCTGACTCCAGACGGACGAGGTAAGAAACGACAGAAGAATAAATGGGAGAATTATGCGGCTCATCGTGGCGAACTTGGCGGTGTTAGGCATCCTAGACCTCCACATCTGCTCCATCTCACTTTCCCACCGGTGACCTGGAATATTCATTTGTATACAAGTAGCCTGAAGCGTTGTCAAATACGACAAGTTGAAGAGAGTTGAAGAGGAAGGGCACACTCAACCGCCATGATTCGCGTGCGCTCAATCGGCGGCCGTACCATGAGGGGCGATTTGTCGCCGCCGCGCTTGTGATCGAAAACTTGGCTCTCCGGCAGCAGGCAGTCTCACTCAAAAAAAGGGAGCGATTGCCGCGACCGCTCGACGGCATAGATCGCGTTTTCTGGGTTACCGAAGTACCTCATCTTTGACAACGACGAAACCTTCAGCTTCGCTCTTTGCCTCTCCGCTGCCATGGGTATCGCCTTTTCGGGAAATCTCCTGACCTTTGGAGCACGGACCTGTTGTACACGAGCCCGAGATTCACATCACACTGACACGGACCGGGGTTGCGCCGGAGTTTGGTCCGTCGCCGACATCTCCTTCGGATGAAGCCGCTCCGACTCCGAACCCCGGCATGGAGAAACTCCTCCACCGGGGCCGAGGTTTTGACGCTAACTTCTATCGCAAGCCGGTTGGCTGGCCGATCTTGCTGGTGGTTCTGATTTTCCTCTTTCTTGGGTGGATCTTTGTCGAACTCGCTTGACAACAGACTCTTAGCAACTCTCAGTTTTGCCCGGCCCAGGTTTCGCCGAACCAGCACATCGCACCAGGTCTTTATCAGATGAACGTGTACGGACGGCCCGTGGGTTGATGTTTCCTTGGCAATCAATAAATAGGCATCCAAGCCTACTGCAGGTTAACAGCCTCCAAGTCTTCTGAATTCCAGCCCGTGATCTTGGTCCAGTCGGTTTCGTAAGTGTAAATGCCTCGGCCGGAGCCAAAATCGGCAGCCAGCTTGTCTGTCAGTGCTTCCATCCCAGTCGGTTCCCAGTTCGTGATCTTGGTCCAGCCCAATGAAGAGTCATAGAGCCATAGGCCGCGACCAGAATCGAACGCTGCCGCCAGTTTGCCCCCCCAGTGGACGAGGTCGTAAGAATCCCAGCTCGATACCTTATTCCAATCACTGGAGTCATAGACCCACAGACCACGGCCGGTCCCAAAGTCGGCAGCGAGCTTGTCCCCCCAGGGCACTAGCTGTTCCGGCTCCCACCCCGACAACTTCATCCAGGATGAGGCGTCATGGACCCACACGCCCCGACCGGAGTCGAACGCTGCTACTGCTTTGTCACCCCAGCAGATGAGGTCATAGGGATCCCATTTTGTTAAACGGGACCAAAGACCGAATTCGTATACCCAAACACCTCGAGAGCCAAAGTCTGCCACGATTTTGTTTCCGCAGTGGATTAAATTTTCAGTATCCCAGTCCGAGATCTTCGTCCAATTGGAGGCGTCATAGATCCAAAGACCTCGACCCTCGCCGAAATCCCCAGCCAGCTTATCGCCCCAGGCCACCATCCCCTCCGGATCCCAACTCGAGATCTTCGTCCACCCACTAGAATCATTAAGCCAAAGCCCCCGGACCGGGCCGAAATCTACCGCTATCTTGTCTTCCCATCCAACAAGCTTTAGCGGGTTCCAACCAGTCCGTTTTGCCCAGCTAGTGTCGTAGTGCCACAGGCCACGCGAGCCGAAGTCGGCAGCCAGCTCATCCTCTAACCCATCCTTCTGAAACCGCTGGCCAAAAACTCCATAGCTGTCTCCGTCCTGAGATGAGCTACTCCAAACCACGACAAAGTCACCATCAGCGCCCATTGAAATCGAAGGCCCCCACTGATTGTCAGTCGTAAAGCTATTAATCTGGAACTCGCCGCCCACGGGTGAACCGTTCGAACCGAAACGCTGGCCAAAAACTCCTCGTTCGTCTCCGTCCTGAGATGAGCTACTCCAAACCACGACAAAATCTCCATCAGCGGCCATCGCAATCCCTGTCGCCGCCTGATCGTCTGTCGTATAGCTATTAATCAGGAACTTGGCACCCACGGGTGAACCGTTGGATGCGAATCGCTGGCCAAAAACTCCTCGTTCGTCTCCGTCCTGATAACGGCTATTCCAGACCACGACAAAGTCGCCATCAGCGTCCATCGCAATCCCTGCCGGCCGCTGATAACCCGTCGTATAGGTATTAACTTGGAACTCGCCGCCCACAGGTGAACCGTTCGAAGCGAATTGCTGACCGAAAACTCCAGATCTGTCTCCGTCCTGAAAGTAACTTCTCCAAACCACGACAAAGTTCCCATCAGCGTCCATCGCAACCAAAGGGCTCTGCTGTGACTTCGTCGTATAGGTATTAACTTGGAACTCGCCGCCCACAGGGGAACCATTCGAACCGAATCGCTGGCCGAAAACTCCAGAGCTGTCTCCGTCCTGTGGGCTATCCCAAACCACGACAAAGTCGCCATCAGCTTTCATCGCAACCGAAGCCGACCACTGGTCTTCTGTCGTAAAGGTATTAACCTGGAACTCGCCGCCAATGGGTGAACCATTCGAGGCGAATCGCTGGCCGAAAACTCCAAACCATTCTCCATCCTGATTGTTGCTTTCCCAAATCACGACAAAGCCGCCATCAGCGTCCATCGCGATCGAGGGTCCCAACTGCCCGAGTGTCGTATAGGTATTAACCTGGAACTCGCCGCCCGCAGGGGAACCATTCGAGGCGAATCGCTGGCCAAAAATTCCTTTGCGGTCCCCGTCCTGTAACCAACTACCCCAAACCACGACAAAGTCTCCATCAGCCTCCATCGCAACGGTAGTTCCCCATTGCTGACTTGTCGTATAGGTATTGACCTGGAACTCGCTGCCCACAGGGGTCTGACTCCAGACGAACGAGCTAAGAAGCGACAGAAGAACAAATAAGAGAATAATGCGGCTCATCATGGCGAACTTGGTGTTGTTGGGCATGCAGACCTCCACAGTTACTCTGCTTTGCACGGCCAATTTGCATCAATGATTCCCGCGGCCTCACAAAAGCCACGCTATTTTGTTCAAATGAAATAGATAATAAGCGGTTTGGGAAAACAAACCCGACCGCTGGACCATCTCACTTCCCCATTGCTAGCCTGGACTTTTCTGTCTGTATACAGGTGGGCCAGAGGCTTGTCAAACGCAACAAGCTGAAACAGAAGGTGCTTTCTGGCTTGCCCTTCGCGCCAGGCGGCCTCTGTGGGCGAACCGACTGGTCATCGTCAAAACAGACACCGTCGCCAGGGGGGGAATCGGGAGCGATTCCGCCGCTCCTGACAAAGATCTCCTAGGAGTCTGTCGGACTTAGAACCTACAGAATATGCATATAGCCAATATATTGATTATCAAATGCGCTGATTAAATCTTCGGCCTCCATTCTTCAGTTTCTTCGGCTAATTCAAGCACAAATAGCTTTGCTCTCCCCATTTTCTTATCCTTTCAAGGTGTGCATCCGCTTCAAATTGAAGGCTATGCATACCAACTTCCACTCGCCTTGAACCGCTTCATGTCCTCGTAA
>SDBT01010743.1_pt1 | contig 14760 bp, 30 predicted proteins | sample 2277101 | NCBI WGS metagenome assembly SDBT01 (sample SAMN10404973, study PRJNA504765) | marine sediment metagenome | isolation source: marine sediment core GS10_PC15, 103 cmbsf | place: Arctic Ocean: Southern Knipovich Ridge | collected 2010
ACACGGCTCAACAGTTTCCTGTAACAGGAACAATATTAGGAATTGCTTTACTATTGTCAATCTTAATTGGTATCCTTGTATTTGCAATTAGAAAGATGATGGGTGTTGCAAATGTTGGATCAGAAGGAGACAATAATACAAGTTTCGGTTAAATAATTTTTATTTTTTTTATTTTATTCTTTTTCTTTTTTTTTAAAATCTTAGTCTTAGACAAGGTTTATAAATGATAGATTATTATATCTTACTATGGGATTTCTAGGTGATTTAGGTGTTAATGTTGGGGGTGGTGGTCAACTACAAGGAGTTGGACAAAAAATAGGAATTGTCTTATTAATATTTTTCGTGGTTCTCTTTGCAGGAATAGTAACTTTTTCATATTATGCAAAAAAACTTAAGAAACAACAATTTAAATATAAAATACATATTTTTAAAGATGTTGCAGGAGAAATACAACCCATAGACGACGATTTAGCAAAAGAAGTTATTGTTCCAGATACAAATGTTGGTCTTTATTATCTATTGAAGAGAAAGATATATATTGCAAGACCTACAAGAGCAATGGGAAAGGATGCTTTCTGGTATAAGATACTTCCTAATGGAGAGTGGGTTAATTTTGATATGAAGGGTGTTAAGGGAGAAAAAACACTTGCAAAAGCAGACTATGATCACAGAGATACAAGATACGCTTATATTAATTTAAAAGAGATAATTAAAAGAAATTATAGAGATAAGTCGGTTAAATGGTGGAAAGAGTATGCACCATTGATAACTTTTATTATTATCTCATTTATATTTGTTTTAGGATGTTGGGTGTTGCTTGCCAAGATTGGAAAATTGATTGATAGTGTAAGACCTCTGCTTGATGCTTCAAGGCAAGTTATTGAAGCAAGCACAGATCAACTACAAATATCTCAAAATATAAATTCAGGAGTAATTTCTGCAAGTTAAAATGGTATCGTTTATTTTATTAATACCCTTGGCAATTATTGGTGGTTTTTTTGGGGGTCATTATGTATTCAAAAGATATGGAGAGCAAATGTTAAATAAGTCTTTACAAAAAAGAGCATTAGCAGTTATTGATGGAAAAGAAAAAAATGAATATGAACTTGATGGAAAAAAACAACCTGTTAATGTTTTTATAAATAGAGATGAAAAGGATGTTGAAACAGTAATAACTTTAACAAAATAAAATGGGAAATAATACAGAAAGATATAAAAAATTAAAACAATCCGATAGGATGGAGTATCTTGCTATATTTTCTATTTATGAAGGTAGGGAGAATACTTATACAAAAATAGTATTTATCTTGTTTGGAATAAAAATTTTTATGGTTGGACTTTTTGATATTATAGCAGTGAAAATAATCAAAGAGTTAGGAATACCTCTTTCTGAAATTATAAATATCGGGATGGGGGAGTTTTTCCTTGGGCTACTATTCATTGGGGTGTTAATGTTTGTAGAATTTGTGATGTTGCATCTTTTAATAGTAAACAAAAAGAAAGGAAATAAAGTGCTAGAAGAATTTCTATCAGAAAGGAAAGTATAAAAATGCCAGAAGAAAAAGATAAAGATAAAAAAGAAGTAATACCTTTAATTTCAATTTACTTAAAAGATGATGAGATTGCTTATAATTATAGCGACGACAATTCAGAAATTATAATTGCAAATAATCTTTTATTGTGTGGAAACCTTGATAGAATTAAACAAGAATTATTAGATCTTGATTTAGAGGAAGAAGATGAAGAATGAATATTTGTGAAAGATTTAAAGATAAAATTTATCCAAAAAAAGAAGATTACTTTCAAGTTAATACTTATGAAAAAGAAAAACTTGTAAAGATAGGTTTTTTACATAAGAAATGTAATATTCAAATGAGTAAAGAAAAGGAAGTTATTGCAAAGACTTTTGAAAGTATTGGAAAAATGAGTGAAAAAATAAATGATATGGTTGGGTTGAAAGAAAAACCAATAGAATATGAAATAAAAAATGAATGAAATAGTAAAAGTAACATGGATTGATGCACAAAGATTAGAATTAGGAGTTATTCAAATGGAAGAGTTGCCAGATATACAACCAGTTGAATGTGACATTATTGGGTTTAAAGTCCATGAAGATAAAAAAAGAATTGTAATTGCTCAAGAGAGATGGAAAGAATTAGGTGGTTGTAAATATGTTCATGTTATTCCAAAAGTTTCAATCATCAAAATAATTAAATTAATAGAGGTTAAAAATGGTTGATAGAGAAAAAGAATATGTTGAATTTACAAAGATTTGTGGAGATTGTGGAAGAAGATTTAAGATGAAATTTGAAATGCCAGACTTTAAACAAACAAAAAAAGGACAAAAAGAAATGAAACAGTTTGTAGATTTCTTCTTTGAGAAATATAATGTTTGTTGTAATCAATGTAATAAAAAGAAAGATTAAAATAAAAAATGAATAATAACAATAAATTAAAATTGATTGTTTCTGCAACAACAATTATTCTTTTAGTGATTGGAATTTTAATTGGAATTACAATAAGCAACCAAAAAAGCTGTGAAGAAAATCCTTTTACTTTTGCAGTTAAACAATTAGAAAAATTAAACGATGCTAATTTTACTTGCTCCTGTTCTCCAACAGATTATTCTTTAGAAACTTTTTATTTTGATGAAGATGGATTGTATGCAAAAAACCCTTTTACTAATTTTGACTAGTAATAAAAACAGGCTTAGGTTTTCTATCTTGCTTATTTCTATTATGAATACTCCTATAAGATAAAACAAAAAAAACAAAGAAGCAAGCAACTATCCAAATATTTTTAATAAAAATAAAGTTTTTCAACTTTAGAAATATCAAAACTAATCCAACAAAGAATATAAGGGGCTTTAATTTCATAATATAATTAAATAACTTCTATTTTTATACCTATAGGAATATTTATAAAATTAATTATATTGCTTTAAATATGGTTTTTAATAAAAAAAAGTATCTTAAATTGGTAATTGTAACTTTGATAATTCTTATTATAATAATCACACCATTAATTATTAATAGAATACAAGAAAATAAAAATATTGAAAGAGCAGTTGTTTGTTTATTTATAACTTGTGAATATTATAATCCTGAATATGTAACTTATGATTTTACTTCAAAGAATTGTTCTTGTTATATTTATGATAATTCAACAGGAGAATTATTTTTGAATAAAACAGAATATTTAGGAATTAGATAATTATTTAAATGAATAAATACTATCATTTATAAAGAAAAAATGAAACTTTTAGAATCAATTAAAGAGATTTGGAAAAGTAATAAAAGAGAATATTTTATTTCAGGGAGTATTATTTCTTTAGGTTGCTTATTTTTATATTCTGTAAAAAAAGCACCATTAGAATATACAATTCCTTCTGGTTGGTTATTAAGTGGAGTTCTTATGTTTACTTTTGGCTTACTTTTATGGAGGGATGATTAATGGGAATAAGGTCTTTTTTAAAAAGAAGAAAAGAAAGGAGAGCAAAAAAAAGAGTTGTTGATGTTCCTACAACTTCAAAAGTAACTCAAACAACTTCTGGAATTGTTGTAACTTCTGGAGGTGGTGGAGGATCACCAACCCCCACACCCCAAACAAGAGGAGGAGGAGGAGGTGGAGGATCTCCAACACCAACACCAACACAAACCCAAACACAAACACCAACCCCTCAACAAATATCTAAACTATCTCCCCAACAAATTTCTAAATTACCCCAAACACAACAAATAATACAGCAACAAATATCAAGGCAACAGCGAATAAGAAGACCTATAATTCCTTTTATAAGACAAAGAAGACCAAAAATAAAAAAGAAACCTTTCATAGATTTAAGTATTGAAGAAAGACCAAAAGGAAAAGTAATAGAATTAACAATAGGAAGATTAAATGTAGCTAGTAAAAAGATAGATGAAAGTCAGGAACTATTAAATAAAGATATAGGAAAATTTAATGAACAATTTGGAGATAAGGAATTAGAAAAAGATGAATCTCAACAAGCAGAAGTTTTTTCTAGTAATCTTGAAGGAAGGCAAAAAAGAATAGATTCTGAAAGAAAAAAAATAGAAGAAGAGAGAGCAAAAAGATTCCCTAAAGTGAAAAAGTTTATTGGAAAATTAAAAGAGAAGAAAGTAGAACTTCAAGAAGAAAGAACTAAAAGAGTTTTTGAAAGGCATGACATTCCAGCAACTCCTGAAAACCTTTTCCTTGCAAAAAATCTTATAAAACAAAAAGAAGATGTTGCTAGTAGAGATTTTGAATTATTATTATTAGGAGCAATGGCTACACCCACTGCTATTGTGAAGGGAGTTCCAAAAGTTACAAAAGGGAAGGTTACTCCTACTACAATAACAAGAATAAAACTTGCTATAAAAAAATTAGTTAGGTTAGAAACAAAGATAAAAGGAGATCCTACAAAACCATCTCTGGCAAAATTAAGAGCAATAAAAAAGACTAGAATAAGATTAAAGAAATTTGAAAAAGAACTTTTAAAATCAAAAAAACAAATACCTCTTGCAAGAAAAATAGTTCAATTAAAACCTTCTAAACTTAAATTAAAAAAGATTTTAGCAAGAAGAAAAAGATTTAGAAAGATTACAAGGGTCAAAGAAACTACAAAACAAATTAAAAAATTAGAAGAAGAAAGACTAAAAAAAATATTAGAAAGAAGAAAGAAATTAGCAAAGTTCAACAAAAAATTAGGAATTAAAAAGAAGATAGAGAAATTTAAAAAAGTTAGATTAAAAAAAATATTAGAAAGAAGAAAGAAATTAGCAAAGTTCAACAAAAAATTAGGAATTAAAAAGAAGATAGAGAAATTTAAAAAAGTTAGATTAAAAAAAATTTTAAAAGCTAGGAAAAGATTAGCTAAGTTTAAAGGAAATAAAGGAGTAAGAGATATATTTGAAAATATAAAGAGGCTTGAAAAAGAATCTAAAATAAAGCAAGCTAGAATAAGAATTAAAAAAAGGACAAGTAAAAGAGCAATCAGAAGAATAAAATCAATCCCATTTCAAAGAATAAGATTAAGAGGGAAAGTTCCAAAGAAAATAAAAAAGCCTTCTGTTATAAAGATTAAACCAAAATCAGTTAAACAAATTACCTTTAAAAAAATAGAACCCCCAACATTTCTTAAAGGGAATGTTCAACAACAACTTTTAAGAAGCCCTCAAGAGTTTAAGACAAGATTAATACAAGCTGTTAAACAAATGACTCCAGAGCAGAGAGCGAATCTTAATAGATTATTCAAGAGAGCAAGAGAAAGAAAATTTAATTTAAACAATGAATTGATTAAGCAAGGTAAGAATATTAAACTTTCAAGGATACAAAAACTATCCCTTAAGAGAGGAAGAGAGAACTTACAAAAATTAAAGAATAGTAATAATAACATAAAAGATAGTTTAAAAAGAATTGCTGTTGAAGAAGAAAAAGTTTCTAGAAGAATAAATACTTTGCAAAAATCTAAATCTAAACAAAGCTTAATAAATAAACAGAAATTAAAACAAAAACAATTATCTAAGCAAAGATTTAAACAAAGAAATAATCAGAAATCAATACAAAAACAATTATCTAAGGCAACACAAAAATCTTTATCTTCTTTATTGGCTCTGTCATTATTTGGACAAGCACAAACACAAAAAGAGTTATTAAAAACTAGATTAAAACAAAATCAATTAGAGAAACAAAAGCAGATAGGAAAGCAGAGACAAGCACAAAAACAGAAAATAAGATTTAGATTTAAACAAGTGCAGAAACAAAAATCAAGACAAAGAATAAAACAAAGAAAAAAAAGAAGAATTAGAATTAAACTTAAAAAGAAATTGAGACTTCCGAAGAAGAAAATTAAAGCACAACAATTATATAACACTTTTGCTAGACCAGTAAAAAAAAGAAAAGGGCAATCAAGACCTAAACTATTAAAAATAAATAAGGTGCCTCTCACTAAAATTCAAGCAAAAAGATTAGGCTCAACAATAGTTGATGGAACTTTGTCAAGAACATTTAAAATTAAAAAGGTTGGTAAAGCAAAACCTAAAAAAGCAAAATTAAAAACAAGATCATTTCAAAAACATAAATTTAGAAGGCATAGAATTGTGAAGGGTAAAAGAAAACCTTTAAAAAATACTTTCATTGAAAAAAAGGGCAGATTCTTAATTGATACTATTGGAGAAAAGAGAGGTTTAACATTAAGAAGAGGATTAAAACAATTAGAGAAGAGATCAGGTTTTAAACCACAGAAAAGAAAGTCGGTAAAGAGGATAACTTCTAGACCTATATTTAAACCAACTCCAACAACAAAAACAAAAAGACAAGTTATGTTAAAGAACCTTGAAAAAGCAAGGGAAGTTAGGATTTCCAACCTAAGAAAAAAGAAGAAATAGATAAGGTTTATAAATATCAGTTAACTTAATTCTAAATGGGAGAAGAATTAGAGGGCTTTGATGAATCAGTTCTAAACGAGCATAACCTTGAAAAACAAGGTTTAAAGAATAAAATTATGGAACAACAACAAGCAATGATTGGAAGTAATTTTTCTGATGCAGAAGAACCAACATTAATTCATTATCAACTTGAAACAGAAAAAATCCTTGGAAGAATTGAACACTTTTTAAAAGGAGATCAAGTAAGTATTAATGAAAATGGAGATGTTGTCTATATAGTTCCAAAAAAAAATGTTATATGTAAAGTTGTTAAAGATAAAGATGGGATTGAATATACTATTGATATTGACACAAAAAAAATATGGTTAATGAAGGATGCAAAAAAGGATGCAAGTTTTGGAGAAGAAGATGCAACATTAATATCTGGTGGTCTTGGGGATGGAACAACAATTTTACAAATGAAGAAACTAAAATTCATTCGTTTAAAAAAGATTGAAATAATAGATGAGGCATTAATTAATTTTAATAAATATGGTGTTACAGAATTAATGAGAATTATTTCAATGTATGTTACAAAAGAAACTTTTTTATCAAATTATGAAGAAGATAGGATTAATGAAATTATGGCAGATTTAGGAGATGCTATTGCAGGATTTATGTATTGTGGTTATGAAAAAATGGGGATGGATACAAAATATAAAGAAACTAAATTTACTTTAATTGTTCTTAATATTCTTCATACAATAGAAAGTTGTTATAGGAGGGCTTTGAATGGAGAAGAAATGAAAGGGTTAAGATCAAGAGCGATAGTTACTCAAAACAATGCAATGGGAAATCCAAATATGGGTGGTGGAGTGCCAAATCTAAGAAAGAAATGGCATCCTCTTAAAAAAGATACATGGTAAAAGAAAAAAATAAATCTAGAGAAATTATTGGAACAATTTTAATTATAATATTATTTATCTTATTGTTATTAATGATCATGGTTTCTTTATCTAAAGTAAAAGTTGAAGGTAGTTGTGAGATTGATAATCTTTCTTTTGATATAAATGAAACAAGAAGTATGGAAAATATAAGTTTATCTGATGGGGGGATTGATTGTAGTTTTAAATTAGAAACCCCTATTTGGGTAATCTTATCCTTTGGTTAATATGGGAAAAGAAATAAGAAAAATAATTAAAAGAAAAGAGAGAAGAACAAAAATATCTCTTAAAGAAGAAAATAAGATTCTTAAAGATATGTGTAAACATTTATTTGAGTTAGTAGGTTCTTCATCAGATATGTTTTATTATTATTCTAAGAAATTAAAGGAGTTAGAAAAGAAACTCAAGAAATGAACATAAAAGAATTTTTTAAATTTCTTAGGGACACATTCTTACATTTCGCAACCCATGGTATTTAAGAACTAATCAAATATCCTATATATCCTAAAACAGAAATGTTTATAAACCCCATTATCCTATATATCCTATGTTAAAAACAAATAAAGTGAGTGGCTCTAGAATAAGAAAGTCGCGATACTCCCACTCACATTATTTTCATAATCAAAAATGACAAAGAATAAGAAAAAAATTATAGCAAAGATTTCTGATGATGGAAGACAGAAAAGAATAACAGTTCCTAAGCAAGAAGAAACTAAAGATTGGGAACATAATGATAACATAGAATTAAATAAGGTAGGGGAAGAATAATGTTTAGTGCAAAAGAAAAACAAAAGATTGCAGAAGCAGTAGAAAAGGTTTTATTATCTTTCAATCACCCAGAGATGCCAAAAGAAAAACCAGACTTTAAACTTCATGTTAATGGAAAAGAAGATTGGTCTTGGGCTGATATAGAACCAAATCATAAATTCGTAAAACAGGGGGTTGGAGAATGAAAGAAGAATTTAGGACAATAAAATTTCAAAAGAAAAACTTGATCTTGTTAGAAAAAATAAAAGAGATATTAGAAGAATATGATATGCAAGGAATTAAAGTAACATTAAGACAGTTGTATTATCAATTAGTTGCAAGAGATATGATTTCTAATACTGTAAAAGAATATGCAAAACTTTCTGGATTATTAACAAATGCAAGATATGGGGGTTTTGTTGATTGGAACGCTATTGAAGATAGAACAAGAACCCCAGATTTACCAAATACATTTACAGATACAAAACATTTAATTGATGTTGCTTGCAGAAGCTATAAATTAGATAGATGGGAAGGACAAAAATATATTGTTGAACTTTGGACAGAAAAAGATGCAATAAGTTCTGTTCTTGCTCCAATAACAAGAAAATATCAAGTTGCAATGTGTGTAAATAGAGGATATTCTTCTGCTAGTGCAATGTATGATTCTTATGAAAGATTAGATGCAGAAGAACAACCAAAAAGAATTATTTTATATTTGGGAGATTATGATGCTTCTGGATTAGATATGATCAGAGATGTTAGGGAAAGATTAAATGAGTTTGGAGTTGAAGAATTAGAAGTAGTTCCAATAGCATTAACCAAAGAACAAATTGAAAAATATAGCCCTCCCCCAAATCCTGCAAAAATAACAGATCCAAGAGCCAAATGGTATATTGAAAAATATGGAAATAAGTCTTGGGAAGTTGATGCTTTAAGACCAGAAGTTTTACAGGAACTTATTGAAAAATCAATTTTAAAATATTTAGATTTAAAAAAATATGAAGAAATTAAGAGAAAAGAAAGGAAAGAAATTTTAAAATTAAAAGAGGAGATGGGAATAAAATGAGTGTTGCTACTTTAGAAAGGGAGATTTTAGAGAAAGCTAGAATAGTTTCTAAAAAGAATTTGAAGAAAAAAGACTTAATGGAATGGCAATGTGGAAAAGGTATTGAACCAAGAGATGATGAAGAAATATATTTTATTGAAGATATGAATATTGAGGTGGCTTTTAAAAAATGAACATAGCAAACCTTTTCGTAAATATTATCGTAGTAGTATTTGCTTTAGGAGGAATAGGACTTATTGGTTATCTATTCTATGTATTCTACAAAAAATTAAGGGTGTTTCTAAAGATGGATATTATAAGCCCTCAACAGCAAAAAATCAAGCCAGAAGTTAAAAAAGATTCTAAGGGAAAATTCTGTAAGGATTGTGGAACAAAATTAGGAGAGGGAGTTTCTTTCTGTAGTAAATGTGGGGGGAAGGTAGTATGATTGTCTTAGTAAGTAAAGGAAAACTAATTTCATCAATAGTAATTATTGTTTCTATAATAAGTTTAACCCTTTCTATGGCTTTATTTTCAACAAATGAGAGAGAAGTTGTTAAGTGTTATGATGAACTTGGAAATGAAATAATTGGGGTTGAATGTATTGAAGATAGTTTTAGACTAACAGATACAGGGGCTTCATTTTTATTTTTTGGAGGAATAGGATTTCTTTTTGGTATTGCGTTTTATTCATTATTTTTATTTTCAGAAAGGGAATCAAATTTCTTCGGATTCGCAAAAGAGGAGACAGGAGAATGAGTGCAGGATCAGTTGCAGGGGCAACTGCTGTTATTATTTCACAAGGAGGGAGTTTTAATGATGATAGTTTTTTAATATTCGTAGGGATTTTGTTGGTTATTTCTATTATAACTCTTTTTGCCATTAATAAGAGTCTAAATAAGATTCTAAATAGGAGACAGGAGAATGAATAAACAAGAAGATATAAAAGCCATGCAAAGATTTTTGAGAAGAACAATTAAAAGAAATTATAGAGTAAGTTTAAGTCAAGGAGTTAGCGAAACATTTGGAGACATATCTTTATTTTTTATAATATGCCTAGCAATAATATTCAGACCAATAAATTTAATCATAGCAGGAATTGTTTTGATTATAGCCTTATTAATTTAAAATGGAACAAAACATAAACCAACTAAGAAAAGAAATTGAAGAATGTCCAAATACCCCAGAAGCATCTCAAGAGGAATTAGAATTAAATAGAGGTTTACATTGTGATACTTGTGCAGAAAATTATTTGAAACTCCAAACACTTCAAGAAGTTTGTGAGGAAATAGAAGAAGATATTAAATTACAAAAGACAGAATTAAAAGATGAAAAAAACAACTTTGGGGAAAACAAACCTCCTATGTGGAGGATACATGGCTTTCAATCATTACTTTCAAAAATAACTGGAAAAGAAATAAAGTTATTTGATTTATCAGAAAAAGAGGAGATTGGAGAATGAGAAAATTCATAGATTGGATTGAAAGAAATTCTACAGAAATAACATTAGATTGTGGGATTATAACAATTATTACAGTTATTGCAATTTGCATATTAGAAGGAGGATTAGTATAAGGTTTGAGAATGAAAACAGAACAAGAAATAGCAAAAGAGAATGTTGAGACTTTAAAAAGAACGAAAGGATATTCTCCTAACTTGATTTTTCATAAACAAACTTGCCAGAGATGGTTGGAGTTTTTGGAAAAAATGAGACCTTTAAGATGTAATTATTATACTCATATTAAATTAAAAATTGGAGATTTAAAACAATCAATTAAAATATATGAGGACGCCAAAGTATAGAAATGGGAATAGAAAAAACATCTAATTACAGAGGAAAACTAATCTTTTCTGAATAAGCATCTTTTAAATCTTCCTTAACAATATGAAGGTAAATCTGAGTTGAAGTTATTGATTTATGTCTTAATAATCTCTGAACTTTTTCTAAAGGAATACCTTTCTTTAATAAATGAGTGGCAAAGCTATGCCTTAACACATGGGGGCTTATTTTCTTGTTTATAGCCTTCTCACTGCATAGATTTAGTAAAGTTCGCCATCTTCTCCCACTTATCTTAAATAGGGGCTTAGTTTCATCTAGATCGTCTTTTATAGTAGAAATCCAATTATTAAGCCTTTTCATTAATTTAGGCAACACAAAAACTATCTCTTCTTGATCACCTTTCTCACAGACCTTTAATTCTCCAAGATCCTCACTAGAATCCCAATAAGCCCTCCAATGAAAATCATTTAGTTTAATTCTAGTCAAACCACTAACTCTCAAACCACAATAGAAACTCAACAGAAGCATTAGCTTTTCCCTCTCTTTTTCAAAGTGTTTCTCTATTCTCCAAACATCTTCCTCTGTTATGAAGTCTGGAATCTTCTGTGATCTAACTCCTGTTTCTCTTGGAAGGATTATTTCCTTAGTGTTATCAAGAATCTCTTTAGAAAACTCACCCTTATTCAATATTACAAACATTATGTGGTTCTTAACAAAAGCCTTAGCAACTGAATTATACTTAAATCTCTTTAGGAAATTATTAGCCTTCCTCTGCGTTAGATTCTTTGCCTGTCCAAATTTATCATAATAGCCCATGTATTCATAAATAGTTTTCTGCTTTAACTTCTTTGATTTACACCAATCAATAAATTTATTTCTTTCTTCAATGTTCATTTTTTCTTCTTAAGTTCTTCATTCTCTTTCATTAAATCTAAGTTCATTTGAAGTAATTGACTATTGCTTTTAACTAGTGCAATGTGTTGATCTAATATTATTCTTAATTGTTTTACAAAATCTTTAGCTTTCATTTCAAACAAAACTCTCCTGATGTTGCATAATCTGTAATGGTGTTTTTGCAGGAAGAATATTAACTTTTGGTTTCTTAATAGTTCTAATTTTAATTGGGGCTTCACTTCCTGTTGTTGCAAGATTAAATTCAGAGATACCTTTACATTCTTTAACTTCTTTTTTTTCTATAAACTCTGTCTTAGGTTTTTCAATTATCTTAACATACTCTTTCCTCTTAGGCTCTTCTTTGACTATGTTAACTATGTTATGCTTTTCAGAGGGTATGTTACGTGGGTATGTTAACATACTCTTACTATTTTCCTCTATTCCTCTCTGCACTTTAAACCTATAAGAACACTTTGGACAACATATATAAGACTTACTTTTACCCTTGTAATCCCAAGGATGAGAGCATTTATTATTAATACATTTAACTAGCATAACATAGTATGTTTAACATACTTTATAAACCTAATTTAAATTAGTGGTATGTTAACATAAGTATGTTTAACATACCCATAACATATGTTTAACATATGTTATATTTCTTGGCTCAAAATCAAATCAAAAAAAAGCTATATATAAAATAGGATCTAAAAAATCTTTCTAAAAAGATACGCCGAAAGGTTGTAGATAAAATTCAAAAATTAGTAAGAAAATTTTGAGGCACTGGGAAGATTAAAGCTATTCCACTAATCACTATTAGAGGACACTGAGAAGGAGGGTGGATGAATCAATACTCTTAGTCCTCAGAATTAATATGGACGAGCTTATTTTGAAGAATGGAGGAGGGGTTCTAAATACCTTAGCTATTCTCTAATAGAGAACTCATCTTTCACTGGTTGAGATTTAGTAGGGGTAATATTCTTTTCTGCTTTATTAAAGTAATCACTGAGCCTTTCTTTCACTCCATCATCCCTAAACTTAGTGTTCAAGAAGTTCTGCACGGCACTCAACTTCAATCCATTAGCGAAACAAACCTCTTGAAGGGTCTTTCTATTAATCTCCCCACTCTTTATTCTTATAATCAATCTATCATAGAATCCTCCCCCTTCCTCTTCTTTCTTCATCTCTTCTTCATATACGGCTTTCCTTTTTGTAACTTTAATGTCCTCATATAATTCTCTTTGTTTAGGTGTTATATCAGAAAATTTTAGATACCCTCTGAAAGTTGTAAGGCGATTATACTTTGGCTTATAATTTGGATTTTTCATTTTCGCTCTCGCCCATTTATCTTCTGTCCTCTTATTTTGTTTAATATCCCACTTATCCTCGGAATACAAACTCCCCTCACTTGGAACATGAACAACCCCAAATCCTCTTTCAATCATATGTATATGAATCTTACATAAATCTCTCAAGTCTTTATCAAGATTGTAGAAGTTAGGAACTGCAAGCCCATAGATATTAAAATTATCTCTATACATATTAATCATTTGAATTAAGAGTTTCTGGTCTTGGTCAAAGAAGTTCCTTTTATATCCTGTCCTTATAGCTTCATCATCAAAAATACATCCAAATTTACCTCCCTCTAATAACTTCATAACATCGTTCCTTGAATAAACTTGGTGTTTCCATGGCTTAAAGCCTTTTATTCTTGAAAAAAATTTAAATAGAAAAGAACTCTTTGAATTACCTCTTGCCCCAGAAACAACAATAATCATATCAAATTTGTTTTTTTGCCTCTCTTGAGCAATTTCAATTAGATCCCCAAGAGACCATACAACCCTCATTTTAACCTCTCTCAATCAAGCCATCTTTAATCAGCTTCTTTGCAGTTTCAGAATCAAAATCTTCTTTGTGTGCAAATATTAAATCATATCTATTCAAAGGCTCATTTATTTTCGCTTTTATCTCTATAACAAAATCAAGGACTCGTTGGTATTTTTCAATGTCTATTTTTAATACTTTCGTGTTCTTTATTTGATTAACCTTGTAAGAGAAAATAGGAGATGGGTTTTTAGAAATAATCTTTTTTATTTTTTTTAATTCAGCTTTATAGTGATTTAAGATTTCTCTATCTGTTTTTTTCTTCCCTTTTTCAGACTTCTTATCTTTAACGGCAAAGATTGAATTATTAATAAGCATTAATAAAGTGTTTACCAATCTTCTTAATCCATGGATTTTAAGTAGATCAACATCAACCGTTATCATAAGTTCGTCTAGTAAATCATAGTGTCCAAACAAAGCTATAACTTCATATTTATCTGCATCGTAAAGATGTTTCATTATTTTTAATTTTGCATAATCAGAAGCAACATTCCAGTTCCCATGTTCAGATTGAGAAGAATCTTCTGAATCACCTTTAACCATATAACATAGTCGTTAATTAAACTTATAAACCTTCTCTTTTATAAGAACTATATTAAGGTTACCTTAGTGAACAAAGTCGGGGGGGTGAACAAAAATTAAGAAAAAAATTTACCTCAAAAGTGCTAATCGCAAAATTTTTTCTTTCTCTTTAGGAAGAGGGGGGTCTGGGGGGAGAAACCCTTTCTCTTTATTTTAATAATTGTTCAACAGAATAATTTAATCTATGTATTTTAGCATGACAATTAGGACATTTTTCTTTAATCAAAACATCATACATATAATGAAATAATTATTTAATAAAAAGCGAGCATGAAATTTTTTCTTTCTTTCTTTCTTTCTTTCTTTCTTTCTTTCTTCCTATAATAAATATATATATATATAAATTAAATAATTATTTAAAAAAATAAAAATAACAATCTCATAAACAAATATTAATTCTTTCTTCCTTTAATCATCATAAAAAAAGATAAAAAAGGACTTATTCTTTCTTCCCCTTATTAATTCTTTCTTCCTTTAATCATCATAAAAAAAGATAAAAAAGGACTTATTCTT